>Ga0265798_10004109_pt1 | contig 20310 bp, 17 predicted proteins | sample P3T30metagenome_FD_192430 | JGI IMG/M metagenome (GOLD analysis project Ga0265798, IMG submission 192430) | Plant litter microbial communities from East Loma Ridge, Irvine, California - P3 T30 | ecosystem: Environmental > Terrestrial > Plant litter > Unclassified | place: USA: California... | reverse complement strand
ACCGGCCGGCGAGGCTGAGCGGCATCGTCGAGGCCGACGAGACGTTCCTGCTCGAATCCCAGAAGGGCTCACGCACGCTCGATCGCCAGCCGCGCAAGCGCGGCGGCAGGGCCGCCCTGCGCGGCATCTCCCATCATCTCGACTGCATCCTTGTAGCGCGCGATCGCAGCGGCCAGACCATCGACGCCGTCACCGGCCGCGGCGCTTTGAAGGTTGTCCACCTGGTCGAGCACCTGTTGCCGAAACTCGATCCCCAGGCGCTGCTGGTCAGCGACGCCAACGCCGCCTATCCGGCGTTCGCCAAGGCCCATGGCATCGCACACCAGGCCGTTAATCTCAGTGCTGGCGAACGGGTCCGCACCAGCGTAGAGGGCGCCATCCATGTTCAAAACGTCAACGCCTACCACCGGCGCTTCAAGGAGTGGCTGGCGCGCTTCCATGGCGTGGGGTCGCGCCGGCTACCCAACTACCTGGGCTGGCATTGGGCGCTCGATGGCGGGCGAGTCACTTCTGTCGAGCAATTGCTGCGCATCGCACTCGGAGTCATCAACAGCTAACGATGACAGCGCCAAAAAAACGCCCGCTCGGTAAGGAGCGGGCCAAGTCCAAAACTAGGGATGTCCTGAAAGAGACAGGTCCATCTTATGCGTTCGGCGTAGCGCACTCCGTACGTTCACACACACTGGCGGCCACTTTGTTCACCTCGCCAGTTTCCCGCCATCGCCGGCCCAGCCGTGCATTTCCCATCCTCGCTTTCTGCTAAGGTCGTTCCAGCCAGGAGCGCGACAGCAGCGTGCGCGCACCGGCGTACTTACGCTCTGGAGGAACTCCCATGCACATCAATCTCAAGGACCAGGTGGCGCTCGTGACCGGCGGCGACTCCGGCATCGGCCGCGCCATCTGCATCGCCTACGCCGCGGCCGGCGCCAAGGTGGTGGTCAATTACAACAGCAGCAAGGAGAAGGCGGACGAAGTCGTGCAAGCCATCGAGGCGGCCGGCGGCCAGGCGCTCGCGGTCCAGTGCAACGTATCCAGCGAGGACGACGTCGAGCGCCTGTTCGCAGAAACCGACAAGGCTTTTGGCGGCCTCGACATCCTGGTGGCGAATGCGGGCATGCAGAAGGATGCGCGCATCGCCGACATGTCGCTGGACGAGTGGAAGGCCGTGCTCGACGTTAACCTGACCGGCCAATTCCTGTGCGCGCGCGCCGCGGTCAAACGCTTTCGCCAGCAGGGCAACCGCGGCCGCATGCGCGCCAACGGCGTCATCCTGTGCATGAGCTCAGTCCACGAAACGATTCCCTGGGCCGGCCACGTCAACTACGCCGCGTCCAAGGGCGGCATCGGCATGTTCATGCGCTCGCTGGCGCAAGAGGTCGCGCAGGAACGCATCCGCGTCAACGGCATCGCACCCGGCGCCATCCGCACCCCGATCAACGAAGACGCCACCGGAGGCGCGGCGGGCAAGAAGCTGCTCGAGCTGATTCCCTATGGCCGCATCGGCGAGACCGACGACGTGGCCAATCTGGCGCTGTTCATGGCCTCCGACCTGGCCGACTACATGACCGGCGCCACGGTCTATGTCGACGGCGGCATGTCGCTCTATCCAGGATTCGAAGACAATGGCTGAACCAACCGCAACCACACCGCCGCGCAAGATCGGCGAGCACGGCGCCATCGGCAATATGGCGACCATCGCACTGGTGGCGCTCGACGGCGCGATCGACTTTTTATGCTGGCCCGACTTCGACAGCCCCAGCATCTTTGCGGCGCTGCTCGACCCGGAACAGGGCGGCCACTTCACCATCGCGCCGGACTGCGAAGACGTGCGCGTCGTGCAGACCTACGTGCCCGATACCAATGTGCTGCTGACCCAGTGGCTGGGCGAAGACAAGAATGTCCAGGTCATCGATTTCATGGTCGGCCCGGAAGAACTCGGGCACGGCCCGGTACGCCTGCTGCGGCGGGTGCTGGTGACCACGGGCGAAGTGTGCATCCGGGTCGACTGCCAGCCCCGCTTCGACTATGCGCGCCAGCGGCCCGAGGTCAGCGTCGGGCGCGACCAGGTGCTGTTCACAGCCCCCGACGCCCCGCGCCTGCGGCTGTCGGCGCCGGTCGAGTTCAAGGCCAGTGACGGCGGCGCCAGCGCCAGCGTGGTGCTGCGTGCCGGCGACGTCATGGACTTCGTGCTCGACGAAGAAGGCGATTCAAGCCTCGACGTCGAAGCGCGCAATGCCCTGCTGGAAGAAGTCGTCAAACGCTGGCAAGCCTGGACCGGGCGCTCGACCTATAAAGGACGCTGGCGCGAGGCGGTGAATCGCTCAGCGCTGGTGCTCAAGCTGATGACCTCGTGCCGCCACGGTTCGATGGCTGCGGCGGCCACCTTCGGCCTGCCCGAGGTGCTCGGCGGTGAGCGCAACTGGGACTACCGCGCGACCTGGATCCGCGACGCCTCGTTCACCGTGTACGCCCTGATACGGCTCGGCTACACCGACGAAGCCAAGGCCTTTACTCGCTGGGCGGCGGAACGGCCGAAGCACGATTCGACCGAGAGCCACCTGCGCATCATGTATGCGCTGGACGGCAGCCAGATCGGCGAGGAGATCGAACTCGACCACCTGTCCGGCTACGCCAATTCCAAGCCGGTACGCATCGGCAACGCCGCCGCGACCCAGCTCCAGCTCGATATCTTCGGCGCCCTGCTCGACGCCATCTACCTGAGCAACAAGTATGGCGAGGCGATCTCGCATGCCGACTGGGTCGGCGTGTGCGAGGTGGTCAACTATGTGTGCGACAACTGGCAGCGTCCGGACGCGGGCATCTGGGAAGGCCGCGAGGAACCGCGCGAACACCTGCATTCGCAGTTGATGTGCTGGGTGGCGGTCGACCGCGCGGTGCGCCTGGCCAGCAAGCGCTCGCTCAGGGCGCCGTTCGAGCGCTGGATCGCGGCCCGCAACGATATCTCGCGCTATATCTGGGATACCTTCTGGAACGAGGAGCTCGGCCACTTCGTGCGCAGCAAGGGCTCGAGCGACCTCGATGGCGCGCTGCTGATGATGCCGCTGGTGCGTTTCGTCGGCTCGACCGACCCGCAGTGGCTGGCCACGCTGGACGCGATCGGCGAGCAGCTCGGCGACGATGCGCTGGTGCTGCGCTATGACCGCGATGATGGCCTCGAGGGCGAGGAAGGCGCGTTCGCGGCCTGCTCCTTCTGGTATGTGGAATGCCTGGCGCGCGCCGGCCGCATCGACCAGGCCCGCAACAATATGGAAAAGCTGCTCGCCTATGGCAACCACGTCCACCTGTATGCGGAAGAGTTCACCAGCAAGGCCGAGCTGCTCGGTAACTTCCCGCAAGCCTTTACGCATCTGGCCCTGATCAGTGCAGCGACCTATCTCGATGCGGCGATCGACGGCAAGATCGAGCATCCCTGGCAGTTATAAATAAAGCGAACAAAAAAAACCCGCGCCGTTGCCGGTGCGGGTTGAAGTCCAAAACTAGGGATGTCCTGAAAGAGACGAGTTCATCTTACTGTCGGCATGGCGAGTCCTCGGTGCGCTGATTCACATTCGTGAACATTTTTTTAACATTGCCGAGTTCACGATTATTGCGCTGGGCGAAATAAAGATGTGCCAATAGAGTCATTCCTAACAAAAGACTTTGGTCCCACACTGGCTTGCATGGGTTGCGACTGACGCGGCCCGCCAACCCAGGATCGAGACCATGAACATCTACCACCACCCGCTGTCCGGCCACTCCCACCGCGTCGTCCTGTTCGCTTCCCTGCTGGGCGTCCCGCACCAGCTGGTCGAGGTCGACCTCAAGGCCGGCGCCCACAAGAAACCGGAGTTCCTCGCCCTGAACCCGTTTGGCCAGGTGCCGGTGCTGGAAGACGATGGCGCCGTGGTCGCCGATTCGAACGCGATCCTGGTCTACCTGGCCCGCAAGGCCGGTCGCGACGACTGGCTGCCTACCGATCCGGCAGGCGCCGCGGCCGTCCAGCGCTGGCTGTCGGTGGCCGCCGGCGAAGTGGCCTACGGCCCGGCGGCGGCGCGCTTGATCACGGTGTTCGGCGCCAACTACAACGCCGACGAAGTCATCACCCGGGCCCACGCCCTGCTGGCCCGCCTCGAAAGCCACCTGGCAGGCCGCGACTGGCTCGCTGCCGACCGTCCGACGGTTGCCGATGTCGCGCTGTACAGCTACCTGGCGCGTGCCCCGGAAGGCAATGTCGACCTGTCCGGCTATCCAGCCGTCGGGCGCTTCCTGCGCCGTATCGAGGCCTTGCCGGGCTTCGTGCCCTTCGTCCAGACGCCGGTCGGCCTGGCCGCCGCGGCGTAAGCACGACCCGCGCCCGCACCCACCGACAGGAGACAAAGATGGCCGCACAACTGGACAAGCTACCCACCTGGCACGAAGGCGAGAAATTCATCCAGGCCAAGCTTGGGGTCGTTGAACGCATGGACATCGTCGGCCGCCGCGTCGTGCGCGATTTCCTGCCCGACCAGCACCGCGATTTCTACGCCCAGTTGCCGTTCATCGTGCTGGGCAGCGTCGATGCCGCGGGCGACCCGTGGGCGACGTTCCTCGAAGGCCGGCCGGGTTTCATGTCCTCGCCAAGCCGCACCGCGCTCGACATCGGAGCCCGTCCGCACCCGCTCGACCCGGCCGCCGCCGGCATGCAGGACAGGGCGCCGGTGGGCCTCTTGGGCATGGAAATGCACACGCGGCGCCGTAACCGCATGAACGGCTTCCTGGCGCATACGGAAGGCGGCTTGCGGGTCGACGTCGACCAGAGCTTCGGCAACTGCCCGCGCTATATCCAGCTGCGCGAGTTCGGCTTCGAGCGCGACCCGGTCGCCCCGTTCAGCGGCGAGGCCGAGCAGCTGGCGGCGCTCGATCCGGCGGCGCGGGCATTGATCGCCGGCGCCGATGCCTTCTTCGTCGCCTCGTATGCCGACCGTGGAGAGCGGCGCCAGGTCGATGTCTCGCACCGCGGCGGCAAGGCAGGCTTCGTCCGGATCGGCGACGACGGCCTGCTGACGATCCCTGACTTCGACGGCAACCTGTTCTTCAACACGCTCGGCAATATCGTCCTCAACGGCAAGGCCGGCCTGCTGTTCGTCGACTATGCCAGCGGCGACATGCTGCAAATGAGCGGCGATGCCGCAGTCGTGTTCGATTCGCCCGAGATCGCCGCCTACCAGGGCGCCGAGCGGCTGTGGACCTTCAAGCCGCGCCGCATCGTGCGCCGCCCCGCCGGCCTGGCCCTGCGCTGGACCTTCCGGGATGGCGGCTGGTCGGAAAACTCCCTGATGACGGGCGACTGGCGCCAGGCCGCCGAACGCCTGCGCGCGGCGGAATTCGCCACCCGCTGGCGCGGCCTCAAGGTGGCCCGCATCGTCCAGGAAAGCGAATCGATCCGCTCGTTCTACCTCGAGTCCAATGACGACGCCGGGCTACTGCCCCACCTGGCCGGCCAGCACCTGCCGATCCGGGTCACGCTGCCCGGCAGCGACAAGCCGCTGATCCGCACCTATACCCTGTCGCATGCGCCGTCGGACGGCGGCTACCGCATCAGCGTCAAGCGCGAAGGCCTGGTGTCGCGCCACCTGCATGAGCAGCTGCGCGAAGGCGACCTGCTCGAGACCCGCGCGCCGGCCGGCGACTTCACCATCGACATGGCGGTGAACCGGCCGGTGGTGCTGCTGGCCGGCGGCGTGGGCATCACGCCGATGCTGGCGATGCTGCGCCACATCGTGTATGAGGGACTGCGCAAGCAGAAGATCCGTCCTACCACGATGTTCTATGCCGCCCGCACCAGGGGCGAGCGCGCCTTCGACCGCGAACTGGCCGAGCTGGTCGCCGCCGCCAAGGGCGCCGTCAGGCTGGTGCGCGTGCTCAGCGAGCCGGGCGACGCGGGAGAAGGCCCGGACTACGAGGCCGCCGGCCGCGTCGACATGGCCCTGCTCGGGCGCTACCTGGGCTTTGGCGACTACGAATTCTTCCTGTGCGGCCCGCCACCATTCACGCAGGCGATCTACGACGGGCTGCGCGACATGAACATCGCCGACAAGCGGATCCACGCCGAAGCCTTCGGCCCGGCCTCGCTGGCGCGCGCGCCCGACTGCGCCACCGCGGCGGCAGCCCCCGTGCGGCTGGCGCCGGCAACCGGTACGGTGCCGGTCATGTTCATGAACTCGCTCAAGGAGGCGCGCTGGACGCCCGGTAGCGGCACCCTGCTCGAGCTGGCCGAGGCGCGCGGTCTGGATCCGGAATTCAGCTGCCGCGAAGGGACGTGCGGCACCTGCCGCACCAAGCTGCTCAAGGGGACGGTGACTTATATCAGGGAGCCAGCCGCGAGCGTGTCGGACGACGAGGTGCTGGTCTGCTGCGCAGTCCCGGCCGCGCAGCAGGATGGCGACGCTGGCCTGCAACTGGCGCTGTAAAAACCGGCGCGTGATTGTCGCGGACAAAAAAAACCCGCTACGTTGCGGAAGCGGGTGAAGTCCAAAACTAGGGATGTCCTGAAAGAGACAGGTCCACTATAGGGGCGCTAGAACGACGACTCCGTGCGTTGTCACACACAATTCTGTTAAATTTTACACAAAACAGATTTACATCAAATAAAAATGCCGCCGCGGCAGAACCGGGGCGGCATTTTTTATGCAGTGAGAATGGCTTACACCACCGCGCCGTCGGTCTCGTCTTTCTCCTTGATCGGCTTGATCAGGTCTTCGCGCTTGACGCCGAGCCACATGGCCACGGCCGCCGCCACGAACACCGACGAATACACGCCGAACAGGATGCCGATGGCCAGGGCGATCGCGAAGTAGTGCAGCGCGTAGCCGCCGAAGAACAGCATCGACATCACCATCATCAGGGTCGAACCGTGGGTGATGATGGTGCGCGAGATCGTGCTGGTGATCGCGTGGTCGATCACTTCGGTGGTCGACATCCGGCGCTGCTTGCGGAACATCTCGCGGATCCGGTCGAAGATGACCACCGACTCATTGACCGAGTAGCCCAGCACCGCCAGCGTTGCCGCCAGCACCGTCAGCGAGAATTCCCACTGGAAGAAGGCGAAGAAGCCCAGGATGATGACCACGTCGTGCAGGTTGGCGACCACGGCGGCGACGGCGAATTTCCATTCGAAGCGGATCGCCAGGTAGATCATGATGCCGAGGATGGTCATGATCAGCGCGTTCAGGCCGTTCTGGGCCAGCTCGTCGCCGACCGACGGGCCGACGAATTCCACGCGCTGCAGGCTGATCAGTTCTTCACCGGTCGCCTTGGCGCAGCTGGTGTGGTTGATCAATTCGCCCTTGTCGGTGGTGACCTGGCTCTGCTTCGGCGCACCGCCTTCGGCGGCGCAGATGGCGTTGAAGACGCGCGCCGAGGTGCCGGCCGCTTCCGTGCCTTCCATGATCGGCAGGCGCAGCATGATGTCCTGCGCGGTGCCGAAGCTGGCTACCTCGGGGTGCGAATACCCCATGCCGCGCAGCGTGTCGCGGATCTTTTCCTGGTTGGCCGCATGCGGATAGCGCAGCTCCATCACCGTGCCGCCGGTGAACTCCACCGAGAAGTTCAGGCCTTTGCTGAACAGGAAGAACACCGCCAGCACGAAGGTGAGCACCGAGACCGCATTGAGGATCAGGGCGTGGCGCATGAACGGGATGTCCCGTTTGATCTTGAAAAATTCCATATCAGTCTCGATTCCTTACTTCTTGGTAGGCGACATGCCCGGCTGCCAGACGGTGCCGATCGAAATCTTGGTCAGCTTTTTCTTGCGGCCGTACCAGAGGTTGGCGAAGCCACGGGCCACGACCACCGCCGAGAACATCGAGGTCAGGATGCCCAGGCAGTGCACCACGGCGAAGCCGCGCACCGGACCGGAACCGAAGATCAGCAGCGCCAGGCCGACGATCAGGGTGGTCACGTTGGAGTCGACGATGGTGTCCCAGGCGTGCTTGGAACCGGCCGCGATCGCCGCCTGCGGCGGCGCGCCGCCACGCAGCTCTTCGCGGATACGCTCGTTGACCAGCACATTGGAGTCGATCGCGACGCCCAGCGCCAGCGCGATTGCGGCAATACCCGGCAGGGTCAGCGTAATGCCCAGGATCGACAGCAGGGCCAGCAGGAACAGCACGTTGGCCGCCAGCGCCAGCGCCGAGAACACGCCGAACAGGTGGTAGTAGACGATCATGAAGACCGCGATCGCCACGAAGCCCCAGATGGTCGAGTGCAGGCCGCGATCGATGTTTTCCTGGCCCAGCTGCGGGCCGATCACGCGTTCCTCGACGAATTCCATCGGCGCCGACAGCGCGCCGGAGCGCAGCAGCAGGGCCAGCTCATTGGCGTCCTGCGAGGTGCCCATATTGGTGATCTGGAAGGTCGAACCGAGCTCGCTCTGGATGGTCGGGGCCGACAGGACGTTGTACACGCCCTTCTCTTTCAGCAGGATCGCCATGCGCTTGCCGACGTTGTCGCGGGTGGCCTGGCGGATGCGGCGGCCACCGTCGCCGTTCAGGTCGAGCGAAACGGCAGGCTGCTGGTTCTGGTCGAAGCTCGCGGTGGCGCTCGAGATGTATTCGCCGGTCAGGATGATGTCGCGCGACAGCACCACCGGAGCGCCGCGGCCTTCGGTGAACAGTTCGGAATTGATCGGGATGGCAGCCGACAGCTCGGTGCCCGGGGTCACGGTCGAGTCGACCATGCGCAGCTCGAGGGTCGCGGTGCGGCCGATGATGTCCTTGGCGCGCGCCACGTCCTGCACGCCCGGCAGCTGGACCACGATGCGGTCGGCGCCCTGCTGCTGGATGATCGGCTCGGTGGTGCCCAGTTCATTGATGCGCTTGGACAGGGTCACGATGTTCTGTTTGACGCCGTCTTCGATGGAGCGCTTGATCGCGTCCGGCTTCAGGCTGACGACCAGTTTCTGGTCGGCGCCGTCGGCGGCGTCGGCGAAGTTGATCTCGTTCGACTGCGCGCTCAGCACGCCGCGGGCGGCGGTGCGGGTGGCGGCGTCGCGGAAGCGCACTTCGATGGTGTCGCCCACGCGTTCGATGCCGGCGTGGCGCACGTTCTTGTCGCGCAGGTTGCTGCGCACGCTCGATTGCAGCGCCTTGACTTTATTGTCGATCACCGCCTTGGTGTCGACCTGCAGCAGGAAGTGCACGCCGCCACGCAAGTCAAGGCCCAGGCTCATCGGACCTGCGCCGATTTTTTCCATCCAGGCCGGGGTGTTCTTCACCAGGTTGACGGTGACGATGTAATCGGGATTGGCCGGGTCGCGGTTGAGCTCTTTTTCAAGGGCCAGCTTGGCCTTGAACTGCTCTTCGGTACCGGCGAAGCGGGCCCGCACCGAGGTGCTGTGGCCGGTGCCTTCGAGGGTAATGCCAGTGGAGGGAACGCCGACGCGCTTGAGCGCATCCTCGACCAGGCCAACGGAAGCGCTGGTGATGTTCAGGGTCGAACGGCCCGATGTCACCTGCAACGCCGGCGTTTCGCCGAAGTAGTTAGGCGCCGTGTACAACGCGCCGAGCAGCAGCGCGATGACAATCATTAGGTATTTCCAGACGGGATAGCGATTCATAGTGTTCCGGCGTTCAGGTTGGGCAGTGCGGCCCCTGGGGGCCGCACGGGCTTGCTCTTACAGGGCTTTCAGGGTGCCCTTCGGCAGCAGGGTGGTCACCGATGCTTTTTGCACGGTGATTTCGGTGCCGGTCGCGATTTCCAGGGTGATGTAGCCGTCGGTTACTTTCGAGACGCGGCCCACGATGCCGCCGGCGGTCACGACTTCGTCGCCCTTGGTCAGCGCCTCCATCATCGCTTTCAGCTCGCGCTGGCGTTTCTGCTGAGGACGGATCATCAGGAAGTACATGACCACGAACATCAGGATCAGCGGCAGGAAGGTCGTCAAGCTGCCCATGATGCCTGGGTCAGTGGCGGCGGTTTGCGCGTAAGCGTTGGAAATGAGCACAAGAACTCCGATTGTGAAGTTAAAAAAATAAGCGGTGTATTCTAGCATCGGCCAGTCGCCGGAAACCAAATCTGGAGATAGGTAATCTTGCTTTTCGGTATTGCAAGAGCTTGCTAGAACTTAAATTCCGGGGCCGCCGTCAATACGGCAGCGCCCGGCTTAGCGCGCGAGCGAGTGCTTACACGCCGCGCGCACGGCCCGCATTGAACTCGATGCGGAACTCGTTGAAGCGGTCGGCATCGATGGCGTCGCGCATTTCCTGCATCAATTTCAGGTAGTAATGCAGGTTGTGGATGGTGTTCAGGCGCGCGCCCAGAATCTCGTTCGAACGATGCAGGTGGTGCAGGTAGGCGCGCGAGAAATTCTTGCAGCAATAGCAATCGCAGCTCTCGTCCAGCGGCGCCTGGTCATCCTTGTAGCGCGCGTTCTTGATCTTGACGTCGCCGAAGCGGGTGAACAGCCAGCCATTGCGCGCGTTCCGGGTCGGCATCACGCAATCGAACATGTCGACGCCGTTCGCCACGCCGTCGACCAGGTCTTCCGGCGTGCCGACGCCCATCAGGTAGTGCGGCTTGTTCTCGGGCAGGCGCGGGCCGACGTGGGCCAGGATGCGCTTCATGTCTTCCTTCGGCTCACCGACTGACAGGCCGCCGATCGCCAGGCCCGGGAAGTTGATGTCTTCCAGCCCGGCCAGCGACTCGTCGCGCAGGTGCTCGTACATGCCGCCCTGGACGATGCCGAACAGCGCGTTCGGGTTTTCGCCGGCCTTGAATTCGTTCATCGAGCGCTGGGCCCAGCGCAGCGACATGCGCATCGACTTGGCCGCTTCTTCGGCGGTGGCTGGACGGCCGTCGATTTCGTACGGCGTGCATTCGTCGAACTGCATCACGATGTCCGAGTTCAGCGAGCGCTGGATCTGCATCGAGATCTCGGGCGACAGGAACAGTTTCGAGCCGTCGATCGGCGACGAGAACTTGACGCCTTCTTCCGTGATCTTGCGCATCGCGCCCAGCGAAAACACCTGGAAGCCGCCCGAGTCGGTCAGGATCGGCTTGTCCCAGCCCATGAATTGGTGCAGGCCGCCGAACTTGTTCATCACATCGACGCCGGGACGCAGCCACAGATGGAAGGTGTTGCCCAGGATGATCTGCGAGCCGACTTCCTTGAGTTCGACCGGGTCCATGGCCTTGACCGAACCGTAGGTACCGACCGGCATGAAGATCGGGGTTTCGATGGTGCCGTGGTTCAGCTTCAGGCGGCCGCGGCGGGCGTGCGACAGGCCGCTGGTGTCTTTTTTGAGCAGGGTAAATTCGAGCATCGTGTTCTTTTCAGCGAGATTGAGTCGTCAGCAGCATGGCGTCGCCATAGCTGAAGAAGCGGTATTCATTGGCGATCGCATGGGCGTAGGCCTTGCGGATCGGCTCATAGCCGGCGAAGGCCGACACCAGCATCAGCAGGGTCGACTTGGGCAGGTGGAAATTGGTGACCAGGCGCGAGACGGTCTTGAAGGTGTAGCCGGGCGTGATGAACAGCGCGGTATCGGCGCTGCCGGCTTGCAGTTCGCCGCTTTGCGAGGCCGATTCCAGAGCGCGCAGGCTGGTGGTGCCGACCGCGACCACGTCGCGGCCCGCGGCCTTGGCGACGCGCACGGCGTCCACCGTCTCCTGGCCGATCGTGTACCACTCGGTGTGCATCTTGTGCTCGCTCAAATCCTCGACCCGCACCGGCTGGAAGGTGCCGGCGCCCACGTGCAGGGTGACGTAGGCGAACTTGACGCCTTTTTGCGCCAACTTGTCGAGCAGGGGCTGGTCGAAGTGAAGGCCGGCGGTCGGTGCGGCGACGGCGCCCGGCTCTTTCGAGTACACGGTCTGGTAGCGCTGTTCGTCGAATTCGTCAGCAGTGTGCTCGATATACGGCGGCAGCGGCAGGCGGCCGTGGGCTTCGATCAGCTCGAACACGTCGCCCTCGAAATGCAGGGTGAAGAATTCGCCGGCGCGTTCGCCGGTAGTTACGTCGAAGGCGTCGGCCAGGCGGATGCGGTTGCCGGGCTTGGGCGACTTGGAGGCGCGCACCTGGGCCAGCACAGTGCGGTTGTCGAGCACGCGCTCGACCAGCACTTCGACCTGGCCGCCGGTTTCCTTGACGCCAAAGAAGCGCGCCTTGAGTACGCGGGTATTGTTCATCACCAGCAGGTCGCCCGGCTGGAGCTGGTCGACGATGTCGGCGAAGTGGCGGTTGGTGATCTGGTCACCATCGAGCTGCAACAGGCGCGAGGCGCTGCGGTCGGGCAGCGGCAGCTGCGCGATGCGCTCGGGGGGCAGCTCGAAGTCGAAATCGGAAAGCGAATACATGAGCAATGCGTGGTTCTCAATAGTGGGCAAATAAACGCTGCCAGCTTTACAATACGGGCTTCAGCGCAGTAGGCGAACCTTCTATTTTACGCCAGCAAGCGCCATTTTGCCGCGATATGCCCGCCTCCAAGACCACAAATCCACCCAAAACCCTCGAAAGCAAGCTCGCCCGCCTTGGACTGCGCAGCGACATGGACCTGGTTTTGCACCTGCCGATGCGCTACGAGGACGAGACCCAGATCGTGTCGATTCGCGAGGCCTGCCTGCGCGGCGGCCACGTGTCACAGGTCGAAGGCATGGTGACCAAGAACGAAATCTCGTTCAAGCCGCGGCGCCAGTTGTTGGTGACCATCGCCGACGAATCGGGCGACCTGCTGCTGCGCTTCATGAATTTCTACGGCAGCCAGGTCAAGCAGATGGCCGAAGGCGTGCGGATTCGCGCGCGCGGCGAACTCAAGCACGGATTCTTCGGCGCCGAGATGGTGCACCCGGCCTACAAGGTGGTCAACGAAGGCGCGCCGCTGCCGGCCTCGCTCACGCCCGTGTATCCGGCCGGCGAAGGCCTGTCGCAGACGGTGCTGCGGCGCGCGATCGCCGATGCGATGAAGCGCATCGACTGGAGCGACACGGTGCCCGCGGGGATTCGCGCGAAAATGGGCTTGATCGACTTCGAGCCGGCCGTGAAGCTGCTGCACTATCCGCCGGCCGACGTCGACGAGCATGCGCTGGGCGAGAAATCACATCCGGCCTGGGAGCGCATGAAGTTCGACGAGTTGCTGGCGCAGCAGCTGTCCCTCAAGCGCGCCCAGCGCGCGCGGCGCGAAAAAGGCGCGCCGCATTTGCGCGCGGTAGGCACCCTGTCCGAAGCATTCCTGAAAGGGCTGCCGTTCGCACTGACCGGCGCCCAGCAGCGCGTGGTGGAAGAGATCCGCGCCGACCTGCGCGAGGGTTACCCGATGCAGCGCCTGCTGCAGGGCGACGTCGGCAGCGGCAAGACCGTGGTTTCGGCGCTGGCCGCGGCGCAGGCGATCGACAGCGGCTACCAGGCGGCGCTGATGGCGCCGACCGAGATCCTGGCCGAGCAGCACTTCCGCAAGATCGCGGCCTGGATGGAGCCGCTCGGGGTCAAGGTCGCCTGGCTCACGGGCAGCCTCAAGAAAAAAGAGAAGGCCGCGTCGAATGAATTGATCGAGTCGGGCCAGGCGCACCTGGTGATCGGCACCCATGCGCTGATCCAGGACACGGTGCAGTTCGCGAAACTGGGCCTGGTGATCGTCGACGAACAGCATCGTTTCGGCGTCGGCCAGCGCCTCACCCTGCGCAACAAGGGCAGCGACGGCCTGGTGCCGCACCAATTGATGATGTCGGCGACGCCGATCCCGCGCACGCTGGCGATGACGTATTACGCCGACCTCGAGGTGTCGGTGATCGACGAGCTGCCGCCCGGCCGCAGCCCGATCGTCACGCGTGCGATCGACCAGATGCGACGCGACGAAGTGATCGAGCGTGTGCATGCGGCGGCGCTCGAAGGCCGCCAGGCCTACTGGGTCTGCCCGCTGATCGAGGAATCCGAAGCCCTGCAGCTGCAGACCGCGACCGAGACCTACGAAACCCTGGCCGAGTCGCTGCCCGAGCTGCAGGTGGGGCTGGTGCATGGCCGCATGAAGCCAGCCGAGAAGCAGGAAGTGATGGACGCCTTCACCGCCGGCCATGTGCACGTGCTGGTGGCGACCACCGTGATCGAGGTCGGGGTCGACGTGCCGAACGCCTCGCTGATGGTGATCGAGCACGCCGAGCGTTTTGGACTGTCGCAGCTGCACCAGCTGCGCGGCCGGGTGGGACGCGGTTCCGCCGCCTCGGTGTGCCTGCTGCTCTACCAGTCGCCGCTGGGCCAGGTGGCCAAACAGCGCCTGATGACGATGCGCGAAACCACCGACGGCTTCGAGATCGCGCGGCGCGACCTGGAGATCCGCGGTCCCGGCGAATTTTTGGGCGCGCGCCAGTCGGGGCAGGCGATGCTGCGTTTTGCCGACCTGGAGCTCGATGGCTGGCTGGTCGACCGGGCGCGCGACGTGGCGCAGTATCTGCTGGACGGCGAAAAGCCCGAGAAGATCGCGGTGGTCGATGCGCACCTGGCGCGCTGGCTGGGTGGGCGCGAAGAATTCCTGAAGGTCTGATGGAAGGACGAACGATGAAGCCGCAACAGGCACTGACTATCGATGAACTGCGCACCCTGGCCGAGGCTTCGGCCCAGGTTACGCTGCACTGCGCATGCGAGATCGCGAGCTGCACCGGGTGGACGCGCACGCCGGTAACGTTCCCGCAGGCGCAGATGCGCGCGGCCGGCACGCTGGCCGGCGACCCGTACTTTGATCCGACCTTCGCCGAATACCATCCGCACGGGACCAATTACTGGTCGCCGGATGCGCCGATCGCCATCCACTATTTTCCCTACAACCGCTGCGCGCTCCAGCAGTGCAGCGTGTGCCTGCGTTACTGCCTTACGTATGTCGAGGCGGGCGGCTACTACGTCGAGCCGCGCATCCGCGCACTGGACGCGCGGCTTATCGTGGATGCGCCGGCCGCCGATTGAGCGATCCGATGCCGGCCTAGACCGCGCGCAGGATCGCCGCTTGCGGCAAGGGGGCCGGCGCCATGCGCACCCGGCACGGTCCCGCGGCCCCTGCCGCTGGATGCATGTGCAGCAGGTCGTACGCCTCGAGCATCGCGCGCAGGTTCTTGTAGCCATGGGCCGTGTGCGAGAAGCCTTTATGCACCGAGCGCAGGTGGTTGCCCAAGGCGCCAAGGTCGACTTCCCCGTCGGGTGAGGCAAGCGCGAGCGTGCGCACTGCCTCGACAACGAACTTGGGCCTGCGCTTGGTGACGCCGGTCGCGGCGGGGACGTCCTGCGGCGTCAGCAGCGCGGATGGATGAAACCTGTCGCAGGCATGGCGCAACGCCGCCGGCGCTTTCGCTTCACCGAAGATATGCACCGCGGCGCCGCGCTCCCTCAGCTTGTGGCACAAGCCGACGAAATCGGAATCGCTGGTCACGATCACGAACTGCGCGGCACGCCCGTCGAGCAGCATTTCCAGGGCGTCGAGTGCCAGCGCGATGTCAGCCGTATTCTTCTTGGCGACATACTGGAACTGCATGCAGGGAGCAAAGCCGTAGCGAACCAGCGCCTCCTGCCAGTTGCAGGTCAGTGAAGACTGGTTCCCGTAACCGCGCCGCAGCGCGACGCGCCCGAGCGTCGATGCGAGCCGCATCGCAGCGTCGATCACGGCTGGCTGGGCATTCTCGCAATCGATGAGGACAGCGACATTCGGTTCCGCATTCATCTGAGTTCCTGTTAGGCAACTAATGCTCACTTTAGCAGGATATGCATCGGATAAATACGGCTTCATGACATGAACAGTAACCATGTTGCGCAAACGCAGCGTGACAATGTGTGAGATATCGCCACCCGGTTTGCCGCTATGTTTACGGCTACCTGCTGCAATGCATCCAATAACAGGATACGGAATCACCCATGCCCTTCGTCGGACTCGGACTGCACTTCCTGATCGCCCTCTTCTTTGCGATCCATGCCGTGCGCAACCGCCGCCAGCTGTACTGGCTGCTGATCCTGTTTTCCTTCCCGTTGCTCGGCAGCCTCGCCTACTTCATCGTGGAATACCTGCCGTCCTCGCGCCTCGAGCGTCGCGGGCGCATCGCCGGCCGCGCGCTCCAGAAAGGTCTTGACCCGGGCCGCGACGTGCGCGAGGCCCGGCACGCCTTCGACCTGACCCCGACCGCCCACAACCAGATGCGCCTGGCCACTACCCTGCTCGACGCCGGCGAACCAGAAGAAGCGGTGCGGCATTTCGAGGCCTGCCTGAACGGCCCGTTCGCGGGCGACCCCGAGGTGATCCTGGGCGCGGCGCGCGCCCATGCGGCGCACGGACAGCCGGAGGCGGCAATCGCGCTGCTGGCGCCGCTGCAAGCGAAGCGTCCGGATTTTCGCGCCGGCGAGGTCGGGCTGGAGCTGGGCCGCGCCTACGCTGCCAGTGGCCGGCAGCAGGAAGCCGGCGCCCAGTACGAGGCGGTGGTCGAGCGCTTCGGCGATCTCGAAGCGCGGATCGAGCTGGCGCTATGGGCGCTGGCGAATGGCCAGGAGGCGGTAGCGCAGCGCGAGATGAAGGAAATCGAGCACGCCCGCAAGCATATGCCGAAGCACGCGCGCGACCTGAATCATGGCTTGTTCAAGCGGCTCGATGCCGTCACCGCGCCGAAATAGCGCTCAGGGTTCGTTCGCTTGGCTGAACGTCAGCCGGTTCCCGAACGGATCCTTGACGCTCAGCTCGCGCGACTCCCACGGCGTGTCGTCGATGCCGGGCCGCGCATAGCCATATTGTTTGGCCGTCAGCTCGGCATGCAGGCCATCGACGTCGTCGATCTCGATGCGCAGCGCCGCGCCCGGGCAGCAATCGCCGTGATGCTCGCTCAGGTGCAGCACGCAGCCATCGCGCGAGACCTGCAGGTACAGCGGCATGCCGGGCCCGAAGCGATGCTCCCAGTCGATCACGAAGCCGAGGTAGCCGACATAGAATTCGCGCGCCTTGGCTTCGTCGAAGATGCGCAGGATCGGCGTGACGTTCCCGAGCTTCATCGCGCGCCCCTCAGGCGCGGTCGGCCGCGTAGCGCAGGCCGATCTGGCGCCGGATCTCGTCCATCACGCCCATCAGCGCCAGCGTCTCGCCCTGCGTCATCGACGGGCTTTCCAGCAGGCCCTCGCGCCAGCAGCGCTGGGCCTCGATCGCCTCGTGCACATAGCCGTTGCCGATATACGGGGTCTCGATCGTGCGCTCGCTGCCGTCGTCGAGCTTGACGGTGACCGAGGTGGCGCGGTGGAACATGGTGTTCATCCGCACCTGGCCGCGCTCGCCCGACACGGTCAGCTCGGCCGGCGTGCGCGCCAGGAAGGAGCAGCTGCACACCGACATGGCGCCGCCTTCGTGCTTGAGCGTGAAGCCGGTCTGGACGTCGACGCCGGTCGGCCCCATCTGGGCCTGGGCGCGGATCTCGGAGATGGGGCCCAGCAGGCCGGCCGCGACCGATAACGGATAGATGCCCAGGTCGAGCAGCGCGCCGCCGCCAAGGTCAGGGTTGAACACGCGGTGCTCGGGGCCGAAAGCCGCGGCGAAGCCGAAGTCGGCGACGATCTGGCGCGGGGTGCCGATCTCGCCCGAGGCCAGGATGCGTTGTACTTCCAGATAGGCCGGCAGGTAGCGCGTCCACATCGCTTCCATCAGGAACAGGCGTTTCGAGCGCGCCAGTGTCACCACCTGCTCGGCCTCGCGCAGGTTCATCGTAAACGGCTTCTCGCACAGCACGCCCTTGCCGGCGCGCAGCGCCATCAAGGCGTTATCGGCATGTTCCGGATGCGGCGTGCCGATGTAGACCAGGTCGACGCCCTCGTCCTGGGCCAGCAGCTCGTACGAGCCATGGCTGGCCAGCGCGCCGAATTCCTCGGCGAAGGCCGCGGCCTTGTCCGGGCTGCGCGAGCCCACGGCAGCCAGCACGGCCCCAGGCACGTCTTTCAATGCAGTGGCAAAGGCACGCGAAATCTTGCCCGTGCCGAGAATCCCCCAGCGTACCGTTTCAGCCATCGGCTTCTCCCAATTCAAGCCGCCCGCTTCGGACGGAATACAGTCGTATCCAGATAAAATTCCGGGCCCTGGCCAGGCCACCAGCCCGGAATGCCCAGCACCTGCAGGGGCGTGAAGCCACCCGGGGCCAGGTCTTGATTCGCCAGGCTGGCCGCCACCTCGCGGTCGAGCCAGGCGCGGCGCGCATCGTGCGCCAGCGCAAAGTAATCGTCGCCGGCGAACACCACCCGCGTATGCGCGGTGATCGCCTTGCGCGGCGCCACCAGCTTTTCCATCAGCGCGTGGCCGAACAGCCAGACCTCGGCATCCTTGCCGAACAGGTCACGCTTATCGTACAGGGCCGCGAGCCAGCGGTGCGCACGCAAGTCGTCGACCAGCGCTCGTCCCATGTCGTTGGCGCGCACCACCAGCAGGGCTGCGTTCTCGTCGAAGATGGTGGCGGCGTCGCGCGCCGGGCCGCGCGACTTGCCGACACCGGCCTGCGCGATCTGCGCCGCCTGCAGCGCATTGAGCGCGCGCTTGATACCCGGGAAGGTCTGCCACACCAGCGCATTGAAGAAGTCGTGCAGGTTGTCCCGGGTCGGCACCTGGCCGGTGGCACCGATGAATTCTTCATAGGCCATCCCTTCCGGCAGCGTCTCTTGCGGCACGAAGGACAAGGGCATGCCGGCGCCATTACGCAGGTCGAGTGCGCGCGCCGCCGCGTTGAAGGCCTCGATGAAGCCATCGGGCGGCGGCGCGGCGCGTTCATACGCCGGCCGCACCGTGTCGTACCACGGCTGGGCCCAGTCGATCGGCGGCAGCACGCTGCTTACAGCATCTTCCAGTTGATGCTCTCGCCCGCGTTCAGCGGCACCAGCTGGTGTTCGCCCATCGGTACCGATTCTGGCAGGGTCCACGATTCGCGCTTGAGCGTGATCGTGCCCTCGTTGCGCGGCAGGTTGTAGAAGGCCGGGCCGTTGAAGCTGGCAAAAGCCTCCAGTTTGTCCAGCGCGCCGGCCTGGGCGAAGGCTTCGGTATACATCTCCATCGCGTGCAGCGCGGTGTAGCAGCCGGCGCAGCCGCAGGCCGCGTACTTGGTGTGCACTGCGTGCGGGGCCGAGTCGGTGCCCAGGAAGAAGCGTTCGTCGCCGCTGGTGGCGGCGGTGACCAGCGCCAGGCGGTGTTCTTCGCGCTTGAGCACCGGCAGGCAGTAGAAGTGTGGACGAATACCGCCGCGGAAGATCTCGTTGCGGTTGTACAGCAGGTGGTGGGCGGTGATGGTGGCCGCGATCGGGCCCTCGGCTTCGGCCACGTATTGCGCCGCGTCCTTGGTGGTGATGTGTTCGAACACCACGTTCAGGGCCGGCATGTCTTTACGCAGCGGACGCATTACGCGCTCGATGAACACGGCTTCGCGGTCGAACAGGTCGATCTCGTTGTCGGTGACTTCGCCGTGCACCAGCAGCGGCATGCCGACTTCCTGCATCACTTCCAGCACCTTGTAGCAATTCTTGAGGTCGGTGACGCCGGCGTCCGAGTTGGTGGTGGCGCCGGCCGGGTACAGCTTGACCGCGTGGATGAAACCGGTGTCCTGGGCGCGCCGGATCTCGTCCGGGTTGGTGTTGTTGGTCAGGTACAGCGTCATCAGCGGTTCAAACGCCATCCCCTCCGGCAGCGCGGCCAGGATGCGGGCGCGGTACTCAAGGGCGGCGGCGGCCGTGGTCACCGGCGGCCGCAGGTTCGGCATCACGATCGCGCGGCCGAACTGGCGGGCGGTGTGCGGCAATACGCTGGCCATCGCCGCGCCGTCGCGCAGGTGCAGGTGCCAGTCGTCTGGCCGGGTGATGGTGATGGTGTCTGGGGTCTCGATGGTGGACATGGCGGCTCTCGAAAAACGAATGGCGTATTTTACCTGCGTGGCGGCCCCGGAGGTGCGTTTCACGCGCCATGCAACGGCGCCTGTATTGACCGCCCAGGCATGCATGCGGGGTAGGCGAAATGCCGTTACGTCAACCTTGTACGCATGCTTGACAGCACTAACAGTGCCTAGGATACTGCGGAACTTGCCATAATCTTCAGAACCATCTGGCCCGTCGGTCCTCGATAGCCAGCAATGCCCGAACAATCTGCCAGCGACAGCGCGATCCGCCGTTGCCGGCCCTGCACAGGTCCACACGACAGGAAGCTTTATGAACAATCGAAACCGCCTAACTACCTTCATCATGATTGCGCTGGTAATCGGCATCGTGGTCGGCTACCTGGTCAACGCCAATACGGATACGGCGGGCGCGACGAGCTTCTCCGACACGATGTCGCTAATCACCACGATGTTCCTCCGCCTGAT
>Ga0265798_10004107_pt1 | contig 20316 bp, 16 predicted proteins | sample P3T30metagenome_FD_192430 | JGI IMG/M metagenome (GOLD analysis project Ga0265798, IMG submission 192430) | Plant litter microbial communities from East Loma Ridge, Irvine, California - P3 T30 | ecosystem: Environmental > Terrestrial > Plant litter > Unclassified | place: USA: California... | reverse complement strand
GCCCGTGGCGGCGGCACCGGCCCCGGCGGCGGCTCCCCTCATCGGCTCCTGGAAAACGGTGCTGCTGCTCTTTGGAGCCTTCGCGCTGGGCATTGCCGCCACCGCCCTGGTTATGCGCCGCCGTCGACCGGCCGCTGCCGTCCCCACCCCAACGCCCGCTGTTTATGAAAACCACGCATAAGTTTCTCGCCGCCACAGCCGCCCTCGGCCTGGCCTTTTCCGTGCTGCTGCCCCCGCCCGCTGCCTTGCTGGCGCATCCCGGGCACGACGAAGCAGCGAAGCCCAGCTCCGGGCCGGCCCTGACCGACGCCGTGGCGTTGCCCAAGGAAAGCCAGTTTCTGTTCGGGGTGCGCACGGCCCTGGCCGGCTATTCCGACACCTATAACCGGCTGACGCTCTACGGCACCGTGGCCTCGGCCGCCGGGGGCGAAGGGCGGGTGGTGGTACCCCAGACCGGGCGCATCGTGCGCCTGTCGGCCAAAGTGGGCCAGCCGGTGCGCGCCGGGCAGGTGCTGGCCGTCATCGACCAGACCCTGGATGCCACCCAGCAAATTGGCCTCAGCACGGAGCGGGCCAACGCCCAGGCCGAGCTGCGGGCCGCCCAGCAGGACTACGCCCGCCTGCAAACCATCGCCGACATCGCGGCCCGCAAGGATGTGGTGGCCGCCGAGCTGCGCCTGCGCCAGGCCCGCCAGAACGCGGGCATTCTCAACGGGCAGGCCAGCAACCGCCGCGTCACGATTACCTCGCCCATCAGCGGCACGGTGGACGTATTTACCCTGGCCGTGGGCCAGCAGGTGACGCAGGGCGACGAGCTATTCCGGGTGCTCAACCCCGGCAAGCTGCGGGTGGAAGCGCAGGTGTTTGCGCAGGATTTGGATAAGATTCCCGCCGGGGCCCAGTTTCAGGTGGAAGGCCTGCAGGGGCAAACCGGCAGCGCCCCGGCCCGGCTGGTGGTGTTCAGTAACGTGGTGAACCCGGTGAACCAGGCCCGCCAGCTGATTCTGGAGCTGGACAACAGCGGCAGCAACCTGTTCCGGGCCGGCCAGGCCGTGAATGTGCAGGTGCTGGGCCGCAGCGGCGGCGGCAAAAAGCAGCTGGTGGTGCCCACTTCGGCGCTTACGGACCTCAATGGCAAGCCGGTGGTCTTCGTGCACACCGACCCGGAAACCTTCAAAATCCACTACGTGCAGCCCGGCGCCGCCAACGGCGCGCAAACGGTGCTGCTGGCCGGCGACGTGAACGAAAACGACCGGGTGGTGAGCGTGGGCACCTACCAGCTCAAATCCATCTACCTGAACCAATAGCGGATGCTCGATAAAATCATTCGGTTTGCCCTGCAAAACCGCCTGCTCATGCTGGCCCTGGCCGCGGGCCTGCTCATTGCCGGCACCTACACGGCGCGCCAGCTGCCCGTGGACGTGCTGCCCGACCTGGACCGCCCCCGCGTAACCGTATTCCTGGAAGCCGCCGGCATGGCCCCCGAGGAAGTGGAGGCCCTGGTGACGCTGCCCGTGGAAACGGCCCTGAACGGGGCTACCGGCGTGGCGGCCGTGCGCTCCAACTCGGCCATTGGCCTGGGCATGGTGTTCGTGGAGTTCGACTACGGCACCGACATTTTCACCGCCCGCCAAATTGTGGCCGAGAAGCTGCAAACCGTGAGCGGGCAGCTGCCCACCGGCATCACGCCGGTGCTGGGGCCGATTTCATCGGTAATGGGCCAGATTATGCTCGTGGGCCTCTCGGGTGGGCAGCAGACCAACGCGGCCGACCTGCGCACGCTGGCCAACTACACCGTGCGCCAGCGCCTGCTCAGCATTCCCGGCGTGGCCCAGGTCATTCCCATCGGCGGCGACAACCTGCAGTACCAGGTGCTGCTGGATATGCCCCGCCTGAACGCCACGGGCCTGACCGTGACGCAGGTCGAAGAAGCCCTGCGCCGCTCCAACCTCAACACCACCGGCAACTTCTTTGACCGCAACGGCTCGGAGGTGCTGATTCGCAACCTGGGCCGGCTCCGCTCGGTGGCCGACATCGAAAACATCATCGTGGGCTACCGGCAGGGCTCACCCATCAGCGTCAAGCAGGTGGCCAACGTGGCCTTCGGAGCCCGCTTTAAGCGCGGCGACGGCAGCGTGAACGGCAAGCCCGCCGTCATTCTGAGCATCGAAAAGCAGCCGGGCACCGCCACCGTGGGCCTGACCCAGGCCGTGGAACAGGCCCTGGTTGAGCTGAAGCCCTCGCTGCCGAAGGACGTGCGGGTGAACACGCGCCTGTTCAAGCAGGCCGATTTTATCGAGTCGTCAATTACCAACGTCGAGGAAGCCCTGCGCGACGGGGCCATTCTGGTGGTCATCGTGCTGTTTGCCTTTTTGCTGAACGTGCGCACCACCTTCATTTCGCTGGTGGCCATTCCTTTATCGTTGCTGGTGACCGCCCTGGTGTTCCGCGTGGCCGGCATCAGTATAAATACGATGACCTTGGGCGGGCTGGCCATCGCCATCGGCGAGCTGGTCGATGACGCCATCGTGGACGTGGAAAACGTGTTCCGCCGGCTGCGCGAAAACCAGCACCTGCCCCAGCCCAAACCGGCCCTGCAGGTGATTTACGCCGCCTCCTCGGAGGTGCGCAACTCCATCGTGTACGCCACCATCATCGTGGTGCTGGTGTTCCTGCCGCTGTTCGCGCTCGAAGGCATGGAGGGACGCATTTTCGCGCCGCTGGGAATTGCTTACATCACCAGCATCGTGGCGTCGCTGTTCGTGTCGCTCACCATCACGCCGGTGCTCTGCTACTACCTGCTGCCTAAGATGAAGCAGATTCGGGCGGCCGAGCAGGAGGGGGGCCTAGTGCGCTGGCTCAAGCGCAAGGACACCGGCCTGCTGGACTGGGGCCTGGCCCACCCGAAAATGGTGCTCACGGTCACCGGGCTACTGTTCGCGCTGGCCGCCTCGCTGGTGCCCTTCTTCGGCACCGAGTTCCTGCCGCCCTTCAACGAGGGCTCGCTCACGGTCAACTTCTCGGCCCCGGCCGGCACCTCGCTCACCGAGTCCAATAAGCTGGGCACGCTGGGGGAAGAGCAGATTTTGCAGCTGCCGGAAGTGGCTTACACCGCCCGCCGCACCGGCCGCGCCGAGCTGGACGAGCACGCCGAGTCGGTCAACAACTCGGAAATCGAGGTGGCCTTCAAAACGCCCGAAGAGCTGAAACAAGCGAAAAAAACAATGCGCAGCCGGGAGGAAATCCTAGCCGACCTGCGCCAGCGCCTGGGCCTGATTACCGGCGTGAATGTCAACATCGGCCAGCCCATCTCGCACCGCCTCGACCACCTGCTGAGCGGGGTGCGGGCACAGGTGGCCATCAAGGTCTTCGGCAACGACCTGCTGGAGCTGCGCCGCTACGCCAACGAAATCCGCACCGCCGCCGGCGCGGTGCCCGGCGTGGTGGACCTGCAGGTGGAAAAGCAGGTGCAGATTCCGCAGCTGCTGGTGCGCCCCCGCGACGCCGCCCTGCGGGCCTACGGCCTGGAGCGCGGCCAGGTGGTGGCCACGCTCGAAACCCTGTTTCAGGGCGACGTGGTGTCGCAGATGCTCGACGGGCAGAAACGCTTCGACCTCATCGTGAAGCTGCCTGAGGCCCAGCGCAACGACATCGCCACCATCGCCCAGACCCGCATCGAAACGCCTTCGGGGGCGCTGATTCCGGTGAGCCAGGTGGCTGACGTGAGCTACGAGCCCGGCCCCAACACCGTGAACCACGAAAACACCCAGCGCCGCATCACCGTCTCGATGAACGTGGCCGGGCGCGACCTGGGCTCCACCGTCAAGGAGGTGCAGGCCCGCATCAACCAGCAGGTAAAGCTGCCGGCGGGCTACTACCTGACCTACGGCGGGCAGTTCGAAAGCCAGCAGTCGGCTTCGCAGAAGATTCTCTGGCTGAGCCTGTTCTCGCTGGCCGGCATCTTCCTGGTGCTGTACTCGCACTTCAAGTCGGGGCTGATGGTGGGGCAGATTATGCTCAACATCCCGCTGGCCCTCATCGGCTCGGTGGTGGCGGTGCTGCTCACGGGCGGCACCTTCAGCATTGCCTCGCTGGTGGGCTTCATCACGCTCACCGGCATTGCCTCGCGCAACGGCATCATGATGATTTCGCACTACATCCACCTTGTGGAGCATGAGGGCGAGCAGTTCGGCAAGGAGATGATTATCCGGGGCTCGCTCGAACGCCTGGTGCCGGTGCTGATGACGGCCCTGGTGGCCGCGCTGGCCCTGGTGCCGCTCACGCTGGCCAAGGACGCGCCGGGCAAGGAAATCCTCTACCCGGTGGCCACCGTCATCCTCGGCGGCCTGCTCTCTTCCACCTTCCTCGACATCGTGGTGACGCCAGTCGTGTTCTGGCTTTTCGGCGAAAAGGCCCTGGCCCAGTACCAGCGCGGCCACCACGAAGTCAGCCTTGATGCCCACCCGCAGGAGCTGGATGCTCAGCCCCTTACCCCGCCCGCCGACCTGAACCCGGTGCAGCCGGCCGTCTAAGCTTCTGGTCATGTCCCTGCCTCCATCCCTTACGCCCGACGATGCCGGCTGTGTGCTTTACATCAAGCACATGGTCTGCTCGCGCGGTATTCGGATAGTACGGCGGGAGTTGGAAAGCCTGGAGCTGCGGGTGCTCGACGTGCGGCTGGGCGCGGCGACGGTCGTCAGCCTGGATGGGCAGCTGGACTGGGCGCGTATTCGCCTGGCGCTGGCCGCGGCCGGCTTTGCGCTGCTGGAAAGCCCCGCGCAGGCACTGGCAGACCGGGTGAAGCTGGCCGTGGCCGGGCTGCTGCGGCGGCCCGTCACACTGCGGCACCGCGAATTAATTCCCACCCTGGCCCGGGAAATGGGCTTGGATAGCCGCCGCCTGCACGCGGCCTTCGCCCAGCTGCCCGGCCACGAAAGCCTCATTAGCTACATCACCAGCCAGCGGCTGGCCTACGCCCAGGAGCTGCTGGCGACCTCCCGGCTCGACATCGGGCGCATTGCCCGACAGTTGGGCTACGGCAGCCTGGCGCACTTTTCGGGTCAGTTCCGGCGGTTCGCGCAGTGCTCGCCCTCGGCTTATCGGCAGCAGGTGGCTTTGGTACAGAGCATTGATTAACAACATCATTGCCGGTTGTTGAAGACAAATAAGATGAGTTAGAAACTTACCAGGCTTCGCCCCACGTTTTGCTTCTCTTTTATCTTTCACAACACCACGTCCTCTTCATGGCCAGAATTACCAAAACATTGCAACTACCCATGCCGGCTGATGCAGTAAATCAACAACGTGCCCAACAGTTCTTTGGGGCATATACTTGTCAAATGATGGTTGGTCCTTCGGATACGCCATTTTATCTGGGGACGCCCACGCCTCGGGTTTGCCGGTTTTGTGGCAGAACAGAACCAGAGGTGTCGTTCCGAAAGGATGCGCACGTAATGCCCGACTTTATGGGCAACCGCAACATTCTTTCTTACTTCGAGTGCGACACGTGCAACGCGTTGTTTGCGAAGTACGAAGACTCGTTCGCCAACTACTTGGGCGTGGCCCGAACCTTTAACCAGATTAAAGGCAAGAACAAGAAAGTCCCCAAATTCAAGGACAACAAAACCGGGCTAGAGGTGTCCATGGGCGCGGAAGGTCTGAATATCAAGACGATTCAGGGCCAGGACCCGCTCATTATTGACGCGACTACAAACTCGGCGCAGCTGGTAACTACTCGCCCCAGCTACATTCCGATTCACCTAGTTAAGCTGTTGCTGAAAATGGCCCTTTGCTTACTTGATGAGCAGGAAGTGGCCGATTATGCATGGGCCAAACGGTTCGTTACCTCGGAGGAGCATGATGAAGCAGCTCAGGGCATGGGCTTGCTGAGCGTGATGATGCACTCCATTCCCGGTCCGCCGGTATTTCCGGCACCCTTCGCTCAGCTCTTTACCCGTAACGAAACAGCACCAGCCGACATCCCGGAAAAGGTGTTTGTGCTCTACTATGCTAACTACTATTTTCAGTTGGCATTGCCCTTTAGCCGAGTAGATAAGGTTCGATTCCTGGCGATTACGCCTCCTTTGAAGACTATTGACATACCCGTTTTCCCCCTCTTGATTGGGGAAACGTGGCTGGCAGACTACGGCCCCGCCTCGTTTAAAAGGGTTGATTTTACTTCCAATCAGAAGCGTGTAGGAGAAGAGCATCGGTTCTCCCTATCCTTCGAGAAAATGGTGGAACTACCGCTTGACCCGGCAACGCCAAATGATGCAAGTCAAGGAGCAATTGATGTAAAACCAGGCTAAGCACGGCGGGTATAAGCAGGGGTAACTCAGGCGTAACGCCGTTCACTCCTAATTCTCTTACTCATGCACGCTCAAAACCAATCCCTCCTCGACGCCCTCAACGCCTGCATCGCCGCCTGCGAGCACTGCGCCACCGCCTGCCTGCAGGAAGAAGATGTGAAAATGATGGCCCGCTGTATTAGCCTCGACCGCGACTGCGCCGATATCTGCGCCCTAACGGCCCGCCTGATTGCCCGCGGCTCGGAGCACGGCCCGCATTTGCTGCGCGAGTGCGCCGAAGTGTGCAAAGCCTGCGGCGACGAGTGCGAAAAGCACGGTTCCCACATGCAGCACTGCAAGGAGTGCGCCGAGGCCTGCCGCCGCTGCGAGGCAGCCTGCCGCGCGGGGATGAAAGTAGCTGCCTAAACCTGCTCTTCTGCTGACGGCCGGGTGACGGGAAATCATGCAAGTCCCCTGCGCAATTCTATACCCCTGGCGTGCCACTCTGGCCGCAGCTTTGCGTGTTGTATTGGCACGAACCCGGTGCGGGTTCCTTAACTCAACTCGTCATGAAAACCCTGCAATTCAAAACCAACATCAACTGCGGTGGCTGCATCAAAGCCGTCACGCCCGCCCTCAACCAGCAAGCCGGAGCCGGCAACTGGCAGGTCGACACGGCCAACCCCGATAAGATTCTGACCGTCAACTCCGACCAGCTCACTTCGGAACAAGTCGTGCAGGCCGTGGAAAATGCCGGCTTTAAAATTCAAGCGGCTTAATCCTTCGCTAAACTAAAAACGCCCGGCTGAGCCGGGCGTTTTTAGTTTAATGGGGCTCCACCTGCTGAATTCTATCGATTTCGCAACAAGCACCGCCGGGTCGGCTAACATGACAAAGCTCACGCATTAGCCCCACGCTTGTCATGGCACCCCATCCAGCCCCGGCGGACCTTTGACACGGCTGGTTCCGCGTCTCGCATCCACTGCTCGTGAACGAGCAGCTCGTGGTGCGGCCAGTTACGCACCCGTTCTCCCATAACAATCATTTCCCCCTCCCATGAAAAAGCTCCCCTATCTGCTGGCCACCCTTCTGTTCGCCGGCCTGGCCAGTGTTTCCTTCGCCCAGACGGCCCCGAAGACCGCCCACGCGCATTCCGCCACCAAGTCGTCGCATCAGGACTGTTGTATGATGAAGGACGGCAAGATGACCATGATGAAAGGCGGCAAGATGATGCCGATGACCGCCGACATGACCATGGCCGATGGCACCGTGTGCATGACCGATGGCACCTGCAAAATGAAGGATGGCACCACCATGAAAATGAAGGACGGCCAGTGCATGATGATGAGCGGCAAGATGAAAATGCCAGCTGGCGCGAAAGGCCACCACAAAATGGACGGCATGAAAATGTAGTCGGCCGGTCCGGTCTCGGCGGTCGCGGCTAACCGCCGCGAGCGTTGAAACCACTCCGTTGACTAGCGGACTCGCGGCTGGCCGCGAGTCCGCTTTTTTTTACACTTCGCCTAGCTCCCCACCGGATGATTCACTCCCACGACCCCGCCATGGCCCAACGCCCCCTGTCCGCGCCCGCGCCCACTACCGCAGGCGACGGCCCGCAGCCGATGGACCACAACAAAATGGACCACAGCCAGATGGACCACGGAAAAATGGACCACAGTCCGGCGGGCGGCCACGACCACGGGGCCATGATTGCCGACTTCCTGCGCCGGTTCTGGGTGTGTCTGGCGCTTTCGGTGCCCGTGGTGGCCGGGTCGATGATGTTCCAGAACCTGGTCGGCCACCAATTTACTTTTCCCTACAGCACCCCGCTGCTGCTGGGGCTGGCCACGGCCATTTACCTGTATGGCGGCTGGCCGTTTCTCAGCGGCACGGTGGGGGAGCTGCGTAGCCGGCAGCCCGGCATGATGACCCTGGTGGCCGTGGCCATCAGCGTGGCCTACGGCTACAGCGTGGCCGTGACCTTGGGCTGGCTGCAGGGCATGGACCTGTTTCTGGAGCTGGCCACCCTGATTGACATCATGCTGCTGGGCCATTATCTGGAGATGAAGTCGGTGGCCGGGGCCTCGCACGCCCTGGAGCTACTGGTGCAGCTGCTGCCCGCCGACGCCCACAAAAAGGAGGGCGATACTATTCGGGACGTGAAAGTCACGGCCCTGGCCGTCGGCGACGTGGTGCTGGTGCGGCCCGGCGAGCGGATTCCCACCGATGGCGAGGTGACGGACGGCAGCAGCGCTGTGAACGAGAGCATGCTCACGGGCGAAAGCGTGCCGGTGCAAAAGGCGGCGGGCGGCAAGGTCATCGCCGGGGCCGTCAACGGCGAAGGTGCCCTCAGCATCCGGGTCACGCACCAGGGCGCGGACAGCTACCTGAGCAAGGTGGTGAAGATGGTGGGCGAGGCCCAGAACACCAAGTCGCAAACCCAGACCCTGGCCGACCGCGCCGCCGGCTGGCTCACGGCCGTGTCGCTGGCGGGCGGCCTCGGCACGCTCGCCGTGTGGCTGTGGCAGGGCAAGGGCGCGGCCTTCGCCATCGAGCGCATGGTGACGGTGATGGTGACGGCCTGCCCCCATGCGCTGGGCGTGGCCATTCCGCTGGTGGTGGCCATTTCCACGGCTATTTCGGCCCGCAAAGGGTTGTTGATTCGCAACCGCACGGCCTTCGAGGAAGCCCGCAAGATTACGGCCATGGTGTTCGATAAAACCGGCACCCTCACCGAAGGGGCGTTCGGCGTGACCCGCGTGAAAGTGCTGGCTGCCGGCCTCGACGAGGCCGCCCTGCTGGGCATGACCGCTGCGTTGGAGCAGCAGTCGCAGCACCCCATCGCCCAGGGCATCGTGCGCGAAGCCCATAAGCGGGGGCTGGCCCTGCCCGCCATTCAGGACTTTCAATCCCTGACGGGCAAGGGCGTAGCCGCTACGGTAAACGGCCGGCCAGTCGTGGTGGCCAGCCCCGGCTACCTCCAGGAAAAGAACATCGCCCTGCCCGCCGATGCCGTCAGCAACGGGGCCGAAACGGTGGTCTTTGTGCTGCTGGATGGGCAGCTGGCGGGCTACGTGGCCCTGGCCGACCGCATCCGCACCGATTCCAAAGAGGCCGTCCAGCGCCTGCAGGCCCAGGGCATTAAAGTATACATGGCGACCGGCGACAATCAGCAGGTGGCCGATGCCGTGGCAAAAGAGCTGGGTCTCGACGGAGTGTACGCCCAGGTTTTGCCCGACCAGAAAGTTAAAATCGTGCAGGACCTGCAGGCGCAGGGCCAGTTCGTGGCCATGACCGGCGACGGCGTGAACGACGCCCCGGCCCTGGCCCAGGCCAACGTGGGCATCGCCGTGGGCTCGGGCACCGACATCGCAGCCGAAACTGCCGACATCATCCTGGTCAACAGCAAGCCTACCGACATCACCAACCTGGTGGAGTTTGGCAAGGCCACCTACGGCAAGATGATGCAGAACCTGTTCTGGGCCACGGGCTACAACGTCATCGCCCTGCCGCTGGCGGCCGGGATACTGTATCCGCACTTCGTGCTGAGCCCGGCCATTGGCGCGGTGCTCATGAGCGCGAGCACCGTCATCGTGGCCCTGAACGCGCAGCTGCTGCGCCGGTCCCTGAAGTAGGTAGGAACTACTACTTAGCAGCCGGCTACCGGGCGGCCAGCGGGCGGGCGCTGGCCGACTGAAAACCGCTGAAATTATGCAACTCTCCACCCCAATCGCTGCAAACATTAGGAGGCGGGGCCCACGTAAAGGGATGAGGGCTGGCTGACGCTAAGGTCCGGCAGGGGAAGGAGTTTGGTTGGCAATGGCAGCGGTTGTGGCTGGCAGCCGGCTCTTCCGGCTATCAATCCTAACCGCTATGCCATCGCCGGCCCCCTGCTACCGCTAGGGAGAATTCTCCCAAATTCCTGCCTGCCTTGCTTTCGACGCCGCCTATGTTTTCAGATTTCCCCAACCTGCACCCCCTGGTGGTGCATTTCCCCATTGTTCTTATTCTGCTGGCCGCTGCCCTGCAGGCGGTGCTGGTATTCAAGGATTGGCCCCCGGTGCGCTGGGTTACCCTGGTGGTCATGGCCGGCGGCTTTGCCGGGGCGCTGGCGGCGAGCACCGTTTTTCACGCCGAGCCGATGGGCCTGGGACCCCGGGCGGCGGCCGTGTTCGCGGCCCACGAAAAGTACGCGAGCCATACGCTATGGCTGTCCGGCATCACGCTGCTGCTGCGCGGCGTCGGCGATTTCTTTAAAATCCAGCGTCGGGCCTACGAAATCCTGGTGCTCGCGTTTGCCCTAGCGTCGGCCGGCGTGCTGTCGGTGGCCGGCCACCGGGGCGCGCAGCTGGTCTACGTTGAAGGGGTAGGGCCGCAGGGGCACCTGCTCGATAAAAACCACGGCCATAGCCACGGTCACGAGGAGGTCGGCCCGGCTCACTCGGGAATGGAGGCCGGCAGCCACGACGAACCGGCTGGTTCCGGCGGCCAGGCCGCACCCGCTGCCGGCCCGCAATCCCCCGCGGCCGATATGTCGGGCATGGATATGGGCGCTCAAGCCACTGCGCCCAAAGCTCCGGCTAAGGCTCCGGCGGGTGAGATGGGCACCATGAAAATGGCCGACTCGAAGCCGGCCCGCCCGGCCCCCAAAGCGGGGGCCATGGCCGACATGCCCGGCATGGAGATGCCCGCTGCTAAAACCCCGCCCTCAATGCCCAAAGGCATGGACATGAGCCGCCCGGCCCGCCCGAATCAGCCGAAAGAAATGTCCGGCATGGCCAATATGCCGGGCATGAAGAGCCCGGCAGCGGGGGCAAAAAAGCCCGGCAAGGCCCCTTCAGGAATGGACGGAATGGCGGATATGCCCGGCATGGAAAAAGGCCAGGCGATGCCGGCGACGGGCTCGATGCCCGGCATGACGATGCCCAATCCGCTGGACAAGTTCCGCTTCAAGGACAACAACCCGGCCCGGAACCACCTCACGCCCAAGCAATAGCCCCATGAGAGTTCTGATTTTACTTACCCTGCTGCTTGCTTCCCTCGGGGCCGGGGCGCAGTCGATGCCCGGCATGGCCATGCCGAAAGAAAAGGAGCCCTACCTCACCCAATCGGCCCCACCGGATAAGCAGCAGCTGGGCACCGTCGTTATGCCCCGCGCCGGCTACGTGGGCAAGCGGGTGGAGTACGACCTGTACGTGGAAGACCGGATGGTCAACTTCACCGGCAAAATGCGCCACGCCATCGGCATCAACGGCCAGATTCCGGCCCCCACGCTGCGCTTCAACGAGGGCGACACCGCCGTTATCCGGGTCCACAACCAGATGGCCATGGAAACCTCCGTGCACTGGCACGGGCTGCTGGTGCCCAATAAATATGACGGCGTGCCCTACCTGACTACGGACCCCATCAAGCCCGGCACGGTGCACACCTACACGTTTGCGCTGCGCCAGAGCGGCACCTACTGGTACCACTCGCACACCATGGTGCAGGAGCAGTCGGGCCTCTACGGCTCCATCGTGGTGCAGCCCAAGGAGATTCAGTACCAGCTGAAAGAGTACGTGCTGGTGCTCTCCGACTGGACCGACCACCGCCCCACCGAAGTGCTGCGCTACCTCAAGCGGGCCGGCGAGTGGTTTGCCGTGCAGAAAGGCACGACCCAGAGCTACGGCGAGGCCCTGGCCGCCGGCTATGTCAAGGACAAGCTCAAGCAGGAGTGGCAGCGGATGCCGGCCATGGACGTGGCCGACGTGTTCTACAACAAGTTCCTGATGAACGGGCAGGAGCTGAACTACTTCCGGGATGCCCGGCCCGGCGAGGTGGTGCGCCTGCGCGTCATCAACGGCGGCGCCTCAACCTACTTCAAGCTGCAGTACGCCGGTGGACCCATGCAGGTCATCGCCGCCGATGGCATCAATGTGGTGCCTTTCCCGACCAGCAAGCTGGAAATTGCCACCGCCGAAACCTACGACCTGCTCATCACCGTGCCCCCGATGGGCGCGGCCGAGCTGCGGGCCACCTCCTCCGACGTGTCGGGCTACACCTCCGGCTACTTCGGACAGGGCGAGCCGATGCGCACCCCCGACCTGCCCAAGCTCAACTACTTCCAGATGACGCGGGAGATGAACAGCATGGGCAACATGAGCGGCATGAAGATGGGCGGGGCCGGCCAGATGAACCAGAAACGTGCTTCGGCCCCGGCCGGTGGCGACATGAAAGGCATGGACATGAGCGGCAGCCAGGCCGCGAAGACGCCCGCTACGAAAGGCGAAGCGCCCATGGCGGGCATGGACATGCAGCAGGGCACAGCCCCGGCCACCTCCACGGCCCCGCCCCGCAACCGCCCGATGAACCAGCAGGAAAAGGGCGGCATGGGCATGGGCAGCCTGCAGGATTCGGGCAGCATGGGCGGCATGGATATGGGCGGCATGGCCATGGGGGGCATGAGCGGCATGAGCGGCGACTTCAACTACAACCAGCTGCGCGCCCTGCACCCCACCACCCTGGACTCGACGAAGCAGTGGCGCGAAATCCACCTCAGCCTGACCGGCAACATGCTGCGCTACGTCTGGTCGTTCGACAACAAAACCCTGTCCGAGTCCGACAACATTCCCATCCGCAAGGGCGAAAACGTGCGCATGGTCTTCCAGAACATGACCATGATGCGCCACCCGCTGCACCTGCACGGGCACTTTTTTCGCCTCGTGAATGCCCAGGGTGCGTACTCGCCCATGAAGCACACGTTTGACATTCAATCGATGGGCAAGGTCACCATCGAGTTCGACGCCAACGAGGACCAGGACTGGTTTTTCCACTGCCACACCCTCTACCACATGATGTCGGGCATGGCCCGCGTCATCAGCTACGAGGGCAGCCCGCAGAACGAGTACGCCCGCACGGGCTACCGCCACCTCAAGCGCGAGGACAACAAGCTCTACCCCTGGGCCGACTTGGCAATGCACTCGCAGGGCAGCTTCCTGGAAGCCAACCTCTCTAACAACAAGAACGCGCTCGAATTCGAGGGCCGGCTAAACTACCAGGGCAACTACGAAACCGAAACCCACCTGCTGCGCTACCTCGACAAGCGGCAGTTCCTGGCCGCCTTCGTGGGCTACGACCTGCGCGACAACAAAACCCTGCGCTCCGCCTCCGACACCGAGGGCGGCAACCGCCGCACGGCGGAGAACAACCGCAACTTCCGCCGCCAGGCCGAAGTCGGCGTGTACTACCTGCTGCCCCTGCTCGTGCGCGCCGAGCTGCGCACCGACCTCACCGGCCAGCTGCGGGCGCAACTGGAGCGCCGCGACATCCCCCTGAGCAACAACGTATTTATGGACATCCGGGGCAATACCGACCGCGAGTTCACCCTCGGCTTCCGCTACATGGTGAGCAAATACGCCTCGCTCAGCACCAACTACGACAACCAGTACGGCTGGGGCGCGGGCCTCACCTTCCACTACTAAAGCACAGAAAAGCGGTTACGTGAAGGAAGTAGCTTATTTAGGCTCCACTTAGCTAGACCTTTATCTTTTTAATGACAAAATCGGCTCCATCCACCTGAAATCGGAACTGTGTTTTAGTAAGCTTGACGAGCTGCACATTGCCGTAATGCATTTGCCGATGATGGTTAGCGCATAGGGTAATGATATTGGCTAGTCCCAGCGCTCCGGTTGCCCGGTTTGCCACTGGGTCGACGTGATGCGTTTCCACGTAGGGCACCCCATTCGTCTTGATGAAGCCAATGGGGTTCAGGCCCATTGCTTCGCATAACAGGCATTTGTAGCCTGTATGCCGCTTCACCGCTGCCGCGATGGTGCCCCGTTCGATGAAGGTTGAAACCCGGTGTTTTACCTGCGGCCGTAATTTTTGCATTTTGGTTTCCAACTGCTCAATACCGGCCAATGTGCCCGCGTCGGAGTTAAGCGGCAAGCCGCTCAGCCCCTCCGGCTCTTCCGGTCCCACCAGCTCGTCATCAAACTCAAAGCGGCTAAGCAGGGCTTTAAGCTTAGCATCCCGCCGGTTAGCCCGCGCGGCTAGTCGCAGAATATTGACCACGTTCTCCGACGTCAGGTAATTAAACCCTCGCTGGGAAATGGCCTTATCAACGGGCAGCAGGTTTTGGCTTACCACATTGGTTTTGTCAATGACAACCGGCGTCGAGAAATAAATGATGTCCTCCACCCGGGACCGAACATTGCCGCCGTCGTATTTCTTGAAAACCTTGTGCTTCGCCTTGCGGGTAAAATCCCCGATTTGTGGGAAAGCATACACTCCTACGATGCACTTTCGGTTCTGATGCTGGTAGTCCGAGCTAAGCAGAAAAACGGCCGCCAAGTGCTGTTCCTTCGGTTTCTGATTCAGCATGGGGGTATAGCCAATATAGGTGCCATCCGCTTCAGCCGGGTATCGCTCGTGCCCGAAATTGAGATTTTCCGCTGCGTCCTGATTCTCCTTTACGTAGTCGTAGGCTGACTTTTTAAGGTCAGCGGCTGTTAGGGGGCCCGTCCAGCCGGTGCTGTTCCAAGCGATGGAGGCCAGAATGCCGAAGTGCTCTACAAATTCCATGGGCTACGAGGTTATTTACACGCCTGCACCAGAGCGCTCACGCTCAGCGTGGCCGTGGCATCGGTGGTGTAGTTGTCATTGTTCACGCACACAAAAAGCTGGCGTGTGCCCGGCGGCAGGGTAATGGGCCGGGTTTCCTGGGGCGTATTCGACGCGGCCCGCAGGCAGGCCTGCGCGTTCGCAATAGTGCCTTTCGTCGCCATAAACTGGTCGGCCGCGGCCGGGTCGGCGGTGATGTACCAGTGGCATTTGGTACTAACCGTGGGCGGGGCATTGTTGCCTTGCTTGGTCAGGGCCGAAGCGGCTGCACCCAGCAGGGCCGGGGCCGCCGTGCCGCCGGAGCCTACCACCGCGGCCATGGCTAGCGCCGTGGACCAGGACACCGGTGGCTGTCCTTCGTCGCGCACATCGAGTTTGTAAACGATGCCTACCGTGCCGTCCGGAATATCCACCGCAAATACCTTGCGGCTGGAGTGCATACAATTGCTGCAATGAATCGAGGCGTTGCTCAACGGCAGCGCCTCCACCAGGCGGGAGGCACACTTGATTTCGCGGCCGTCGGGCCGCCAGCTACGGAAGTCCGCCTGCTGCACCCCGTTGACATAAGTACCCCGAAAACTAACCTGGCCGTTTTCGTGCCAGCCGCAGCAGATACCGGTGGGCTTGTCGGGCTTTTCGCTGGCCATCTTGCCTTCCCACTGCTTTTTCCAGGAAGGATAAAAGTAGTCGCGCACGGTGCCCACCGATTTGCCGCTTGCGTCGTGGTGGGCAATGCGGGCGTAGGAAACTTCCTCCAGGGTTTCGGTGCGCTCCCAGTCACGGTCGAAATACACGGTATCGGCCGGGGGCAAACTCACGGCCGCCGGCTTGGGCCGCTGGGCCAGCGCGGGGAGGCTTATAATAAGGAGTAGAAAAAGCAGCGCGTAGTTTTTAATCATACAATAAAAGTGAGCGAGCGGGATAGAATGCGGTTGGTAAAAATAATGAGAAGATTTCGGGGCGCGCAGTGCTCGTATTCTCTGACGTCACCAACAACGTTCGTCTTCTCCCCTTTTCAGACTTTAGGAACCATAAGACTTACTTATCGACTCTAAACTGCCAGTGGAACGAGAGATTTTATAAACTAATAATAGGTATCGATTAGTAAGTCTTATCACTACCTATCCACTATCTTGCCGGCCCAACCAAAAATCGGGGGATTTTACCTTATATATAGGCTGCATGGAAAACTCCGCCGCACTGACTGTGAATCCCATTGGCCATGGGCTGGCGCACCACACCGGAGCGGCCGCCCGCTACGTCGAGGCAGGACTGACCGGCGCGCCCAATACGGCCCGGGCGTACGCCGCCCACCTGAAGCGCTTCAGCGCCTGGTGCACCGAGAACGGGTTCTCACCACTGCCGGCGCCGGTCGATGCGTTGGTTGGGTTTTGCACCTACCTGGCCGAAGCAGGCAAAAAGGTCGGCACGCTGGAACAGCACTGCGCGGCCATCAGCAAGGCCCACGCCGTACGCGGCGTCGATTCGCCCACAGACGACAAGCAGTTCAAGATTTTCATGGACGGCGTGCGCCGGGTCCGTGGGGTGCGTCAAAAGCAGGCGCCAGCGTTTTCGCTGGTGCAGCTCAAGCAGCTGGTGCGTAGCTTAGATGTGCAGACGGTGACCGGGCTGCGGGACCGGGCCATTCTGCTGCTGGGGTTCACAGGAGCATTCCGCCGCTCAGAATTGACGGCTCTTAATGTGCAGGATTTGCGGTTTACCGATGAGTGCTTGGTGGTATCACTGGGCAAGAGCAAAACCAATCAGTTGGGCGATTATGAGGAAAAGGCCATTTTTTACTCCCCCGAGCCGGCGGTCTGCCCCATTCGCTCTTTGAAGGCGTGGCTAGAGCAATTGGAACGCAGCGAAGGACCGGTGTTCGTCATGCTGCGCAAGGGCAACCGGCTCACCACCAACCGCCTTTCCGACCAGACCGTCAATACGCTTGTTCAACGCTACCTGGGACCTGGCTATACGGCCCATTCCTTACGCGCCTCCTTTGTTACGGTGGCCAAGCTCAACGGGGCTGATGACAGCAAAATCATGAACCAGACTAAGCACAAGACCAGTGCGATGATTCGCCGCTACACTCGCTTGGACAATGTGCAGCAGCACAATGCGGCTAAGGAACTAGGCTTATAAAACCCAGACGAATCCAAATTACTCATACAGGCATTGTAGCTTGCGAAAAGGCCACCTCTGACTTGCTTAACCACATTTAAACCTCTTTACTTGATGCATCCAGAAACGCGAGAAATGTATGAGATGAGGTTTAAACTTCGCGTTTACGAAAGCAAGGGCGATGTATACCAAACTCTGTTTTCAGACGTAATGCAGCGGGCCCATCCAGAAGACTTCATGAAAACGCGGCCATGGGGCAACCTCGGTGACAAAAAAAATGATGGTTTTTTGAAATCGGAGCGTCATCTGTACCAAGTTTATGCTCCAAATGAGATGTCTGCGACGCAAGCCATCAAGAAAATTGAAGAGGACTTTTTGGGTGCTCTCCCTCATTGGGGCACTGATTTCGACAAGTGGTCCTTTGTTCACAACGCATTTGATGGCCTAGGCCCTCATATACAGCAGACAATACTAGCTTTAGAAAAGCAGCACAACCCAATAAAACTTACTCCTTTCAGCCCAATTGACCTCTCCAAGAAGCTGTTTAGCCTTGATGAGGATGATATTATGGCGGTTCTGGGGCTGCCTTACAAACCGACGAGGCCTTCACAAATAACCTTTGAGGAGATTAAGCATGTTTTAGAACAACTTGCTCACTCACTTCCCGAGCAACCAGCTCATATACAAGAAGTACCTCCAGGAAAACTCAATGCAAACAGTTTGAGCTCAAACAGTCGAAACTTAGTTCGCATGGGGATGGGGCTTGCCCCACGTGTTGGCGATTTCTTTGGCACCCATCGATTCGACCCTGAGCTTGGTAACCGAGTCGCTCAAGTTCTTAGAAAAGAGTACATCCGATTAAAAGAATCGCGCATTGGCCCTGATGCTATTTACAGTGCCCTATTCAACTTGATTAGGCACCATCAGCACTCCTCCGAGGCAGCAGCTTTGGCAATTTTAGCCTATTTCTTTGAGCGTTGTGACATTTTTGAGCCTCTTAGCAGCACACCATCTTTGAAGGAGGCGACAGAGGTATGATTCTACCTACTAAACATCTTCCTACCGAGCGTGCATTGCTTACTGTTGGTGCGCAACTGCTGACGCATCTTCAAGAACCCAAATCTGTTTCACGGCTTTGGTCAGATATCAAGCATGACCCTTCTCAGGATAACTCTATTTCCTTCGACTGGTTCGTGCTCGCTCTTGACCTCTTATCCGCAATGGGCATTATTCATTTCGCAAACGAGCGCATTGCCCGGACAACCTCTGCATGATTTATTCTATTTTCAGCTCATTACCTAGTTTTAAGTCTTACGCCTTCCGCTCAGGCTTAAATATAATTATTGCCGACAAAGGCGAAGCTTCAGGAGCTGGCCAAACACGCAACAAGGCGGGTAAATCAAGCATTGTGTTATTAATCCATTTTGCGCTTGGTAAAGAAGGAGACCCTAGTTCTCTGTTCCGCAAACCCGAATTGAAGGACCATAATTTTGGGATTGAATTTGACCTGCGTGGAGTACGCATGCGCGCAACTCGTTCAGGTGCAACTTTCGGCAAGGTGCATTTAACACAAGTTGACGCATCTGAAGCTGTCAATGATTGGCCCGTTGATGCGTTAGATGGTGATTGGGAGGCTACTGTTTCTAGTGCAAAGTGGGAGTCTGATTTAGGGAGAATTATATTTCAACTCCCTGAAAAACCTGAGAAGTTTGGGCCAAAGTTTGGCATGCTCTTCAATTATTTCGCTCGCCGAGCAAGCAGTGGAGCCTTTCTCAATCCACAGCAGCAATCAAGCAAGCAAAGCCCAGCAGACACTCGGGTAGCGCTATCCTATCTACTGGGATTGGATTGGCGCATCAGTACGGAGCGGGAGCAGCTTAGACAATCTGCGGAGAACACTAAAAAACTACAAAAAGCTGCACAAGACGGTCTTTTAGAAGGGCTCACGGGTGACCCCAAGCAATTGCTGACGCAATCTGTGCTCGTTCAAGAAGATGTCAACAGAATGACGGAGGCTGTTCGCAGTTTTCGAATGCTCCCCGATTATGCGGAGCGGGAGAAAGAAGCAAATACTCTCACCCGCGAGATAAATAAATTAGCGGACGAGAATGCACAAGACGGTTTGTACATACATGATTTGGAAGTCTCGTTGAGTTCTGAGTCGGCCCCGCAGCTTGATGACGTGCAACGAATGTACTCCGAGGCTGGGGTGTCTTTGCCGGGAATAGCATTGCAGCGGTTCGAAGAGGTGCGCAAATTTCACGAATCGGTAGTGCGGAACCGAAAAATGTACTTAGAAGAAGAGTTGACGCAGGCTCGCCTAAACGTTGAAAATAGGCAACGGAAAATGACTCAACTCGACGATAGGCGAACTGAGGTCATGACACTTTTGAAGACGCATGGCGCCTTACAGCATTACTCGAAGCTGCAGAGCGAATTGAGTAGAGCAGAAGCTCGGGCTGAACAGATAAAGCAACAGCAGTCTATTTTACACGAAGTTGCAGAGCGTGTTGCTCAGTTCAAGATTGACCAACAACGCCTGTACTTACGACTACAGCGCGACTTTATTGAAAACGAACAGTTGCTAAAAGACGCGATTTTAGCATTTGAGGAAGCTTCACGAGCTTTATATGAAAATGCAGGTAATCTCAATATATATCCGAGTGAAACGGGGCCGAATTTTGAGGTGACTATTCAAGGGATGAAAAGCCAAGGGGTTAACAACGCACAGATATTTTGCTTTGACATGATGCTTATGCGAATGGCTACGAGGCGCGGAATTTCTCCTGGATTTTTGATACACGACAGCAGCTTATTTGACCCTATTGACGAACGTCAGAAAGAGAGGGCTTTAGAATATGGAGCCAAGCTGGCTGAGCAAATTGGCTTCCAATACATAGTAACTCTGAACTCGGACCAAATTCCAAAAGAAAGGGTCACTGCCTTTCCCTTAGAAGATTATATAATTCCTCCCAGGTTGACTGACGAACCTGGCGGTGGTCTGTTCGGGTTCGAGTTTAACTAAGTACAAGTAATTTGTACACCTTATTAGCTTACTATCTAATGAATTCATCACTGCTTATTGAGAAGATGGATTTGTATAGAGACTGGCTAACAATTGCAAAGCATCGCCTAACAGCTTGCGGTTTCGATATCAGTCAGCTTGTCCACGACGAGGAGGTGTTACTGGAATACTTTAATGTGCTACTGCACCTTACCATTCCTGTACAACCTCGTCAAGTATTTTATGCGGATGCATTCAGTTGTCCTCCTGAGCTTCAGGCGGGATTGCTAGCATTCATCGAAA
>Ga0265798_10004106_pt1 | contig 20325 bp, 8 predicted proteins | sample P3T30metagenome_FD_192430 | JGI IMG/M metagenome (GOLD analysis project Ga0265798, IMG submission 192430) | Plant litter microbial communities from East Loma Ridge, Irvine, California - P3 T30 | ecosystem: Environmental > Terrestrial > Plant litter > Unclassified | place: USA: California... | reverse complement strand
GCCCGATAGCGTTACTAACTACGACTTTATTATTAAGGCCTTCACCGACCCTACGGCGCCGGTAGATACCACTAGCTCGGGCCTGAAATATGACATCGGCCGGGTGCACCTGGCCAATATATTGTTTACGCAAAACGACCAGGTAGCTGGCTCCGACCTGCGCGCCCGGCTCGGCGACTTACTCGTCAACATGGACGAGGTAGATGTGGATAACTCTGTGTATAAAGTGGATAACGCGACGCTTCGGCACGCAGCCATCCGCATGGAGCAAACCAAAACTGCCCCCGAACTAGATGACAAGAAGCCGGAAGAGCCGCTGTCGCTGACATTTGGGCTGAATAAAGCGACCCTGGAAGACGTGGGCTTGGTGTATAAAAACGACCCGTCGGCGCAGTACATCAATGCGCAGGTGGGGCTAGCCGACGTAACGACCAAAAACATTGACTTAGCCAAGGAGCGCATCGACCTGGATAAGCTAACGCTGAAAAACACCACCTTCGCCTACTCGCAGAATGAGAATGTGCCAGTGGAGCAGCGCGCCATCAACCCCGCCGAGGCCGTGCGTAAGGTGGACGAAGCAGCTGACAAGGCCAGCGCCACGCCGCTGAAATGGCGCGTAACCCTGGCGCAGTCCGACATCAGCCAGGTGGCGGTGAACTTCGATAACTTCAACGACCCCAAGCTCAAGACGCGCTACCCGGCTCTTGATTACAGCCATCTGCATTTCACTGACTTAGTGCTGAATACGCGGGACCTGACCTTTACCGAAAACCGCACTACGCTGAAGCTTGACAACCTGGCTGGCAAGGACCAGAGCGGCTTTGCCATCTCCTCGGCGCGGGCTAATGTGGTGTATGACTCGGTGCAGATTCAGCTGGATAGCCTGGACTTGATTACGCCCAACTCGCACATCAAGCGTAGCCTGGGGATGCGCTACAAGAGCCTGGCCAGCATCGCCGATGACCTGCCCAACCTGGGCTTGAGCGGCGACCTGCGCACGACGCGGCTAGGCTTTCGGGATATTCTGTACCTGGTGCCGAGCCTGGCGGGCACTCCCCCATTCACCACCGGGCCTAACCAATCAGTGCTGCTGAGCGGGCTGGTGAGCGGCCGGCTAGGCGACCTGCTGGTGCGCAATTTCGACTTCGTGGGGCTGCGCAACACCGCCATGCAGGCGCGCCGGGCGCACATCGTGGGCCTGCCCAACGTAGATGGCCGCCTGTATGTGGACCTCGACATTCAGAAGTTCAGCAGCACCCGTGCCGACTTGCTGAGCGTGCTGCCCAAGGGCACGGTGCCCGACAACATCAGCATTCCGCCCAGCATCTCGCTGAGCGGCACTTTCCGGGGCCGGCCCACGACGCTGGCTTTCGACACCAACCTCAAGCTTCGCTCTACTTACGGTAACGTGGCCTTTAGCGGCAAGCTGGGGGCGGCGCAGGCCAATGGCCAGCAGCCGCTAGTGGGCACCTTTGCGGTGCAAAACTTCGACGCAGGCAAGCTGCTGAAAGACCCTACTATTGGGGCCATTACGGGTACGGGCCGCATCAATGCCACTGGGAATTTGCAGGACCCCAACACGCTGGTGGGCAAGCTGAGCGCCAACATCCAAAGCGCCCGCTACAACGGCTACACCTACCACGGCGTGAACACGACCGTGGACATCGACCGGGGCAAGTACAACATTGCCGCTAGCAGCCATTCTGACCCCAACCTCGACCTTGACCTGAAGGCCGTGGTGAACCTGCGCGACGCCAACAACCCCAGCTACGAGGTGACATCGCTGAACCTACGCGGGGCCAACCTTACGGCGCTGGGCTTCTACACCGGCGGCGACCTGCGCGTGCAAGGCGACTTGAAAGCCAACCTGCGCGGCTCCAGCCTCAACACGATTAACGGCACGTTTAGCGGCGACCGCATCGTGATTACCAAGGATAAGCAGCGCATTCCGCTCGATTCGGTGCAGGGCCGCATCGTGCAAACGGCTACCCGCACGGCTGTTGATTTCAACTCCAACGTGGCGGCCGTGAACCTCGATGGCAACGTGCACCTGGGCGACCTGGCTACGGAGTTGCAGCGGCACATCAACCGGTATTTCCACCTGGCGGGGGTGGCACCATTTCGTAATGAGCGCGGCAATCAGCAGTTTACCTACTCACTAAGGGTGAAAAACACCCGCGTGCTGCGCCAGTTTGTGCCCGACCTCAAGCGCCTTTCGCCCTTCGTGCTGGCCGGCGACTACAACCGCGCCGCCGCCCGCCTCACGGCCAAAAGCGACATCCGCTACGTGCGCTACCAGAACTACCGGCTCGACTCGCTGACGCTCCGCGTGGACTCAGACCCCAGCAAGCTCGACTACGCGCTGCGGCTGGCCCGCGCCCGCCAGGACAGCAGCTTTTCGCTGCGCCGCCCCAGCTTCGTGGGCAACGTGGCCGATAATAAAATCAATACCCGCGTAGCCATCCTGGGCGATAGCGCCAACCGCGAGCGGCTGGCCCTGGCCGGCGCGCTGCAAGTACTCACCCAGAGCCGGGGCGACGCCTACCAGTTTGCCTTCGCCAACGACCAGATTATCAACTACGATACCTGGACGGCCGGCAACGACAACTACGTACGCTACAACGCCGATGGCACCGTGGTGGCCAACAACCTGCGCCTGACCAACGGCACCTCGGCCCTCGTGGTGCAGAGCCAGAACCCGGCCGTGAACACCTCGCCGCTGGCCGTACGCTTCGAGCAGTTTAACCTCGGCATCGTGAGCCGCGCCATCGGCCAGCCCGACTCTACGCTGGGCGGCACGCTGAATGGCGAGGCCGTGGCCCGCAACCTAGGCACCAAAAAGCAAGCTTTTACCGCCAACCTGACTATCAAGGACCTGCTCTACAGCAAGACGGTGCTTGGCGACCTTAGCCTGCAAGCCAACAACCCCCTGGCCGACCGCTACGACGTGAACGCCCGCCTCACCGGCGGCGGCGGCAACGACGTGACGCTGCGCGGTGCCTACAACACGGCCCCCAATGCCACGCCGCTAGCCTTCGTGCTCGACGTGGCTAGGCTGAATGTAAAAACGGCTGAGCCGTTCTCAGCCGGGCAAATAAGCCAGGCCACCGGCTACCTCAGCGGGCGGCTCGACATCGCCGGCACCACCAGCGCGCCGCAGGTGCGCGGCCAGCTCACTACCTCGCCCGATGCCAGCTTTGTGGTGCCGCAGCTAGGCTCGCCTTTCCGGCTCGTGAGCCAGCCGGTGACGTTTGATGAGAAAGGCATTGCCTTCAACAACTTCACGGTGCTGGACTCGGCAGGTAATAAGGCGGTGGCCAACGGCTACTTGCTGACCAAAAACCTGGTTGACTACAACTTCGACCTGCGCGTGACGACCGATAAGTTCTTGGCCGTGAAAAGCCGCCGCACGCAGGACAACACGCTGTACTACGGCCGCCTGGTGGTCGATTCGGATACCCGCCTGACGGGGCCGCTCTCGCTCATCAAAATCGACACCCGCGCCACCGTAGCCGATGGCTCGGACCTGACGGTAGAAAACCCCGCTGCCGACCCCAGCGTGGTAGCCCGCGAAGGCATCGTGCAGTTTGTCGATTTGAAGATGCGGCCCAAGCCGCACCTGGTAGTGCTCACCGACCCCGACTCGGTAAACAGCAGCGCGATGGGCTACGATATCACGGCCCAGATTACTATTACCGATAATACGCCCTTCACCATCATCGTGGACCCGGTGAGTGGCGATAACCTGCGCGTGCGCGCCGCCGGCACCCTCACTACCACCCTCGACCCCAGCGGCAACCTCACCCTCAACGGTCGCCTCGATGTGCGCCGGGGCAAGTACAAGCTCTCGCTCTACGGCCTGGTAACGCGCGAATTCATCATCGCCCGCGGCTCGTCGCTCGTCTGGACCGGCGACCCCTTCAATGCCGACCTCAACCTGACGGCCGTTTACAAGATAAAGACGGCCCCGGCCGAGTTGCTGGCCAGCCAGGGCAGCGACAGCCAGTATGCGAATAACGTAGCGCGCAATTCGTTGCCATTCAGCGTACTCATCAAAGTAACGGACCAGTTGAGTAAGCCCACCATTGGTTTCGATATCACCTTACCCGAGGACCAGCGCGGCGCGCTGGGTGGCGAGGTGGAGGCGCGGCTAGCCCAGTTGCGGCAACCTACCAACACCTCAGAGCAGAGCAAGCAGGTGTTCTCGCTGCTGGTGCTGGGCCGCTTTGTGCAGCAAAACCCGTTTGAAACCACAGCGGGCGAGGGCATCGTGGCTAGCCAGCTGCGGGGCTCGGTGAGCCAGGTACTCACCGACCAGCTTCAGAACCTCACCGGTAAGTACCTAGCCGGGCTGGGCATCGACCTGGGCATTACCAACCAGGCAGACTACACGACTGGCTCGGCCCAGAGCCGCACCGACCTCAACGTGGCCGTGCGCCGCCAGCTGCTCAACAACCGCCTCACCGTGCGCCTCGGCACCGACGTGCCACTGAGCGGCAACTCGGGCACCCAGGCCACCCGGGGCAGCAGCGCGGCCAGCAACTTTGCCGGCGACGTGAGTATCGAGTACACCGTGCTGCGCGATGGCCGCCTGCGCCTGCGCGCCTTCCGCCAGAATGCCTACGAAGACATTGATGGCAACATCGTGCGCACCGGCGCCTCCTTGGTGTTCCAGCGTGATTACAACAACCTCCAGGACCTGTTTGCCAAGATAGCGCCCGCCACCAAGCGCGAGCTACGCGACGCCCGCAAGCAGGACAAACTGGATACCGAAGAGCGCAAGCGCCGCGAGCAGCAGCAGGCCGACTCGGCCGCCGCCGTAAACAACCCCAGCACGGCCCGCCGCGACACCACCCGCCGCCCGGCGACCAGCCAGTAAGTCAGCATGAAGCGTATTTATTTGATAAAGAAACCTTTGACCAATTTCCGGCCCGCTACGGCCGGTCGGCTAGCCCGCCGTAGCGCGGCGGCGTTAGGCGGGCTGCTGCTCGCCTCGTGCTCGGGCCTGAAGTATATTCCGGAGGGCCAGAAGCTGTACACCGGTAGCAAGGTGACCATCGACGCGCCCACCAAGCTGCGCAACCAGGCCGCCCTGCAAACCGAGCTGGAAACGGTGGTGCGCCCCGCCCCCAACGGCTCCATTCTGGGCCTGCGGCCGAAGCTCTATTTCTGGCATCTGGGCGTGGGCAAGGAGAAGGGCCTGGGCCACTTCCTGGCCAATAAATTTGGCGAGGCGCCCGTATTGCTGAGCCAGGTGCAAGCCAAGCAAACGCGCGGCCTGATGACCAACCGCCTCCAAAACCGGGGCTACTTCCACGGCTCGGTGAGCAGCGAAGTGAAGGAGGAAGAGAAGACGGCGCAGGTAAACTACACTGCCCGTCCCGGCCAGCAGTATCTCATTCAGGACGTTCGCTTTCCACAGGGCGACAGCGCTTTATCCAAGGCTATTCGCAATACCCAACCGGCTACGCTGCTCAAGGCTGGCGAACCCTACGACCTCGACGTATTTACTAACGAGCGGGTGCGTATTGACTTAGCGCTCAAGAACTAAGGTTTTTACTACTTCAACCCCAACTACCTGTTGTTTCAGGTAGACAGCACCTTGCAGGGCAAGGTGAACGTGTACTACAAGCTGAAGCCCGAAACGCCGGCCCGTGCCCGCCAACCCTACTGGCTCAACACGGTGAGCCTGAACACGAACTACGTGCTCACCGATACTACCCGGCGCGCCCCCATTCGCTTCGACAAATTCCTGTATTACCCCGACGAGAGTGTATTTCGGGCCCGGGCCATCACCCGCACCGTATTTCTGTACCCCGACAGCCTGTTTCGGCAGCGCCGCCGCGACCAGACCCTGAGCCGCCTCATGAGCCTGGGCACATTCCGCTTCGTCGAAATCAAGTTTCGGCCCTCGGCCGCCGGCGACTCGGCCGGCCGCGCCCGTCTGGATTCGGACATCCTGATGACGCAACTCAAGAAGAAAAGCCTGCGGGCCGAGTTGCAGCTCGTGAGCAAGAGCAATGGCTTCACCGGGCCGGGCCTCACCATCCAGTACCGCAATCGCTCGGCATTGCGCGGGGCCGAGCAGCTGCTCATCAACGCCGTTGCCTCCACCGAAACCTCGACCCGCGCCCCCGCCGGGGCCGAAAGCCGCAGCAACACCGGCCTTATCTCCAATGAATTTGGCCTCAATGCCCAGCTCATTGTGCCGCGCCTTATCGCGCCCAAGCTGCCGTTTCTGAACCCGCGCCTGGTTAATTCAGACTTCCAGCCGCGTACCAACTTCGGGGCGGGCGTCCGCTACGTATCGCGCACGGGCTTTTTCGCCACCACTAGCTACAACCTCAATTACGGCTACAGCTGGAAAACCCGGATTACCAACGAGCAGGAGCTCAAGCTCATCGACGTATCGTACAACGCCGTATCGACCCAGCCGGTATTTGACACCCTGCTGCTGGAACGGCCTTTTTTGCGGCAGGCCTACCGCTCGCAGTTCATCCTGGCTAGCTCTTACCGTTACACCTACAACCAGCAGGTGCTGGAAAACCGTCGCCAGCAGATTTTCTTTCAGGGTATGGCCGAGGTTAGCGGCAACGTGGCCAACGCCATCAGCAGCGCCGTGGTGGGTGAAAAAACGCCCACCGAATACTACACCATTGCTGGCCAGCGCTTTGCCCAGTACGCCAAGTTTGACCTGGAGCTGCGGGAGTACTACCGCATCAGCGCCAACCCTACCTCGGGCAACCGCATCGTGGGGCGCCTGCAAATTGGCGTGGGCCTGCCCTACGGCAACTCTGGCGGCGGCTCGCTGCCCTACCTGCGCCAGTACGGCATCGGCGGCCCCAACTCCATCCGGGCCTACGCGGCGCGCCAAATCGGGCCGGGCTCCTACCGGCCCACCGGTACCGACCTCGCCGATAGCTTCAGCTATTACGACCAGGTGGGCGACATTCGCTTGGAGGGCAACATCGAGTACCGCCAAGACTTGTTTCCCTACGTGAAAGGGGCGGTGTTTCTGGATGCGGGCAATATCTGGCTCGTGAATAACGACCCCCAGCGGCCGGGTGGGCAGTTCCAGGCCAGTACGTTCTTGCAGCAGCTGGCCGTAGGCACGGGCGTGGGCCTGCGCGTAGACGTGCAGTTTTTCGTCATTCGCTTCGACTACGCCATCCCGCTACGCGCCAATTACGGCACGCCCGACGACAAAACCGGCCGCCTGAACCTAGCCATCGGCTACCCGTTCTAGACCGGCATTTTGCGGCCGACAGGCTAGCCTCAGGGCGCGAAGCACTTGCTTCGCGCCCTTTTTTTGTGGAGTCTATTTAGAAACAGCCGGTAAAAAACCAAGATGCAGCCTGCACTGCTCCCAGCTGTCTTTGCGCCTGAAGCAGCTATGTTTACCAGGCAAACCGGTTAAGTAAGCTGCCTTTCCCTCCCCCTTTACCTATGCCATCTTTTTCCACTAGCATAACCAACGCGCTGCTGAGCGCTGGCCTGCTTGGGCTAGCCAGCTGCGCCAGCAGCGGCCCGGCCACCCCAGTAGCCACGGCTACGCCACCCACTGCCACCCCGGCTGGCCCTACCGCGCCTGCCCCCAAAGGCGTGGGCCTCGACGTAGCCGACCTCGACCGCTCGGTGTCGCCGTGCGCGAACTTCTTTGAGTTTTCGGGGGGCAACTGGCTCAAGGCCAACCCCGTGCCCAGCTACGCCACCAGCTGGGGGCCACGCAACCTGCTGGGCCTGCGCACCCAGGCCACCCTCAAGCAGATACTCGAAGAAGCCGCTGCCAACCGCCGCGCCGCGCCCGGCTCCAACGCCCAGAAAGTGGGCGACTTCTACGCTGCCGCGATGGACACGGTGGCCATTGAGAAAGCCGGTATCACGCCCCTCAAGCCCGAGCTAGCCCGCATTGCGGCCCTCAAAACCCGCGCGGGCCTGCCCGCCCTCATCGCCCGCGAGCAGGACCTGGGCACCGGCGTATTTTTTCGGGGCGGCGTGCAGGTCGATGAGAAGAATACCACGCGCTACGTCATCGGCCTCGACCAGGGCGGCCTCACCATGGGCGACCGCGACTACTACCTCAAGGACGACCCCCGCACGCAGAAAATCCGCGCCGCGTACCAGGCGTACATGCAGCAGATTTTCGGCCTGCTCGGCGATAACGCGGCCACGGCCCAGCGCAACGCCGCCACCGTGGAGCGTATTGAAAAGCGGCTAGCCACCGCCTCGCGCAGCCGCGTGGAGCTGCGCGACCCGCAGGCCAATTACAACCAGCTGACCCTGGCTGCCGCCGCCCAGCGCTACCCCGCCGTGCAGCTGCCGCAGGTACTGGCCGCCATGCAATTGGGCAAGGCCAAGGAGGTAATCGTGGGCCAGCCGGCCTTTTTCGACGAAGTCAACAACGTACTCAAAAGCGAGCCGCTGGCTGATTTGCAGACGTATATGCGCTGGCACCTCGTGCGCTCGGTGGCCGCCACGCTGCCCGCCGCCTTCGTCGATGCCAGCTTCCGCTACAACCAGGTGCTGACCGGCGCCAAGCAGCAAACTACCCGCTGGAAGCGCGTGCAAGCCTCCACCGACGCTACCATCGGCGAGGCATTTGGGCAGTTGTACGTCGATAAGGCGTTTTCGCCCGAGGCCAAGCAGAAGGCGCTCGATATGGTGGCCAACATCAAGGCCAGCATGGCCGAGCACATCCAAACCAACACCTGGATGAGCGCCCCCACCAAGGCCGAGGCCCTGAAAAAGCTAAATGCCCTGCGCGTGAAAATCGGCTACCCCGATAAGTGGAAGGACTACTCGGCCCTGCCCATCACCCGGGCCAGCTACACCACCAATATCCTGAATGCCCGCCTCTGGCAAAGCCAGCGCGAGGCGGCGCGCTTCGGCGGCCCCGTGGACCACACCGAGTGGGGCATGACGCCGCCCACCATCAACGCCTACTACAACCCGCCGCTCAACGAGATTGTGTTTCCGGCAGGCTACTTGCAGCCGCCGTTCTTCGACCCCAAAGCCGATGATGCGGTGAATTACGGCGCCATCGGTGGCGTGATGGGCCACGAAATGACTCACGGCTTCGACGACCAGGGGCGGCAGTACGACGCCGCCGGCAACCTGCGCGACTGGTGGACGCCCGCCGATGCGGCCGAGTTTACGAAGCGCGCCGCCGTGGTGGGCCGCCAGTACGACGCCTTTTCGCCCCTCGACTCGGTGCACGTCAACGGCAAGCTCACGATGGGCGAAAACCTGGCCGACTTCGCGGGCCTCACCATCGTGTACGGCGCCCTCGAAAAGCACTTGCAGCAGCGCTACGGCAGCGGCCCGCGCCCGCAGTACGACGGCTTTTCGCCCGAGCAGCGCTTTTTCCTGAGCTGGGCCCAGCTACGGCGTACCAACATCCGGCCCGAAGCCCTGCGCCAGCAAATCCAGACCGACCCGCACTCGCCCGGCCAGTACCGCACCATCGGCCCGCTGATGAATATGCCGCAGTTTCAGGCTGCCTTTGGCTGCCAGGATGGCGATAAGATGACGCGCCTGCCCGCCGACCGCGCCGTTATCTGGTAGCCAGCTTAGCAAGGGCTAGCCACTACTTACTTGCCTTGTCATGCTGACGAAGGAAGCAGCTTATCAGGTTCGAACGATGAGTTCTAGCGCGATAAGCTGCTTTGTTTGTCAGCACGACAAGGCTATTTTGTGAACTCCCTGTCACACCACAGCCCGTTCCTGCAATCTAGCCCAGCGCCGTACTTTGCCCGCATGTCTGATTTCCGCCTGCGCGTATTTGCCGCCGTGGCCCGGCACTTGAGCTTCACCAAGGCCGGGCAGGAGCTTTTCATCTCGCAGCCCGCCGTTACCAAGCACATTCGCGAGCTGGAAACCCAATACGGCCAGCGCCTGCTGGCCCGGCGCGGCAACCGCGTGGCCCTCACCGAAGCCGGCCGCCTGCTGCTCCTGCACGCCGAAGCCGTGGCTGCCTCGGCCCAGCAGCTTGAAGAACAGCTACTTGGGCTACGCGACCCCGAGGAAGCTGCCGGCCGCCTGCGGCTGGGAGCCAGCACCACCCTCAGCCAGTACGTGCTGCCGGCCTGGCTGCCCAGCTTCCAGGCGCGCTACCCGCAGGTGCAGCTCACACTGCTCAACGTCAACTCCGAGCGCATTGCCGAGGCGCTCTTGCGCGGCGACCTCGACCTGGGCTTTGTAGAAGGCCGCACCAAAAGCCGCGACCTGCACTACGAACTGCTACTGCCCGATGAGCTGGTACCCGTGCGCCGCGCCACGCCGGCCGGCCCGCCCCCGGCGCCCCTTTCGCTAGCCGAGGCCCTGGCTAGCCCGCTAGTACTGCGTGAGCGCGGCTCCGGCACCCTCGAAGTACTGGAAATGGCCCTGCGCGAGGCGAAAATCAAGCTCGGCGACCTGCACGTAGCCTTTTATCTCGACAGCACAGAGGCCATTAAGAGCTACCTGGTGGCCGCGCCCGGCGCGCTGGGCTTTGTATCGCGCCGGGCACTGGCCCGCGAGCTAGCGGCGGGCGTACTCGAAATCGTGCCCATCGAAGGCCTGCGCCTGCCCCGGCAGTTTGAGGCAGTATGGGTGCAAGGGCAGCCACTGTCGCGCCCGGCCCAGCGCTTTTTGCACTGGGCGCAAGGCCGCGCCCACGCCGCCACGCTTTCCGACACGCTAGTCAACTGGAGCATTTAACCAGGCTTGGCCGCGAAAGCCTGGGAGCATTGCTGCTCAGTAGGTATAACTTCTGGTTATTCTGGATAACATTTTTCAATAACCTATACATTAATGCGTTAGGTACCTTTGCCCCCGCAATAACCCCTGCGGCTCATGGCACCTCCCACTCTTTCTTCCTTCCCACCGGCCCCCACCGCGCCAATGGGGCCGCTAGCTACTAGCGCCAGGGCGACGACCGCTACCACCGGTATTTTCCGGGCTTTTCACACGCCGCACCTGGTGGCCGGGCGGGTAGTTACGCTGCGGCAAGTGGTGTTTGGGCTGCTGCTATTCTTCTGCCTCACGCCCTGGGCTTCGCCACCCGTGGCGCTGGCGCTGGGCCTGGGCCTGGCCCAGACGCTGGGCAACCCTTTTTTGGCACGCACTAAAGCCTTTACCAGTAAGCTACTGCAATTTTCCGTCGTCGGCCTGGGCTTTGGTATGAACGCGCACGCCGCCGTGCAGGCCGGCAAAGAAGGCATTTTGTTCACGGTGGCATCCATCTTTGGTACGCTCGTGCTGGGCTTTTTCGTGGGCAGGTGGCTAGGGCTGGGCCGCCGCGTGGTGCACCTAATTTCGTGCGGCACGGCCATTTGCGGGGGCTCGGCCATTGCGGCCGTGGGGCCAGTGCTGGGCGCCACAGGCGAAGAAATGTCGGTGGGCCTGGGCACGGTATTCGTACTCAATGCGCTGGCGCTTTTTGCCTTTCCGCCCATTGGCCACGCGCTGCACCTAAGCCAGCACCAGTTTGGGCTATGGTGCGCCATTGCCATCCACGACACCAGCTCGGTAGTGGGTGCCGCCGCCGCCTACGGCAGCCAGGCCCTCGAAATAGCCACCACCATAAAGCTAGCCCGGGCGCTCTGGATTATCCCGGTGGCCTTTGGCACCGCGCTGTTGTTTAAGCAGCAAGGCACCAAAATCCCTGTTCCCTACTTCATCTTCGGCTTCGTGCTGGCCATGCTATTCAACACGTACGCCCCAGCCTACGTGCCAGCCACCCAGGCGCTGGGCCCGCTGCTGGTGAGCCTGGCCAAAATCGGCCTCACCGTAACGCTCTTTTTTATTGGCACCGGCTTGTCGAGCCAGGTGGTAAAATCGGTGGGCTTCAAACCTTACGCACTGGGCCTCGTGCTGTGGGTGGTTATTTCGGCCACCTCGCTCTACGCCATTTTACACGCGGCGTAGCTACCCACCCGGCCTCGTTAGCAAGGCAGCTCTTGCTGAAAATAGAAACACGGCCTTTTGCGTGCCGGTGGCTCCTAGCCACCGGCTTTTTTTATGGTGCTAGCGCCGCCCGGCTCCGTGGAGCGCCAATCCACACGGGGCCTCACCTATCACAATCGTTTGCCCGGCTATCACAACCGTTTGCGGTAAACTTTATTTACATCTTACTACTAAACAATTAGTTAATAATCAAGCAAAGGCCTTACTTTTAGCTAATAGCCTGGGCTTTTTTACGCTAGCCCAGCCGTACCGCCTCCTTTTCCCACCCAAATTCTCTTCACCATGAAGAAACCTCAACGCTTATGCCTTGCGTTGGTGGCTGCACTCGGCAGCCGCTTTCCCCTCGCCGCTCAAACCACCCCGGTGGTAGTAGAGGCCGAAACCGGCACCTCGACCAACCCGCCGACGCCCGTGGCGAACGCTACCACCGGCGACTGGGCCTTCCGCACCGTGGCGGCTAGCGGCACGGCCCCGGCCATTGGCTACGCCACCTCGCTCACCGATGTAGCGGCCTACACGGCGCCGACTGCGCCCGGTGGCGGCGTGGGTGGCGCGGCCCCGGCCACGGCGGCGCGGGTACTCAGCTACACGGTCACGTTTCCGGCGGCGGGCACCTACGATTTGTACGCCCGCATCCGGGTGGGGGCCAGCGGGGCCAACGACGACAGCTTTTTCTACGGCACGAGCCTTGGGGCCAAAAGCCCCGTCACGGGCAGCGACTGGGTCAACTGCAACAACGTCTTCAACATTGGCTACACCACGGCCAGCACCGTAGTAGATGGGGCTGGCTCGGCCGCCACGGGCGTGTGGAAATGGGTTAATCTGTCGCAGTACAGCTTTGGCGGCGCGGCGCTGGTGAGCTTTACCGTGCCGGCCGGCAGCCTCACGCAGACTTTTCAAATCGGGGCGCGCGAAGACGGGTTAGACTTCGACAAGTTTGTCTTCGGGCCGAAGGGCAGCTATTTCACGGTGGCTAACCTGGAGGCCGGCGCGCCGGGCTCTACCACGCCGCCCGTGGTGTTTGTACCCACCGGCCCGCCGCTGGCCACCGGCAAAGCCAAGTACCTGGGCTGCGCCTACAGCGATGCTCAAGCCCCCAATTTCAACGCCTACTGGAACTCCGTGACGCCCGAAAACGGTGGCAAGTGGGGCAGCGTGGAAAGCACGCGCGGCACCTACAACTGGGCCGACCTCGACAAGGCCTACGCCCAGGCCAAGCCCGCTACCGGCACCCAAAGCATCTTTCGGATGCATACGCTCATCTGGGGCGCCCAGCAACCCGCCTGGCTCAAAGGCTTGTCGGATGCCGACCAGCTGGCGGCTATCAACGCCTGGTTTGCAGCGGTAGCCGCCCGCTACCCCAAAATCGACTTTATCGACGTGGTGAACGAGCCCATCAACACCACGCCCACTGGCCTCGTCACCATCGGCTCGCCCACCAGCCCCACCGGCAGCCCCGACCCCACCGGCGGCGCTTACATCAACGCCCTCGGCGGGGCCGCCAACAATGCGTGGATAGTAAAGTCTTTCCAGCTGGCCCGCCAGTATTTCCCCACTGCCAAGCTCATGATAAACGAGTACAGCGTGGAAAACTCGGCTACCCGGGCGGCTACTTACGCCGCCATCATCACCCAGCTCAAAGCCCTCAACCTCGTTGATGGGGTTGGCATCCAAGGGCATGCCTTCTCCACAGCCGGCCAAACGGCCGCTACCATCACCGGCAACCTGGCTACCCTGGCCGCTACCGGCGTGCCGCTCTACATCACGGAGTACGACTCCGACGGCCTCACCGATGCCGCCCAGCTGGCCGAGTATCAGCGCGTATTCCCGCTGTTCTGGGAAAACCCCAACGTGAAAGGCGTGACCATGTGGGGCTACCGCCCCGGCCACTGGCGCACGGCCCAGGGCGCCTACCTCGTCAACACCGATGCTACCGAGCGCACGGCCCTGACGTGGCTGCGCACCTACATCCAGACTACTACCCTGGGCACTAAGGCCGCCAGCGCCGCCACGGCGGGCATTTTTTGCTACCCCAACCCCGCCCAGGGCGGCCGCGTGGCGCTCAGCCTGCCGGCTAGCCTCAGCCGCCAGCCCCTAGACATCGCGCTGCTCAACTCGCTGGGCCAAACCGTGCTGCACCGCACCCTGGCCCCCAGCACCGACGTCACCCGCGCCCTGGAGCTGCCCGGCGTGGCCCGCGGCCTCTACACCGTGCGCCTGCAAACCAGCGCCGGCACCTTCAGCCAGCGCTTGGCAGTGGACTAGCACTAGCAACCAGGCCCGCCAGCAGTGCTTTTACTGCGCAGCCTCCTGGCAACTCTGCCGGGGGGCTGTTGGCGTTTGGGCCGGGCGGCTAGCCTACTCCGCCGCTGGCTGGCTGGGGGCAGCGCTACATTCGCTTTTCTTCCGCCTGTTTTTATGCTTCGCAAACTCCTACCCTTTCTCACGGCGCTGCTTTTGCTGGGCCGCCCAGCCGCGCAGGCCCAGTCCATTTACTCGGCTACCGACCCGCTGGCCCATACGTTCAGCATCGTGGCCCGCGACCCCAAGACCGGCGAAATGGCCGTGGCCGTGCAAAGCCACTGGTTTTCGGTGGGCACCTCCGTTAGCTGGGGCGAGGCCGGCGTGGGCGTGGTGGCTACCCAGTCGTTTACCAATAAGTCATTTGGCCTGCGTGGGCTAGCCCTACTCAAAAGCGGCAAAACCGCCCAGCAGGCGCTCGACGAGCTGCTGGCCAACGACGAGGCCCGCGAGGTGCGCCAAGTGGCCATCCTCGACAATCAGGGCCGCGTGGCTACCCACACCGGCAAAAAATGCGTGGACCTGGCCGGCCACCAGCAGGGCACCCAATTTTCGGTGCAGGCCAATATGATGCTCAACGCCACCGTGTGGGGCACGATGGCCAAAGCCTACGAAGCCAGCGCCAGCCTCCCGCTGGCCGAGCGTACGTTGGCTGCCCTCGACGCGGCCCAGGCGGCGGGCGGCGACATCCGGGGCCGCCAGTCGGCCGCGCTGCTCGTGGTGCGCGGCACCACCACCGAAGGCCCCTGGGCCGACCGCCTCGTGGACCTGCGCGTGGACGATGCCGCCCAGCCCCTCGCCGAGCTGCGCCGCCTGCTCAAGCTGCACCGCGCCTACGAGCACATGAACGCCGGCGACCTCGCCGTGGAGAAAAACGACATGCCGCTGGCCATCCAAGAGTACCAGGCGGCCGAAAAGATGTTTCCCCAAAACCTGGAAATGAAGTATTGGCACGCCATCACGCTGGCCAACAAGCAGCAGGTGCCCGCCGCGCTCGCCCTGCTAAAGCCCATTTTTCGGCAGGAACCCAACTGGCGTGTTCTCACCGAGCGCCTACCCAAAGTGGGCCTGCTCACCGTGAGCCCCGCCGAATTGAAACAGATTCTGGCCTTGAAGTAAACTGGCTGCGGCGTGTGGCCTTACTTCAAGGCCACACGCCGCAGCCAGTTTACTTCTTCTTGTCAAAAATGCTTTTTGGCAGCAGCATGTGGGCGCCGCGGGTACCGTCCACTACTTGCGTCACGTTGAGGTCGGCGGCTACGCTGCACAGCATGTAGGCATCGTCGTGGCTAAGGCCTTTGGTACGCATCAGAAAATCAATCATTTCGCGTAGCGCCTGCTTGGCGGCTAGGGTCAAATCCTCGTTGAGGCCCATGCTGATGTAGTGCGTGGGCGTTTCGGCCCGGGGCACGGTCAGGTGCAGGTCTTTATGCACTATAAACTCCAGGTTACCCGCTAGCGAGGTTTCCAAGGCAGTAATATCTACCTCGCCGTTGCCCTGCCCGGCGTGGCCGTCGCCCACAAAAAACAGCGCGCCCGGCGCGTGCACTGGCAGGTACAGCGTGGTGCCCACCACGAGGTCCTTATTATCCAGGTTGCCGCCAAAAACGCCGGGCGGCGCGCTGTTCACGCGCCCCATTGCGGGGGGCGGCGCCACGCCCATGCTGCCAAAAAACGGGTGCAGCGGCAGCGTAATGCCCGGCGCAAAGTTGGCCACCATCCGCTTTTTATCGAGCGGAATAATCTTCATTTTGGCGTAGCCGAAATCCTCGGGGATAAACCCGCTCTTCGGCCCAAAACCGTTGTAAGCGTATGGAATGGCTAGCTCAATGGCTTTGATGCGCACCTCCAGCACGTCGCCCGGCTCGGCCCCTTCCACAAAAATAGGCCCCGTCAGGATGTGCCCCCCTGGCCCCTTGTTGGTCACGTTGTCGTAGATGTCGCGTAGCGACTGCTCAACTTGCGCGGGCGCCACGCCCGCACCTTCGAGGCGGGCGGGGCTGGAAGTCAGCAAGGTATGTACCTGTACCGTTTCGCCCGACTTGATGCGTAGCACGGGCGGCGCATCGGCCGCGTAGTAGCCCCAGGCCACGGTGGTGCGGCTAGCCAGCAGCTCGTGCTGGGCCTTGGGCAGGTGCTGGGCCTGGGCCCCGCCGCCGAGGAGCAGCGCGGCCGCCGCTAGCAAGAAGCGCGGAGTATTTTTCATTGCTGAAAAGTACATCCCGAACGGCAGCGCCCTTTGCTACTTCGGCATTTCTTCTCAAAGCAGGACGAAGGCCTCCGCCACGAGCTTATGCGCTAGCAACTCCGAATGGTGGCTAGCCCGGTCAGCCTGCGCTATAAAAAGCCGCGCTAGCCGGGCGTTACAAGTCAATTGACTCAGGCTCGGTTAGCGCGGCTTGTTGTCGCGGCTGGCGATGGCTAGTAGCCGGGGTTTTGCGTCAGCTTGGCGTTCTTGGCTAGGTCACCTTGCCAGATTGGAACCAGATTTTGATTGCTGAAGTACTTGTTTTCCAGTATTTTCACCTTGGTGTACCTTGTGCCGGCGGCGTTGATGAGCATGCCGTAGGACGGCGTGTTGAGTACGCCGGTGGCGCCGGCCGTAATCTGCCAGCGGCGCACGTCGAACCACCGCTTTTCTTCGAAGGCTAGCTCGATGCGGCGCTCGCGGCGGATGTAGTCGCGCATGTTGCTTTGGTTCAGGCCGGTGGCCAGGTTGGGCAGGCCAGCGCGGGTGCGCAGCTGGTTGAGGGCGCCGTACACGGTGGCGTCGGGGCCGGCGGCTTCGTTCTGAGCTTCGGCGTAGCTGAGCAGCACCTCGCCCAGGCGGAAGATGATGTAGTTGGAGCCGCCCGAGTTCTGGGCCCGGCTGGTTTGGGCCAGGATGCGCTCATCCAGGGTTTTGCGGAAGTAGTAGCCCGTGTTCGAGATGTCGCTGGTCGAGTTGATGTCGATGGCGTTGTTGCCGCCCACGCGGGTCGTTATCACGTCGCCCTGCCACGAAGCCCCGTCGTAGATGATGGACTGGTAGAAGCGCTTCTCACGGTTCACGTACGGCTTGCTGGGGTCGTAGCCGGAGGCGGGGTCGGTGATGGGTAAGCCATTGCTCATCAGGTAGTCATCGACCAGGTTTTGGGTGGGCGCGATGCTGCCCCAGCTCTGCTGCACGCCCTTCACGTACACCGGCCCCAGCATGCCCTCGCGGGCGTGGCCCTTGATGACGGGGATGTATTCCTTGTTGAAAATGACCTCGCTATTGTCGTTGTTCTCGATGAGGAACAGGGCCGCGTAGTCCGAAAACAGGGAGTAGGCCCCCAGGTCCATCACCTGCTTGTTGGTGGCGGCGGCGGCGGCCCACTTGCTGGCGTCGCCGCTGGGGTTATTAAGCGGGCTGGCGGCGAAGAGCTGCGCCCAGCCCTTGAGGGTGAGGGCGGCGCCCTTGGTGGCGCGGCCGTCGCCCTTCTTGATGGGGTTTAGCGGCAGGTCGGCGGCGGCGGCATCGCAGTCGGCGGCGATGAAGGCAACCGTGGCGTCGAGGGTGCTGCGGGGCACCAGCAGGTCGGTGCCGTCGGCGTCGTTGAGGGGCTTGTCGAGGAGCGGCACGCCGCCGTAGTTGGTGGCCAGCGCCGTGTAGTAGAAGGCGCGCATGAAGCGGACTTCAGCCACGCGCTGCTTTTTCCAGGCGGCCGAGAAGTTGGCCGAGTACTTGTTGGCGTTCAGCAAGAACAGGTTGCACTTGCGGATATTGCCGTAGACGCCGCCCCAGTTCCACCAGCCGGCGGGGCCGGTGGGCAGGTTGTTGGCCGAGATGGCGCCGGCCTTCACCAGGCTCTGGCCATCGAGCCAGGAGGCGCCGCAGAAGCCGTTGTCGGTGTAGCCCTCGGTAATCTGGTAGCTGTTGTAAACGTCGGGGATGTTGTTGTAGATGTCGTTGACAATCAGGTCGGCGTTGGATTCGCTGGCGTAGGCGCTGGCTTCGTTGAGGGCGTTTTTAGGCACCACGTTCAGGAAGTCATCGTTTTTGCAGCCGCTCGCCAGCACCAGGGTGCTGAGCGCCAGGCCGGTGGCCCAGGGCAGTAGCTTAAAGTAAGTCATGGCTGGAGCTGATTAGAAGTTGGCGTTGACCCCCAGCGAGAAAACCTGCTGCTGGAAGTAGTTGCGGTTGGTGCCGCCCTGGTCGGGGTCCACGGTTTCGCGGATATAGGGCGTCCAGGTAAAGAGGTTCTGGCCCGAGGCGTAGACCCGCACCGACTTGAGGGTGTTGTGCAGCGTGGCGCTGCTGAAGGTGTAGCCCAGCTCGAAGCTCTTGAGGCGCACGTAGGCGGCGTTGCGAATCCACCACGACGAGCCCTGGGTGTTGTTGCTGGTGGGGCTGCCGGTGAGGCGCGGATACAGCGTATTGGGGCGGTCGGGGCGCCAGTACTCGTTGTATTGCAGCTCGGTAGCCGAGCTGGCGGCGTCGAAGGGCCACACGATGGGGCCGGTGAGGTAGAGGCTGCTCAGGGCCGCGCCCTGCACGAGCACGTCGAGGTCGAAGTTCTTGTAGGTCAGGCGCGGGGCTAGGCCGTACACGAGCTGCGGGGTGCGCGGGCGGCCGATAACGGTCTGGTCGTCGGCGTTGATTTTGCCGTCGCCGTTCTGGTCGGCGTAGCGGATGTCGCCGGCGCGCACGGGGCCAAAGGTGGGCGTCGGAATACCCTGCTTGAGGGTGCTGCCGTCGGCCTGAAAGTCGTCGGCGGTGAAGTAGCCCAGCGCCTGCAAGCCAAACTGCGTGCCGATGGCGCGGCCCGAAATGCGGCGGTTGGGGTTGTCGAAGGTCGAGCTGTTTTCGTAAATCTGCTCCTGGTTATTGCGGGCGTAGGTGAGCGTGCCCGTCACATCAAGGTTCCAGTTTTTGGCAAAGTGGCGCGACGAGCGCACGGTCAGGTCGAAGCCCCGGTTGGTGATAACGCCCGCGTTGACGAGGCCCACGCCGATGCCGTATTCGCCGGGTAGCACGTTGCTGCGCGAGGTCAGCACGTTGGCGCGCTTCTCGTGAAAGAAGTCGATTTCCACGTTCAGCAAGCCCTTCCACAGCGTAGCTTCCAGGCCGATATCCGTTTTGTTGGCGCGCTCCCAGGTGATGCTGGGGTTGCCCTGGCGCACCTCGTACAGGCCCTGGGTGGGGGCGCCGTCGAGCACGGCGCCGGAGCCGGGCGAGTACGGGCTCAGGTACTCGAAGGCCGCGATACGGCCGCTGATGTACGGGTACGCACCCGACTGGCCCCAGGAGGCGCGCAGCTTCAGGTTGTCGAGCCAGGTGTAGCGGTCCTTGATAAACGACTCCTCGCTCAGGCGCCAGCCGGCCGAGAAGGCCGGGAAGAAGCCGAAGCGGTTGCCGGGGGCAAACAGGTAGCTGCCATCGTAGCGGCCCGAGGCCTCGACGAGGTACTTGCCGTCGTAGGCGTAGCTGGCGCGGTAGATGTAGCCTATCTGCTTGGTTTGGTACGACGAGCCGCCGTTGGTGGCATCCGACGCGGCCGGCCCGCCAAAGTCCAGCTCGTCAATCGACGTGTTGTAATTGATTTTGCGCGCCTGAAATTGCTGCTGCTTGAGGCTGCGCGACTCTACCACGGCTAGCCCCGTGAGGGCGTGCTTGCCAAACGTGTTGGCGTAGTTGAGGTAGCCCTGGAAGGTAAGCGCCCGCTCCTGGCTGTAAAACTGGCTAAACGTGGCCCGCGTACTTCCCTGAATACCCTGGTTGTAGGTGTATGGGGTGGTATTGGTGTTGACGTTGTAAAAGACAATCGGCGTGGTATAGGTACGCTGAAACGAGCTGCTCGGGTCAAAGCTCGCCGTACCCTTGATGCTCAGGCCCTTGATGAAGGGTAATTGCTGCTCTATCAGCAGCTGGGCCTGGGTGGTGGGGTTCTGGTTAATCTGGTAGCCGCTGCCGTAGATTTCGCCGATGAGCGACTGCCCGATGTAGCCCGAGGGCAGGCCATTGCTGAAGCGCACTGGCGTGGTAGGGGCCTGGCGGTAAGCCTGCTGCAAGATGGTGCCCGCCCCAAACGATGGGAAGTTTTGCTCCTCAACCCA
>Ga0265798_10004105_pt1 | contig 20335 bp, 18 predicted proteins | sample P3T30metagenome_FD_192430 | JGI IMG/M metagenome (GOLD analysis project Ga0265798, IMG submission 192430) | Plant litter microbial communities from East Loma Ridge, Irvine, California - P3 T30 | ecosystem: Environmental > Terrestrial > Plant litter > Unclassified | place: USA: California... | reverse complement strand
CGCATGCTGTGTCACATAGGGCGCATACAGACCGAGGTCTGTGGCATACAGCATCGAACGAACCATACAACCTCCCGGACAGCCACATTGGCGGAGATTGATTGAGCTTAGCAGTGCGCCAAAGACCGCGACGGCGGACAATTGGCGGTCTGTCCGCTCAAAGCTTGATTTCGTTGGTGATCCCGTGGGGAACGTGGCCGGTCGCCACTACCTCGCGCGCCTTTTCGCAGTGCCCCGGCTGATCGTCGAAGAACACATCTGCGGCAAACGCCTCGAGAAACGCCGATTTCTGCAACCCGCCGAGAAACAGCGATTCGTCGAGCCGGATATCCCATTCACGCAAGGTCCGGATCACCCGCTCGTGGGCAGGTGCCGAGCGGGCGGTTACCAGTGCGGTGCGGATCGGGCAGCTTGCCTCCGGGAATTCACGTTGCAGCAGATTGAGCGCTGCCAGAAACGGCTTGAACGGCCCACCGCGCAATGGCTCACGGGCCGACTCTCGCTCGCTGGCCTGAAAGGCCAGCAGCCCGCCGGACTGATAGACCCGCTCCGACTCATCGGAAAACAGCACCGCATCGCCATCGAACGCGATGCGCAGCTCGGGACTGGCCGCCCGCCGCGCACCGCCAGACAGAATGGTGGCCGCCGCAAACCCGGCATCCAGCGCACTGCGCACGTCCTCCGCATGGGTCGACAGAAACAGATGGCAGCCGAACGCGGCCAGATAGGGATAAGGGCTGCGCCCGCCGACGAACGCCGCCCGACTGATGTCCAGCCCGTAATGCTGGATGGAGTTGAACACGCGCAACCCGGTATCGGCACTGTTGCGCGACACCAGAACCACTTCGACCCGCGCCTTGCTCAGGCTGGCGTTGAGGCTCAGCAGCTTCTCGACCAGCAGATAGGCATCGCCCTGCTCGAGAATCTCGTCTTCGTGTTCGATTTGATACTTGCGGTACGCCTCGACGCCCTCTGCCATGTAAACCGCATGACTGTCGCTCAAATCAAACAGCGCTCTGGATGAAATGGCCAGTACCAGTTTGTGATCTTCGGCGTTTGTCATGTCTGTTTCTCTGCCTCTTCAGCGATTGTCGCGATCAATAAAGGCCAGAGCCTGGTACAGCGTTCGCACGCGCGGCATGTCAACACCGGCGTCGAGCGCAGCGGCCAGAGGCCGGGCATAGATGGCGTCCAGCTCCAGCGGACGCTTTTCGATCAGGTCATGGTGCATGCTGGGTTTATAGTCGGGCATGCTTTCGGTCACCGTGAACAGATGCCGTGCAATACCTTCCGGCAACGTATGACCACAGGCCTCTGCGCCCTGCACCACCTCGTCCATCAAGGCCAGCACCAGCTCACGGCTGGCGGGGTCGCTCATCAGGCGCGACGTGCTGGTCCGCAACAGCGCCGAAAGCCCGTTGAACGGGACATTCCACACCAGCTTCTGCCAGCGTGCCTGTTGCAGGCTGGGCATGGCGTGCGATTCGACACCGGCCTGCCGGAACAGCTGCGCACAGGCTTCGACAATGGACAGGCGCTCCGTTTCATCAGTGGCCGGACCGCTGTGGTAGCCGATGCTCACGGCCCCGAACGCCTGATGCGCCACGACGCCGGGCGCAGTCCGGTGGACGCAGACGAAACACAGGCCGCCCAGTATGTGCAGGCTGTCCGGCAGAACCGCTCGCAACTGGTCTTCGACCGCGAGCCCGTTCTGCAGCAACAGGACTTTAGCGCCATCGGCAGCCATCGCGCCGATAACAGGTCCCAGCTCGGCATTGCCGGTGCTCTTGGTGCCGACCAGCAACCAGTCGCACGGCGGCATATCGGCAGCCGAACAATAGGCCTGCACCGGGTTGAGTTGCAGATCGCCATGCACCGCACTGTTGATCCGCAGGCCGTTTTGCGCGACGGCATCAAACTCGCTGCGCAGCAGAAAATGCACATCGAATCCGGCGCGAGCCAGCATCAGACCATAAAAACCGCCGATGGCCCCGGTGCCCACGATACCGATTCGCGGGCGTCTGATTTCACTGCTCATAACGTCTCTCTGGCTGACTGTCTTATCAGGGTAATTCGTCGGGTGGGCTGGCGAGTGCACGGTCCAGTGCCGAAGCCAGACCCTCGACTCTCAGCGGGGCGCGAATTGCGCCATGGAAGGCTCCGTCGCGCACCAGAAACAGTGCCGGCAGGTGAAACACTTCGTAGCGCTGCACCGCGCCACCATTGTCCTGGGCGTCGATCCAGCACAGGCGATCAACCGCAAGGCCCATCCCAGGCAACTGCTGCCTGGCCCAGCGACAGGCAGAGCAGCCCACGCTGGTAAAAATGACCAGCGAGGTGCCGGTCAGCTCAAGCAATTGGTGATCAATGTCAAAGTCGCTCAGTTGCAGTTCAGTCAACGAAATAGCCCTCACCTCTGGCCGTACACTATCCGTTGCAGCGCCAGTGGTTGCAAATGACAGATGCTTCAAGGCCGTCAGGTCGCGGTAAACAGGCCCGATACGCCGCTTTGCCCATTGTCGAACAGCGCGATAACGCGCTAAGGTTCCGCTCCCCACTGCGCTCAACCTGCTGGGCACCGCCGCACAGGGGATCGCAGGCGGCCAGTACCCGCGACCTGATGAGTAACACGATGGCTGATTTACCGATTGACGACCTCAACGTTGCATCCAACGAGACTCTGATCACACCGGATCAGCTCAAGCGCGAAATCCCCCTGACCGACGCTGCCCTGCACACGGTCAGCCAGGGTCGCGAAGTGATCCGCAATATTCTCGACGGCAATGACCACCGCCTGTTCATCGTGATCGGCCCATGCTCGATCCATGACCTGAAAGCGGCCAAGGAATACGCCGAGCGCCTCAAGGCGCTGGCAGCAGAGGTGTCCGACACCCTGTATCTGGTCATGCGCGTCTATTTCGAGAAACCGCGCACTACCGTGGGTTGGAAAGGCCTGATCAACGACCCGTACCTGGATGACTCGTTCAAGATTCAGGACGGCCTGCATATCGGCCGTCAGTTGCTGCTGGATCTGGCCGAAATGGGCCTGCCGACCGCAACCGAAGCGCTGGACCCGATCTCCCCGCAGTATCTGCAGGACCTGATCAGTTGGTCGGCCATCGGCGCCCGGACCACCGAATCCCAGACACACCGCGAAATGGCTTCGGGCCTGTCGTCGGCCGTCGGCTTCAAGAACGGCACCGACGGCGGCCTCACCGTTGCCATCAACGCCCTGCAGTCGGTTTCCAGCCCGCACCGGTTCTTGGGTATCAATCAGGAAGGCGGAGTGTCCATCGTGACCACCAAAGGCAATGCCTACGGTCATGTGGTGCTGCGCGGCGGCAACGGCAAGCCGAACTACGATTCGGTGAGCGTGGCGCTCTGTGAGCAGGCCCTGAACAAGGCCGGCATTCGCCCGAACATCATGGTCGACTGCAGCCACGCCAACTCCAACAAGGACCCGGCCCTTCAGCCACTGGTCATGGAAAACGTCGCCAACCAGATTCTGGAAGGCAACGAGTCGATCATCGGTCTGATGGTCGAGAGCCATCTGAACTGGGGTTGTCAGGCCATTCCCAAGGACCTGTCGGAACTGCAATACGGCGTGTCCATCACCGATGCCTGCATCGATTGGGAAAGCACCGAGAAAACCCTGCGCGGCATGCATGCCAAGCTCAAGGGTGTATTACCGGCGCGCAAGCGCAAGTAATAGGTCACGCACACCAAAACGCCGAGCAATGCTCGGCGTTTTTGCAGGTGTCGATTACAGCGTGATGCAGATCAGATCTTCGCGGCCTGTCGCTGATGGCGCTCCATGTAACGCTCGACGTAGGAGCAGGAGGGAATAACGGTGTAGCCCATGCTGTCGGCGTAATCGAGCGCCTTCTCGGTCAGGGCAGCAGCGATGCCCCTGCCGCGCAATGCATCCGGGACGAAAGTCCGATAGAAATCCAGAGTCTGTTTCCCCAGGTCCATATAGGTCAGGTAGGCCCGATGGCCATCGATGTTGATTTCGAACTGATGGCCGGTCTGATCATGGTGGATGGACAACGCCTCGCTCATCGCTACTCCTCGCGGGTCTTGGAATTTGACCCCTACCTTACCGATCTTTTTCCGGCGAAGAAACATCTACGCCACCCTGTGCCTGTTTTCGACACCGGGAAGCGCCTGGCCGATCTCAACAAAGAGCACCTGTAAATAGTAGGCGTCATTGCCGGAGATGCTCAAGTGCGATACCTATAAAAAAAGCATAAAACCACGGCAAGGCATAGCCAACACTCGCTCGCCCCTTACACGCCAGTTCAACACGATCGATTCAGGCACTTGCCTTGTGCTCGTCGATGCATGGGATCCGCCGAATAAAAGGCTCTACACCGGACGCAGGATGACCGATATGAAGCCAACATCCATCACTGTCTGCGCGGTCATACAGGAACCGTTTCGATAAGGCTGTTGTCAGCTTTACAGCAGTGGCCAGCCACAGCAAAGTGGATAGTTTTTAGACAGTTTGCATGAGAAGTAACGCGGAACACTTTCAACGCCAAGAAATTTATGCGCTTCTTGCGCTTCCTCCGTTTACTTACTACAAACAATGGGTACTATGTACGCCGGTCATTTTCTCACTTTCGAGAGATGACTAATTTGAAATAAGTCCTTGAAGGGGAACACGATGAACAACGTTCTGAAATTCTCTGCTCTGGCTCTGGCAGCAGTTCTGGCCACCGGTTGCAGCAGCGTATCCAAAGAAACCGAAGCTCGTCTGACAGCTACCGAAGACGCAGCAGCCCGTTCGCAAGCACGTGCCGACGAAGCCTACCGCAAGGCTGACGAAGCATTGGCTGCAGCTCAAAAAGCTCAGCAGACTGCTGACGAAGCCAACGAGCGCGCACTGCGCATGTTGGACAAGGCTAGCCGCAAGTAATAGTCCCCTCGGGATTGTTGAAAAAGCCGACCCGGCAGCGGGTCGGCTTTTTTATTGGGCGGCGTTTGAGCCGCATGGAGCATGAGCGATTCCGATGCTCTGCGCTCGGCGTTATATCCAAGTAGGCTAGGCACTCATCGTGTCGACGCTCTACGCTCATCGTTATACACAGGTCAGTTGGCTACCCGGAGACGCAACGGCACTGGTGTGCTTTTGTAGCGCGATGGCATGAACACCGCAGAACGCGACGTGGGTGAAGGCTGAGTCCTGGCGCTGATTCGGGGGGCAATCGGCATGGATGCCGATTGAGCTGCACTGGGCCATGGATGGCCCATTTGCAGCGACCCCCGAATCAGTGTCAGGACGAAGGAACCCCGGCGAAGCCGGGGCCGGAACCGGAGCACAGGGGTTTGCGTACTTTGCCCCGTCAAAATACGTCGCCGAGGGGCGAAAAGGTGCCTTGAGCCATGCGTTCGGCTCACTGAATCCGCAGTCCGTGCCATTTGTGAGGCGGAGCGTCACAGGAGGCATGCCCACGCAGAGCGATGGGCACGATCGGTGTCGGATGATGATCGTTGATCGTTCCCACGCTCCAGCGTGGTAACGCCGCCCAAGACGCTCCGCGTCCGCTCTCGAATGTGGCGCAGATCATCTTGGGCTGCGTGCCCACGCGGATGGGCACGATCATAAAAGGTAGCGCGCTTCAAATTACTGAAAAACCACCGGCGCATCAGCCGCAGCAGGAGCCGTACCCGGCACTGCGATCTCTACCGGCATGCCGTCTTCAGCCGCAACCACATCACGTACCAGATCCCAGTTCATGCGCAGGTTGTTGGCCAGGTCGTCACGCTTGAGCAAGGCGTTGATGACCGCCGTGTGCTTGTCGACCACCGACGGATTGCCCAGATCGTCCACCGGCGTGTGCGCTTCCAGATAGACCTTGCCGCCGCTCAAACCGAACTTGTAGGGCTCGCTGATAATGCGCACCGTAGTGCCGACGGGTGCCATGTCGGCCAGTTCCAGCACGTTGTTGTTGTACATGCGGAAGCAGCCGTGGCTGGTGCGCATGCCGATACCGAATTTCTTGTTCGAACCGTGGATCAGGTAACCGGACATCCCGAGCCCGAACTTGAACGGCCCCAGCGGGTTATCCGGGCCTGCCGGAACCACGTTGGGCAGCGGGTCACCATCGGCGGCGTGTTCGGCCTTGATCGACGCCGGTGGCGTCCACGTCGGGTTCGGGGTCTTGGCCGTTACCTTGGTGACGCCGATAGGCGAACCCCAGCCCTCACGGCCTACACCCAGCGGATAGGTGTGCACCACGTTCTGCCCTTTCGGGTAGTAATACATGCGGTACTCGGCCAGGTTGATGACGATCCCTTCACGCGGACCCGGCGGCAGGATGAAACGGGTCGGCAGCACGATGTCCTTGCCCGCACCCGGCAACCACGGATCGACACCCGGATTGGCCGCGATCATTTCCAGGTAGCCCAGATCGTACTGGGTGCCGATGTCAGCGAAGGTGTCTTCGTATTTGGCCTTGATGACCTGAACCTGCCCGACAATGTCCTCGCCGGGTGGCGGCAACGGAAACTCCAGTGCATGAACGGAGCTCGCCGCGCAGAGAGCAGCAAGTGACAGACAGCGGGCAACGGCTGGAATGCGCGACAACATCCGGGAAGATCCTTCGAGTAACGGCGATATGGGAAAGATTCGAAGTGTACACCCGCACCCGGCGATTCGGGGAGATCGGCAGGGGTGAATACGCTGACAAGGTTACAGTTCAGGCCAGATCGGGTTCATGCCGCGCCGCTGGGCATCGAGAATGGCCTTGCACAGCGGACAAAGACGTTCGTCACGCAGGGCATCGGTTTCGACCGCCGTCATGTGCGGTTGAGCGGGTAGCAAAGTGCCGCACAAGGTACGGTCGATCGAGCCGCCCAGTTCCAGTTGACGAGCAATCAGATGCACCCGCACTTCCTGGCACGCGAACAGATCCAGCTGTTCATCAGGCTCAAGCATTTGATAGGCATACAGGGACCAGGCGGGACGCGGCATGGGGGGCTCCAGATCGGGGGCGCCACATTAGCCGAAAGCTCCCGCCTGGAAAAGCCTCAAAGCAGCGGTTTCAGCGTCGGCCAGACATTTTCCAGCAGTTTTCCCTGCGCAGCGGCCGCGGGATGAAGACCATCGGCCTGCATCAACTGCGGAACACCCCCGACGCCCTCCAGAAAGAAGGGTACAAACGGGACCTTTTTCTCTTCGGCCAGATTGCTGTAGACCTCTTCGAAGGCCTTGGTATAGCGCGGGCCATAGTTGGGCGGGATCCGCATACCCAACAACAGCACCTTCGCACCGGCTGCGCGAGAGCTGTCGATCATCGACGAAAGGTTTTGTTGCAATTGCGACTGGAGGTGAGGAATCCAATGAATTCAAGGGTTCCAAGCAATGAGCGCCATTTCGACTCCCAAAAATGTAACAAACCTGTTAGAAAGCCTCCCGCCAAAGCTTGCCACTCCCCTCGCGAAGCCATGGCACTACCGCCGCAACGGACGCTACTACCTCCGCCTACGCACCGTAGGGTGGCCTTCTGAAACCTTTACCGTGTCTCTCCGCACCACCGACCGAGCCGCAGCAATGGAAATTTCCAACAATATCCAACGGGCCCTTGCCTACTTCCAGCTCAATGAACCCGAAGCGTCCTGGGATTCTCTCAAGGAGCGGCTGCATGCTATCGCTCAGGAGTGTCTCGAGATCACACATGGAAGCCTTGGATCAGACTTTGCCCATAGCGAGTTCTACGAGGAGATGTATGGCGCGCTGAAACAGATCAGCAAGGAAGGCACCCTCACGCTTGCGCAACATAGGGCTATAGGTATTGGTCAAAACATTATGGCCGCCGCGAATGCTCGCCTGGAAGGGCATCCTGGGGCCTTGGTTCAAGTCGTGGAGAAGCTTCGTCAGTCGAAACCATCGGATAGCCTACACCAAGCTGTAACCGTGGGAACGTCCATGGAGCCGATGAGCTGGGAGGAGCTATCAAGCCTATACATGGCCGAGCATAGCCTCAATCTCAAAGACTCCAGCAAGAACTCAACAACCACGAATCACAAGGTCATCGGGCGCGCTTTCGATGCCATCAATGTGGTTAACCTGCGAAAACACACTCGTGAGGACATGACAGCGCTTAGGGACAAGCTTTTGGAGGGCCGAGCCCCGTCCACTGTGAACAACCTTTTAGCCAAGCTGCAAGCTGTCATGACCTGGGCGGTACGAGCCGACAAGCTTGAAAAGCAGTACACGGACAAGCTAAAAATCACCAAGGGCGCGGACAGCAGTCGTGTGGCCTTTACTCGAGACCAAGCGAGGTCTCTTATGGTCCAAGCTAACGCGCTACCAGCAGCCGCCTGGGAACGCTGGGCGCTCTGCTTGCTGATCATCACTGGGGCCCGCGTTGGGGAGATTAGCTATCTGACCAAAACTGACATCAAGCAGGTAGACGGCTTTTGGTGCATCGACATTAACGAAGATGGCGAGGGGAAGTCGATCAAGAACAAGCACAGCAAGCGCCTTGTGCCACTGGTGGACGGGGCTCTTGGGTTCGATCTAAGCTTGTTTCTTGAAGCGGTTGAGGCAGGCGCCCTACCCTCCAATCATGGCATAACACCTGTGCGCGCCAGCAAGGCTCTCAACCAGCGAGTACGGGAGATGTTGGGCGAAACCAAGGGCGAAGATCAAACACTACACTCCTTACGCCACCACCTGATTTCTTCAATGCAAGCGGCAGGAGTGCCGGTAGCGTTCGCCCAAGCAGCGGCCGGTCAGTCTTCAGGGACCATCGCCTATAACGTGTACGGTTCCGGTACACCAGTAGCAAGGATTCACCAAGCAATCGTGCAGGGCCTGATGTCGGATATCCAAGCGCCAGAATCGCAACCACTGAAGCTGTCAGCTCGCTAAATGTCGTTGATCGCTCTATAGAGTCTGAGTGACGCCAGCGTCCTGTGTCACTGGTAGCTTTTGTTTCCTCCGGAAGTAACGCAATAGCGTCCGCCTCTCGGTCCGTAGCAAAAGCTGCCGCTTCCACACCTGCAGCCGGATAGGCCATCAGAGCTTCCACGTGGGTATCGATCTCCTTCTCCAGAGGCTTCATCGCGAGACGGTAATACTTGGACCCGCATCGCCTTGATTTTTTGTATGCGGCTCTGTACTACCGGATCGAGGCGCTGAGCGTTCTCAAGTGTGGCGCATTCCATGTAGGTCATCATCGCCCCCGCCAGTGCGCTGCTTGATAGGCTCAGCTTCTTGAAGCGGGCCAGAGCTAAGTCACGTACCTCGACATTGCGATTATGGGCATAGACGAATCGACTCCGATTAGGCTCACGCTTCGCTTCGTCGTGGACCATTACTAACGCCTGTGACACCGGCCTTCCCATCTGCTGAAGGCGGCTAATAACCTCTCCGGTAGAAGCGCCACTGACATTGAGAATGTAATCAGAGACATCAGCCCAGAGCATCTCTGTGAGTAACTTGGTCAGCCCCTCTCTCTGATCTTTTGGCAACGCGGGGAAGATGTGCGTTGGCAGGCCCGAGGGGACGCAGTAAGCCTTCGTAAAGGCATCAAGGTCTTCTCCTGGGCTCCAAGGACTCACCCATTCCGCTTTTGAATGCGCCATCATCGTCAGTGAAAATACAGCTATCCATACTCGCAACATCCATTCGCCCTCCGGTGGCCTCGGCAGGAACACACTTTACACTTCGGACGGTCGATCTGGGCAATGTGGGTACGGCGTTGCACAGCTTCGACAAATCGCGGCATTACAAATCGCAAACCAAGCCGTCAATACGCGCGCCGTAATGTGGACACTTTGACCGCACGCCCCGACCTTGATAAAGTGGACACTTCCCCCCCATCAACCAAGGATTCTGATGGCTCCGTCCCTGCTACGATATGAACCCTTCCATGGCCCCGGAATGGTCTTGCGCGCTGTTTTTGGACATCCCCGGAAAGGACACGACATTCTGTTTCTCGCCACCCAGGTGCTCAATGCAGCAGGAGTTACTGATGGCAAGCGACAGGTTCAGCGCTACAAAGGTATCGATGGTATGTATCAAATACGGACCTTGCTCCATGAGCTATGCGGTGTGGACGTAGACGCTGGCGTAATCCCCACCGAGGGTGAGATAGGTACATTCATTGCGCAGACTATGGCGCTGGTGGGGCCAAGGTGGCGCGATGCATGGGTTTTCACTGAGCCTGTTATGTATCGAGTGCTTTTCCGGGGCTATGCACCAATGACGGAGCCTTTTCGTCGGTGGATTACAGCGATTGTATTGCCGACATTGCGGCGCACCGGGGCCTATACCTATGAACACGCGCATTATTTGGCTGCTCGGCGGATGGCGTATGAGGCTTGCCACGCTCGGGCACAGGAGGATACGAAGTACGCCGCGCGATGGACCAAGCAAATCGAGAAGCTGCTGGAAATCCCCGACCCCCTGGTAGGATGGAAGGGGTGAAATTCCAAGCCGCCGGTTCTGTATGAAACAGTTCGTTTTAGCCATCCTGCTCGGTCGGTAGAGCTACTTCATTTCGGCCAGCATTCCTCATCCGGTAAATCCCCTCACTATTGGGAGAGCCACTACGAGGAGCACAAATGGGCCAATCATCCACAACTGCCATACACGCGCAATCAGCCCAATATCCCGCTGCGGAGGCACGGACTGAGACATCAGTGACATGTTTACCCATGCAGTCGGACCAGCAGGACGAAACACTGGAGCAGCGGGCCATGAGGCTCCTGCAGGGACAAAACAGCCAACGTGTAGTCGCCAAAGAAACGGGGCTGTCCAGACGCCAAGTAGGGCATATAGCGGACCGTCTCAAAACGCTGGATGACGACCCATTTGGGGTACGACCTCAGCCCAAATCAGCACTGAAGGATGAGACCTTTCGGGAAATTCATGCCATGGCTTGTAGGCCAGAGGGCGTCAAGCGCTCGGAGCTGTCCTCGCTACTGGCAATGCGCTTTGGGTTTTGCCTTGATGAGAAGACAGGCAAGCATACGCTTGATATGACCCGTAACCAGTACGACTATCTCAAAAGCCAAATCAAGGACACTCAATCACAGGGATATGCCCCTTTATTCATCCCGGAGTGGATGCCACGGACAAATCCAGTCGATGCCTGGAAACTTCTTATGCAGTCTGCCAACGAGCTTCTGACCAGAATTGACGAACAGGTAACCGAGTTCTGTCAGGAGTTTCCTGAGGTTTTGCCGAAGAATGTTCGCCGAGAGCTGCTGTCTATTGCCATTGATGAATTTAGTCCCCAGCCCACAATAGTGTCCTGTGAGTGGAACAGCTCGGTCGCCCAAGAGTTGTCGATGAGAGTCCCGCCTTGCGTTCCAGCCGTTCACAAGGAGCAGTCCAAAGAGCTCGCTGAGTTCGAAGCGATCTGCTTATAGGCTAAGCGTGTCACCCCTATAACTCTTACCTGAAAAACGTGCCACCTCCTCTAATCCTTGTCCTGCAGGCCAGGAGGTCTTTGCACGCCCGTAAACCGCCGATCAGAGACCCCGCCAACCCGAATGGGTAACGTGGCGGGGCGCCTTACAGCCAACAAAGGAGTAATGACCATGGAAAATCCACGCCAGTACACAATCTACGTAGATGGAGCATGCACCAACAACGGCAAGGCCAGCGCCTTGGCAGGTTGGGGAGCGATTCTGAGGAACTCAAAAGGAGAAGAGCGCGAGCTCGCAGGCCCGGTGCCTAAGCATGATCCACAGACAAACATTCGAGCTGAACTTCTGGCCTTCGTGTTGGCCGTTGAGTGGTTCAAGCAACCATCAACAATGGATGTCTACACCGACAATGAGATGGTCGCCAAAGGCTACAGCGAGTGGATGGACGGATGGATTGCCAAGGGATGGAGAGGGTCAAAGGGCCCAGTTGCTCATTCCGACCTATGGAGGCGTGTTCAGGCTATGCGCGAGGTTCACACGATTAGAGTTCATTGGGTTCGTGGCCATTCAGGTGTCGTTGACACTGAGCGTGCAGATCGACTCGCAGGCCTCGGAGCGCAAGGCCAAATGATCAGCAGAAAGGTAGCGGCTCCGGTCGCAGATGCTACGTGAAGTGAACCATCGCTAAACCACACTCAGGGCTTATGTGAAGACCCGCTCTATATAGTGCACTTACCGATACCCACTGACCGAAGCCTGACGAAAATTCCAGAGAAATTTTCGAGACCCCATCTTCCATCTGAGGCGGTAGCAGTGCCCCCCGTGCCTCCCCTCGGCGCAGCTCCCAGCCTGGCTTCATCGTCTGTCCGCCCCCAACGAAAGACCTGGAGGTTGGTGCAATCCTCAGCATGGGCGAAAGCGTATTCTCTGAGGTACGCCCCATGAATACGGCTGAGTGAATACAGGAGACAGACCTCATTCGTATTCATCAGGGTTGACACCAATTTTGAATACGGACATCCTTTCACCATCTAAACCCTACTGAATACAAAGAGAGGTTGTTGATGGCCCAGGTCGGTTACAAGCGAGTGAGCTCAGCAGACCAGAACACTGCCCGCCAGTTGGACGGCCTGGCTCTGGATGAGATCTTCGAGGACCAGGTGAGCGGGGCCACCACGGAACGTCTTGCGCTCCAGGAGATGCTCAGGTTTGTCCGGAAGGGGGACACCATCCACGTTCATAGCATCGACCGCCTCGCTCGGAGCCTGAAGGATTTGCTGGAACTCGTTGAGGGCCTCAAGATTCGCGGGGTTCAACTTCACTTCCACAAGGAAGGACTGATCTTCACCGGCGAGAAAAACCACACCCAGGACCTAATGCTGAGCATGATGGGCGCTGTGGCTCAGTTCGAGCGCAGCATGATCCGGGAGAGGCAAGCTGAGGGGATTGCCAAGGCGAAGGCCGCTGGGGTTTACAAAGGCCGCAAAAAGGCTGTAGACGATGATGCGATCAGAGCAGCCATCGCAAGTGGTCTGAGTTTTCGAAAGACCGCTGAGACTCTCGGAGTCAGCTTAAGTAGTGTGCAAAGGGCGTTGAAGACATAAGATCTACGTATTTGCTTCTATCTGTAAGAGGGCCGGACCCTAACCCTCACGACACCCCGGCTTGCGGCGCAATAGGCGCGAATACGTTGTTCTCGTCGAGGACCCCAGCGACTATCTCGACCGACTCTTCCAAGTCAGCCATGAGTAGCTTGATTCGTCGTAAGATCCGCTCGTCAGGGTAATCTAAGTCATCCCCGCGCAAGACTAAAACGAGATGTGTTCTCATAGCAGGCCTGTGATCCTTAAACCTGTGCGCAAGATCCTGTATGCGTCTTATCGCCATGATGCTCACAGGTAAAAAGCGAGAGCGGCGCGTACTCTTAACCTCAACTGCAACTGATTTACCATCCTTAGTAGCTATAAAGTCACTGAACTGCACCTGGCCAGGCTCACCGAGCGGCGAAACCTCATAACCATTTCGGGAATAATACTCGGCGACGGAGGCTTCTGAAATATAGCCAATAGCAGAGGCCGATTCGGCGCGATATGAATATATTATCAACTCGCGATCTTCTTCGTTTATATCGATCTCTCCAAGCTTTGCGGTAGCCTTACTGATAATTTCATTAATTTTATTAGCAAGCCCGCGAATTTGCTCAAATTCCTTTTTCTTGACGCTTCGATTGTGAGCAACTTTATTTCTTAACTTATAAAGCAGCTCCCACTTTTTCTCAAGGCTCTGATCTCCGTCATCAACAAGCGCCGAAAAATACTTCTCCCAATTGGACTTTGGTACGTATCTAAGAATTTTTTCGCGGTCATTAGCATCAAAGGCTGTTTTTAGAAGCAGCCTATCAAGCTCCTCAAGAGTAAGGTCTCTTTTCTTTTCAAAAAGAACCTGACTGAGATGTATAAAGTCAAGCTTATGCAGGTCGCTAATATATGGATCTTCATCTTCAAATTTTTCAATCTTCTTGTGAAGCTCCGCATTAATTGCATCCTTAGACCAATTCATGCCCACTGTAATTAGCATGAACTTGGCTATAAGCCTTCGCATGGAGTTTTCTACTTCATTTATGATAGGGTAAGACTTCTCAGCGTAGATTCTGCCGACCCCATCCCATAAAGTATTGACTGCAGTGAGCCCAGGCGAGATTCGTTCGGCAATAGTTCTTACCCTATCGGAGAGCTCCGAAAACTCGTCCACTTGATCTATCTGTTCGCACTCAAGCAGGAGCAAAAAGTAACGCTCATTATTGGACTTAACTTTGTCAGTATCAACTCTAAATTTCGCAGTTACCTGGTCTTTGCCCTTCGGAGTCTTGCGGTAGTTTATTTTGTTGCCAGCAACGGAAAGCAGCGAATCAATTTTCAAAAAGTCAACGAAAGCTTTCTTACTACTACAGAACGCCTCATCATCAGGCATCAGTATTAAAAACTCAGTCTTCACATTCACTCCTGGTAATTTGATCTTGCACTTCAGACCGTTAACTTTATACAGCCCGCCTTTTCTTAGCACGGCATACCTGCCGCCCTCGTACTATATGCGTCTTAGGCGGCATGCATCAGCCATGCAGGGAGCGACGGGATTAAAGCGGACTGATCCCATTGACCGAAACTTGCCCCAAAAAAACCATATTTGCGGCTAACCAAGTTTGGACCGCCCTAACTCCAGGCGCTCAGTTATAACGTAAGGCCTCAACTTCCTCAAACGTCTATAATATGCCAAAAGCGCTCTTAACTGATGCAGCGGACCGACTTGCAGCTCACCGAATCGCTCCCTGTAATCCTCCCAACACATCAACCTAAAAAAGAAGGCGACCAACTCATTGAGTCGAATGGTAATTTGTGGGCTGAGAACAAGCGACGCGCTATCTTTTTCGTCATCAAAACCAGATATTTTATTTTCCTTAAAATACCTATATGTAGACGAATAGAAGTCCTCTAATGCTTGAAAAGATTTATCGCCTTGAATTTGTTTGGCGGAGGTCTCAATCCTTTTAGCGAGTTGAGGCAAGAGATCAAGCTTAATATGTCCGGGAGAGTTGTATCGCATCTCGGTTACCTGCGCCCTATGGATCGACGGTGTGACCTGGTTGAGCCCTGTAAAAAGATGCACTGCGCTAAATCCACCGGTCCAGTTACTGGCGAGGCGATCCAGGGCACCCCTCACGGCAGGCCGATGAAGGTACTCAAGACCGTAGTGAAACGAATAAAGCTGCTGATATATCTTGGGGATAGCAGCTATATCGTCAATGTACATATCGCCATCGAGCCCCAGTGGATACTCTACTGTCGTTTCTCCTGCGAGCCGTCTTGCCGCTTCTGTTGCAATCTCAGGAACCAAATACGAACCTTCCTCCGGTAGGTAATCAAGCAGATTCTGCCAGTGAGTCTTTAAAGGCGAGTTCCTGCGATTAGCGGCAGATCCGGTATGAAAAATCGCTATCCAGGAAGAAGCCTCAAATACTTTTCTGAGAGTTATCGAACAGTCCAGGTAGCCCCGAAGACTGGCCCTTGATACAGGTACAACGCCCCAGCGATTTTTTGTAGCGTTGCAGTCCAGCCAGATGTACAACAGATCTTCCTCAAACTCGCCTCTATACAAGCTCAATAAAGGGCCTTCAAAGTCGATCAGATCAGCATTCCACGAGTGCTTAGAGAAAAATTTCGGCTCAATTTTGACGCCGCTAACTATTGGTAGACTCATGGTATTGAACTCGTTACGGAGACACTTGCTTGAACGGCACTGGTAGAATACTGATGAAGATCAAAGTGACCGGACCAATCGGGCTGTGTGCACACGCCATCAGTCTGAGTGATTACTACGCTTGCCACATGATCGCCAAAAATTTTTCGAGCTTTTTTAATGTTTTTCTCTAAAGCCTTGAAAGCTTTGATGCTCTGAGATTGGCTTAGATACATTGAGAGCGCCCACGACGAACACGCCTTATATGGGTCTTTTAGAAGTCTGTTAGGATTTCGGACTGCAGGAGGATCGAAACACTGGTGGGTCATAGGATTTGCGACCCAACGCCATGCGTTTATATTTTTTGGAGTAGCCCCAGCAGGCGGGCACTGAATACCGAGACTCTCAACCTCCGAAAGCGCGGTGCTAAATCTGTATGGTACTGTCGACATAGAATCCCTTCTTACCCCGGCATGGGGCCAGCTTATGCCTCGCAATGATGGCACGAAGATAGCGCATGAAGGAAGAAGGAGGTGAAAGGTGTATCGAACCGCACATCCGGTTTTTCGCGAGCCGTTGGAAAGGCCCGAGCATCAGTCACTCTCTGCTGGGATCACCTAACCAACCGATCTACCGATGTCAGGCAGGGCTTTGGGCATTTACTGACTCACGCCATTACCCTCGTACAGAGGAAGTCATAATGCAGCATTTCCCGAATAGCATCAGATCCACGCGCAGGTCGGTAGCGCTCATACCGGGCGTTCCTGCCAGCATTCCAGCTCACGATTCTTCGTCATCTAAAAGCACGCCGACTTCTTCATGGCTTGTCCAACATACTTTCCGATGTCCTCATCAGGAGAGTCGGACGGGGTATTACAGTCATAGCTTTCAGCGATGCCGTTCTGCTGAGCGCAATAGTGTCCAGCTTGTTCTGGTTTACAGTCCGTAAGACAAGGGTCACCTCCAAGGGTGGCCGCTGCCTTGACCTGCAGTACAACATCCGCAGTACTCGCCGAGATCATCAGCCATCCATCACGGGGGGGGGGGCAGATGCCGCTTTTACGGGACTCGCTGATGATGTTAAAACGGCGTTAGCAGTCTGTTAGAAAATCCAGTTGACGACCTGAGAGAGGCAGCAAGTATCATGGCCAGCTCCTGACCTCCTCAGGATCGCATCAAAGCAATGGTTTGAGTGTCGGCCAGACGTTATCCAGCAACCGAGACTGAGCGGACGCCGCAGGGTGAATTCCATCCTCTTGCATCATGGAAGCCACACCGCCTACGCCCTCCAGCATGAATGGCACCAGAGCGGCACCAGTTTCCTGGGCCACTTTAGGGAAGACTTCGGCAAAAGCGGTCGTATAGCGCTGACCATAGTTCGGCGGCAGCCTCATCCCCAAAATGAGGACTTTCGCGCCCGCTTCCTTCGACATCCGAACCATCGAAGAAAGGTTTTGTTGCAATTGAGCAGGCAACTGGCCACGCAGGCCGTCGTTGCCACCCAGTTCGAGAATAACCAGCTCAGGCTTATGCTCTGCAAGCAGCGCAGGCAGCCGCGCCTGGCCTCCGGCACTGGTGTCGCCACTGATCGACGCATTGATCACCTTGTCGTCGAAACCCTGCTCCTTGAGCCGCTTCTCCAGCAACGTGACCCACCCCACGCGGGTATCCAGGCCGAAAGCCGCGCTGATACTATCCCCAACGATCAACACCGTGCCCGCCACTGCGCCCTGTGACAGCAGCAGCAACCCCAGGCCAGCACTTAAAAACCACGCACGCATCGGATTCTCCATGAGTGAAAGTATTCTCAGTGCCCAAAGCCTCAGTAAAGTGGTCCCCAGCACCGAAGGTGACCTGACTATCCTGCACGAACTCTCCCTGGAACTAAACAAGGGCGACACACTGGCCATCGTCGGTTCATCGGGTTCGGGCAAGTCCACGCTGCTCGGCCTGCTCGCCGGCCTCGACCAGCCCAGCGCAGGTTCGGTCATCCTCGCCGGTCGCAACCTGAGTGAGCTGGATGAAGACCAGCGCGCCCGGGTACGTGCCGAACACGTCGGCTTTGTCTTCCAGTCGTTCCAGTTGCTCGACAGCCTCAACGCGCTGGAAAACGTCATGCTGCCCATGGAACTGGAGGGCCGCCGCGACGCCCGCGAGCAGGCACGCGATCTGCTGCAGCGGGTCGGTCTGGGCCAACGCCTGACCCACACCCCGCGTCAGCTGTCCGGCGGTGAACAACAGCGTGTTGCCATCGCTCGCGCCTTCGCCGCCCATCCCGACGTATTGTTCGCCGACGAACCCACCGGCAACCTGGACAGCCACACGGGCGAGCGCATCAGCGACCTATTGTTCGAACTGAACAAGGAACGCAACACGACGCTGGTGCTGGTCACCCACGACGAGCGTCTGGCCCATCGCTGCCGACGCCTGATCCGTCTTGAAGGGGGCCGCCTGGTCGCCCCGCTGGAGCCTTGATGGCACGCCTGCCTTTTGTTCGTCTGCTGAGCCTCGCTGCCCGCCAATTGTTGCGCGATGCACGCGCAGGCGAATTGCGGGTGCTGTTTTTTGCCTTGCTGGTGGCCGTGGCCGCCAGCACTGCCATCGGCTATTTCGGTGCACGCCTGAACGGCGCAATGCTGCTGCGCGCCACCGAATTCCTGGGGGCTGATCTGATTATGGAAGGCTCAAGCCCTGCCCGCCCGGAACAGGTTCAGGAAGGCAAGCGGCTGCAACTCAAGCATGCGCAGATCGTGATCTTCTCCAGCGTCATCGCGACGGACACCGGCATCCAGCTGTCTAGCATCAAGGCGGTGGACGATGCCTACCCCTTGCGCGGCGAGCTGAAAAGCGCCCCTGACCTGTACCAGACCGAAGAGGCAGGCAGCGGACCGAAACCCGGTGAAGCCTGGGCTGAGGCGCGGCTGTTTCCTGCCGTGAACCTGAAGATTGGCGACGACATCGACGTCGGTGCCAAGACGTTGAAACTGACCCGTGTGCTCACCTACGAGCCCGACCGCGCCGGCAATTTCTACAGCCTCACCCCACGAGTGATGATCAACCTGCAGGACCTTGCCGCCACAGGCGTAGTGCAGCCGGGCAGCCGGGTCAGCTATCGGGAAATGTGGAGCGGTCCGCCGGAAACGCTCGCCGCCTATCGCAAAGCCATCGAGCCGGGTCTGGAACCGCATCAGGAAATCAAGGATGCCCGCGACGGCAGTCAGCAGATTGGAGGCGCGCTGGGCAAGGCGGAACGCTATCTGAATATGGCCAGTCTGGTCGCTGTACTGCTGGCGGGTGTTGCGGTTGCGCTGTCGGCATCACGCTTCGCTGCACGACGCTTCGACGCCAGCGCGCTACTGCGCTGCCTGGGTCTGTCGCGAGGCGAAGCGATGGCGCTGTTCAGCCTGCAACTGGCAATCATCGGCCTGCTGGCGAGCCTGAGCGGTGCAATGCTTGGCTGGCTGGCGCAGCTGGGGCTGTTCGCGCTGCTGCAAAACCTCTTGCCTGCAACCGTGCCGCCGGGCGGCTTGCTGCCCGCGCTGGCTGGCATGGGTACAGGTCTGGTCGCACTGGCCGGTTTTGCCTTGCCGCCGCTGGCGGCGCTGGGTCGCGTTCCGCCGCTGCGTGTGTTGCGCCGGGACATGCTGCCCATCCCTGCCAGTTCGTGGCTGGTGTATGGCGCCGCGCTGTTGGCGCTGGGCCTGATCATGTGGCGCCTGAGCCTGGATCTGGTGCTGACCTTCGCCTTGCTGGGGGGTGGCATCGTCGCGGCGCTGGTGCTTGGCAGTCTTTTGCTGCTGGGGCTCAAGAGTCTGCGGCGCCTGCTGTCAGGCGCCTCATTGCCGTGGCGCCTGGGTCTGGGCCAACTGCTGCGTTACCCTTTGGCGGCTGCCGGTCAATCGCTGGCCTTCGGCCTGATTCTGCTGTCGATGGGCTTGATCGCGCTGCTGCGTGGCGAATTGCTCGACACTTGGCAGAACCAGCTGCCCAAGGATGCGCCGAACTATTTCGTGCTGAATGTGCTGCCTTCGGAGAAAGAGAACTTCGCTCAGGCCATGAGCACGCTGTCCACTCACTCGGCGCCACTGTATCCGGTGGTGCCGGGACGCTTGACCAGCATCAATGGCGAACCGGTGGGCAATTTCGTCACCAAGGACTCACGCGGCGAGAACGCGACCCGGCGCGACCTGAGCCTGACCTGGGCTGCCGACTTGCCTGAAGGCAACACGCTGACCGCCGGACAATGGTGGAAAGACCTGCCCGCAACCGGCCAGGCCGATACCACGCCCGGCGTGTCAATCGAAACCAAACTCGCCGAGAGCCTGCAGATCAAGCTGGGGGATCGCCTGAGCTTCATCGTTGGCGGACTGACCCGCGAAGCCGTCGTAACCAGCCTGCGAGACGTGAATTGGGATACGTTCCAGCCCAACTTTTTCATGATCTTCCAGCCCGGCACACTGGCCGATCTGCCGACCACTTACCTGACCAGTTTTTACCTGCCCAAGGGTCAGGACAAGCAGATCGTCGAGCTGTCGCGGGCCTTCCCGGCCATCAGCATCCTGGGCGTGGAAGCCCTGCTGGAGCAGGTGCGCAGCATCCTCGATCAGGTCACGCTGGCCGTGCAGTTCGTCTTGCTGTTTGTACTGGCCGCCGGTGTTGCCGTGCTGTTCTCGGGCTTGCAGGCGACGCTGGACGAGCGCATCCGTCAGGGCGC
>Ga0265798_10004102_pt1 | contig 20338 bp, 19 predicted proteins | sample P3T30metagenome_FD_192430 | JGI IMG/M metagenome (GOLD analysis project Ga0265798, IMG submission 192430) | Plant litter microbial communities from East Loma Ridge, Irvine, California - P3 T30 | ecosystem: Environmental > Terrestrial > Plant litter > Unclassified | place: USA: California... | reverse complement strand
CAAGCCTCTTGCAGGTACTTTGCTGATCAAAAAATCTGAAGAAGATTCTAAAATGAAAGAGCTGACCTTTGAGGATGCTTACATTGTTAAATATTCTGAAGGTTTAAACATTGTTGGTGATACCCCCATGAGCTACAAATTCACGATATCTGCACGTAAGCTTAAATTAGGCAATGCAGAGCACGTGAACGATTGGCCGGGTGTTAATGCCTAAGCTAAGCAGCTTATAGTAAACAGTGCCGCGCTTATTTAGTGTGAGGTCTTATTATAAACCATTCAACATTTATTATTATGGCTTTCAAAGCAAGAATCAATATAGGTTCAAAAGAATTCGACGTATTGCAGTGCAGCTATGCGTTAAGCAGGGACGTTGACGCCAAAGGTCGCCCATCATCAGGTGTGTACGGTGGTACTATTCAGGTTGAGGTAGAATCTACCGAAGATACCTCGGTCATAGAATCGATGGTTAACAACCAATACAAGCCTTTAAGCGGAACCATAACTTTCAAAAAATCTGAAGAGGATGCTAAGATGAAGGAACTAACCTTTCAAGACGGCTACATTATTCAGTATAATGAAGGTTTATCAATTGTTGGTAACACACCAATGTCATTAAGTTTTGTAATATCGGCACGTACCTTAAAAATTGGTAACGCCGAGCACGAAAACGACTGGCCTAAATAGTAACAGAACTTATTAAATATGCGGAGGGAATAATGTATTCTCTCCGCTTTTTTTTAAGATTTATTTAGCCAATTATATTTTAATGATAGGTCCGGGTCAATACTTTCGTTACGAGGCTCAAACACTTTCAAGTACTTCTATTAAAGGCTTTTTACTTAGGCTTTCACTGGTTTTTAGCTTTATTTTTACTTTTACTTATTGCAATGCTCAAGTTTACCAATCGGTGAATGAGGTGCCTAATCCTAAAATTAGTGGGCAGAATAATTATATTGCTGATCCGGCTAATGTACTTCAAAGCGCTGAGCTCGACTCCATTAATCGAATTATTAGCGATCTGAACGATAAAACGGGCGTTGAGGCTGCTGTAGTTATTGTAAACGACTTTAACGTAGATCAGGACGACTTCACTTTCGCAACAGAACTTTTCCGTAAATGGGGGATCGGTAAAAAGAACGCAAATAACGGGCTGCTGCTTTTCATAGCAATTGATCGAAAGAAATACCGCTTCATTACTGGATATAGTTTAGAAGGGTTACTTCCGGATGCTGACCTGGAAGTGATAGCCAAGAATAACCTCGTCCCTGATTTTAAGCGGCAGGCGTATGGTATTGGTATTATTCTGGTTTTGAATACTATATCGGCATATTTGAAGCAGCCGTCCAATCACAAAGAGTTAGAGGCGCTACTCCAAAAAATTAAACCGGCTACTAATATCGATTGGCTTTGGTATTTAATACCGTCGGTATTGCTTACAATATCTTATTGGTTTGCGGTTCGTAATATGAAACAAAATAAACCGACGCTGCAAAAAAACGAAAGAAAAAAAGTTGTCCGTTATGAAGCAACAGGAGGATACTTAATATTAATATTTTGCCTGCTAGCCTTTGCCTCCATGGTTTTTTTAGCAATCGGCGGTGGTTACAAGTATCTTTTTCAGTACTTTTTACAGTTGCTGCCGTTTACATTATATGTGATGTTTGCGGCTCTGCTATACATTCGCTACTTGTTTGTAATGGGTGCAATGCGCAAAAAGTACCAGGATGATCAAAGCTTTTATACAGCTTTTAATGCGCTGCAGCAATCGACTAAATGGTATAGCTTATTGTCTCCTATGCTGTTTTTTAAAATGCGACAGGAAACGGAGGACATTCAAAAAAAGATTAGCCGGTTTGAACAAGCCCCTACCGATAAACAAGGAAATTCTATGGTTCGCATTAATCGTGATGAGAACAAAACGGGCGCACCTTATCTATCAGATGGGCAGCAGGTGGAAGAACAAAAGCAAGTATACTGTTATGATATATGGGTAAACAACAATAACGAAGTTAAACTGATACCCATTGAAAGCGAAGATTTTACAAGATATGATCATTGCTCGGAGTGCGGTTTCAAAACATTAGCCAGGCCAACTACGGTTGAAATTGCGAAAGCTACCACCAAACGTGATGGGAAGGAAAAAACAATCCGTGTTTGTGATTTTTGTAAAAATGAAGTCTTCATTTCGGAGTCGGTTATCCCGGTAGTGGATGTTTCATCCGGAAGCTCCAGCTCGCGAGATAGTGACCGCAGTAGCAGTAGCGGAAGTAGTTCAAGTTCTTACGCATCCGAATCAGGGAGCTGGGGCGGTGGTAGTACAGGCGGAGGCGGTGCTGGAGGTAGCTGGTAATTTTCAGCAAGTAAATAATCTAAAATCAGCTGTTAACTTCTAGGTGAAAAGCTATATAAAAAACTATAAATTGTAACTATTGTATATTATAAATCGTTTAGACAATAAGTGCTGCATACAAATGCCTGGCAGTGTTATGCGTTGTAAATGAGAATGTATCCTTAACTGTTATTTTGTTATTTGTTCCATGCAAACCTATTATAAAGACACCCCGCACTTTTCGGTACTGCTTAATCTTACTCAGAATGAGGTTAAGATAACGCAGCGCTGGAAATATGCCTGGATAAATAAATTAGGTGCTAAAGCTTGGACATATGCCGAAAAACGCAAATTTCATGCCTCGGCCGATAGACTTATATGGTCGGTGTGGGGCACACCTTTCGAACTTATGCCGGCTACTCATTCGGTTTTGCCAAAAGGTTATCAGGCAAAACCTCTTAAAGTATTTTTTGATATAGAATGGGTTATAGGTAGTAACCAACATTGGAGTGTAACGGCAGCAAAAATACCGAAAGGAAGCTTTGAACAAAGCTATATTGTTTGGGAAACCCGCAAAATAAGCCTTGATTCTGAAGATGTTGTTCCTGTACTAAAAAAGTATACCAAGATCAGGAATTACTATCAACGGGGTATTGTTCATGAGTATGGGCATACTATAGGCAATATACCACAGGCTGCTGCGCGCCATGGCGATGAATATTTAAGCGGTAATCCGTTCCAAAACGATTTTCCAAGTATAATGAACGTTGGGGAACATACCAGGAAAAGGCATTTAGATTATGTTAAGCAAGTGATTAACTCGCTTGTACCGGGTTTAGTATTCACAGTGTCGAGGCCGTTATGAGAGTAGCATTAGAACTAATAGCAGGTATATTGTTGGTTGCCTCCTGTGTGGGTAATGCCACTAACAAAAAAAGAATCAAACCTGATACTTTTAGTAGGCCAGCATTAAAAGAGGCATATCAAGATACTGTAGGTGTTCAAAAACTATCGCCAGAAGAATGCAAAACGCGTTTAGGAAAACCCTTAAGCGATAGCATTTTTACACTCGAGCAGCCTCTAACAGAATTTAGGATCTCAATTTATAATCATTTACCCAAAGCCAGCAGGCATTCGCCCGGCGTAAAAATCAGGGAGCTAATCTGGCAGTTAGAAGGTGAGCAGCGATTGTGTATATGGTACCTGTATCAGAATAAAAAATGGATTTACCTGGAAAGGTTAACTTATGCTGATTCAGCAATATTTTAGCCCATCCATACAAAAATAGCTTCATTATGAAAAAGCAATTTAAGGTTAGTATAAGTATTGATGGCGAGCCAATTAACCAGTTCACCTCTTTTTTACTCGAACAAAAGTTTAATAGCCACCATGTATTTACTCTAAGGTATAATTTATACATGGCCGGTGTTCCAAAAACGGTAAGTCTTGATCAAAGCCGCGATTATATAGGCAAAAATCTAACTATCCAGTTTGGTAACTTAGGTGAGGATGAAAACATTTTTGTAGGTACGGTTACACGGGTGGAGTTTGTACAAAGTCATGGCTACCTTGGTGAAATTGAGTTATCAGGATATAGTCCAACTATACTTATTGACCGTGGACCAGACATTGGTTCGTACCTTAATCAGGATTTAACCACGATTATAAAAAAAGCTACTAATGATGTCCCTTATAACGATTTATCTATAAGCATTAATAACGTTAAGCCAGAACCAATAGATTATTTAATTCAATACCTCGAATCTGATTTTGAGTTTTTAAACAGGCTGTCTTCACAATACCACGAAATGTTTTATTATGATGGGGTGAAAGTACAGTTTGGTAAGCCTAATAACTTTAAAGAAGTAAAAATTGTATATGGGCGCGATCTTCATACCATTCAATATGGAATGAATGTGGCACCTTTAAATTACCGTAAGTTCAGTTACAATTCGGTTCACGATCAAATTTTTAGTTCACAGCCCAAGTCGGGCAGTGCCGGTTCACAAGATTTGTCGCACGCTATATCAGCTTCTAAAATGGTATACAGTAAAGTGTATAGCCAGCCGCTGCATGTGCGCATTGATAATCAAGAGGATATAGACAGTTTTGTACAAAACGAGCAGTCGGGCTTAATTTCACAATTAGTTAAATTAAGTGGCAGCGGCGATAACCCCTATGTGGGTATTGGTCGTGTTTTAGATATAAGTATGAGCCAAAGGGAAGAAGTAAGCTTTGTCACAACCGATTTTGGCAAATTCCTGGTTACTGGCATCTCTCACCATATTGATGGTGTTGGCCATTACCATCATACTTTTGAAGCTATACCGGCCGATAGTGAGCATATTGCAGTAGAATCACCCTTGCCGCTGGCAGATATACAGGTGGCTACAGTTTTAGATAATAACGACCCTTTAAAACAAGGCCGCATTAAAGTTAAATTTAACTGGGATTGTATTAATAACGACCCAACAGAGTGGTTACGGGTAGTAACCCCCAACGCCGGACAAGGCATAAGAGGCAGTAATAGAGGGTTCTTTGCCATCCCGGAAGAAGGAGACCAGGTACTAATAGGCTTTGAGGAAGGAAACGTGGCGAGGCCTATAGTAATGGGTAGCGTTTACAATAACAGCAATGTTGATAGTAGTAAACAAATACAAAACCATTTAAAAAGTATTACTACCCGTAGCGGCCATTTAATTGAGTTTGACGACCATAATGACAGCCAGGGTATTCGTATAACTGATATCCGGAACAACGTTATCCATATTGACACTTCTACAGATAGCATTACCATTACCGCTCTGGAGAATATGACGCTTAATGCCAAAAACATGAAGATTAATGTAGAAGAAGATTTGAATGTACAAGTAGGCAAAGATATGCGGACACAGGTAAGTCAAAATAATACTCAAAATACCGGTAAGCACCATTCACTGCAAGCTAATACCATTGGCGAGCAAGCGAAAGCCACTATTGATGTAAAGGCCAAAAAGATCACTGAAACTGCTGATGAAGTGCAGATTAACAGTAATTCGGAAAATATGACGCTTTACTCTGGTAAATCGGTACTATCAAAGAGTGTTGAAAAAAATAAATTATTTTAACTATTAGGCCTGTTTTAATATGCCAGAGTCGTGGAATACAGTGATAATACCTTCGGTAAACCGTATTGGGCCGTTAAGGTTAAATGCAAGTAAATTCAATCGAACTTACGGCGTATCGCTTATTATAGGCGCTGAAAAACAGTTACAAAACTTTCATTACGAAATTAGATTAAGCTATACACTGCTGAACGATCAGCAATACATTGTTGAGATTAACAAAGAGCGCGTATATGTTAATGATAAACCTGCCGAACAAATGGTTGATGAGTTTGCTGAAAAATGCGGCAATACATTGTATCCTTTGAAAGTATTAACCGATGTTAACGGGACCTTTATAAAAATTGTTAACTATAATCAGCTGCAGGAGCGTTGGTACGATAATAGGAAAAAGTTGCAAGAATATTATACAGGCGATATGGTAGACAACCTATTATTTGCTATGGATAAAGCCATGAGTAACGAATCGCATATTAATAAAGTGATCAAAAGCGATTGGTTCTTTTCTCTGTATTTTACACCCCTGTACATTATTAACAATAATGCCGATGGCAATGAAGGGGAATTAAAGCTTCCCCTGATAGCTTACACTGATCCTCTGAAATTTGATATTAGCCAGAGTATAGATGCCACGCCAACAGAGAGCAAAACATTTGAAATAAAGCAGCTTGGTACCTGTTCGGATAACCGGAGTGCCGAAGATTTGCTTAAAGGCTTAAGCGCACCATTATCGGGCGTTCTTAACGACGTACATACAACAGTAAATGGCACAGCCGAATTAACTTACAAACTTTACTTAAATGACCATACAATAAGCTCCATAATTGCCACAAGCACTGTAATAGTTGCAACACAGAAAAGAAGTGCAGATATACAGGTTTATCACTTGCGTGAAAAAGATAACGCAGAAGTAAGTAAACCCAGTGTTATGATAGACGAGCCACTAAAAGAGCCGGAGAAGAAGAAAGGTTTTTTCTCTTCTCTATTTAATTAAATTTATATGAGCGAAAAACATTTGGTATGTCAGGGTGCAGTTTGTATGTGCCAGTTTGGAACAACGCCCGACAAGATAAAGGTTATAGCGCAGTCTAAACATTATATAAATGACGAAAGCGGCGCTGAAAAGCTAATTGCTACCGATAAGGATTTAGGGCAACCGTTTAAAGCAAAAACATTTGGTAGTTGTAAAAAAATGAACAATAATCCGTGCAAACCGGCAATTACCAAGTGGAGTGGTTTTTACGACAAAGTTTTGCTAAATAATAGTGCACATATCTTACTCGAAGACAGCAAAGCCACATGCGCAGTAGCCGGGTCCGAATGTGTGAGCATCACCTTTCACGGTCAAACCGCAGCCATGACTTCGGGTAATACTCAAAAGGCAAATGATGATGTTCAAAGCCAGCTCAATCCATTATTTAACATAAAAAAGGTAGAAGAAGAACAAGTCAATATTTCTTTGCCCGAAACATCAGGTAATTAAGATTAAGTGCAATGGCTAAAAATAAGAAACTAAAGCTTACTGTTAACGATACAGTTACCAAAGACAGTTCGGGCGTTCATAAAAAGCCAAACGGTGCGGTAAACGCTGCTTCACATATTGTAATTTTAAAGCAAGGGGGTACTTTAACGGCCGAAGTGATAAGTACAGCGCCTTTAGTAAAAGGCAAGGCACCATTAAAACAGGAATATGATTGGCTATGTAACGTAGTTCAAACCATTAACTTTAAAGCGAGTGATGCTATTGGCTGGAGAGCGCCTGCCGTAACATTCTTGTTCCCTAAAGTGATAGAGGGAGGTGGTATGGTGTGGCTTGAGGCATTTGAAAAAGGCACCGAACCTACCAACTCTTTAAAAGAAGGCTATCTTATTGCTGCCAAAGGAAAGCCAGCCATTTTATCGGCTATATGGAGAGAATATTCTCCTAAAAACGATGGAAAAGATATTACCAAAACCGGGAGGAAATTCGGCGATACGGTTCAACTCCATATTTATACAGAAGCATTATTTGGGCAGGATGTCGAAATAACGCTCATGGATGATGATTTGGCGAGCGCAGACGATAACCTGGCTCCAATACCCCGAATAGATGGTAAGCCCGAATATGAAAAAGATAAAAAGACACCTAAGATAACGCTGAAACAATTTACCCGCGAGGTGAAGATTTACTCCATGCTGGAGGATGAAAGATCAAGGCCTGATAGTGTACAAATTTCGGATTTTGTACAGGAAGAAAAAGCTGGAGCAGCCAAAACAACCGGGGTTATTACCCGGATCAATAAAACCCAAAAAGTAGTTCTTGATGTTTTTATTGATGATTTTTGGAAGCCCACTGCAGGCGAAACACTTACCATATATCCGGTTGTAAAAATAATCAGCCAACCAAATGCGAAAGACGTTCCTCTTTACAGAGACTATATTACAGTTGCGGGAGACATCAACAAAGAAACTGCTTTAACTAAAGTTGGCAATAAACCAGTTATTGTAGGTGACATACCTACCAATCCGAAACGCTTTGACCCTTGCAAATATACCATGATAAAGGTTAAAGATAAGGATGGAGATTGGCCGGTATTTGACGAAAATGTTTTGGAGTACACAGAGGGTAACCAGCTGGTATTTGAAGTTATAGCAGGAGAAGAAAATGCCAAGCAAACTATCACTCTTAAATTAATTGATTTCACAAGTAACAACGATGAGTGTAAGGGTAATCCTAAACATAAAGGCCACAGCATTTTATACCAATCGTTAATTGATGCCGGTTATAAGGCAGAAACTGATAAAAGCAAACGCCCCGAAGAAGACGATAGTATAATTAAAACAAAATCATCCAGTGGCACAAATACTGTTTTAGACGGGGGCTTTAAAAGGAAGACTGATAACTCTAAATCATACACTAAACTTATTTCACACTCCGATACCGAACTGGTATTTGATGCTATGTATAAGTACTCCCTTAAAAAGGCCGATGGGTCATTTGATTGGGAGCGGATATGGGGATACTTTTGGCTGCCAAGTGTTAAAACTGATACGTACCCGGTTATTACTCAATCGTGCAGGTGGAGACACGAGGTTGATTTTAAAATATATCCTGATATTAAGTGGTCATTAGTATTCGGGTTCAACGTAAAAAAAGAAAAACTTCAAGCTTTGTTTCCATCCTGGTGTGATGAAAAAAAAGTAAAAAAATACGAAAAGATTGGTAGGCGAGTAACCAGGAGAATGGATCGCCAATTGGATAAAATAGCACCGAAGGCTTTAAGTAAAAATAAGCAGGAAGAGATAAGTAAAGGGATGCTTGATAGTTTTACCAATACATATGGTAAGCCTGAGGATGCTGTTAAAGAGGATAAACCGGTTAAAGGCAAACTAAGTACTTTAGTTGACATTTTAAAGGAAGTAGAGATATCATTAAAAACAGAATATAATGCCGGGCAAAATGAGGTTGATATAACTGATAAGTTTGTAAAAAGCGTTTTTGATAGAATGGGTGGCTTTCTTGATTTAGCCAAGAAAGCGGTAGAAATTGTAGAAGGAAAGTTTGATCCAAGCCCAAGTGCTGGCGAGGCAGAAAAATCGTTAAATGATTTTATATCAAAAGAAGGATTAAAAAGCAAATACGAACATTTAACCAAAGCATTAAAAAGGCCGCCACAAGAAGTTGAGATTCTATATCCTAAAGTAGAGTTTAGCGCGAGCTGGCAATATGAGCCGGTTGATGGAGAACATTACCCTAAACTTAAAAACAGGAAAGGGCTTGGCATAGCTCTTACATTAAAGGCAGAGCCTTTAATTGGCATGGAAATAAGATGGCATATCTTAGATCTTTTGGCCCGCAGGCATCCCATAGCGTATGCAGTACTGGCGGCAGTTAAAACACTGCTAACCATTATAGGCGATAATCCGGATGGCGTAAAAGTTGATTTTTGGGTAAAAGGAACCATCGCTGCCGATATCACTTATCAACATAATCTGCTATCGGGGCCTAAAGAGGTAGCCGCCAAAGGAACGGCTACTGTAGAGGCTGGTGTTGAGCTGGATATTACTGCCAGAGGCGTAATTGTACAAGGATCGTACGAGGCAGTTGCTGAGCTTGGCCTTGGAGGATCGGCCCAGGTGAGTATGGGGGTTGAAATGGTGCTTGGAGCCGATTATGATGGTTTTTATACAGAAGCTTCACTTAAATTTGAAGGTATTAAATTAAAGTTTAAAGCAGTAGCCGAAGCTTCATTAAATAAGTTATCAAAAAGCAAAAAGGGTGAATTGGAGCGCGAAAAAATAATAAGTTCGGGCGGTAAAATTGAAGGTGAAATAGCTTTAGGAGAGCATACCTTTAAAACTGATAAATTATATTTCAAAAAATTTGGAGATGAAGAAGATTAAGATATTTCTAATTACCCTAACAATATCGGTAGCACAGTTAAGCTGTGGGCAGTCACAAAAAAATGATGAATCAACAAATAATTCTAAAATGAAAAAGGTTACAAAAGAGGAGTACAACAGCATCTCTAAGTCAGTTAAAACATATAGTCACAACCCAACATATGCACTCAGGATAAACCGGGTATCGTGTACTTATGAAATATATGTGAACGATATGCTGGTTGATTTTTCTTTTGAAACCGGAAGAAGCGCCAGTGAACAAACAGCTGCATTTCCACAATATATATTGAAAAGCGGTAAACAAAAAATTAGAATAAAAGCCTATCCAAAAGCTATTGAAACCGGTAAATTAGAGCCTGTATTGGCTGCCGATGCCGAACTATCTGTTAGAGTAGTACATTTTGAATATGGTAAGGGAAAGCCGGCCGATGCACCACAGGTATATGCATCTAAGCTGCCTAAGCTTACCGAAAATCAGCCTTATTACGAGTGGACCGGTGAGTTTAACGCTGATGTACCCTACATCCTTAAAGGCTGGACTAGCGGCGTGGATTTAACAAAGGAAAACCATCAGGCCTTAGAAAAGGAAGTTTTAAATGTTTACGAGGCCTACCGAAAAGCTTTTCAACAAAAAGATGTTTCTACCATAGCATCCATGATTTACAACCGCGAAAAGGAAATTGCCCAGGCATTCTACTTTGTATCGGGCCAAGAAGGAAGTTACGATAACGGCTGGGAAAAATTGGAGAAGGAAACTCGAAGCACTATAAAAATGAATCCTGTAGCGGGTTATACCATGCGTTTTTTCGGTGACGGTAAAATGGTGAGTTTGCTTCAAACCTCAGGAGAAAACAGGGATTATCCAGCCATGCAGGGTGAAACAGCAGATGAAGAAAATTTCTATGGCTTGTACTTGTATCGCCCGGCCGCTGGTGCACCTTTAGAAGTTATCCGTTAGCTTCCATACTATGAGGATTAAACTTCATTTATTTGAACTTTTATGAATGCGTTTAACAGTAAAAAACTAAATTATTTATAGAAGAAAACCATAATGCTCAGCTTGGATTGTACCAGCAAATTATAAGCGTCTTGAAAAAGGCTACAGCGCCTTAAAGGTTTGCGCTTATACTTACATTGTTTATGAACTGTTTCTATTATTTGAATGCATCAATTTTTTGGCTTGCTTCATACAGGAAAACAGACGGGCGTCGAACCAAATGAATTATGTCTTTTATATCTAGCTTATTTACAACAGAGATGACTAAAAAGAAAAGAGGCACACCAAAAGTAAATCTGAATTATGCCTCTTTATCTTCTTATCGATCAACAAGGTTGTACCAAAAACTTTAAATCATTTAAATGTTCATGATATTAGCAGTAGTTTTAAAAAAGCCCGGCCGGTTTAGAACAGAAGTTTACTTTTTAGATAGCCTTTCCCTGAGTAGTGCCATATCATCACTAATTTTCCGTTCGACTACTCTCGCATAAATTTGAGTAGTACTGATTTTAGTGTGGCCAAGCATTTTGCTTACCGTTTCTATAGGAACACCATTTGATAAGGTAACCGTAGTAGCGAAAGTGTGTCTGGCAATATGAAAACTTAAGTTTTTCTTTATTCCACATAAATCTGCGATCTCCTTTAAATAGCTATTAACTTTTTGATTGGTAAACACTGGAAATAATTGGTCAAGCTTTGCCGATCTGTGATGATTAAGATACTTTTCCATTATCTGTACAGCCTTTGGCAGGATCGGAGTATTCACAGGGATGTTTGTTTTTTGCCGGTGCGTCTTGATCCACAATTCGTTATCAGTGCCTTGTACTATATGCTTGTCCGTTAAATTCAGCAAATCGACATAAGCCAATCCTGTGTAACAGCAGAAAACAAATAGGTCTTTGACGATTTGTAAGCGCTCAATTGAGAACTCTTTCTCTTCTATAGCTTGTAGTTCTGCTAAGTTTAGGAAGTCTTTATCAACTTTGTGAATTTTAATCTTATAATTTCTGAATGGATCATTGCTCATCCATTCCAGTTTTATAGCCAAGTTGATCATCTTCTGCAACCTAACCATATGCTTCATAACGCCATTGTTGTTTATCGGCTTTTGATGACCAACAGGCTTATGGGCTCGCAGGTATGTATCAAAGTCTGCAATGAATTTAAAATTGATGTCTTTTAATAAGATGCTACGTTTGCGATAGCTTTCCTCTACAAATTTTATCAGGTAGCGCTGTGTTACAAAATAATGTTTTAGCGTACTGGCTTGCAAATTGTGTTTGGCCTGTTCATTATGATATTCCACTAAACTGGCTAACGTGTTCGGTTCTTCAATATCAGTTCCTAGGAATTTGTCTTTAATCGTTTTAGGAGTAATGTGCTTGCCTTTAAGTTGCATTTGCCGATAGCAGTTGCCTAAAGCCATTCTGACCTCCTCTAAGCCATTATTGATAGCTTTGGTTGATTCTGCCTTGCCTTTGCCGCCTCCCTTTCGTATATCCCAGCTATTCGGGTCTATCCATTGCTTTAGCGCAAAGTGGGCAATATCACCATTAACTGTGATTCGTGCATAGATAGGAGCTTTGCCGTTTTTAAGCTTATCATTCCTAATAATGAACTGAATTCCAAATGTGTTTGCTGTTCTCATTTCTCTTTCTCCTTTAATTGATAATTTTTGAACTCAATTAGGTATTTCAATCTCCATTTTTAGGGTATCAAAAAGCATCAAAAAACACCAGAATTAAAGACGTTTTGGGATTTACAAATATCTGTCTATCAGCAGATTGTAGCACTTTTCTATACCTCGAAGGTAAAAATTGAAAACAGGTTACGGAATAGGTATCGTAAACCTTGAAAAGGTTTGATATTATTTGGAGGGCTTAAAAACACAAAAGCCTGTAAATCAATTAATTTACAGGCTTTTAAACCATTTTGATATGGGTTTCGTGGGAGCTACTGGGTTCGAACCAGTGACCCTCTGCTTGTAAGGCAGATGCTCTGAACCAGCTGAGCTAAGCTCCCTTTGGTTCGCTAAATTGCTTTAGCAGGATTGAGTTTTGCAACTCGTATATATTGTCAGGCCTTATGTCAAACAATCAGGCTGCGTTCCCTTGTTTTGGGACTGCAAACATAGGGTCTTTTTTTATTTTGTCAAAATAAATTTTAAAAAAAGTTTAAAGTGCCTGAAAGGCATCCAGTTAAAGTTTTTTAAGATAATGGTTCATCATAAAACATCTTACGGCTGTCTCCTGTTATCTACTAAAACAACCACTATTATGACCGATAGCTTCAAAAATACCTCAGATGGCAAATATGAATTTACCATCAATTACTCAGAACGGGAATTAACGTGCCACGTTGAACGCGAGGGCGACACTTTGCACTTGCGCATCGACAACAATATAAATGCTGATTTAGAATTACAGCCTGATGGTACCGCGATTCAAACCTCTGGCCCCGAACTACCGCAGTCGAGTATTGATTACGTACGCCGCATGGTATTAGATGAAGGCAACATAGAGAAAGGTCCGGGCTCGGGCATTTAATCAGGTGCGATTAACTGTACCAGCTATGATATTACCTGAGCAAGCAGGCAACAGGATAAGTCCTGCGTAAAACTTGTGATCTGTTAGTTTTGTAAAGCAGGGTATAAAAACCTTGCTTTTTTCTTAAAATCCTTATCATGCCAAACCTTTCCAAAACCATTCGTTTATTATTGCTTTTAATTTTATCGGTTGCTATCCTTTACTTTTCGGCCACCGTACTTATACCACTTACCTTTGGTGGCATACTGGCCATGTTACTAATGCCTTTTAGCCGCTGGTTAGAAAATAAAGGTTTAAACAGGGGCCTATCTTCTTTAGTGAGCCTGGTTTTTTTCACACTGCTGGTATGTGGACTTATTTTGTTGTTACATTGGCAAATAGGCGATTTGCTCAAAGATTTTTCAAAACTTCAGGAACAATTAGCCAAACTGTTTGCCCAGGTAAAAGATTATGTGCGTTCTCAATTTGGTATTACTAACAGGCAGCAACAACAAATACTAAAAGAACAGCAAACAGGCGGTATGGAAGCGGCAGCCGGTATGGCTATTGGCACGCTTACTACCACCCTAAGCCTTATGGTAAGTACCGTATTAGTGCTGGTTTACGTCTTCTTGTTCCTTTACTTCCGGGCACACTTTAAAAACTTTGTGTTGCGTTTGGTATCGGTACCCAATATGCCTGTGGCCGAAAAAGTAATGCATAAAGCCAGCCGGGTTACGCAGCAATATTTAAGCGGGCTGGGTATGATGATAGTGATGCTATGGATCATGTATGGTATCGGTTTTACCATTGTGGGCATTAAAGGTGCTATATTTTTTGCAATACTGTGCGGCATACTCGAGATCGTTCCTTTTGCAGGAAATATAACGGGCACCTCCATTACTGTGTTAATTGCGTTTGCGCAGGGCGGAAGTATAGATATGGTGGTTGGCGTGCTCATTACCTACGCCATTGTACAATTTACCCAAACCTATCTTTTGGAGCCGTTGGTAGTAGGTAACCAGGTAAACATTAATCCACTGTTCACTATTTTAATTATTGTAATTGGTGAAGCTATTTGGGGTATTGCGGGCATGGTAGTGGCTATACCGCTACTAGGAATGTTTAAAGTAGTGTGCGACCACGTAGAACCCCTTAAACCATACGGCTACCTCATAGGCACACAAAACGCCAGGGAAGATAAAAGCATATTTAAAAAGATATTTGGCGATAAAGACGATGATTAGCTTAGTACTTCCTCAAGTACTTCGTGCGAACGTATATAGCCGAAGCCCTCAATATGCAGGGCAAAATATTCGAGCAGGCGGTTAATGAGATAGCGGCGTTCGTCATTGCTTAATTTAATGGCAGCCAGATCATCAAAACCAAGGGTTAACAGTATTCTGAAATTTTGAGTATGCGGGGGCGATAAGTAAAGGCTGCTCTCGGGTTTGTAGCGGGTAAATACCCCATTATGCATGTCAAAATAATCGGCATCGCTGGTAGTTGCCAACCCCGGATAAAAACCCAGGTAACGGGTTAAACCCAGTAAAAAAATCAAATGAAAGTTAGCTAAGCCCACTTGCAGGTTGTCTAACAGTTCTACGCTGTTAAATACATAGCCAAATAATTGCTCATCTGCAGTTTGCTGCTTAATGGCTTTATATAGTACCTCATTTAAAAACATAGCAATACTGCTTTTCACCATATCGTACGGAATGTGATTAAGCAAAGGCACGTTCTTCAATTCTTTAATACGCTGCACGGCGCCGGTATTCTTATAATACACCACCAAATCTAACAAGTGCAGCGGTTGCAGCATATTGCGGCCAATTTTAGCCCTTGGTTTTTTTGCACCGTTAATAATGTACGACTGCAGCCCAAACTTCTCAGTAAAAATCTGCACAATTACGCTGGTTTCGCCGTAATCTGTTAATTTAAGTACAATGCCACGGGTTTTATGCAGCATGGCCCAGCAGGTTTATTAGTTTAGGTAGAAAAATTATTACACCTGTAGTTAAGGCGAACAGGGCGGTAATAACCACTGCACCGGCGGCCACATCTTTTACATGGCCGGCTTTTTCATTGTATCCGGGCGATATTAAATCGGTCAACGTTTCGATGGCTGTATTCAGCAACTCCACCACAAGTACTAAAGTAATGCACAACATTACCCACCGCCATTCCTCCCACGAGATTTTAAGCCAGAAACCCATAAACAAAGCTATAAGGGCAGCCACTAAATGTACCCGGAAGTTTAGTTGTGTAGCTATGGCATAACCAATACCCTTAAAAGCAAAACCAAAGCTTCGTAACAGTTTAATAAAACTATTAGGATGATTTGGTTTAAATGGAGCGTTGGACATGGTATAAACTGGTGAAAAAATAGATCTGCAAAAGCTAACTTACAAAATATGAAGCAGAGGACCCTATCATATAGAAATGCTTAAACAGCAAAAAGCCTCCGGAATTGTTTCTGAAGGCTTTTGTAAGGTGTTGTGTTGCTATGCTTTTTGCAATACATCGTTAATTGTTTTTTCCAGTTCCTCCAGGTCAAACGGTTTGGCCAGATAAGTTTCGGCGCCGGCCTGGTCGGCCAGTAACTGTATATCGCTGTTGGCAGAAAAATAAACAACGGGTATATTTTTCAAATTTTCGTCCTTTTTAAGATTTTGTGTTGCCACTATGCCGCCAACATCGGGTATCCAGTTATCCATTAAAATAACCACCGGCATTATAGGCGATACCTTTTCTACAATGTTATTGCAATCTGTAAAAGTATGTACTTCCCAGCCTTGCTCTTCTAAAATATATGCGCAAATAGACAAGATATCTTCGTCATCATCAAAGATGACTATCTTTTTTGCATAAGTGTTATCCATAGGGGGTAATATGTGTAGTACAAACTTACAATATATTTTGAGTTTGATTTTTAATTATTTATAAAATAATTAACCAATTTGACTAAAGGCTTGTTGTAAAAGTTAGGTTAGAGGCTCATCGGCCCATGCTTTAAACCGGGCAAAAGTTTCATTTGCGGCGGCAACAGTTTCGATACTTTCCGTAGCCGAAGTGCTTTGCTTATTTAATACCTCTTTAAACGTATTCCACATCGCTTCTGTATTATCACCATAACTGTTAAAAAATGATAACCCCGCGCTGTCAGTAATATTCAATTGCTGGGCAATCATTTTAATAATAAATTTTCCGCCCAGCGTTGACCCCTCAATAACATACAGTGCAGCCATAGCCTGTAAATGATTGGTAATTGCAGGCAATGCTGCACCCGTTGCTACCTCACGGGGTGCGCCTCCTAAGGTTGTAATATCGTGCGCCAGCGAGGCCGATTTACGACGTTGGTCGTAATCGGGCAAGGTTCTTTTGTCCAAATACTGGTCAATCAGTTTTTCCAATCCTCCAAAATAGCTATAGAATAATTGCAGCAGGTTGATATAATCTTCTTTGCTGCGTATGGCCTTCATGCGGCCCAACAGCATCTTTTCTAATTGCTGATGATTGGTTAGGGTATCTTTTTTTAATTGTTCTGCAAGCATGTTTTTATGTAGAAGTGTTTATAAAGCGCTAATTAATGCTTTCAGGATAATTAACTTTAAGGTCGGTATTAAATTGTTGAAGTTGCGGACGCAGGGTAATCATCAACAAAGCTAATAAAGCGGCAACACCTGCATTAAGAAGACAACCGGTAAGTAATACGATAGCTACGTTAAATAATGCCCCTCCCGTTAATAAGCCATAACGTACAATACAAGCAGATAAATATCGCGGCAGCTTTTCTTTAACCGGAGCGTCAGTATTTATTTTATTTACTATAATGCTGAATAACGCATAGCCGAGTATAGTAAATACTATAGCCACAACTATGGCGATGTAAATAATAAGGTTGTTATCATTTCTTGCAGGCATGATAGCCAGTGCCTGTTGACTAACCAAAGTAGCTGTAATAAGAAATAAGACTATAGCGGCACATAATGCCGCATGCACGATATGGAGCGATTTAAAATTGACCGGTTTTCTGTTTGGATACGCGTTCATAGTAGGAGGTTGCTCTATTAATTACCTGCCCATCCCTCGCGGTCTAAACTGCGGAACTGGATAGCCTCGGCCAGGTGTTCAATTTGTATATCTTCGCTGCCCGCCAGGTCGGCAATGGTGCGGGCCACTTTCAGAATGCGATCATAAGCCCGTGCCGAGAGACCTAATTTTTCCATGGCTTTCTTCAATAAATTTTGTCCGGCATCGCTGATCTTGCAAACCTCGCGCAGTACTTTGGTGGTCATTTGGGCATTGGCATGCATGTCGGTTTCGTTGCCAAAGCGGGCAATTTGTATATCGCGGGCTTTGATCACGCGTTCGCGGATGGCTTCGCTTTTCTCGGCCACCCGTTCGGAGGTTAATTCGTTAAAATTAACCGGCGTTACCTCCACATGCAGATCTATGCGATCTAACAGCGGGCCAGATACCTTGCTCAGGTATTTTTGCACCATGCCCGGCGGACAAACGCAATCTTTTTCGGGGTGATTATAATAGCCGCATGGGCAGGGATTCATACTGGCTACCAGCATAAAGCTTGACGGATAATCGACCGTAAAACGGGCGCGCGATATAGTTACCCTGCGCTCTTCGAGCGGCTGGCGCATAACCTCCAGCACGGTACGCTTAAACTCGGGCAATTCATCTAAAAACAGTACGCCATTATGGGCCAACGATATTTCGCCGGGCTGCGGGTTGCCGCCGCCACCCACCAGGGCTACATCACTAATGGTGTGGTGCGGCGACCTGAACGGCCGCGTGGTCACCAAAGCGTCGGCTGCGGCCAGTTTGCCGGCCACGGAGTGTATTTTGGTGGTTTCTAATGATTCCTGTAAACTTAGCGGTGGCATAATAGAGGGCATGCGCTTGGCCAGCATGGTTTTACCTGCTCCCGGCGGACCGATCAGTATCACATTATGCCCACCTGCCGCCGCTATCTCTAAAGCGCGTTTGATGTTTTCCTGGCCTTTGACCTCGCTGAAATCGCTGGCATAATTGCACAGGCTATTGTAAAACTCTTCGCGGGTGTTTACCACCGTTCTTTCGAGGGTAGTGTCGCCGCTGAAAAAATCCACCACTTCTTTGATGTTTTCGATGCCGTAAACTTCTAAATCGTTTACAATAGCGGCCTCCCGGGCGTTTTGTTTGGGGAGGATGAAGCCCTTAAACCCTTCTTTGCGTGCCTGGATGGCAATAGGCAATGCTCCTTTAATGGGTTGCAGGCCACCATCTAACGATAACTCGCCCATGATGATGTACTTCTCCAGTTCGTCGCTTTGCAACTGCCCGCTGGCGGCCAATACGGCGGTGGCAATGGTAAGGTCGTACGCCGAGCCTTCCTTGCGGATATCGGCTGGGGCCATGTTAACCACCACCTGCTGGCGCGGCATTTTGTAATTGCAGTTTTTAAGAGCCGATTCTATGCGGAAGTAGCTTTCTTTAATGGCTACATCGGGCAGGCCTACGATGAAATATTTGGTACCGGCAGCAATGTTCACCTCCACGGTAATGGTGGTAGCCTCTATACCGTAAACTGCGCTGCCGAAAGTTTTTACTAACAAGTTATCAGGATTATTAATGAAGCTTTAAAGATATTAATTTATTGAAATCATTACTCAAAGCGCCGGAACAAAAACCCCGGGTACTTTCATCGTGCCTCGCAACACCTTTAACAAGAGCTCAAGTGTTCACGCCGAAAAAGTATGTATATCTTCATCAAACTTCAAAAAACTTCATCTTTCTTCATTAAAGTAGCTTTTTGCATTCAGGGAAATGAACAATTTTGGCAAAAATCAGGCAAAAAGTGTTCACGCGTGAACGCTTTTTGAACGGGTTATGAACACTTTGGTGAACGCTTTTTGAGTGTTTTTTGACGAAACGGAAGGCAAACGGAGGCCTGCCGGCATAGTTAATTAGAATGCTACTGGCAGCCGTGTGATTACGGAAATAATCACAAGCATTCTTAAGTGCATTAAAACACTTACCGGGTGTTTAGCTGTTGTGCTTATGATATAGCTGTACCTGTTGGTTTTATGAAGACTAATATTAGATATTATGTGCTCCGTGTTTGGCTAACCAGTGTTATCCTTTCGCCCGTTATAGTATGGCTGTATTCTACCTGCATAGAGGACTCATCTACAGATGGTGACCTTATACCGCTTATGCTGGCTTGGGGAGGAGTGCTTTCTCTTCCAAGTCTTCTTTTCTTAGGAATGTTTTGTAATCAATTGGTCTACAGTAAATATAAGGTGAAGGACGTGAAGAGATGGCTAACCATTATTGGTATAGTGCTCACTTACGCACCCTTCTGGATTTTAAACGGTTTTACTTATATAGATAACAGCAGTGTTTCCGCGTTTTTTTGGCCCTACAGCGCCACAATTGTGGCAGGTGTATGGTTTTACCAATTGCAGGGTATTAATGAGTGAAAACTGAGCCCGCTAATATTTAATTAAATTTTGCTGCTACAGATTACAAGCAGCGTAACCCTTGTTGTTTAACCGGCAAACACAGGCTCTGTGTTTAAACGTTGTACTATAAATAGCAGCTCCTTACATTGATGAAAACTAACGTCATATATTATTCCTTAAGCGTTTGGCTAACCAGTGTTCTGGTTACGCCCATCATTGTAACGCTATACATGGCATGGAAAGAAAACATGCCCCCTGATAAAGAAACTGGCCCGATGATGCTGATGTGGGGCGGCTTGTTTTCAGTACCAAGCCTTATTATATTTGGTATATGCACCCATGCGCTGATAAAGCGCCAAACAACCGTAATGGCCGTTAAAATACCGCTAACTATAATTTCGGTAATATTAACCTATGCCCCCTTCTGGATTATTAATGGCTACAGCTTTACCGACGATAGTGGTGCGGTATCGCTGTTTTTTTTACCTTATTGCCTCACTATAGTGGCCGGGATATGGCTTTACAAGTTGAAAGGTGTG
>Ga0265798_10004101_pt1 | contig 20340 bp, 21 predicted proteins | sample P3T30metagenome_FD_192430 | JGI IMG/M metagenome (GOLD analysis project Ga0265798, IMG submission 192430) | Plant litter microbial communities from East Loma Ridge, Irvine, California - P3 T30 | ecosystem: Environmental > Terrestrial > Plant litter > Unclassified | place: USA: California... | reverse complement strand
CTTTTTCCCATATGTACATCATACAATACAACACACGGCATCACATCGGACGACGAAAGATCGTTGAAAGAGAAAAGGAAAATCGTTAAGACACATCAGATCGAAATAAGAAGAAAGGAGAAAACAGAAGTGTCCGATTGAAATAAGAATGGAACATCGGTTCTTTCTCTCGTTCTTGCTTTTTACGAAGGGTTCGGCACCTTTTTTTTTTTTTTTAGCCAGAGATGCTTCCTCTCCTGGGGTCGTTGCCGCCCTTGACCCTGCCGATGCCGACGACCTGGGCCATCTCGCGCCAGAAGCTGACGGGAGGGCCGTAGAAGGTCTCTTCGTAGGCGTCGATGCTGGGGCGCTCCCAGACCAGGTCGGCCTCGAGAGGGCGGACGAATCGGGTGCGCTTAATGAGTTTCCATCCGCTGAAAGTGACGACCGCTGTTGGAAGGATCGATTAGCATTGGTCGACGTGTTGATGGAGATGGTTATGAGGACTTACCAAGGATCAGCATTGTGTAGTAGATGAAGAAGTTCTGCACGCTCCACGGTCTGAAGGAGGAGTAGCCGTAGAAGAGGATGATGAAGATCATCCATGCTTGACCGATATAAGCCTATTGGGTTTGTCAGTATTGAATGCGTCGGGCAAGAGTGGGGATTTACGACTTACGCTGTATGGTTGGAACCAACCAGTGTACGAGAACGACTGCCTGTCAACGCCCTGAGCTTTTACGGCGCGGTAGAAGAAGATGTAGGTCAAGCACATGATGTTGTAGTTGATGATACCACCACCCGTGATCAAACTAGAAACAGAAGTCAGCAACGGAAGATCGACTTGCAAAGGGCGCCAGTGTACGTACTCGATCAACCAATTCAAGACCTCGCTGGACGCACTGCTGAGCTGCATGAAAGACAGGCAGGGGAAGCACATGACCACGAAGAAGCAGTAAAGCGGTACACCATTCTTGGTGCAGTAACGCAGGAACTTGGGCGCGCGACCTTCGAGAGCCAATCCGTACAAGCTACGAGTGGCGCAGTACGTGTAGGTGTTGCCAGCGCTGAAGATCGATGTCACCATCAAGGCGTTGACAATGTGGGGGAGAACCGAGATGCCCATGTTGGTCATGGCGATGACATAAGGCGATGCAGCAGCTGACTTTTCACCGGAGGTTGTGACCTCGGCCAGCGTTGGGTCGTCGGAGCGGAGCACAACACCAGCGCACAGGGCGCCCATGATGAAAAAGAGACCGAAACGCCAATAGACGGTCTTGAAGGCGTTCTTTATGTAGATGCGAGGGCGCTTGGCTTCGGCAGCCACCATGGAAATGTACTCGGGTCCAACGATACAGAAGGCTAAAAAGTGTCAGTAAAATTAGGATTTTCATTCTGGTCAAATATTTTAACGATTTCTCGAACGTACCAGCACTCCACATGCAGGCGAGGAAGCCTTCAAATCGTCCCAGGCTTCCACTAGAAAGGTATTCGGCAAAGGCGCCGGGGTTGTTCCAGTGCCTGAATCCATATGCATCGCCTTGAGGGTTGCCGCCCACCATGGTGACGAAGGTGAAGGAGAAGAGGATGAAGATCAGGATGACCTAGGAAGGAAGTCAGTCAATAAGCAGTCCTAGGAAGAGATCAGAATGACAGCGGATAGCCGTCACGACTACCAAAACCCCAAAACTGAAGGTTTCGGTGGTAGGACATTCTTCATACCTTGCCACCACTAAGCCAAAACTCTGCTTCACCATAAGCTTTGACTGCAAGCATGTTGAGGAGACTAAATGTGAGGTTAGTATCGATATTGGCGCTCATGGAGAGAGATCTGGAATTCTCGCGATGGGCAAATCTGTGGGTATTGGCAAAGGAAACGGGCTCTTGCTGGAGGTCTGAGACCAAGCGGGACGCATGGGAGAAGGGTGGGCGCAATGGACATGGGGTTTGTCGCAAGGGTTCGGCGCGAATGGAAGGATGGGTGGTGGCTCAAGGAAATGTTGCTGTGGGCAGGATGGGATTGGCAGGGCGCGATGGGTATAGGTGATGGTCGCAATGGGAGCTGTCGCGCTGGGGAAGATCTTACCCGTAGAGAATCTGTGTTCAACAAATCAGCTTCTGCTGGGTGGATCAATCATGCCTGCGCCGGTACTCACGATACAAGCCACAGGAATGGCCCAACCGGGGATGTTCTCACTCCAGAAGCCGAGAACCAGTGTGAGAGCAGTAATTTCGAAGGGGATCAAAAGCGCTTCGTAGATGAAGAAGTTCCAGCCGGCCATAAAGCCCACGGCGTCGTCGACGAAGTGACCAGCCAAGCGAATGAATCCACCCGAGACCGGATAATGAACAGTCATCTCGGCGATGCAGTTGTTTACCAAAGCTAGCATGCAAGCGTAGATAGTGTATGCGATGAACAAGCTGCCGGGTCCACCGCTGTTCAAGCCGCCACCGATGGAGACGAAAAGCGCGGTACCAATGCTACCACCGATGGCAATGAGCTGGATCTGGCGGTTGTTCAATCGACGTTGAAGGTTGTCGGCGTTCTCGGAGATCTCGCCATCCTGGACGTGGACGATGTCGTGTCCGTCGTGTCCGTCTGGCGAATGCGAAACATACTCCTTCTCAGTAGGACCTTTCTCCCAGAAAGGCATGGCGAAGGATTGTGCCCGAGGCGGTCGAAGGTGATCGATGGAAGGCGTTCAAGGACGATTCAGTGGTGAGGAGATATGATATCGATACGGAGGAGGGAGGAAAAAAAGTCAAAGACTCAGGTCAGCAACGGAGATCAAAACCGCAACAAAGTGGCACACGCGAGTCTTTTATTGAATGACATGGGGCCGCCTGCAGAACGATTGGCGAGCACACAGGTTGCCAGACCAAATGAGCTGAGGAGCGTCTAGCGCAGATTCCAAGACGCCTTCAAGCACACGACCAGGAAGCAAGCGAGTCTCGTCGCATGCTTTCTCCAACACGCGGGGGGAACTTCGTCCAAGCGGGCGGTGCGGGGCCTGGAATCCGCACGGCAGCGTATGAGAGGCCGTTATTGCGCTTATCGCCCAGCCTTTTCGTGACCTGATGGGCGACGGTTTCCCCCAAGCGGTAAGGTCTCGCAGCCTTCCAATGCCAAGGTAGAGGGTGAGGGAGAAGCAATTATTGCGCCTCTTGTCTGCATACTGATCTGCCTCGATCACCACGTTTTGCTTGCTGCTTCGCCCAGAACTCTTGTTTCGGCCCTTTTGCCTGGCAGATAAGAAACAGTGATATCAAGAGCCTGTCAAGAGGCTGCCCGAGACACATCACTGAGGCATCAGGGTGGTAGCACGACCCGTACGACGTCTCTCGTTGGGTCTCGTCAGCGGCTGATACCGGGGTTGCCGAAGGGTTCAGCGGATGGCAGGCCAGGGTTGAGGCCAGGCCGGTGGCGGTACGTGAGGTTCATGTCTGAGGCTGCACTGCATGTCTCCAAACCTTGACGCTCGCCCAGACTCTCTTAGGAGCATGCTGAGCCTCTCTTGTCTGGCTTGCCGCAGCTGTCGATATTTTGTCTCTGCTTCAGCCCGATGCTCGTTCCCTGACCACAGGACGTTCGTTTGCATCGAACCGCCTGGCCATGCGAGTGTGCTTGGCGATAGCGGCGGAGTAGGCAGACTCGCAAGGCTGGCCGTTCGTTGTTGGAGTGCGCTATACATACCCATGTCACATGTGTTTCTGCTTTTGACGATCAGACCGAGCCGCGGCGCCAGACCAAGCAAGCTTCGGCTTTGCATTGTTCGTCTTCTGGTGGCTAGCACTTAGGCGCAGCAAGGTTGCATGTGGCACAGACTCGACAAAACGCAATGGTCGAAGTCAACCTTGTGCTGCGGCGACTGCATCCAATCTCAGATGGAGGCCAGCACCCTAGCACGTGGACGCCTCTACCGAGTCCTCAGGTGGCGTGGGGTTGAGCCCTTAGCGGGTGATCCAGTAGGGATTCAGTAAATGGAGTTCCAACGGCCAACTCCGTTAAACCGCCGCCGTTGCACTGTAATAATTGCATGCTTTGCTCTAAAAAGTGCGTCGAACAACGATAATTTGAAGGACTTTACTGTGAAGTCGTCTACCTAGAAACCACGCTTTCTATTGTCGCATAAACATCCAGCAACATCCAGGCGAAGCAAGATCAGAATGCCGAGGCTATAGCAGTCGAATCTTCAGCCGGCGGCCTATGACTGCCGGCTATAGTCTAGAAAAGCCTTGTGGAACCTCGTTATCTTGACCGGTTGTTGTGAGTAGTCATGTACATTAGTTGTGTACTGGTAGCCTCTCGGGCGACACATTCACAGTGACAGACTCGGGTGATATTAGCTATAGCCTGTCTCAAGAAATGTATCGTCCCCTGAGAGACTAGTAACAAAGCTGCTGATGTACTCGTTATCAATGATACTCCACAACAATGAGCGCGCAACAAGTATTGCCGGAATTTCACAGCAAGCAAGACTCCTAGTCGCTTACTGCAAATGGGAAACAATGGGCTCAATTGCCTCGTATAGCCAATCAGTCCCATGGCTTGCAGATGCCAGTTAAAGAAAGCCTCCCGGACTTGTTCTCCGGAGCGGCGATATCAACGAGCTCGACGAATCAAAGGCAGCAAGGGTAGAGATTGCTGTGTATATCTGTTGTGCTAGATAGTTGGTATGCTCAATGGCGAGGGGTTGTTCGGAAACGCGTGTCTTGCCAATGGTGCTGAGGATTTCGTAGGGGAAGACATGCCCCAAAGAGGCAGGAACGCTGGTGTTGGTGTTGGCGCATACAAGCATTAGATACAAGGAAGGAGCGGAATTATAGCGGGTGTGTGGACGGCAGCAGCAATGCCAGTTTTGACTTGATTGCGTTATGAATATGTCGATGGCTGACGACGTACAAGATTGTCTGCCACACGAGATTGTGACTGCAGCGAGGATATAGCGTAGGTTCTGTTCTTGCGTCGCTGCTACGGCGGCGGCAAGACGGCGCATGTAGTACATCGTCCAAACCGGTATATCTTTTGCTCTCCAGCGGATCGGTGGTGGTTCGGCGCTAGGTTATTATTGTGCCCCATACTTACACCTCTGTCAGTGCTGTCGCGGACATCGTCTAACGATGAAGATCTTCGAAGGCGCGTGTGCTCATTCCTGAGCGATGCGCTTCCAAACCCTTGCTGTCCGAGAACAACTAGCTTAGGCATCGCAAGAACCCTCTCTGTAAACAGCGTGAAGCCATGACGAGGGGGACTCTTTGCCCAGTTGTGCAGGGTATTGCTAGCCACGGACAAGAGGATGTGCCTGGTCGCCGAGACGCCAGGCATTACCCGAACAACAATCAACCAATTGCTGCACTGGCTTGGATCGCAGACCTCAATTTGTTCCCAAGGTCACCCACCCACCACAGATGGCACATTGAATCTACAATTGTGCAGTAGTGCTCAAATACCTTCAGAGCGACGCCGTCTCTTAGTTTCAGCAGACGAAGGAACTCGTCAGACAAGGTTGCCGGCCATATCCCTAACATACGAAACTCAGAGCTGGTTTGACTTTCGGCCACAGCCTTCAGCGTCGCGATGGATATCCTCCGAACATCGTCTTCAGCAACAGCCTGCAAATCACCCAGCGCGGAAGCAGTGCTACTCAACTCTGCTCTGGAGACTGGCGGCGGCGGGTCGAAGAAAGCGGGCGCGAGGTCGGATTCTGGCGGCACACCGCTGCCGGCTCGCCACAGGGCCTGCGTCCCGCGGAGGACAGCGAGCAGAGCAAGTGCATCCTCAAAGGTCAAGGCCTTAGGCTCGGTGTCCGCATCGGCGAAAGTGAGTGTACCGAGCACGGCGGCAAAAGTCAACAGGATCTCGTGCGGCTGGTCATCGCTGGGGTTTTGTACGTGGTGGCGGAAGATCTGGAGCCCCAGCTGCTGGTGGTACAAGCCGCGAGTGTGGTAGCTGCGCAGCGTTACGGGATCTGAGTCGGATCTGTGTGTGTGTACGTAGTGATGTGCCGCAAGAGTGAGGATTCCGTGCATGAGCATGAGATTGCCACTGTTGGCGTAGGCGGGAACAGCCTGGCGCCAGACTTCTTGTGCTTTGGGCGACGCCGACATGGAATTCGCTGTCGAAGTGCAGAAGTGATGCATCAGCATCATGTCCAGGGAATCGTATGTTGGTCCGGTTAACGAGGTCGCACCGTTCTCTGGCGATTCGCCATTTGTGACTTTCGACCCAGTCGACGAATTAGGGGTGGAGGGCTTGATCTGGCCGTAGACACAGGTCTTTTCATGCCTCACACAATTATTACATGTCGGGTATGTTTGATCGCACTACGCGGCGAACTGTGAGCGTGCTGTGGCCGTCAAGGCAGTCAAGATACTGTGCGCATACCTTGACCCTCCGAGCCTTGCACTGGACGCAACCAAGGCGAGACTTTGTGTGTGCGCGACGGCTAGGCATGATGGCGGGCGACTAATATGGCTTTGTAGTGCACACAAAGGAGTTAGGGTCCGATACACGATACGATATACGACGCAAGAACGGGAGACTGGAGAGAGAGCAGGCGCTCAACATAGTCTAGTATACGAGCGGCTTTGTCCTTACGATAAGCCATGGCTGAGTTTCCAAGAAGACTTATTAACCGAGACGGATCGCTGGGAATATGGACCCACGTGTGTCTCTATATATTCGCCCCCAATGGTGGACCAAGCACCGGAGTCTAATCTTTCCGGCGAAGAACGTGCATGTGGGCCACCTCGCATCTCGCGTAGAATACGCGATGTCTTCACAGCCAATCAAGTGCGACGTTAGCGGCAAAGAAATGTCGAACCCGCTCTCTTTCTCCCTTACTACTGGAGTGTCGGCACGAACGAACGAGTCGCATGTCGGTGGCAATGATCCGTCCTATGCGAATCCGCCCGTCGTCTGAAAACTGGCGACTGCTTCCTTCAGTTCAGCTGCCAGTCTGACCATCTTAAGTACTGCACACCGCACTCTACCCAGGTAGGAGAGAGGTTTGGCCGTCCTGTTACTAAGGTAGCAATACTCTCCAACAATACCGCCTCCGATCATGTCCACCCGATACTGCACGGAAGTCACACCCGAGTGTCCTGTGGAATACACCACCTATGGCTACTACCCCAATCTAGGCGGCAACGTCTTCCTCCTGGTCGTCTTCGCACTATGCTTCTTCGGCCAGATCGCCATAGGATGGAAGACACAAGTCCGCGCCTTCACAACGGTCGTCGCCATAGGATGCGGGCTTGAGGCCATCGGATACGGCGGCCGCCTGATGATGAACGAGAATCCCTGGTCTTCGGATGGATTCAAGATGCAAGTCTGTTGCTTGATTCTCGCGCCCTCCTTCTTGGCGGCTGGGTTCTATCTTAGCATAAAGCACATCATCCTCCATCTTGGCCGGGAGAGCTCGAGACTGGCCCCGCGCTGGTACACTTGGGCTGTAAGTGTTAAGTTGACGAGGAGTCGCTTGCTAAACTCCGCTCTCAGCGATCTGTCGTTCGATATACTAACAAATCTGCCCAGTTCATCGGCTGCGACATTGTCTCCATCCTCACGCAAGCAGCCGGCGGTGGCATTGCATCAGCCGCAACAAACGGCGACAACCTTCTCGATGTCGGAAACGGACTCATCATGGCTGGTATTGCCTTCCAAGTCGCCACCATGGCCACTTGCATTGTCCTCACCACCGACTTCGCTTTCCGTCTAGCCCGCAACAGGCGCACCAAGGCGCCCACCACCGGAACACCCGAAGCCTTGGGAAACACAAAATTCTTGTTCTACCTCGGATGCTCGGCCCTGGGTTTCATGACCATCTTCATTCGATGCGTGTACCGGTAAGGACCAACAATATTGCAGACCACCCACATTTTGCGCTTGCTAATTCATACCGACAGTCTCCCCGAAATGGCCGGCGGATGGGGCGGAGAACTGATGCGCCGGGAGAGTGAGTTCATGGTTCTCGACGGAATGTAAGTCAAAGTCGCTCGAGCCTATGCCTAGTTTCGTGAAACTCATGAAAAATCCTTACTGACAAGTCATCAACAGGATGACCGCCATTGCCGCCATCTGCCTGACAGTAGCGCACCCCGGCATTTACTTCCCAACAATCAGCTCGCGCAACCGTCCCATGACGACCGAGGAGAAGGCCAAAGCCGACGAGAAGAAGAAGACGTCATCTATGTCTTCTGGACAGGACGAGCCAGCAGCCATGGCCCAGCGCTCGTCGAACGACCTTTCTTGATATGTTTCTCCAAACATTGCCCATTTCCCCTTTGCAGCTTGCAGACATTGCCAGCCCTTTGAGCCTTGAGCATATGAATGTTTCCTTGTGGACCTTTACGACTTATAGATATAGATCAATTTATGGCTTTGAACACCGCCAAATCATTCATGACATCAAACCCTGCCCGCCGCCTTCCTCCCGTTGTCGTGTAGATACAGCAGAGCGTACGGCCAATCCGGATGACTGTGAGTGAATTCTGAACTTCGGGCGTCCATTGCCAACAACTCGCACGGCGAGATTGTGCGGCGCTCGCCAGGTCGAGATGTATGCAGCGCAGTCCGGCATCTCCTGTTGCTTTGTGGGAATCATATCTCCTACGTTTGACGTAAGTAAAGCGTAACAGACTGCACGAAGCCCTCCATCACAGCAAACAGTGCATTGTCGTCTCCGATAGAGTTTCTGGTCGTATCAGACCGAATCCACATCTCAATGAGGATGTTTGTAATACAAAACAACACGCCAATCTCAAAATCCATACTTGCTCCCGCCCTCGCCGCGATTTCTCCTGCCTTCTGCCCACTTGTCCTCCAGCGCGTCCGTCTGGCTTTTGACGTTGTTGACGAGCTGCTGCAAGCTGTGCTTTCCAGGCGCGATGGCCTTGACTTGTCTGTGCTCGAACGTCTCTCCCGCAGCGGCCAGCTCTTGGTTCGATCGGTATTCTGCGTCCATGTTGAAGTGTGCGATGTTGCCCGCGTTCGCTCCGCCTCGTCCGAAGAGTTGTCGCCGTTGTGCCGGTGTGAGATCGAGATCTGAGGCGATGTCGGATAGTGTGTTTGAGGGCGCTGGGGCGTGCTGTGGTAGATTCTGGTTGTTGGGTTCTTCTACTGGAGTGGTGGTGGTGTCGTGATTGGTGAACTCGGGTTGGTAGCTTGCACTGGACTTCTCCAGTGGAGCGGTGTCTGCGCCTCCAAACGAGAAGAGGGAAACTTTCGGTTTGGGCTTCGATGGTACCTCTGCCTGTGTCGTTTCCCGAGAATCATCTTCCTTTACCGAGATCGGAGGAGTTTCCTTCACGACGACTGGTGCTTTGGGAACAAGCGGCTTTTTCTTTTTCTTTGCATTCGCGACGCTCAGCGGCATGAACCTCGTAGGCTTTCCCACAGTCTTCGTCTCCTCTTCTTTCTCAACTGCTACTGGTAATGAAGGCTTTTCCGCATCTTCACTTCCGTCTCCTCCACTAGGCAATGTTGGTACAGGCGTGCGACTGAACGCAGCCTCCGAGCTCGTCTTCAGGCTGACGCCTGGCTTGGGCGCATTCTGTCCGGTCTTTTTCGGCGGAGGAAGCAGACTGTTGAAGCCACTAAACGCGCCTGCAGTCCTCGCGCGCTTTGGTGCGGGTTCTTGCTGTCCGGGCTCGGGTCGTATTTGAGGTAGTTCAACTTTGATCTTCTTGCTCTCGGTGCGATTGATGAGTTTGGGTTTCGCTGAAGGTGTGGCTTTCGCTGCTGGTGCTGCGGGCGGCGCTTCGTTGCCGGAATCCTCGCTATCTGAGTAGTTGACAAGGGCCATGTTGTGTGTGTCTGTGTGTGTGCGTGCTGGGTTTTATAAAGTGTGAGATGGACAACCTAAATAATGTTTGGCCGCAAAGTGACGTCGAGAGATGCCGCGGTTTACAACTCCATGGTCGCGCGCCCGAAACACGACCCTTCCCAAGGTTCGTACCTTAAGGGCGGCGGGGGGTTTATTAAACTGGGTTAGGCAGGCATCACATGGGCTGTTTTGCTCCTAATGCCTGTTAGAGCCGGATATGTTGACTATGCAACAGAGTGCATAGATACCTGTCTAGTATATGTTGTGAGTACAAACTTATTTGCACTCAATCCATGTTAGAGAGTCGATTATGTTGGAATTCAACACTATACGATTACGTAATCAAGCATAGATTCTAGCTTAACAGCTTGAAAACAGGGTTAGGGTTAAACGTATTAAAAGTCAGAATGGCTATATACAATCTTATAAGATTGTTACTATCGTGACAGAAATTTATTAAAACACTAAGCATACATATATTTTTATTTTTGACATTAGCTAGACATAGCATCTAGGAACAACCCGGTTCCGTAAGCTGTTCCAAAACCACCCGCCCCCCATAAGGTAGACACGACCCCACACTCCGCCATCCAAAGTGGTGACTCTCGAGCTCTGGATGTTTGTTACTCTCGTGTACATCTCCCGAACCTACTCTCATAGCATGTGAATGATAGCGTTGCTGCCGGCTAGCCTGGCGGGCACATATACCGGCGATCACCAAACACAAGACAAATCTACAGCATGTCTCTTCTTATGAATGAGGACTTTACACTCTACAACCTAAGACTAGGATACCTAAACAACAACCACGATGGCGTCGGCGAACGTCTCATCAGTCTCAACACAGGCGTACTAAACGAACCGGCCTTTCGTGCTGCTGGCTGGACACCAGACCATGCTGCAGTCAAACGCTGCTACAGCCCACCTATACCGACCACAGGCGCAGCAGAGTACTTCACTCGCCCAACACGCGCTCGAGGCGGCGGTGTGCCGCTTTCAGACAATGCGGAAGAACAAGGTGGCATGATCAGTGGGCACAGAGGGTCAGAGGACACGATAAGCACCAATGTGTTCAGCGAAAAGGAAAGGCGGAGGAGGAAGCAGCGCGAGAAGATGGAAGAGGACGATTCAAGCGATCTCAGTGACGACAGTGAGGAAGAGGATACCGCAGCGCAGAGTGTCAAGTTTGCCAAAATGCCTATACGTGGACAGCGTGCGTCGAACCCTAGCCCTCCACAGCATGTCGACATGAAAGAAGACGAACCTGAACCGGGGCCGGAGCCAGACGTTGGTGTGGCTGGGCCTAGTAATCCACCCAAAGTCAGTAACACGACCAAGAGTGGGTTGACGAGGCAGCCGCTCGGTCGGCCTAGGCGTGATACTACCACGTCCTCTGAGATGTCAAGCGACAACGACATGCCATTCAAGCGGAAACTGCCATCGAGGCCGCAAAAGAATGTCATGCTTGCGGACAAGATTGCCGAAGAGGAAGTAGAAGACTCAGACCTCGAAGATGAAGAAGACGAGGAGTACGATGTCGAGGTTGCTGAAGCTAGCGATTTGGGCGACGACTTTGGAGACGACGATGTTGTTCCACCTTCGTCGGAGCTACTGGGAGTCGCGGTTGGCACTACGTCGTCGCCACCACACAAGGATATCAACATACCGCCCGCGATCACGCCTACATCAACTTCGCCAAAGAAAATGCTGAGGGATCAGCTTCCGAAATTACCAAGACTTCCGTCGGGTCGACCCATGAGCACGATGCCTGTGGCAAGTCTGCTCACCAAGGCCCTGAAAGGGGACAGTGGAGTGTCCGATGGCGACAAGGCATTCCAGCGTTATGCTGAGCTTTCCGGCAAGGGTGAAGCGAGTCCCTTGTGGATCAAGATTTATTACTCCTTTGCAGATAAGCCCACCAAACCGCTCGAGGTCCCAATCCGCCGCCTCAAAGCTGCAGACGCTGGCCCGCCTGCTGTGAACGATCTCATTGGCCTGGCCCTGTTCCGCTACGATGAAGAGGAAGTGCAGCCGGCATTGAAGCCCAGTGACAAGCGGGTGAACAAGTGGGAGCTTCGCATGGTCGATGATGGAGAGGTCGAAATGGATTTCCCGGCTCTAGATGGGGCGAAGATGGTGACAGACTTCACAAGCAACAACAACAGGCCACCTCAAAGACGAGCGCGTGACAAACCGTGGGACGAGTTCGGACTAGTCAAAGCCGAAGGCGCTGAAGATGGCGAGGATGAAGACACTGAGCTCGCTACTGCAAGCAGCCGCGCAGGCGATCCGTCAGCGGTTGCTTCAAACAACGCTCCCACTGCTCTAAAGTCCACAGTGCCCGAGAACACTGCGCCTCCTGCACCGCCAAGCTTGGTACCAAATCGGAATCCGATCACAGGCCCGTCTTTCACTCTTGCAGCCATGCGAAAAGACTCGTCAGCGCTGCTTGATGTGCCCCAGGCTCCAGTGGCTACTTCGACTCCTCGAACGGGTGCGGCAAAGACGATTGAAATCCACTTTACGGATCCTCAGTCGTTCCAAACAACGCTGCTACCCGTTCCCACAACATCGGACACGTATATCGCGGAGATTTTCGACATCGCATGCGCTCGCCTTCGCCTTGACAAAGCCCTGTATGTCCTCAAGGTCCGAGGTACGCAAACCGTCGCGCCTTCAGACCGCACTATCGAGGCACTTGGATCCAATCTACATCTCGACCTGGTGCGTCGACGTTTCGGCGCGGTTGGGGACTTTGGACTTGGATTGTCTGGCTCACCAAGCTCAAACAGCCCAAACGCTCCTTTAGAACTAGTGCCCAACACACCCCCGACAACGAAAGACGGCAAACGCAAGAAGGGATTTGGCGTGTTGCATCCAAACGCTGCGCAGCAACAGACTCTGCACGCCACCGCCTCGCTCATGAACCTCGCGAACTCGACCATGCCCGGACGCCGCTACAACGTGCAGCGCAAACTGCCGCTTAGCTTCTCCGGCTCGCACCCACGCACCTTGGTAATCACGCCCGAGTTCTTGCAGATCTTGCCTTCTAATTCTGAGGACTCTGGTCCAGCGACGGGCAAGGTGACCAATATCCATATGTCGTCGATTGTGGGTGTCAAGGTCAGCAGGAAGCACCCGAAGATGGTGCGTGTGCTTGTCTATCGTGAGAAGGAGACGAAGCGGTACGATTTCGAGTGTGTTTCACATGAAGAGGCTGAGAGTATCGTGGGTGATGTCAAGGTCGGGACTGAGAATTGAGGGACGACGTTCTGACCGTGCTTGTTCGTGTTGTACTTTTGAGTCACCATTGATATACCCAATTGCATTGTTACCCATACGGCGGAGGAAAGAAAAGCCGTCGTCACGTTGGAGTGAGCGGCAAACTCACGTCCTCAATACTCTCGGATTGTAGTGTTGTTCAGTCAACCTCTCGTCGGCCATGACCTTTAACAAAGGTCTGTATGTGATCATCTACTCACCTTCTAGCTAGCTGGCTTGTGCTCCGAGACATGGAACAAGTACCCGGTTCGTGTTGACAGGACGAGAGCCCCACAGCACAGACATATCGGGGCTTCACATCCGACCAAGCCTCAGCAGGGATAGCGCGACGGACAGAAATCCATCGAGCCGCCATTAGAGTTGCTGGCGCGTTTGGTACAAGGAGCAAAGTATTGTAACTCTGCGCTATTTTGAGAGAGACCGGAGGGCTAGTCAGCAGTGGTCGTCTATCTTTGGAGGCAAGAGATAAATCGACTCTCGTTGAAGAATCCATCTATCGCATACATCAAACTGGGTAGTAGTACCGCATCCTTGTCTCATGCTACAGAAGATAACCCTTTCTTCTCTGGCTTCACGCGCGATAGGCTCACGGTCAAGACGCCGCAACGGTCAAAGGGTGCAGGAAGATCGCGGCCGTTGGAGATAGCTTAGTAGACTTCCTAGCCCGTCGGTAGCGTTGGGTCTTGCTGTCTGGAGGAGGTCGGTCTTCAGGACATTTTGCGTGGGTGCTGCTAATAACTTCTACTGCTACTGCTGTCAACTTAATATTCTGGCCGAGCTTTCAATCGCATCGAATACTCGAGTCTTGCGGCTTGTGATCATTAATTGCCAGTCGCACACCACTGCTGCAAGCGACAAGCGACAAGCGACCTCTACATACTACTGTACTCGGCTCAACGAAGACCAAGCAAGCATCGCTGAAACGAACAGGCCGCCCCCACCACCACCAGGGCCCTTCAGTGGTCGAGTCTTGCATGCACGGCCATCGCTGCAGATTCAGGATATTATTGTCGTTATTAATATCGCCATAGTAGTCAGCGGTGCAGACGGGAGAGAGAGCCGTGCGACAGACATGTTCGCAAAGGCTCGCCGCCGCTCGCAGTCCTCCAGCCAGAACACGGTCCCTGTCAGTCCCCTCGCTGAGCGTTTCGATCTCGATAGCACGTACGCCGCCGCCCAGAGGCAGCAATTGAACTCGCCCGTCTCCTTCGACTCGCGACCCAGCGCCGACTCTGTCCAACCCAGAATCAGCACCACCACCACCAACCACCCTGCCGGCCCCAGCTATGCACCGCGCCGCTCCACCATAGTCAGCCTGCAGCCGCCCGTTCTACCGCCCATTCCGCGTGTCGCCAGCCGTCACGAACCCAACGTCAGCTCAGCCGCGAGGAAGGGGAAAGAGAGGCGCGAAACCGCCGAGGATCAAGGCGAAGGCAAGGGCGCACATGCAGAAGACTCGACACCCCGGCCTCGAGGAAGCGCTGCTGGACCAGACGCCCTCGATAGCGATAGCTTGCCTCTGACATCTCTCGCGCCACCAGAGGAGACTCCTTCTTTGGAGCACTCGGGCGATTACCCCGAGATCAGCTTCGACGAGCCCAGGATGGAGGCCACTATGTTCCCTAGGCCGCAGCCTCAGCCACCAAGCGACCCATACACCGCCGGGCCACCTATGAGCCGGAGCTTCATCGATAGCAGAGATAGACCCTATTCGCACAACGTACAACGGCCGGCCGCAGTCACGAGCAGCTACAGCTCTCCAGATGCAATCCCTCCTCGATCAGCCGCCGTTGAAGGTCTCCGTCAGAATGAACCCTCTCCGACTTCACGACCCAACCATCTGTCCGCCGTGAGCATGGAGGAAGCGCGGAAAACTCCAAGCGCAACAGGCACAAATTACAGTGGATCGACTGCCCGTCCTAGTATACAATCATCGAAATCAGCATCTGCCTCACCTTTGCAACAGACCATTGGAACGCCCTATTCGGAGACGTCATCATCGTTTCCAGCACCTCAACATGTCACGACAAGGCCCAAGACGCTTGGTTCATCCTCGACGATTGCGGGCGTCATGGTGCCTACACATCATTCGAATGGCTCGTACAAGGATCAGGCGAAACCCGAAAAGCGAAAGACACGCTTGCTCAATCCTATGGCATTACTCGCGAGACGACGCAGTGGACAAGACTCGGTTGCTGCTCCGGACGAGGCAGAGAGGAGAGCTCAAGCCCAGGCTCAGGCTCGACAAAAGCTTGTAGCTTCCGTCGGTATCAACAGCATGCCAGAGGACTTTGATCCGAGGATAAAGGGCAAGATTGTACACGACTTCAATGCGCCACGAACGAGACGGACAATCTCATCGAGTGACGCGGATCACAATGGTGTGTCCGACCGACAGTTACAGTCATCTGATGGTTTGCCTGCAATCTCAATCACCTCTGATCAGGACCAACATCGACCGTCATTGCACAGCGCGCAGCGTAGCGATGTGAGCTCCAGGCATAGCCGACATACGCCCATCTTTGTCGAACACCTTTACGAAGAATCGAGCAACGATGGACAAGCGCACTCTGTTCACGCCGAAAGGCTTGAAAATAAAGACTTCTTGAAACGCGCATCTCACCAGAGTAGTCCCAGCCAGGAGAGCTCCATTCTTCCTCCTTTCGCGCGACGAAGTCAACAGCTCGACCCAATGCAGGCCAGCTTCTACCGGGACGATGATAGCAGCAAACGATCAAGCGAGCAATCCGGTTCAGGAAATCGAGAATCTAGTGCGAGCTCTGGCGCAGCTGTCAGCCCTATCGCAGCGAGAACGAGTCCAAATCACAGTCCCATATCGCCAGAAGAGCCCGAGAGGAACCGCAGACCTGTCTCTGATATGTCGATGATTGGAGGCAGATTCGACACTTCCTACAATCAACAAAGTCCTGAGTCGCGAGGCTTACCGCGTGTTGATCCGATCGCAGAGAACACCCCGTCCGCACAGCATCCTGACTGGTCCCAAACTGACAGCCCCCCTGCTCCGAAAGCAGTACACCCCGCTCTGCGCAATCTGTCGAGCGGTCCTACGTCTCCTAAGCCGGGCTTCCCAGATTCGACTTCAGCTCTCTCGTCACCCGCCCTCGACTCATCATACCACTCGACGCCCGAGCCTTACGTGGCCGATGCAGTGGTGTCATATCAGTCAGCTTCCAGCCCAGCACGTCTTGTCGAAAAGCGCGCTTCGGCGGTCGGGCACTCCAAGCCTGCGTCTTCCATGACGCCCAAACACCATGCTTCCAATGCGTCAAGGTTTAGCTTCCAACTTGATGCGAGTGCTGCGGAAGAGAGAGCACTCGAGGACAAGCACCGGCGCATGGCGGGCGCGCAAGCATCGAAGAAGAGCGCGATGGATGAGGATGAGGATGATTATTTTGACGAAGATGCTATGGACGATGAAGACGAGATGGAGGCGGAGATGAGGATGAACGATCCTGTTGGAGGTAATGGCATCGGTTCTGGTCTCGGCAGTGGTAACACCAGGTCCCACTTGCAGCCTCCGGATCAATTTCCTCGATCCGATGCCAGTTCTGTATATGAAGAGGACCTGACAGCGCCCCCAAGAAATCCCGAGCTCACTTACGCCGAGCATCCTGCTTTTAGGGCTCATTCGGCGGTTTACAGCATGAAGCACAACTCGGTGGCTCCAAGCTCACGATACTCTAGCGAGACCTCCATTTACAACAGCAACACTAACAACAACAACGGCTGGAATCCACAGCACCAGCGCATCACAAGCGACGCCACGGTGATGACACTGGCTGATTCTGAGTACGGGGCAAATGGAAGTGCTGCGCCGCGGAGTGACTTCTACATGCAACCGCATGCGGCAGGCTACGGGGGCGCCGGCATCAATGCGACTGGCAATCCTGGTTTCAATGCTGACAGCACAATGTCGGTCTCGACTGCGCAGAGCAACGGCGCGCCGCCGCAGCGCGCAATGAACACTGGGTCGTCTCCGAGAGCATCACAGCATCCTCGTTTCAGTGGCTTCAAGTTTATTGACAGTCCGGAGCACAGCAGGCCACCCACTTCAGAAGATCACCAGGGTCCTTTTGTCATGGCAAACGGGCGCGCTTCGGTGGGTTCTCCTGATCTTGTCCCCAGAGCGCCTGTCACCTCCCCTATGGCTTTGCCATCGAAGAACTCGTACGCGCATGGTAGCAACAGCGAAGGGGAGAGCGCTGCTTACCACGGCTCGATCGGACAAGGCATCCGCGCGCGCAACGTATCGATGAACCAGAATTTGCAATATGCCGCATCTGAATCGGGTACAGACTCGACCCATGACGATATGTATTTCGACGACGGTGGATTTTCAGAAGATGTCCAAAATGGCTCCGGATACGGCGAGAGCATCAACGAGGATCAATTCGACAATCCCGACTTCGCGGGCGGTTACAGGGGTATGGAGCCACGTGGATACCACGAGCGCCATGCGAGCGCCATGACCATCACTAGCCGCGATGGACCCTACCCGACTTTTGCAATGCCAAACGCGGGCGGCAAAGCCCAGCTGCGACAGTCTCAGATGTTACTCGATGACTTGCCGCTGCAAGGTCCTCGCGATGCGGAACGGGTTCCCCAACGCAACCCGTCCGATGACGCGAAGAGGTTGGGTCTGAGTGACTTGGTGCCGCCTCTTCCAGCTCAGCCTGGTGCGAAAGAAGCTTCGCCACAGATGGTGGCTTATCATCAGGCACTCGCCGACGCAGCGAACCGTGCTGCCGAAGAGGGGAGGTTCGAGCGCAGAGAAAGCGTCTCGACAAGCAGCGTGTATTCGGATCGAGGCGAGGAGGAGCCATTTGAACGTGATTCCAAATGGGCAGATGACAGAAGCTGCTACAACGATGACATTGCTGCAAAAGCTGCTACTAATACATCACACTCGCCGGCAACAAACGCAGAGACCAACAGAACCGGGTCACAGAACGCCCCTAATCCCAGGTACACTCTGCCTCGAATGTCCGGTTTCGACTTCGGATTCAACGCGACAATGTTTGACGACATCAACGCGGCTCCGACTGATGAACTGAACGCAGCCCCATCTGACGATATCAACGCCCCACCCACTGACGACATCAACATCAACCATCTCGAAGATGACTACGACGACGGAGATGATGACTTCGTTGCCGCTGCCAACGCCGAAGCGCTCGCCTACGATGACTCCGGCTTTTACGGTCAAGAGTTCGGATTCTACGCCCGCGCGCGTTCCGACTCGGCCGGCTCGGCGAATGGACAGGCTCTAGAAGCCGTTAATGGCGGTTTCTTCGGAGACGACGGCGACGACCCTCTCCGCAGGCAGAATTTCTCACGCGAACCCGATTTGACGCCTATAACAGAGCGTAGCGAGTTCAGCGCTAGGAACAGCTTCATTAACTTTGGCCCAGCCAGCGCCACCTGGAACCATGGCGGCGTTGCGAGCCCAGCCCTCGCCCGCCTTCCACTCAGCCCACTCGTGGGCGACGGCGGTCAAAACAAGGCTCGCGCCAGCGGCGGTGGCTACTTTGGCGCCTTCCCAGCTGCAGGTGGCCCAACACACGTGCAAACCCACCAGCAGTTCATGGGTGCATCCCCGGCCAGCGCGACCAACAGTCCTGCACGCCCGTGGACGACGTCCGACAGCCCAGTTTCGGCAACATCAAGCAGCAGCCGCGGTGTGCCATTCGCCTCGCCGCAATTGACTTCGGCCACTGCGGATCCAGACGCCACGCCGCGCAAACCGCAAGCGCAATCACAGACGCACTTCTCGTCGCCGCTCAGCGATGCGGCGCCGGGCACGGCGAAGAAGGCCGTTCCTTTGCCCGCCATCCGAACGGGCAATGGCTCTGCTGCCAATGTTCCCACCCACTCGCGCAACGTGAGCGGCGCCGACTCTGTCGCATACGTGCGCGAGACTGTCTCACCAGGCGAGGAGAACTCGGGTCCGCCAAGGTGGGTTCTGGAGCGAAGACGGACGAGCGAGTTTGGTGTTGAATCGGTGGTTGGGAGGGAGGTGGTGAGGGATGGTTGGATTTGATACGATGGGAATCTTTTGACTTTGAAAGGAAGAGACTGGTCGTTGTTGTCGTTTGCTGTTGTCACGAAAGTCACATCGCACATGAGAGCGCTTGTGTTCGGGGTTTCAGGCTTTGTTGGCACTGGACAGTCGCGTTTTCTACCCCCCCTCCTTTTTTGACGATTTTGGAATACATGGTAATTTAGCGGTGGCGTTTTCGGTTCATTTCATTTTCGCGGGCATTGTGGACATATATCCCTTCTCTCCTCACGACGCTCTCTCTCTCTCTCTCTCTAGGGCTGCTGATGCGAGGACCTTTCGTTTCGAGGTAAAGGAAAGTTGTTGATAATTTTTGTCTACCTAGCCTCATGAATGGGTGATACACATACTTAGGTACTGGGGTGTCTTCTGAGGTGTCTTCCTGGGTGTCAAGCTCGTTATCATCGGATGGTAAGCAAATGATCCATCGTACAAGATTTCGTTGGGTTCAAGTATACTTTCGCAAACGGGGTTTCAAGACACACGCTGTTACTGAACTCAAGTGTTGGGCAGGATTGAAAGGTAGTGAGTGATATTGAATCGGAATGAAACGAGACGAAACGCAACGCGACGAAAGACATTATTGAACTCGTTTTTGGTTTTATGACCAGGGATGCAGATGTATTTCGATGCACGGAGTCGGCATCTGAATACGTCCGTTTACCGGCCATCTGGATGCTCCAGGACGCAAAGACTAACGTGATTGGGCCGAATCGGAGATTGTTCCAGATCTTTATGACCTCACCATTTCAACAAGGATCCTGATCAAACAAGGGCGGATAAGCTGAGCGCGTCGCTTGTGTTTGCAATGGTAGAACGGTGATTCGTGGTAGTGAATACATGTCGTTGAACTGCTACAATCATAAACTGGCGATGCACTTCGAATATTTCCAAAAGGGTTTCCTCTGCCTTTACTAGGGGCACATGTTTTACCGCGAACCATAGAATGCAGTATAGATAGAATTGTCCGGATCTCAAACATTCCGCCTCTAAACCCGTGCCGTCTACACACTGATGGTGGCGCGCATCACGCCGCTCTCGACACCTTGATTACTGATAATGAGGCCCGACCTTTCCTTTCCCTCTGTGTTCGCTTCCCTAGACACTGCATAACGAACTCGCGCCGCATTGAAGCCAGTCCGACATGCTCTCCGAAAGCTGAACGTAACATCG
>Ga0265798_10004100_pt1 | contig 20342 bp, 13 predicted proteins | sample P3T30metagenome_FD_192430 | JGI IMG/M metagenome (GOLD analysis project Ga0265798, IMG submission 192430) | Plant litter microbial communities from East Loma Ridge, Irvine, California - P3 T30 | ecosystem: Environmental > Terrestrial > Plant litter > Unclassified | place: USA: California... | reverse complement strand
CAGGCTTTGAGAAGCTAACCAACAAGTACCTGGGCGCACTACGTTTTCTGATCCGCTACAAGTGGGTTAGCGTTGCTGGTTTACTTGTAGTCATGCTGCTCACCGGCATCTTGGTAAAAAGAACACCTTCAGGATTTATCCCTTCGGAGGATCAAGGTTTTATCGCCATTTCCTTGTCTATGCCTGTAGGTGCTTCTTTGGACCGGACCACCAAAGCGATCAAAGAGCTTGAAGACAAACTCGGTGACATGGAATCCAAGAAGACCTTAATGGGATTATCAGGTTTCAACATTCTTACTCAATCTTCCAGTCCTTCCATGGGTGTATCCTTTATTTTGCTTAAACCAACTGCTGAAAGAGGAAAAATAAAGGACATTAATGAGATTATGAATGAAGTGAGGGGAAAACTCGCTACGATCAAAGGTGCCAGCTTCTTTGTATTTACTTTCCCAACTGTTCCTGGCTTTAGTAATGTGGACGGCCTGGATATGGTGCTTCAGGATCGTACTGGAGGCAGTCTGGACAAGTTCAGCGGTATCAGCAGCAAGTTTATTGGCGAGTTGATGAAGCGCCCGGAAATTGCCGTTGCATTCACCTCATTCCGGTCCGATTATCCGCAACTTGAACTTCAGGTTGATGATGAAAAAGCAGACCAATTGGGGGTCCGAGTTAAAGACGTACTGCAGACGATGCAGACCTATTTTGGAAGTTCACAGGCCTCAGATTTTAATCGTTTTGGTAAGTACTACCGTGTTATGGTGCAGGCCGATAAAGCCGATCGGGTAGAGCCTGCTTCCATGGATGGTGTTTTTGTCAAGAACAATCAAGGTGATATGGTACCGATAAACACCATCGTCAAGTTGAAGCGGGTCTATGGACCAGAGAATGTATCCAGGTACAACCTGTTCAATTCCATAGGCATCAATGCCATTCCTAAACCTGGATATAGTTCGGGTGACGCGATCCGTGCCGTAGAAGAAGTGGCTCAAAAACAGCTGCCTTTTGGATATTCGTATGAGTTTACCGGACTAACCAAGGAAGAGATCTCTTCTGGAGGACAATCGGTAATTATTTTCACGCTCTGCTTAATTTTCGTGTATTTCCTGTTAGCAGCTCAATATGAAAGCTACATACTGCCTTTAGCGGTTGTGCTTTCCATCCCTGCCGGAATCCTTGGAGTATTCGTTGCAATCGGTTTTACTGGAATTTCCAATAACATCTATGTGCAGGTCGCACTGGTGATGTTGATCGGATTGCTGGCTAAAAACGCGATTCTAATTGTAGAATTCGCCGTGCAGCGCCGTCGTGCGGGCAAATCGCTATCTGCTGCAGCCATCGAAGCTGCTAAACTCCGCCTTCGACCAATCATCATGACCTCACTCGCATTTATTGTAGGGATGATTCCAATGATGAACGCTAAAGGCCCATCTGCCTTAGGTAATCACTCGATCAGTATCGGTGCCGCAGGAGGAATGGTATTTGGCGTCGTGCTTGGATTATTCTTCATTCCTGTGCTCTTCATCTTCTTCCAGTATTTGCAGGAGAAGGTATCAAAAATCAAAGTAGTTGTTCCAACCAATGAAAATCATGTTAAAGAACTTGTTCATGAAAACGCATAAAACCATATTCTACCTCCTTTTATTCACCGTATTTGCTGCAGGATGTAAAGTGTCTAAGGATGTCCCGGTACCCACAACGGCCATACCGGAGACCTTCCGGGGCGCTGAGTCCAAAGATTCCAGCAGCATCGCTGCCCTACCCTTAAAGCAGTTCATCAGGGAGCCAGATATTCAGCGGCTGATTGATACTGCTTTGATCCGGAACTATGACCTGCAGCTCGCATTAAAGAATATCGAAGCCTCAGAACTGCTGTTCAAACAATCACGCCTGGGAAACCTGCCGGTGATCAATATGCAGATCACCGCAAGTTCCAACCGCCCCTCAGATAATAGCTTAAATGGACTAAGCACCAGTCAGTTTTTAGGTACTCGCCACATTGAAGATTTCAATGCCGGCCTTGGCTTAAGCTGGGAAGCAGACATCTGGCGCAAGATCAAAAATCAGCAGAAATCTGCGCTTGCTGGTTATCTGCAAACCGCAGAAGCCAGAAAAGCTTTACAAACCAGAATTGTGGCGAATGTAGCACAAGGTTACTACCAATTGATGATGATGGATGCGCAAATGAACGTTGCAAAAAGAAACCTTCAACTTAGCGACAGTACACTCCGGATCATCAACATGCAATATGATGCTGGCCAAATTACCTCATTGGCCATCCAGCAGGCTGAAGCGCAGCAACTCGTTGCAGCACAGTTGATCCCACAGCTGGAACAAGCAATCACGATTCAGGAAAATGCACTCAGTGTGCTTACAGGTAAGGTGCCGTCCACGATAGAAAGGCAAACCAGCTTGAACAACATCAAGGCACCTGTTGACCTTCCGATCGGTTATCCAGCTGCCATGGTAAGTGCCAGACCCGATGTTAAAAGTGCAGAGTTGGCGCTAGATATGGCTAATGCAAATGTCGGCATCACCAAGGCAGATCTTTATCCAACCTTAAGTATCACTGCAAATGGAGGCTTAAACGCCTTTAAAGCAAGTAACTGGTTTAAAGTTCCAGCTTCTCTTTTTGGTGTGGTATCGGGTGGCATCACGCAGCCAATCTTTCAGCGCCGCCAATTGAAAACGCAGTACGAACTCGCAAAAGTTGATCGCGAGCGGGTGGTTATTCAATTCAGACAAACGGTACTCAATGCGACGGCAGAAGTGTCAGATGAGTTAACAAAAATCCAGAAGCTACAGCAGCAATATGAAATATCTTCCAGGCGGGTAGTAACCTTGCGACTAGCAGTTTCCAATGCGAATCTCCTGTTTAAAAATGGAATGGCGACATATCTAGAAGTCATCACTGCACAAAGCAACTTTCTGCAAAGTGAACTAGCTTTGGCAGAAATTAAAACATCGCAGTTGATTGCTGCTGTAGAACTATACCGGGCTTTGGGCGGAGGAGTTGTTGCATTATAAATAAGTTCTGCATTGAATTTTTAATATCTCATGGTTTAGTTCAACTTTCTTCTTTAACTTGTGGATACAACCAAATCGCATTCATTATTTAAAGATGAATATAAAGACCTGTTGCCTGTTAATGATGGTGCTTTTCAGCATCCCGGTTTTTGCACAAACCAAATTTGAACCAGTACTGTTCAATGAAGACTGGAGGTTCCATAAGGGTGATCTCTCAAATGCGGAAAAGCCCGACATAAACACCAGTTCCTGGCGCAAGTTGAACCTGCCACACGACTGGAGCATTGAAGGTCCATTCAGTTCGGAATGGGCCAGTGCAACAGGCTACCTGCCTGGAGGGATTGGATGGTATCAAAAGCGCTTCAGCACGAATCCAAATTGGAAAAACAAACAGGTGTACATCTATTTTGATGGTGTTTACCGCAATAGCAAAGTATGGATAAATGGACAGCTGCTTGGTTTTCGACCAAGCGGCTTTACACCATTTCAATATGAACTATCCAGGTACTTGAAGTCAGACGGCGATAACGTGATTACGGTCCAGGTAGACCACAGTAAATTCGCAGACGCTCGATGGTATACCGGATCTGGAATCTACAGGAACGTTTATCTGATCCTGAAAAACCCAATACACATCCGGAAATGGGGCGTTGAATTTACGACCGCTAAAATCAATGAATCATCCGCGCATGCCAAAATCAAGGTTAAACTCGAAAATTCATCCGCAAAACAAGCAGATATAATCGTTAGTGGAACATTAACAGCGCCCGGTGGAAAAGTTGTGGCAACGCTCAAGAAGTCATTGCACATTCTAGACAGTGCAACAACTGACCTTTCACTAAGCGTCCCAAAGCCCACTTTATGGTCGGTCGACAAGCCAAACTTGTACAAAATGCAAGTGAGTGTTTCTAGTAACGGCCAGCTCATCGATCAGTATACAGAACAAGTAGGCTTCCGCGATATCCGTTTTGATGCGGAAAAAGGTTTCTTCCTGAATGGAGCAGCCATGAAAATCAAAGGCGTTTGTATCCATGATGATGCTGGAGCCCTTGGCGTAGCTGTTCCAGAAGGGGTGTGGCGCCGAAGATTAGCGATTCTCAAAGAAGCAGGCGTAAATGCCCTCCGAATGAGTCACAATCCCCATGCAGATTACCTCTATCGCCTATGCGATGAGATGGGATTTCTGGTGCAGGATGAGGCTTTCGATGAGTGGGAGTACAGTAAGAACAAATGGGTACAAGGTTGGAACGTTGGCAGCCCAAGTAAAGATGGCTATGCCGAATATTTCAATGAATGGGCTACCAGGGACCTTGCTGATATGGTTTCCAGAAATTACAACCACCCTTCTATAATCATGTGGAGCATAGGTAATGAAATCGACTACCCAAATGATCCATACTCGAGCGATGTATTGAACACAGGCCGTAATCCGCAGATATATGGCAGGGGATACCTGAAAGATCATCCTCCGGTAAGTCGTCTGGGCGACATTTCTAAACGACTGGTGCAGGTGGTTAGAGATTTGGATACTTCCAGACCAGTCACCGCCGCTTTAGCTGGGGTGGTGATGTCAAATACAACCAGCTATCCGGACAACCTGGATGTAGTTGGATATAACTATCAGGAATATCGGTATAAAGATGATCATCGCGAATTCCCACAACGCATCATCTATGGAAGTGAGAATGGCATGCAGCTTAGTGCCTGGAATGCTGTCGATAGCAATGCGTACATATCTGCACAATTTCTATGGACCGGCATCGATTACCTTGGTGAAGCTGGAAAATGGCCAGAACGCAGCAATAGGGCAGGGTTGATTGACCTTGCAGGTTTTAGAAAGCCTGAATACTTTTTCCGTCAAAGTCTCTGGTCTGCAAAGCCGATGGTCTATATCGGCACTTCAGAAGTTCCAAAGGAAGAAGATAAAGGGATTTGGAGCCATAAACGTGCGGATCCAAACTGGAACTGGAAGCCGGGAGACAAAGTCCGGGTAAGCTGTTTTACGAATGCTGAAGAGGCCGAACTTTTTCTAAATGGCAAATCTGTTGGCAGGAAAGCCATGAATGATAGCAGAATCATTTATTGGGACCTTGAATACATTAGTGGAGAATTGATGGTGAAAGCGTATACCAAACAAACAGAGGTTGCAAAAGATCAAATTAGAACATCAGGAGCACCCTACGCTATAAAGGCTACACTTGAACCTAACAGCTCCAAAGGAAAGGATGGTCTCGCACAGGTGGTTGTACAGGTTGTCGACCAAGCGGGCTTGCCCGTATATGCCGGCGAGAACGAGATCACGCTCAAGATAAATGGAAAAGCAAGTTTATTAGGACTGGAAAGTGGTAGTTCATCAAGTCATGAAGACTACAAAGCAGATAAAAGAAAAGTAATGAATGGAAAATTGCTGGCTTACATTCAATTACCTGCAGGATCTACTGGTGTAACCGTCGAATTTAGTTCGGCTGGACTGAAAGCTAGCACCATTCCGCTTAAATATTAAACTGGTTAGTTCAACAAGTATCATTTAACCCGACATTTAAATCTAATATTCTCCTGTATGGAACCTGCAAAAAGCAAATTCGAGATATCATTGGAAAATGGCCCTCATCATCAGCTCGAAAAGCTATGTGGCAGCTGGGCAGGTACATCGCGCACCTGGTTCGAGAAAGACGTGCTCGCAGATGAGTCTCCTGTTAATGGTACGATCACTTCTATTTTAGGCGGCCGCTTTGTACTTCATCAGTATCAAAGTAGTTTGCAAGGTAAGTCGCTGGAAGGCCTGGCCATCATTGGTTACAGCTTTCCCTATGAGCGATATCAGACCGCCTGGGTAGACAGCTTCCACATGGGAACAGGCATCATGTTCTCTGAAGGAGATGCAATACCTACAGGGCATACGGTACTAGGTAGCTACGGAGGCGGCGGTATGCCGGAGCCATGGGGTTGGAGGACTACCATTGAGCATGTAAATGACGATCATATCATCATAACTGCCTACAATATTGAACCTAATGGTGCGGAGACGCGGGCAACTGAGATAAACTATCATCGAATGTCGTAAAGTAGGGATTCAATAAGGTAATTTAATTTCATATTCCTATACTTTAACTATATTTTAAATATTTCCGCCGTTTTTTACTAATATTTAAATCTTTTTATTACATTTGTATATATTTAAAGTACAATATAATGCAACAAGGAACAGTAAAATTTTTCAATGAGACAAAAGGTTTTGGATTTATCGTGCCAGCTAATGGTGACGCCGAAATTTTTGTTCATTCTTCAGGCTTAATGGATAACATTCGTGAAAACGATTCAGTAAGCTACGACGTTGAGCAAGGTAAAAAAGGCTTAAACGCAATTAATGTTAAGATCAGCTAATTAGATTTCCTTCATAAATTGGTAAACATCCGTCTTTTTAAGGCGGATGTTTTTTTTTGCCTAAACCTTTAGGTTTGCCTGTGCTTAAGCTTTTAATTTGTAATAGGGAAACTCCCTGGTCTGCCCAGAACTTATTGAAAGATGAATTTCGTGCTTTCCTAGCGATCAGTACCCGGAAGGGTAGGTATCTGGTGGTTCGTTTTTCCGGGTTACTGGAAGCGGCTTTAGTGCGGTGGTTTCATCAACAAACAAGAAGGCATCATACCGGTCAGGAATGATGGAGGGTACATAATTCCTGCTCTCGGTAGCAGGATCGTACTGAACGCCGATGGCGCGATGACCAATTGCCTCTCTAAGTTGAGCATTCCCCCGGAGCTCATTCGAAAAGATAAGTTTGTTGGTTGGTCCATTTTTATGCAGCAAATCTTCCCAGCTGCCACGACGCGCTTTGGGCACCCGCATGGTTCTGATGCTCCCGCCCCAGGAATCTGCTGCCGTCACCTTCCCGATATAAGATCCAAAGCCCACAATATACACCTGTCCGGGACCATAAAAGCTTCGAATCATCTGCCCGAGATTTGTCATGCCTGCCGCTGCCATGTCTGTGTAACGGGCATCGCCTACATGGGTATTGTGTGCCCAAATGATCATTTTGGCATCCGGTCCGTGATGGTCCATGAGCCTTTTTACCGTAGTGCCCATGTGGCGGTCACGAATGTTCCAGGATGTAGCGTTACTTTTCGCTGCTGCACAGTAATATTTCTCGCCATTCAGCGCAACCAGCGTATGCTGCTGCATGATCAACTTGGTTTCCTCATCTAAGGCTTGGCTTGCGGTGTAGGCCAATACCGATCGATATAATTGTAAAGTCTGAGCTCTGCAGTTTTCCGCAGCATCCCGTACTGCAATAGCATACTGGATTCCGTCGGCACTATAAGGTTGAAAGCATTTCCGCACCGCCGCTGCCATCCGGGTAAGGCTGTCGTTTCCTTGTATATAGGGCATCAGTTCATCCATAGACTCCCAAAGACAATACACGTCCATGCCATAGAAAGCAACTTTTTCCTTGCTCAGCTGATCTTGATTATAGCGATTAAGCCAGCTAACCAACTTCGCAATTTCGTCATTATTCCACATCCAGGTTGGCCAGCGGTCGTATTGCTTTAATAAAGAAATTACCTGTAAACTGTCCTTAAGATCACCTTTTATAAACTGATTTACGCGGTAGCTATCTGCCCATTCGCCTTCAATTGCGATCATACGAAATCCTTTTTCCTGTATAAGCCGCTTAGATATAGCTGCCCGCCAGCTGTAGTATTCGGCAGTACCATGGGATGCCTCGCCAAGTAGTACAATTTTTCGATCACCAATCTGGTTGATTAAAGCATCAAGGTCATCTTCATTCTGTAGGGGATGTGCAGGTATTTTCATTTCTGGCGTTTCAACTACAGTTGGACCTTTGCAGCCAAGCATTAAAATGGTTAATAGTCCAACGATGTACTTAAAGGCTAATGGGACTTTCATTTTGCAAATCGCTTAAGCGTTCAAAGATTACCTAAGCTGCAATAATTTATGGGCCAAATCTAAATCCTGTACATGGAAACTTTGAATTCCGGTAGTTGTACTAGTGAAACATTAAAGGCTATAAACAAAACAGGGTACCTGCAAATGCAGGCACCCATGTTTTCAACCAACCTAACTATTATTTTATTTCCAACCGCCACCTAAGGCTTTGTATAAGGAAATATGATTTAGCACCTGTTCTTTTTTCGCCTGTGCTTCTTTAAGCTCTGCGTCAAGAACACTTCGTTGTGTATTCAGTATATCGAGATAAGTAACCCTGCCTGCCATAAACAAATCGTTTGAGGCCTTTACAGAGGCATTTAGAGCCTGCACTTCATCTGAAATATGGGTTCTTTTTTGTTTGATGTAATTTTCAGACTTCAGGGCATCCTGCACTTCCTTATAGGCTTTCAACACTACCTTTTCGTATTCCTGAAACGCGATCCCATAGCTTGCTGCATAACTTGCATACTCCGCTTTTAGGCGTTGTTGACTAAAAATTGGCGCGGTAATGCCACCCAGTAAACCGTAAGCAACCGATGTCGGCGTGTTAAACAATCTACCAAGATCAAAAGATTGAAAGCCAACATAAGGCGCCAGTACTACTGCTGGTAAGAACGCGAGTTTAGCTGCTTTTGCATCTTTTGTGGACGCAATCAGTTCCAAACCGGCCTGGCGAATATCTGGTCGTAAGGCCAGCATTTGTAGGGGAGTTCCACTGGAGAGCGAATCTTCCAGTACAATGTGCTCCAGGCCGTTAGCCTTCCTAAGGATCGCGTTGTTAAACCTGCCTGAAAGAAAGTTCAAGTGATTTTCCACGATGCTGATTTGTTGCAGCACTTCCTGCTGTCTCGCTTTGGAATTCGCCAATACTGCTTTGAACTGCTGCACACCAAGCTCTGTTGCCGCACCAGCAGATTTTTGCACCTCAATAATTTTTAGGCTGCGTTGCTGCAAAGCGATGTTCCTGTTGATTATTTCAAGCTCTTCATCCAAGGTCAGCAGCTCAAAATAGGCGGCTGCGATATTGCTTACCAATTCTGTCTGTACAAGCTTCTGACCTTCATAAGATGCCAAAAACTTATTCAGCGCCGCTTGCTTTCTGTTCTTTAATTTGCCCCATAGATCCAGCTCCCATGTTGTTCTCAGGCCTACAAAGTAATCGGGTAGGGGATCTGGCAAACGTTCATCTTCCTTCAGATTATCAGAGAAGTTCGTGTCATAATTACCAATCCCGTCCATGGTGTAAAATCCATACTTCCTTAAGCCAGCTTCTACCGACAGGTCCAGATTTGGAAGTGCTGCACGCTTACGAATTTTCAGGTTCGCAGCTGCGATTTCAATACGGTGCAGCGTCTGCTTCATATCCGGATTGTTCGCCAGTGCAGTATCAATCAATGCGGCAAGATGTTCATCCTTGAAAAAAGTCTTCCAGGTTTGACTAGCTACGGTGTTGGTGTCGACACTTTGCTGGAAAGCCTGTGGAACATCACGGTGTTTATATTCCGGCAGGTCTTTCTTTGTGGAACAACTGCTTAAAAATAACATAAAACCAACCAGCGGAATTGCAGCCAGCTCGACAGCCGATTTTTTCTTCGCCACTACAGGTCCATGATCTGGATCATGATCGGGGCCCCAACCTCCGGAGCCTGGATTTGAATCGTGGCTCCCGTCGGGTCCTTTATCAGGTGCCGATTTTTTCTTTTTCATGAAAGACGAAAATAGCACGTACAAGCCGGGAATAACTATAACACCTGCGATGGTACCGATAACCATGCCACCAACTGCTGCGGTACCGATCGAGCGGTTACCCAACGCGCCTGCACCGCTAGCCAGCATCAAAGGGATTAATCCCGCTGCAAAAGCGAAAGAGGTCATTAGAATTGGACGCAGACGTGCTACGGAACCCTGAATTGCGGCCTGAAGATAACTCATGCCTTCTTTCTGTTTTAAAATCGCAAATTCTACAATCAAAATTGCATTTTTCGCCAGTAACCCAATGAGCATGACCAACGCGACCTGTGCATAAATATTATTTTCGAGGCCGAAGACTTTCAAGAATAAGAAAGCACCAAATACACCAGCAGGCAGCGAAAGTAACACTGGTAAGGGCAACAGGAAGCTTTCGTACTGTGCAGCAAGGATCATATATACGAACACCAGACAGAGTGCAAATACATAAACCGCCTGATTACCTGATAGGATCTGCTCGCGGGTCATACCCGACCATTCAATTTCATAACCTTGGGGCAGATTTGCAGCAACCTTTTCAGCAGCTTCAATCGCCTGACCACTACTAAAACCTGCTGCTGCCTCACCGGTCAACATCGCAGAGGAGTACATATTATAACGCGTGATCTGCTCAGGCCCATAAACCCGTTCCATCGTGATGAAGGCCGAAAATGGCAGCATTTCCCCCGCATCATTCTTAATAAACAGCTTAAGTACATCTTCCGGTTTTTCACGGTAATTTGGACCAGCTTGAACCATCACTTTATACATCTGTCCATAACGGATAAAATTTGTCGCATAAAAACTTCCCATTAGCGTCTGCAGGGTATTCATTGCATTCTCTACGCTAATCCCTTTTTTCGCGGCCTGATCATAATCAACTTTGATGAGATACTGAGGAAAACTGACGTCGAATGTACTCGACACACTGGCAAGTTCCGGTGTCGCCGTTAAATCAGCCATGAACTTGTCGAGCACCACAGCAGTTTTATTCAAGTCGTCCTGACCTGTTTTATCCAGAATACGCATCTCTATACCGGAAGAGTTACCGAACCCGGGAACGGTAGGCGGCGGAAAGAATTCGATCTCCGCATCCATGATATGAGCTGTCGCTTGCTTAAGTTCAGCAATTACCTCGGTTACCGACTGGTCCCGGTCGCCCCAGCCTACAAGGTTAATCATGCCCATACCGTAAGAAGCACCTGATACCTCATTGACCAAACTATAGCCTGCAAGTGTGGAAACAGTCTCCACAGATTCCAACTTACGGCTGATCGCGTCTATTTCATTCAACACGGCTTCGGTACGATCTACCGTCGCGCCCGGCGGCGTATTCACATTTACATAGATCATACCCTGATCTTCTGTCGGAATAAATCCTGAAGGCAGCACACTCGTCATACCCCATGTTGCAACGAAGAACCCGATTAACAGCCCGAAAGTCAACACCCTGCGCCCAGCAATTCTGCCAATAAGGCTCTGATAGCCACTCGAGCTGCGGTTGTATCCTTTATTGAAACCGCTAAACAGCTTGGCCATTAATCCTTTTGCAGCAGGTTTATCATGCGGGGAACGTAGGATAATTGCACATAATGCAGGCGTGAGGGTCAATGCATTTATCCCCGAGATTACAATCGCTGATGCGAGCGTTAACGAGAACTGGCGATAGAATATCCCTACAGGACCAGAAAGAAAAGCAACGGGTACGAATACGGCCGACATCACCAGCGTGATCGCCACTACTGGTTTACCCACTTCGCTCATTGCCGAAAGTGTGGCTTCCATAGGTTGCATGTGTTCTTCTTCCATTTTCGCATAAACAGCCTCCACGACCACAATCGCATTGTCTACCACGATACCGATCGCCAGTACGAGTGCAAAAAGTGTCAGCAGGTTGATGGAGAAGCCGAGCATTTGCATAAAGAACAATGCACCCACCAAACACACTGGTACCGCAAGTGCCGGAATTAGGGTGGAACGGAAATCCTGAAGGAAGATGTAAACCACAATAAACACCAAAATGAATGCTTCAAGAAGCGTCATCAATACACTGGAGATCGAAGCATCCAAAAAACGGGATACATCATAGCCCATGGTAAACTTCATACCCGGAGGGAAGGAACTTTCCTTCAGTTCTGCCATGCGGTCCTTCACATTTTTAATAACATCCTGAGCATTAGAACCTGGCAGTTGTTTCATCATGATGGATGCCGAAGGGCGACCATCCGTTTTGGACACCATTTCATAATCTAACGAGCCGAACTCTACATCGGCAATGTCTTTAATTCGGATGATCGATCCATCAGCATTTGCCCGGATTGGAATGTTTTTGTATTCTTCAGCTTCTGTGAATTTACCGGGGTAGCGCAGTACATATTGCTGCATGTTGATGGACTTATCTGAGCCAATACCTGTTTGACCCGGTGCAGCTTCCACGTTTTGCTTTCTTAATGCGGCCACCACATCATCACTGGAAATCTGATAAGCTGCAAGGCGATCTGGCTTGAGCCATACACGCATAGCATAATCCCGCAGACCCATGATCTGCGCAAAACCGACACCCTCAATACGTTTAAGTTCCTTTAAAATGTTGATGTCTGTGAAGTTGTATATAAAACGTTCGTCTGCCGTTTGATCATCGCTATAGATGTTCAGGTACATCAGCATACTGTTAACTTCCTTTTCCGTAGTTACCCCGGCTTTGATTACCTCTTCCGGAAGTTCATCGAGCACGGTAGTTACCCGGTTCTGCACGTTCACTGCAGCAATATCTGGGTCTGTCCCGACTTTAAAGAATACCTGAATTAGTGTGGTACCGTTGTTTGTAGATACGGAGTTCATGTACGTCATCCCTGCCACACCGTTGATGGCCCGTTCCAGCGGAATGGCTACAGCATTGGTACTTACTTCGGCATTTGCACCGGTATAATTAGCAGTTACGACTACCGACGGGGGCACAATATCAGGGAACTGCGTTACTGGCAATGTAAAGAGCGCCAGTATACCCAGCAGGGTAATAAAGAGCGATATGATCAGTGATAAAACTGGTCTTTTTATGAATGTTTCAAACATGATTGTGCATAGTAATATTAGTGGAGCCTGCTATTTAGGCTCACATCAAAGATTTGTTGATTATAGGGATCTTAGTTTTTTGCGATCATAGTGCTTTGCGGCATGCTCATCGTTTTTGGCGTTACCTTTAAGCCGTCACGCAAGTTTTGACTGCCCTCAAATACCACTTGGTCGTTTGTACTCAATCCATCTACAACGGTGTAGAAATGCCCAACACGTTGACCGGCCTTAAACGGTGTCATTTTGATGGTGTTGTCCTTTTGCAGTACGTAAACATAGGTTCTGTCCTGGATCTCGAATACTGATTTCTGATGAACTGCAAGCAGTTCACCGGTTTCCATTGGAACACTGATTTTTCCGGATGCTCCATGTTTAAGTAGTCCCTCGGGATTTTTGAAACGTGCCTTCAATGATAATGATCCCGTGTTCTGTGCAAACTCGCTCTCGGCGAATACCGCGTCACCCTGATGTGGATAGAGCTGGCCATTAGCCAGGGTTAGCTTAACACGTTTTTCAAACTTGTTCTTGTTGTAGCTCGAATCCGAAACAATGTTCAGGTACTCTTTTTCGGAGATATCAAAGTACACATTAACCGCAGTTAAGTCAGAAACAGAGGTAAGTAGTGAACCCTCTTCCAGCAAGCTTCCGGCTTTGAGAGGAATCCTGTCAATGCGACCAGAAAAAGGCGCACGGATCAAGGTGTTGTTGAGCCTTGTTTTTGCATGCTGCAATACGGAGCGTGCTTCAGCTACCCTGGATTCTGCTGCTTTTTGTTTAGCTGCGGCAAGGTCCATATCTGTTTTAGATACAATGTTGTTGTCTACAAGAATTTTCGTTCTTGCCTTCTCTAGTTGGACCGTCTTTGCATCCGCAATCGCATTATTTAGTGCTGCAGTTGCCTTAGCATATTCTGCTTTGTACTCCTCATCATTTATCTTGAATAATACCTGGCCTTCCCGTACTGCCGCGCCTTCTTCAACGTAGATCTTATCCAAAAATCCAGCTAAACGGGATCTTACTTCAACATTCTTTACAGCCTGTATGTCGGCGATATACTCGTTATAAATTACGGTGTCTAGCTTGGCTACTGCAGTTACAGGTACCGTTTGGGGTGCTGTGGTTTCTACATTTTCTTTGCGCTGTGCAGTGCAACCCACAAAACCGATGGTGCTTAAAAAAAGGAAATTCGCTAAAAGATTAACTTTCATGTTCAATAGATGAATCAAATTAATAGTATGAATAAAAAGGAGTTCCTGGTGTCGAAAAACAGGGTAAGCGCCGCAAAACGGCAAAGGCGTACACTAAGCTTTTGAAACAAAAACAGCGCAGCACGACAATACTTTAGCAGTAAGAAATCTAGAAGGGCTTAAGCCGGAAAAGAAAAGAGTAATACCCAGGCAGGCAGAAGCTTCTGGCCCGGTAAAAAGGATGATCAGTTACCTTTGTAATTAGAAACTGTCGGTATAAAAAAAAGCAAAGCAAGAAAGCGATGGCACCTAAAACCGGTGTTGCTGCTTTTACCGTGCGATATTCCTCGTTTGGAACTTTGATGTCCTGAATGTTAGCCTTCGGCAAGTTTAACAAATCGTCTACAACATACTCCACAATAGAGTGGCCATCCAACGTCGTATCTTTACTTACTGCACTAAAGCCAGCTTCGTAAACAATGATGTTCAGATATGCAAACAACCCGATAAAATGGAATAATTTGAATAACATACCCGGCAAAGTTATAAATCTAATTGTTTTATCATTAAATGTAATACCATTTTGACAGTTAGATGAGGCCAAGTGCTGTGAACTTTAATAATAAATTGCAGGAATTCTTCAACGGTATTTTGCCTTTTATTTTGGTATTCTCGAGAAAGACCCTTTTTCGATATTCCTAAATAGTTCATGGTTCCAGACTATTTCATACTGAAACTAGCAAGTTATTTCCTAAATATCGGGAATTAAGTCCTAATTACTTATTTAGCTACATCATTATTTTTAATTCCAACTTTGTTTTTATTGATACGGTCCTTTAAGCCTCCAAAATTGTAATTCAGGCTAATATTGAACGTCCTGAAATAATCTCGGCTTTCATATACCTGGCTGAATTGCGGACCAAAAGTTCTGTTTACATTGTTGCGGTATTTGGTAAACGGATTTCTAATGCCCCCCCCGATACTGAATTTATCTTTGATGACATCCTTATTAAAATTAAATGAACTAGAAAAAAAGCCATTGGTATAACCCTGTAAGCCTGTCGGGTTGCGACTGTTTAAACCAAGGTCGGCATTTAACGCCCAGCCGTGGCTGAGACGCACAACGTTTGACAGGTTTACAGCATAGATCAATAGATCGTTATTTACAGTCTGTCCGTTATCCTGGCCGCTGAGCCAAAGGTACATCGCATTCCCATTCAGTCTGATAGTGTAGCTGCTGGTTACCGGATAACTCAAATTAAGATTACCACCGGCACTGCTCGATTCGCCTGTATTTGCATAAGTTATCCGGGAGATCTGTGTAGCTGGATCAAAATTTACCACTTGCAAATCCAAGTTGTTCATAAATGAATAATCTAGACCTATATTAACTGACAATTTTTTGTTGTTGCTGTATCCAAACTGGATATTATTTAGCAAAACAGGCTTCAGGTTAGGGTTACCTGTAACTTCATAGTTCGGATTTGAACGATCTACATATGGGTTTAACCTGTTTATGCCGGGCCTTCGGATCCTTTGCGAAAAGCTAAAGTTAATATTGCTTCTGTTTTCAAACCCTTTACCTATGGCAACGGAAGGAATAAGATTGAAATAGTTTTGATCAGCAATTGAACTGGTACTTGAGAAATCAGCACGTATAACGGTTTCTTCTAGCCTTACTCCTGCATTGATACTCCAGCTATTTAGATTTAGTTGATAGGAGTTGTAAGCGCTGAAAACATTTTGGGTATTGCTGAACGAATTGGACAGCACCCGATCTGTTTCGTACCAGCCCAATGCAGGGTTTAGTGAGCTGTAATCAAAATTACTGCTATTGTTCCTCAGTATTCCCTTTAATCCGGCTTCAATGTTCAGTTTTTTAACTGGTGTAACAAAATCTACCTGGAATGTATGCTCTTTAAACCGCTGATGATCTGTTTGCATAAAATCCGGACTAGGAAAATTCACACGGTTTACAAATGCAATGGCACCGTTTTTATCATTTAGGTTAGTGCCAAATAGGTAGGAGAAGGTGAGCAGTCTGTTTTTCATTGATTTAAAACCCATTTCATAATTGATTCCCGCATCTACACCATAACCTGTTGCTTTATTCTCATTTTCGAATCCATATTGCTGTAAAAGCGCATTTAACCCTACCAGTTTGGAAGCCTGTGCGGAATGGCCATTTGCGTGGCTGCCATTGTAATTTAATTGAGCCGTCAACAAGTTTAGACTATCTGCCAGATAACTTAGTTCCGTTCCCAAATATGCAGTCTTATTTGTGGAACGTTGATAGCCCTCTTGTTCAAGTGTTGTACCCACAGCATCAATCCGTTTATTGGTATTAAAGGATTGAGGTGAATGATAAATACTTCCACCTCCAAAAGATGAGATCCCAAACTCGCCACTTTTAAAGTTAAATGCCCCTCCCAGACCAGGGCCGCCAACCGGAAAGCTTTCATTAATGTTCAATGACCCATTAAAACCATCGTTGGCTTTTTTGCTGGTGATGATGTTAATGATACCGGCCAATCCTTCCGCATCGTACTTAGATGGCGGAGTGGTAATGACCTCTATCTTTTCTATAGTCGAGGCTGGAATGCTTTTTAATACCGCTTTAAGATTGCCCTCAATACTGCCTGATGGTTTGCCGTTAATGAGTACTCTAAAGCTGGGATTGCCTTTCATTAACAGATTATCATTGACATCTACTGATAGATAGGGGATTTTGCGCATCATAGCAAGTACATTATTACTTTTACTTTCCGGATCTGCTTTCAGGTCGTAAATTATTCTATCAGCCTTTCGCCTGAAGGTCGGCCTATCGCCGGTTATAGTTACTTCTTTTAAACCCACCATTCTGCCTCTCAGGTAAATAGATTTCAAGTCTATTGTTTGCGATACAAATGTTAACGAATCAACAGGGATTCTTTTGAGGGCATAACCAATAGCCTCAACAGAAAGGAAATAGGATGCAGGGACCACGGCAGGAAATTTAAATGATCCATCCTCCTGAGTAACCATAATTTGAATGGTCTCATTATTTGCTTTTTTGAGTCTTAGTGTTACCATCGGTAATGGATTTCTTGTTGCAGAATCGGCCACGATACCAGTAATGCGACGGTTCGCTGACGTTTGGCCGAAGGCTGTGATATATTGATTGAACAATACGGTGCTTATGATGACCAGCTGTATGATAGCGTATTTAAATTTCATAATAAAAGTTGATTAGAGGACGTAAGAATTAGGCAAGACAATTCCCCTAGGAAGATTTGTTCCTTAAGTAAGAGTTAGAAAAAGAATATTTTATTGTGCTATTCTGCGGGAAAGTTATAGCGTATCGCTATTCTTTTGTTTCCTTAAAAAGAGGTAGTAAAGTAAGAATCCTGCAGCGATAAAGATCATTTCAATGCCATAGGGGGCGGGCGAATCTTCAGCACTGAAGGGTACAAATTCCAGGACCACAAAACCAATACCGGCCAATAGTAAAAGCAGGCCCCATTTTACTGCTTCATTTCCAGATCCTGATAACTGGGCCAAAAACTTGAGTCCAGTCTCATCCAAAGGGCCAGCATCAATGATACGTTTCTTCAACCTGTAGTTATACAGAGCAAGGATGAATATGGCGATAAGTATGAAAAAGACGATGACGATGATGAATGGCATTAATTGCTTCATGATATTTTTAATTAAGTTATTTACTATAGTAGTCAGCACAGCTGCCATCCCGGTTGCAAATTATTTGATAAATATTTTATTTCTTTATTCTGCAACCGCAAATGTATATACCTTGACTACTGTTATATGTTTGATGAGAACGAAATTGTAAACAGGATACTTAAGAATGATTTGAGAGCCTTCGAGTTATTGGTTAACCAATATGAAAAGCTTGTTTTCTTTGTAATCCACAGGCTAGTTCAGGACAGACAAAACAAGGAAGACATCTGTCAGGAAGTCTTCATTAAAATACATCATAGCCTGCCTTCGTTTCGCTTTCAATCAAAATTATCTACGTGGATCGCACGGATTGCTTATTTAACTGCTGTAAATTACGTTAAAAGCACCCAAAGGAAATCACCATATGAATACCCAGAAAATATTGATAAATACTATTTTACAGATGATAATCCCGAACGGGTACTGATAAAAAAGAATACTGCAGTTTACGTTAACTACCTTATAGAACAAATGCCCCATCAATATAAAACTGTATTAACGCTGTATCATTTGAACGAGTTTTCATTAACAGAAATCAAAGAAATAACAGGAATACCGGAAGGCACGGTAAAAAGCTACCTTTTCCGGGCACGTAAATTATTGAAAGAAAAACTGGAAAAAGACCTTAAAGAGGAAAACACATGGAAGAGTTAAAGGACGATGAACTGCAGGAACTATTGGGCCGTGGCTCAATCTCCAGGAATAATAAACTTAGCGAAAAAGAGGCCGACGATCTTTTATCATACCAGAATTTATTTAGGGCACTTGAAACGGAGCCTCTACCAGGATTGCCTTTTAGCTTTGCATCAAATGTAAAACGGAAACTTCAGGAGCGACTTAACCGAAAAAGTGATATCCGGTTCAATGTTATGGCAGTAACCATTTTTATGCTGAGTCTGGTACTAGGTTATGGATTATTGCAGCTAATTAGTCAGACTACCGCCGACCTGGTCTTAAATATTATTTTTAAATTTAAATGGATTCTATTTGGGGTGATATGCTTATTCTTTTGCCTATTGGAGATAGACCAGCGTCTGATAAAAAGGGAATACTGAGGGTTTATTTATTCGATCTAGGCCCAGACTAGCATTTATTAATATTCCCTCCTATATTCATATATCCTCTTTAAAACAATAAATTTAGATACATAAGTGAGAGACGTGAGAGCACAATTATTCCCTAACAGCTATTAAAGTATGTACAGAATGGAGATACTGCCTCACGTTTTTTCACCTTTTAGAGTCAGAACAGCATGTAAGAAATATAGGATGACTATATATTCAGAATATCCAACCAGGAGAAAAGACGAAGAAGGGTAATTCACTTGTTAATCTAGTAAACCTAAAATTAATGGTATGATTTTAAAACAGGTAGCCGGAATTGACGTCGCACAGAAAGAGCTCGTAGTATCCCTTGGACGCATGGATCAGGATTTGACAGTAGAGGTGTTTGATTATAAAGTGTTTGCTAATAATCAGAAAGGATTTAAAGCATTAACCCAGTGGGCTGAAAAGCAGGTTAAAAATGACATTAAGATTCGTTATGTTATGGAAGCCACAGGAGTATACCATGAATCCTTGGCCTACTATCTGACTGATAATAACTCAGAAGCAAGCATCGTGTTGCCCAATAAGATCAGCAACTTTTTCAGAACCCTGGACGTCAATACGATTACAGATAAAACTGCCTCACAAGCCATTGCCCGGTTCGGACTGGAAAGGAAATTGGAAGTATGGAAAAAACCTAAAGAAATATTTAGGAAATTGAAACAATTAACGCGTGAAAGAGACCAAATAATTTCAGATAGAACCTTGTTAAAGAATCAGTTACACGCAGAAAAAGCAGAAGCCTTTCCAAATCACAGCAGCATTATCAGGCTGAACAAGCGCATTAAATTAATTGACAAGCAAGAACTGGAAATTAAAGCAGAGATCGCTGCCATCGTTAAAAAAGACCCCGAACTGGTAAAAAAGGTAAACATGATTACCACCATACCGGGTGTAGGGAAACTTACTGCGGTAATCGTATTGGCAGAAACGAATGGATTTGAGCTGATAAGAAATAAAAAGCAACTGGTAAGTTACAGCGGACTGGATGTCAAGCTGAAGGATTCTGGCACATCGATAAAGGGTAAACCAAAAATATCCAAAAAGGGAAACAGACATATTAGAAAAGCGATGCATATGCCAGCACTATCCGCAATGAGATTTAATGAACAGCATAAAGCTTTATTTGAACGTCTGGTATCCAGACACGGTATTAGAATGAAAGCTGTTGTAGCTGTACAACGGAAGATACTAGAACTCATCTATGTGATCTTTAAAACATCTGTACCTTTCGACAAGGACTACATTCAGCAAACTGAGAAAAAAGAGGTGGAAGCGCTATAAATAGTTAGAGCAGCCATTGAGATAATGATCTGCCCTAGGAAGCTGGCATAAAGCCGCCTTTGATAAAACAAAAGTAAAAAATATTTGGAACTCAACACAGCATCTCCTTTAACGAGAAAAGAAATAAGTTCCTTAAAAATCTTCCTGGAAAAGCCGGCATCAACCTACCAAAGAGTTCCTTCTCCCATCCACATTCTCAAAAACTCATTCCATTAATCAAAGCCTATTTTCCAGTTTTTGATGATGAGTTTTTGATAATGAATTCCCATTCAGT
>Ga0265798_10004098_pt1 | contig 20348 bp, 16 predicted proteins | sample P3T30metagenome_FD_192430 | JGI IMG/M metagenome (GOLD analysis project Ga0265798, IMG submission 192430) | Plant litter microbial communities from East Loma Ridge, Irvine, California - P3 T30 | ecosystem: Environmental > Terrestrial > Plant litter > Unclassified | place: USA: California... | reverse complement strand
GTAGGTCAGCAACCACATAGCCCTGAATCGCTTTTCCATATTGCGCATATTTGCCCCGGAGCATCTGACTGGTTTTTGTGCCCGCCCCGCTGACCACCTGGATGTTGTTTTGCTTCTTGATAAACTGCAGGCCATGGTCGTGCCCAGCCACATGCACCAGATTTGGTACGCCGGTAAAAGCAGCGTCAACGCGGGTGATCATTTCTCGATAGGTTTTGCTGTGCACATCCTGCCGATTTGGGATGGTACCGCGTATCAAAGGGTAAAGTGAGCCAATGATCGGTAGCGGAAGGTATAGGTTCTTGTTTATATCGCGCAAGGGGAACAGGTGTTGCATCAGGCTGAATCGCCCGCTGTGTGCACCGTAAGTTTGGAAAGGGTGGTGAGCAGCGAGCATGATGATTTGATCTTTATGCTGCTCAGCAAGTGCTTTCATTTTGCTTATGACTGCTTCTTTATCTGTACTGCAGTTTTCAGCTTCATTCGCCTTGTGATATTTGTAAAGCCACCACTCAGAATCGAATGCCACGATGGATAGATTTGCGGAGATGGGCAGCAGCACGGGACCAGGGCATCCATCCGCTGGCACCATCCTGAGATCAGCATCTTGTTGTTCCCGCAGAAAAGCGCCCTGTGTTTTAATTTTGGCAAGTCCTTCGGGACCTGATTTATCCCAGTCATGATTGCCGGGCAGGAAGTATACTTTTGCACCTGCAGCACGCATGGGTACAAACTGAGAGCGGAGAATGTCTTTTGTCTTGCCTTCTTCTGCGCTGCCGGGCAAGCCCATACCTTTCGGATAGATATTGTCGCCCAGATACACGACCGTAGTTTTACCCTGAAGCACTTGCCCTGCGGCATGACTGATCACGTCACTTTGCTGCGGATCTATCTCCCCGGCATCGCCGATAAAGACGATCCTCGATACAAGGTTGCTGTCTTGAGCCAGGCCATAACAGCTCAGCAGCGATAGCAGGAAGATGCTGAACAGCTTTCTCATCGGTTGTGCTTAAGGTTTGGTTGTTGTTTTTGTTACAGGTGTAAACTTCTGGATGTTACCATTGGTAATTTCATCGCCTTCACTGGAAATGTAGAGGTTTAGGTCTTTGTCGAAGGCAATGCCTTCAGGCTGATTGAATGTTGAGGCATCAAGATCATAAACCATTTTAATCTGCCAGTCTGGTTTGGCCACAACCAACAGCTTTTCTGCTGAAGACAAGATGTACCATTCTTTACTTTTCGGGTGCTGGCTCAGGGCAGATACTTTCAACCCTGATTTCAGCTTGTAACCCATGGCTTCTATGGCATCCTGATCCAGGCTGAATTCCGTGATGGTACCCAGCTGTTTGGTGGTTTTGTCTACATTGATCTTATAACCCAAGGTGTTTTTCTTTTTCTTGCCGCCACTTTTCGTGAGCACATACAATACATGCGCTGCTTCATCAGCATATAAGCTTTCATACTCCGCCTTTGGCAAGAAATCATCCCATTGTGCCGTGCTGTCACTTACATCACCAAGCTCCATATCCAGTGGGAAACTATAGATATCTCCGGAGCTTTTCAGCACGTATACCTGGTTGTTGAGTATGGCAAGATCCTCATAGTCGCCTCTTGGTCCAAACTTAATGCTAGTAGCTTTTTTGATGCCCCATTTCAGGGAGAATAGCCGTCCTTCTTCATCCTGAATCGCATAAATTGTCTCCGGATCATAGGCATTGAACGCAATACCGGAGATCTCCAGGAGGCTTTCCGGCATGTTAAACCTCTCAGCTTTAGTGAAATCATAATCCGCGGGCTGCGCATTTGCAGATTTTATAGCAGGCTTACAGCCAAACAAGATTGTGATGCCTGCGAAAACGAGTACGGTAATGATCTTGAGTAGTTGCTTCATGGTAATTCGGTTAATGCGCTGCTTTCAACAGCTTGTAAATTTCCGCCTGTGCCCGATGGCCATTCGTTGGCTTTATGGGTTGGTTATCAAGCGCCGCATCCAATAGCACGGCTTGTTCTGTATCCTGGAGCTGAATGGCAATTAGGTTTTCTATTAGGGCCTTTCCTTGTGGATCATGGATCGGAAAACAAACTTCAATACGGGCGTAGATGTTCCGGTTCATCCAGTCTGCCGAGCCCATAAATACTGCTTTGTTGCCGTTGTTGTGGAAGATGAATACACGACCATGCTCCAGATAACGGTCAACAATTCTAATGATCCGGATGTTTTCGCTTTGGTTTGGAACCCCTGGAATAAGGCAACAAATACTGCGTACGATCAAGTTGACTTGAACACCCGCATTCGAGGCTTCATAGAGTTTATTGATCAGTATCTTTTCTTCCAGATTATTCAGCTTGATGGTAATTGCTGCTGGCAGGCCAGCTTTCGCATATGCAATCTCCTTGTCTATAAGGGCGAGAAAACGTTCCTGTAAGTTGAATTGCGCAACCAGTAAATGTTCAAACGTGATCGCACTTTTAGCAACCGGTGTTTTCTTAGGCGCTGCCATGAAATGAAACAGGGACTCAAGCTCCCGCGTTAGGGTTGGTTCGGCGGTAAGCAGCACATGATCGGTATAGAACTTTGCAGTGCTTTCATTCAGGTTGCCCGTAGAAAGTAATCCATAGTAAGCCTGCCCAGAGGAGGTTGCTCGTTTTACCAGTGCGATCTTGGCGTGCACTTTATATTTTACACTGCTGTAGATCACTTCCGCACCTGCGGCTTTAAGTCGGGTGGCCCATTTGATGTTGTTTTCTTCGTCGAAGCGCGCTTTTAGTTCCAACATCACCACAACCTTTTTGCCTTGTTGTGCCGCCTGGATGAGTGCGGTTACAATCCGGGAGTTTTTGGCTACGCGATAAAGCGTACAGCAGATCTCTGTAACCTGGTCGTCTGTTGCTGCACTTTCAAAGAAGGATATTACAGGCGCAAAGCTTTCATAGGGCAGGTTAAGCAGCAGATCCTTTTCCTGGATGCGGTCGAAGATTGATGCGGTTTCTGTTTCCCCTGTGGACGTTAGCGCCGGCCATTCGGGGTAGGCATATTCAGGTTCGGGTAGGGGGAAGTTACTCAGATCTTTAAGGTTATGGTAATACCCACCCATGACCACGGCAGCATGTTGTAGATTAAGTGCGTACATCATGCTGTAGAGGTGGCGCAGGGGTACGTCCGGCTGGCAGAGGAACCTGGTTGCGATACCATAGTCACGCTTAGCCAGTTCTTTTTCCATTGCAGCAACGATGTTTTCATCTACTTCTTCCTCCAGGTGCAATTCCGCATCCCGGGTCACCTTAAGTGCATAACAATTGGTAACGGTCTCCGCGTTAAACAGCAGATGAAGGTTGAAGCGAACAATGTCATCCAAAAACAGGACGTGCTTCAATCCACCTTCTGAAACGGTGTAAAGGCGAGGCAGGGTGTCTGAAGGTATGTTGAGCATTGCAAGTCGTTCCGAACCTTCCTGGTTAAGCAGCACCACGCCAAAATAAAGCTTGTTGTTTTCTGCGAAAAAGTTGTTGTGCTCCTGATTGAGGTATACGGGTTTAAGCAGCGGCTTGATTTCATTCTCGAAAATGCTCGTAACCATACTCGTGATGGCAGGTGGTAGCGCTTGACGGTATACCCAATTGTATCTTTCTTCAGCTAATGCCGGAATAATGATGTCGCGTAGGATCGCTCCGAAGTGCTGTTGCTGCAGGTTAATCCTGCGTTTGGCTTCACGGTAAGCGAAGCCCGGATCCTGCAAATCTTTATCCTGGTCTATTGCCTTGAGTACCGGCATACGGACGCGGTAGAATTCGTCCAGGTTGGAAGAGTAGATAGAAAGGAATCTTACTTTCTCCATCAGCGGCACTTTAGCCGAGGCGGCCTCCGCCAGGACCCTTTCATTAAAGCCTAGCCAGCTAAGATCTCGATTAAAAAAGCGGTATGTCCCCATACTACATCTCAAATGCTACTGCTATTATGAACCCCAGTACAGACACGATAATGCCGAACATAAATACGTTGTAAGCGATCCTTAAAAGTCTGTATTTCCTGCCCAGTACAATGCCCTGAGCGTAAATGTCTTTGATTAAGCTTCCATATAGGTAGTCACGGTTCTCCATCATCTTTTCCATAGCATCGTTATAATCACGAAGGCTCATGCGGTAAAAATTACCGAAGAAGAGCAGGTTTGGCTTTTTCTCCAAAACTTCCTCCGGCGTAAATCGTCCGGGTGGTACGGAGGGTCTGGTCGCCAAAATAGAGAAGACCATTGTCACCAGACAGATCAGCAGCAAGGTTACGGTTGGCAGGATCAGGTGCTCGTTATCTTCCAACTTCCGGAGCAGGACACTAAGTACGACTGACAAGATGATGGAGTTAATGGAAATCATGATGTGTGCCTTGTTATCCGCCATATCACTTAGCCGCTGGTGATTGTTGGAAGTAATCCGGAACATGGTTTCAATACCTTTTTCCGGCCGGGCATCTTTTTCGTCCTTCTTCTTTTTATCCTTTGATGCTGATTTTTCCTGGGGCGTTTCCAGAACAGCGAGTGTTGGTTCGTTCAAATTAAAAGCTTCCTGAATCTGCGTTTTTAGAGTACGTATGGTATCGCGCTTTCTGGCGCTAAGTTTATCGATACAATATTGGGTGTGGTAATGATGTGATTCCAGCAGCTGTAAAGTACCTAAGCGCCAGAGGTTTTTGTCAATTTCTTTGTTGCAAACGGCCTTGGTTTCCTTGCGCATCAGCTTGTTGCGGTCTTTGAAGTCTTCACTACCAAGGTGATAGAGATCGGCATCACATACAATCTGCTGGAGCAGGTTCTTGGGCGACTGCGGCATTTTAGTCGCCATGATGCAGCCTTGAATCTCCTGAATGGTTTCCTCATTTACCTCAAGGGAGCGCAGGAATATGGCTGCCGCTTCAGCTCCTTTCTTCTCATGCTGATCACGCCCATCCAGATAACCGACGTCGTGGAACCAGCATGCACACTGCACAATAAAGAAATCACGGTCTGAAAGCTGATAATGATTTCCGATTTCTACGGCGTGTTTGATGACATGTTCCGTATGGTTAAGGTTGTGGTACACCAGCTGTTCATCTGCCCGGGTCTGGAATAGATGTTCAACATGGGTCTTTACGTCGTCTAAGATTTCAAGATAATTCATAATAAGTAAAGATGATAAATAACCACGAAAACGATTGATTGTTTATTGTGGGGTGTAACATTTTGTGGCTTTCGGATACTAATGGCAGATACTTTAAGGATTTATATGAAAAGACTGTTACTATTATTTTTTAGCGTGTTCAGCATTATACAGGCGAAAGCGCAATTTCCAATTGGCGGGGCAACCACCAGGGTTACGGTTGTGGGGAAGGTTTCTGCGACGATTGTAGACTCTCTAAGCAATAAACCTGTGGATTATGCCAGTACTTCGCTGGTTAGAATTTCTGACAACAAAGCCATCAATGGCGCGGTGTCTGATGAGAAAGGGAAAATCGCCATTCAGAATGTGAGTCCTGGTAAATACAAACTGACCATTGGTTTCATCGGCTATACCACGAAAGTGCTGACGGTGACAACCACGCCAGAGCGGCCAGACTTGAATTTAGGAACGATCAGATTGGTTGGAACTTCAAACAATCTTGCAGAGGTTACCGTGACCGGTCAAAAGGCTTTAGTAGAAACCAAAATTGATAAACTGGTTTATAATGCAGAGCAGGATGTGACGGTTGCAGGCGGAAATGCCAGCGACGTGATGCGTAAGGTGCCGATGCTTTCGGTTGATATTGATGGTAATGTTTCACTTCGTGGAAGTTCACAGGTGCGCGTGCTGATCAATGGTAAACCATCAGGAACGATGGCAAACAGTGTTGCAGATGCGTTAAAGATGATCCCTGCAGAGCAGATCAAGACCGTTGAGGTTATTACCAGCCCATCGGCGAAATACGACGCCGAAGGTTCAGGTGGTATCATCAACATCATCACCAAAAAGAAAACCGCCCAAGGTGTAAGTGGCGCGGTAAACTTATCTGCAGGTACACGTCAGAACAACGGGAACTTCAGCTTGAACACCCGTCAGGGTCGTTTAGGAGTTACCAGTAACGTGGGTGTGCAATACGCTATTCCGCAGGATACAAGAGTAGAGCTCCTAAATGAGAACTATAACCTGAATACCACACTACAACAATCTGGTACCACCAAATCTAAACGCTGGGGTGGAAACGGAAACGTTGGTGTGGATTACGACATCAACAATTACAACAGCCTATCGACAAGTTTGAAGTACAATCGCTTTGAGACCGGTAATGATGGGGTATTGGGTGTGCTCAGCCGTGCAGGAAACAACCAATCTAGCTTCGCACGTGAGTCGAACAGCGAAGCCGCGATGAGTAACTTTGACTGGACTGCCGATTACCGCAGGACAAGTAAGCGCGAGGGTGAAGAGTTCAGCGTTTCCGGACAGGCATCTTTTGGCCGCAATGTGAATGACTTTGTAACCAGGTATGTGTATCCAAATACCGCGGCGATGGAGATTATTGGTGATAACACCGGTAAAAACAACGAGTACACTTTGCAGACGGATTACACCTACCCATTCTCGAAATCCGTGATTTTGGAAACCGGACTAAAAGGTATCTCCAGAAATATTGAAAGTAAATATCAGGACACCGAGCAGGACTTCGATTACGGTCAGGATGTAGCTGCGGCTTACGGTGTGATTAGCTTTAAGCTGGCGAAGAAACTTTCCTTCAAAGGTGGTTTGAGAGCCGAGTACACCAACATCAACGGTACTGCAGGAAGTACTCTGGATTTCAAAAATGATTATTTCAACCTGTTTCCAAGTGCGATTGTTTCGCAGGCATTTTCTCAGCGTACTACCTTGAAGTTGAGCTACAACAGAAGGATGCAACGTCCGAGTTTATTCTATTTGAATCCTTTCCTGGATGAGACAGACCCGGAGAATAAACGTCAGGGTAATCCAGCGTTGAATCCGGAATTAACGGATGTGCTTGAACTGGGTTATTCAACCTTCATTAAAGGTTCGATGATTAATGCCTCGGTATTTTACAGAAACACGCAGGATGTTATTGAGAGCGTGTTCTATCCGGGACAAAAACTAACGTCCTACTTCAACGTAGGTACAAGTAAATCTTACGGCTTTAACACCTTCGCGAGTTACAACCCACTACCAAAATGGACACTAATGGGTAATCTAAGCTTAAACAGCTACGAAGTTATGAATCCGACTACAAATGAGAGTACAGGGGTTTATGCTAATTACACGGTATTCATGAGGTCTGCTATAGGCTTTACCGGGGGCTGGAATACAGAGATCTTTGGGGTGTATAATGGTGCAAGAAGATCTTTCCAGGGTACAACAGGCGCCATGGCATTTTATGGTGGTGCCTTGAAAAAGGATATCATGAAGAAGAAAGCGACTATTGGCGTGAATGTATTTAATGTATTTGCAAGAGATCTGCACATTGAAACACGCAATGAGAGTTCAGAATTTCTGCAGACAACCAACATTTACTATCCGATTCGCTCCTTTGGTGTAAACTTTAGTTACAACTTCGGTAAGATCAACTTCAACGCACCGCCGAAGAAGAAGTCCATTAAAAATGACGACTTAAAACAAGGCGAGCAACAAATGGGCGGCCAGATGGGCGGGGCCGGTCAAGGCTAAATTAACCCTTTTTAACCCGCTTAAGAATCATCAGGTTCAGCGGGTTTAAAGGGAAACCCGTGATGTTATTCTGTAGCATCACGACAGATTGATCATAAAATAGCGGGATCATGGAGCCATGCTCCATGATCATGTTATCCATACGATGATAAAGGGCATACCTTTTCTCCGGATCATTTTCATAGTAACTCTGCTCAAACAGCCTGTCAAATTCTTTGTTAAAATAGCCGGTGTAGTTTGGTCCGAAAGGGACCTTATTGCGGGAGTAAAAAACAGAGAGGTAGTTCTCCGCATCCGGGTAATCTGCAATCCAGGATCCTCTGAAGAAGTTTACTTCATTTTTAGCCATCAGCTCACGTAAGCTGGCATTCGGGCTCACATCTACTTTCACTTTAATGCCTATTGCATTCAGTTCACCCTGTACAAACTCAATCAGGTCTTTGTAAGTGGTGGACGTACTGAGCTTAACCACCGGTAGGTTTTTGCCATCCGGAAAACCAGCCTCTGCAAGTAAGCGGGCTGCCTTTGCAGGATTGTAGGTATAACCTTTCACTACCGTGCTGTCGAAACCCGGCATGCCCAGCGGTACAAAACCTGCAGTTGCAGGAATACCAACACTGTTGCGTAAATACTTGATGAGTTTAGGTTTATCAATGGCATACTGAATGGCCTGACGGACCTTCTTCAGCCTTAATGGTGAGTTTTTAACGATGCTTTTCGAGGTGTCTACAAGGATGCCGATGTATTCTGTGCAAAGGTAGGGGCGTTTAAGTAGTTGGAACTTGTCCTTATACTTCGGTGTCATTTTGCCGCTCTTGGTCAGAATGTCGTCGCGGTAACTACCATCGACCTTGTCAAAGAAATCCAGATCCTTCTTGATGAAGTTCATGAACGCACTTTGTTTGTCGCTGATAAAAGTCGCCTTAATTGCGTCCAGATAGGGGAGTTGCTGCGCGCCATCCATCTCCCAGTACTTTTCATTTTTAAGCAGTACCAGGATCTCATCTTCTTTCCAGTATTTAAACTTAAATGGCCCGGTGCCCACAGGATGGCTGCGAAAATCTTTTCCATAATGCTCTACCACTTCCTTAGGTACTACAGAGCAGTATTGGGCGGTAAGCAGGTTCAGAAAGGCGGGGAAAGGCTTGCTCAGTTCAATGCGGAAGGTGGTATCATTGATAGCTTTGAAGCTGTTGATGTCCTTCACCTTGTCATTGAAAATCCAGCCGCCGGATGAGGCGACTTTCGGATCTATAAGGCGGTAGAATGAATAGCGGAAGTCTTCCGCAACAACCTTCCGGCCTTTTCCACCGTCAAAAAGCGGGTCGTCATGAAAATACACATCATCGCGCAGGTGGAAGGTATATTGGAGGCCATCCTCCGAAACCGTCCATGTTTTGGCGATGGCTGGGATGGTGTTCAGGTTACTGTCGACCTGCACCAATCCATTGAAAATCTGATTGATCATCCAGATGGCATTCTGATTTCTTGCGAATGCAGGGTCCATGGAAGTCAGGTTCTGATCTATGTTAAGGTTGAAAACCGTTCTGTTATCATTGGAAGATTTGGTCTTGCAGGCGCTGAAGCCTAAGAAAAGCAATCCACAAAATATATATTGAATAATACGGCGCATCTGTACAGGAATACTAATTTTGCACAAAGTAACCAATTTAATAGTATGTCTTTTTTAAATGAAGTGATAAAAAATGTTGAAGATGAAGTGCTGAGAGAGACGCTTCAGGAGCGTGTAGACCTCGTCTTGCATAAAATCAAGTTCATGGAAAAGATACATGTGATCTGCCTGAATGCCGAGAATCAGCTGAATACCCGATTGAAGGATTTGGTAGAAGCGGCGGGCGGGATCATGCAGATAGATCCGCTTGAAGCACAGGTGCTGATCTACGAGGATGCCGGAAAGGGCATGCTGGAGCTCATGGGTATTGTACCTGGATTGCTGCAGAAAGAATGGCCTTCGGTGACGTATAACCGCGTGTACCTGCTGGATGAACATGATGTAACCTATATGGATGCACAATCTCTGGTTGCCCTTATGGAAGATATTGCCGAGCTGCTGTACCCTGGATACTTCGTTTTTGGCAATGAAGGTCGTACCTGGACTGCCTTTGGCGTTTAAAACCTTACCAGTTTGCTGATCTGATCATTTGTAAACTTCAGCGTATCTTCTTTAAAGAAATCGCCTTCTTTATTCAATTCGTATTTAATGGCGGGAATGTGCAACCTTAAAGGCAGTACATTCAAATGCAGGTATCCGCATACGCCGGAAAAATGATCTATGCCCCGGATGTTGCCGTACTTTCCGGAAGATATGCCCGTTAAGGCAGCTTTCTTATCGTAAAAACTTGCAGGGTATTCACAGGCATCGATAAAGGTTTTTAGCACGCCGGGGAAACTTCCGTTGTATTCTGGGATGATGAACATGAACTTGTCGGTATTGACAACCAGCTCTTGTATGGGTTCGAATTCTGCGCTGCGCTTGCCGTAAAGGTCGGAGGTAATGATGTTTTCCGGCAGACTTTCCAGGCTAAAAAGTTGGGCTTCCTGGCCAAGCTGCTGCAGTGTTTTAAGATAATATCTGGACACTTTCAGCGTATTACTATTGGGCCTGTTGGTGCCGGAAACGATGGTGATCATAGCATGTAATTTGTTAGTAAGATGTGCAAAACACTTGTGGCATTAACAGTAAAATTGCTATTTAGTTTGTATCTTAGCTATTTGTTAAAAAGCCCCTTAGACGTGCAAAAATAGTACTTTAAAGGTGAATTAACGCTAGTGTTCGAGCACCTCCTACACTTAACAGGTAAATTTAGATAGATAGATGAGTAAAATAATTGCGTTGGCAAATCAGAAGGGTGGGGTGGGTAAAACGACATCAGCCATAAATCTTGCCGCAAGTTTAGCCGTATTAGAATATAAGACCTTATTGGTTGACGCTGATCCTCAGGCCAACTCTACATCCGGAATAGGGTTTGATCCAAGAAACATCAAAAACAGTATTTACGAGTGCATTATCAATGATATAGAACCAACAGAGGCCATCCAGAAAACGGAAACGCCGAACCTGGATCTTTTACCTGCACACATTGACCTTGTAGGGGCCGAGATTGAGATGATCAATCTGACCAACCGCGAGTTTAAAATGAAGTCGGTGCTGGGCAAGGTTCGCGAACAATATGACTTCATCATCATTGACTGCTCCCCATCTCTTGGTTTGATCACGATTAACGCCTTAACTGCTGCGGATTCCGTGATCATTCCGGTACAATGCGAGTACTTCGCACTGGAAGGTCTTGGTAAATTACTGAACACCATCAAAATTGTACAAACCCGTCTGAATACGGAGTTGGAGATTGAAGGCATCCTTTTAACCATGTATGATGTTCGTTTACGTCTATCCAACCAGGTGGTGGAAGAAGTAAGAACGCATTTCCATGATCTTGTTTTTGATACCATCATTCAGCGTAATACCCGCTTAAGTGAAGCGCCAAGTTATGGGGTGTCGGTGATTATGCACGACGCAAACTGTAAAGGCGCAGTAAACTATCTGAATCTGGCACGTGAGATTGTCCGCAAGAACGGACTGGTACCCGAGCCTGAAGAATTGACAACGGCAAAAATTAAAAATATTTAATGACATCTTTCCAGCGAAAAACAGGTTTAGGAAGAGGATTAAGTGCGCTTTTAGATGACACGGAAACGGCACATGCGCCTAAAAAAAGCGCTACGCCGCCTGCCACTGCACCTGAAGCACGTCCTGAAAGCAGTATCGGCAGTATCGCAATTGCCGACATTGAAACCAATCCATATCAACCACGTACCGAGTTTGATCAGGTATCTCTCCATGAGTTATCCGAATCCATTCGGGTGCAAGGCTTGATTCAGCCAATAACCGTTCGTAGAATGGATACGGGCAAGTATCAGCTGATCTCTGGTGAGCGCAGGTTCCGTGCAGCGAAGCTTGCGGGCCTTGATGACATTCCTGCGTACGTGCGTTCTGCGAATGATCAGCAGATGCTGGAAATGGCACTTATTGAAAACATCCAGCGTGAAAACCTGAATGCGATTGAAGTTGCCCTAAGCTTCCAGCGCATGATGGAAGAGTGTAACCTTAAACAAGAACAGCTTGGTGAACGCGTTGGTAAAAATCGTACAACGATCACCAACTACCTGCGCCTGCTGAAATTACCGCCTGAAATCCAGGTGTCTATCCGTGATCAGAAGATTTCTATGGGCCATGCCCGTGCTTTGATCAACGTTGATGATGTGGAAAAACAACTTTTCATCCACCAGGAGATTATAGATAAAGGACTTTCGGTTAGACGGGTGGAAGAAATGGCAAGAAGCATTCATGCCTTGCAGTTGAAGCCTAAGGCAACAAAGCAGCCTGCAGGTACTTCCTTTGAATACCAGAAATTACAAAAAGACCTGGCCTCTAAATTCGCTACTAAGGTGAAGTTGAAAGTGGGTCAGAATGGTAAAGGTGCAATTGAAATCCCTTTTGTTTCCAATGATGATTTAAGCCGGATTTTAGAACTATTAGATTGGTAATGTCCAGACAAATATGGTTGATATGTTTTCTTGTACTTGCATCTTTTACGGTGAGAGCGCAGGATCCAATAACCATAAAAGCCGATAGTACCGGAGCGAAAGTCGCCCGGGTAGATACGTTGAAATCCAACTATGTAAATGTGGGGAAGGTTGCTGCCCGAAGGGCCATAATCAGATCTGCAATTATCCCGGGTTGGGGGCAGTTCGGCAACGGACTTAACGTGTACCGTGGGATTAAAATCGCCGCAATCTATACTGGTGCGACGCTGCTTACCATGTCTTATATCGACAACAATAACAAATACAACGAATTTCTTGCTGAGTTACGTGACCGGCAGGCAAATGGCGGCCGATCGGTCGTTGGTAGTCCTTACTTTGATGTACAGACTGCCGGCTTAACTGCGGCTAAAGATACTTTCCGCAGGAACCGTGAGGTCGTGATCTTTTCCATGATCGGCCTTTACGGCATACAGGTGGTGGAAGCGTACGTAGATGCCCGTCTGAAATATTTCGACGTGGGTGATGATCTCGCCATCCGCATTAAGCCTTCTGTGATCAGCTCCGGCACCATGCTCGGCTATCAATCTTTTGTTCCGGCAATAAAGGTTTCATTTAAACTGTAAACACTTACATGGACCGCGGAACAACATTCTTAAACTTTATTTCTTTCTTACAATGAAAATTGCACTGCTTGGCTACGGTAAAATGGGCCTGATCATAGAACGGTACGCACTGGAACGCGGACATGAAGTTGTTCTCAAAATCAATTTAGATAACCAGGCAGATCTTACGCCTGAAAACTTATCCAAAGCAGACATCGCGATCGACTTCAGTGCACCTGCAGCAGCGATTACAAACATCTATACCTGCTTCGAAGCCAAGATTCCTGTGGTCGTTGGTACAACGGGCTGGTACGGCGAATTGCAGAAAGTAAAAAATGACTGCCTGGATAGTAACAATACTTTGCTTTATGGGTCTAACTTCAGCATTGGGGTAAATGTGTTCTTTCACGTGAACCAGGTGCTGGCAAAGTTGATGAATAACTTTCCTGCCTATGATGTGCAGGTGGAGGAGATCCACCACACGCAAAAGCTGGATTCTCCAAGCGGCACGGCGATGACGATAGCTGAAGGCATTATCGACAACCTGGAGCGGAAAGAAGAGTGGGTGAACATACTTGATGGTAATGCGCCAACAGAAAACCTGAAGCAGGAGCAGTTGCTGATCGCGTCTGAAAGAGTGGATCAGGTGCCCGGAACGCATACGGTGGTATACAGCTCTGAGGTCGATGAAATCGAGTTTAAACACACTGCACACAGCAGAGCAGGATTTGCACTGGGTGCAGTTATTGCCGCTGAATGGTTGCAGGATAAACATGGCTTTTTCAATATTGCCGATATTTTCAATTTTAAATAAACTGATATGAACTATAAGTTCTGGAAGAAGAAAGCTACAGATCCCAATAAGAAAAAGTCTAAAACAAGAGAGTGGGCAGACGCGATTATCTTCGCCGTTATTGCCGCAACAATCATCCGCGTGTTCTTTATCGAAGCGTATACCATCCCTACGGGTTCCATGGAACGCTCCCTGATGATCGGTGATTTCCTTTTCGTCAGTAAAGTAAATTATGGTGCAAGGATTCCCATGACACCCGTTGCTTTCCCTTTTGCGCACCATACCATGCCGGTTACCGGTGGTAAGGCTTACTGGGAGGGTGTACAATGGAAATACCGCCGCCTTCCAGGCTTGTCGGATATCAAGAGAAATGACGTCGTGGTTTTCAACTTCCCCGAAGGGGATACGGTAGCGCTTGAAGCGCAGGACCAGAACTATTACAATCTGGTGCGGTCCATGGGCCACGCTGCGGTGAACAGCCAGTTTACCGTGACCAGCAGACCTGTCGACAAGCGCGAAAACTACATCAAAAGATGTATCGGTATCGGTGGTGATGTGATCACCATGAGAAACGGTATTGTCTCCGTAAATGGAAAACCAGAAAAGCTGGTGCCGACCGGACAGATCACGTATGCGGTTCAAATGAAATCATCAGATGTAAACTTCGCGGTATTTACCGATCTGGGCTTTGATATCAACTCCGACATTTCGTCTTTAGGCCAACAGAACACTTATCAGTTTGTGGGCACCGAGGAAATGATGGCAGAGGTGAAGAAACTCGATTTTGTACTATCGGTACAGGAAGACACCGCGCCTGCAGATTACGCGGACATTAGTGTCTTTCCACAAGACAAAAACAGAACCTGGAACGTGGATAACTTAGGGCCGATCACGGTGCCTAAGAAAGGTTGGACCGTTAAACTTGACAGTGTAACCATGCCGATGTACGAACGGGCAATTGGCATCTACGAAGGCAACAAGCTGGAGAAGTCCGCTGATGGCTGGTTAATCAATGGTCAGAAAGCCGATACTTATACCTTCAAAATGGACTATTACTGGATGATGGGGGATAACAGACACAATTCCCTGGATTCACGATTCTTCGGATTTGTACCGGAAGATCACGTGGTTGGAAAAGCATTATTCATCTGGATGAGTGTGCGCGACCAGGGATCCTTCTTTAGCAAGATTCGTTGGAGCCGGATATTCAAAGGCATTCATTAGAAGGAAAAGACATTCATTAACTATCACAAGCATTCAAAAAAAAAGCCGTTTGACCACTCAAACGGCTTTTCTTTTATACCATATCTATTTCAACATAGTTGAAAAGGTTTTTTAACCCAGTGCTGCTACGCCAAGTTTGGTTGCAAGTTCATTCAGGTCGTTCACAACAGCATCAATCAAGGGGATACCATTAACTGCTCTTTCCTGCTCAAAGGCCGTTTCCGGCTCGCCGGGAATGATAACCCGTTGTGCAGGGTCAACCGGCCTGGCATTGCGGAAAGTTTCTATCCAGTTATCCAGATGATGTTTGAAGTCGTCCGCAGGGCGGAAGCCATCGATGCGCATGGCACCGAAGAAGTGCCCAATGCCCTCACCCACAGGGTTTGCTGAAGGTTCCATGAAAGCAACGAATGGTGGTACCCAGGGGCCGTAATTGGCACCGGAAAGTACAGCGGAAAGTATGTCTACCGTTGCACTGAGCCCGTATCCTTTGTGGCTGCCATGGTCTTTATCTCCGCCCAGCGGCAGTAGCGATCCACCGGCTTTGAGTTGGTTCGGGTCGGTGGATGGGCGTCCATCTTTATCCTGTGCCCAGCCTTCCGGGATGGCTTTGCCCGCGCGTTGCGCAATCTCCAGCTTTCCGTTCGCCGCTGCTGAAGTCGCCATATCGACCACTACAGGTGGGTACTTTCCCGCAGGAAAAGCATAACACATCGGGTTGGTGCCCAGCAGGCGTTCGTTAGCATAAGTTGGGGCTACCAGCGGACTTGCATTCGTCATGCTGATGCCGATCATATCATGTTCGGTAGCAAGCAATGAGTGGTATCCGGCAATGCCGAAATGGTTGGAGTTTTTCACCGACACCCATCCACTGCCATAGATTTTCGCCTTTTCAATCGCCAGTTTCATGGCAAAAGGTGCAACCACCAGTCCTAAACCTGCATCACCATCTACCGTTGCCGTAGTTGCCGTTTCATGCACCACACGGATGTTCGGTGTCGCATTGATCCTTCCTTTCTCCCAAAGTCGTACGTAGCCCACCAAACGCGCCACCCCATGAGAGTCGATGCCACGAAGGTCTGAGCGTAACAGCACATCCGCAGCTAGCGATGCATCGGCTTCGGAACAGCCCATCTTCAGAAAAACCTGTTCTGTAAAGCTGCGTAACTGGCGTTCGGGGAAAGTGATAAAGTTCATTTGTTTATTGTCTTAAAAAGATAACAGGATTACCTAAACCATAGTATCGCACACCGGCTACAATGATCGCAGTCATGCTGTGCAGAACTGTGACCACAGCTAATCCACCTCGCTTCATGCAGCCTAGCTCAATGCAGCCTCGCTTGATGCACCAAAAGTAATAAACATCGGGCTTCTACGCAGGCAATTGAGCAAGAATGTCTCTTCAGCGTTTTAAGAATGTCGCTCCAGTGTTCAACAAGATAGCATAAATGAATGTAAATGCTTCTTATGAAGCGGCAAAGAGCACCGTAAACTTATGGTCCAGCGGCTTAAAGGAATCCAGCAACGCCTGAATAAATTCATCTCCATACATCACGTATAAAGGCGCAATATTCAACACCCTTTCCTGCAATACACCAGAAGGGAAAAGCTTGTTTTTCAAACCATCAATCTGGTTTAATGATGTCTGGTGCTTACGTTTCTCTGCACGCATCATCTTCTTATCCAGGCTTTCAATCAGCTTCAAGGCACGCTTTTTAGCCGCATCCGCAGATTGGGATAGCGTCTTGTCGATCTTATAAGCATTGAGTTTGATGTGATCGAAAACCGCGCTGATGGCGCGTTCTTCGTCTGCAAGGGAAAGATAAGTGTTCACATGCGACTTCACCCACTCGGTTTTAAGCTGTTCATCATCCTTGAACAAACTCACATGGCCAATACCCAGGATCTGCATTTTACGCTCACTGCGCTTGTCAATAACAAGTGCCGAGTTCCGCAGTAATAAAACCGGGTAAGGTACTTTGTAAAAGTCGAAGTTGGCTTTCAACTGTAGCCAGTAGGTCACTTCCGCACCCCCGCCGATATAGGCAAGGTTGGGTAGAATAATCTCCTGATACATGGGGCGCATAACCACATTCGGACTAAACCTTTCCGGGTGGGTGTCAATTTCTTCGGCAAGCGCTGCAGCTGTAAATTTAATGTCGCTGTTAAGCGCCTGGTAGCTGCCGTTCTCAAATACAATCCGCTCTCGAAAACCTTCCGTCATATAGAAGAAATTGATTTCTCTGGGATTTACCTGCGGCTTGTAACCCGCTTCTTCCAGCGCAGTATTGCTCTTCTCGATCTGTGTGAAGCTATGCTGCTCCAGGATATCCTGCTTGATGATCGAAGCAAACTGCTGTTTCAAAGCAACCTCATCTGCATCAATGCAAACCAGGCCAGTTTCCCTGAACAAGGCATCAACCAAAGCTCTTGTGGCATCGGCAAGATTATCATGCTGCTGGTAAGCCGCTTCTATAATGGCTGCCAGCTCCGCGCCGCTTTCCCCAATACCGAGATAGCCCTGGTAGGCAGAAAGTACATCCGTTAAATCAGCAGTGCTGATCTTGCCGGTAGCGCCAGCTGCATTGGTTTCCCAAACCAGCTTCTTGTCCTCAAGCTTAATGTGATTGATCTCTTCAAAGTCGTGGTCTTCCGTTGCCATCCAGTAAACTGGAATAAAGTTGTACTCCGGATGAGCAGCTTTAAGTTCTTTGGCGAGATTGATCGTAGTTACGATCTTATAGATGAAATACAACGGGCCGGTGAATAGATTCAACTGGTGGCCCGTCGTTATGGTAAATGTCTTTTCGTCTGCAAGCAATTCGATATTGCTGCGCACCAGGGCCGAACTTTGTATATTGGCATATTGCTTTTTAAGCACATCCACCAATACCTGCCGGTTCGCGAGAACAGGTCGTTCTTTAATCGCCGAGGCAAAGCCCGACAAGTTGGTCGGATACTTATAAAAAGGCTTTAAAGTTTCGTTACCCTGAATATAATCTAATACAATAGGAGAGAAGGAGTTCGTTTGCTGATAACTAATGTATTTTGCCTGCATTTGAAACGAAATTAAGTTATTAAAGCAAATTCCTGCTCCGCTCGTATTTATTTTACAATTTGTCCATACAGGTCAAAGTCCTCCGCACGGTCGATCTTCACATGAACGAAACTACCCGGAGCAGCATAATGTGTCGCTGCATCGATAAGTACCTCGTTATCAACCTCCGGAGAGTCAAATTCTGTACGGCCGATGAAGAAGTCACCTTCCTTACGATCCACAAGCACCTTGTAAGTATGACCTACTTTTTCCTGATTGATCTCAAAAGAAATGCCTTGCTGCAGTTCCATAATCGCGTCAACACGTTCCTGTTTAACTTCCTCAGGCACATCATCCACTAAATTATGGGCATGCGTTTTTTCTTCATGAGAGTAGGTAAAGCAGCCGAGTCTGTCAAATCGGGTATCTTCAACCCAATTCAACATCTCTTCAAAGTCTTGTTCTGTCTCGCCAGGATAGCCCGTAATTAACGTTGTACGCATCGCGATACCCGGTACTTTGTCCCGGATCTGATTAACAATGTCTATGGTCTTTTGTTTAGTAATCCCGCGGCGCATCGACTTCAGCATGCGATCTGTAATATGCTGAAGTGGCATATCCAGGTATTTACAAATGTTTTCACGCTCGTTCATCGCATCCAGAATCTCCATTGGGAAACCTGAAGGATATGCATATTGCAAACGGATCCACTCAATGCCGGGAACGTCAGAAAGGCGTCTTAGCAATTCATCTAAATTCCTTTTGCCATAAATATCCAAACCATAGTAGGTCAGATCCTGTGCAATCAAAATAAGTTCCTTCGTACCGTTTGCGGCAAGAATCTTTGCCTCATTCACCAGCTCATTCATATCTCTGGAGATGTGTTTTCCACGCATCAGCGGAATCGCACAGAAGGAACAGGGACGGTTACAACCTTCAGCAATCTTGAAATATGCAAAATGCGAAGGGGTGGTCAATAAGCGCTCACCAATAAGTTCATGCTTATAGTTTGCACCCAGTGAGTGAAGAATATTATTCAGGTCGTTTGTGCCGAAGAAGGCATCAACGTTGGTGATTTCAGACTCAAGTTCAGGCTTGTAGCGTTCAGAAAGGCAACCGGTAACGATTACCTTGCCCACTTTGCCTTCATCTTTCAGCTGACTGTATTGTAAAATGGTGTCTATCGACTCCTGTTTCGCATTATCAATAAAGCCACAGGTATTGATAACGATGATATCATCTTTATTAACCTGCTCCGCTTCATGTACCACCTCCATCTGATTGCCGCGTAACTGGCCCATCAATACTTCAGAATCGTAGATATTCTTAGAGCAGCCCAAAGTAATTACGTTTACCTTAGGTTTTTTGATTGGTTTAATGGAGGGAATGATTTTAGTGTTCATGTGTTGTTTCCTTGCAAAAGTGCAGACTAATTGAATAAGCTGTCCACAAAAGCTTTTTTATCAAATAGCTGAAGATCATTAACGCCTTCACCTACGCCGATGTATTTCACCGGAATTTTAAATTGATCAGAAATACCGATAACGACACCGCCTTTCGCTGTGCCATCAAGTTTGGTGATCGCTAGTGCGTTCACGTCGGTCGCTTCTGTGAATTGTTTACATTGTTCAAAGGCATTCTGCCCGGTAGAGCCATCCAGTACAAGTAGAATCTCGTGTGGTGCATTCGGTACAACCTTCTGCATCACGTTCTTGATCTTTCCAAGTTCGTTCATCAAACCAACCTTGTTGTGTAAACGTCCGGCAGTATCAATGATCACGACGTCTTCCTGATTGGCCACTGCAGATTGCAGCGTATCGAAAGCTACGGAAGCAGGGTCGGAGCCCATGGCCTGCGCCACTACACGTACACCTACGCGCTCACCCCAGAGTTTAATCTGCTCAACCGCTGCAGCACGGAACGTATCCGCCGCACCAAGCACAACCTTCAGGTTTTCTGCCTTCAGTTTATGGGCCAGCTTGCCAATGGTGGTCGTTTTACCAACACCATTCACACCCACAACCATAATCACATAAGGCTTATGTTGTCCGTATTCAAAGTTGCGAAAATCATTGCTGTTGTTCTCTGCCAGCAGGAGCTGAATTTCATCGCGCAGTAGTCCATGTAGTTCCGAGGTCGACAAATACTTGTCCCTGGCTACACGGGCTTCAATACGTTCAATAATCTTCAGGGTCGTGGTTACACCAACATCAGAAGTCACCAAAACCTCTTCCAGATTGTCGAGTACATCATCATCAACGGTAGATTTACCAGCAACGGCTTTGGTGATTTTACTCAAAAAGCCTTCCTTGGTTTTCTCTAAACCTTTGTCAAGTGCCACCTTAGCCTCAGGAGCGGCTTCTTTTTTCTTAAAAAAATCGAATAGACCCATATGAACTTATACGAAAATAAAAAAGCCCTCCCGGTTAAAAGGGACGGCTTTAATATGATTAAA
>Ga0265798_10004097_pt1 | contig 20352 bp, 18 predicted proteins | sample P3T30metagenome_FD_192430 | JGI IMG/M metagenome (GOLD analysis project Ga0265798, IMG submission 192430) | Plant litter microbial communities from East Loma Ridge, Irvine, California - P3 T30 | ecosystem: Environmental > Terrestrial > Plant litter > Unclassified | place: USA: California... | reverse complement strand
AACGGCGAGCTGGGCATCCTGTTCGCAAGCCCGATCACCTGGGGTGTGTGGGCACTGATCGTGCTGATGATCGCCCTTCCCTTCTACCGCACCTGGCGTAAGCGCGCTCAGCGCAAAGCCGACGCGGTGTTGTAAAAGGTCGGGATCGAGATCTCCAAGTCAGGGTGCAAAGGTCAGCTGTAAGAGCCGACCTTTGCATACTGCAATCTTAGAATAAGCGCAGCGCACTTTTGACGATGCTGCTCAAAGCGGTGATCTTAGAGGGCTTCCTGTAAGAGGTAGTTTTCGACCAGCTATGGCGATTGACACGCTGTTGCGCCAGCGACGCGTTGGACCATGTCTAGCGCCCTGATAGCCAAGTCGGCATCTGGCTTTGGGAGATTCCAGACCACTGCGCGACGCGCATAAAGATCAATCACCGCAGCCAGATAGTGCCATTGGCTTGGAGCCGGTACATAGATGTCTACGGGGGTTGGTGTCTGCGAAGCCATAAACAGGCTCCACCATCTTTGCACCACTGCACCGGAATCCTCGAGCATGCCCCTTGCCAGAGCTAACTCATGCGCTATGACTTGATCACACTCGATGTCTTCATCGTCGTCGCCGAAGAACGCAACCTGACCCGAGCGGCCGAGCGCCTACATCTCGCAGTATCTGCAGTGAGCAAGCGGATTGCCGAGCTCGAAGAACAGGTCGGCTCGCCTCTGCTGTTGCGCTATGCCCGCGGTGTAGAACTGACGCCTGCGGGCCAATCGCTGCTTCATTACGCTCACGAACTGCGGCTGGTGCTGGGACAGATGGAAGATGAACTGGCCAGCTACGCGGCGGGTGTCAAAGGACACATTCGCATCCACGCGATTACGTCGGTACTCGCGCAGTTTCTACCTTCCGATCTCGAGCGTTTCCTGGCCAGCTACCCGCTGATCAATTTCGATATTGAAGAGCGGGTCGGCTCTGCCGTCGCCAGAGCGGTAATCGAAGGTAGGGCAGACCTCGGCATATTTGCTGAGCACACCCAGGCTCCAGGGCTGGAGGTGCGGCCCTACCGTCAGGACCAGTTAGTAGTGGTTACTTCCCGCGATCACCTGGTGGCTGGCAATGCCAAGGTCTCTTTCCGCGATGCCCTCGCCCATGAGTTCATCGGCCCGCACCTGGATAGCTCGCTGTACACCCTGTTCGCGCAAAAGCAGGCGGAGTCAGGAGCGGTGATGCGCGTGCGCATTCGGGTAAGCAGCTTCGAGTGCATGTGCCGTTTGGTGGCGGCCGGAGTTGGAATCGCGATCCTCCCCAAGGCTGCGATCGGTCAGTATCTGCAACCCCTGAAGTTGAAGATGACACTGCTCGACGAAGACTGGGCAACACGCAAGCTGGTCATCGGCGTGCGCAATATGAGTCTGCTGTCGCCCACTGTCAGAACGCTCGTGGAGCACCTCGAACAAGGCCGATAGCGCCAACAGCGTTCTCGCTTCAAGAACGCTAGCTTGCCGAATCGTCAATTTCCCCTTACCTGCTATCGCCCTAGGATGTTGGCCATAGAGCGCTGCGTGATCTGCCGGCGCGTCCAATAAGAACCTGGAGCGATATGACCGTGAACGTCTCCTACATCGGCATGCAGGCCAGGACCATCAGCTGCAACTCGCCTGCAGCGGACTCAGTCGCTCGCCATCTTCAGCAGCGTTTCAAGCAAGACAGCCTCCTCCAATCCTGCCGACCCTCCAGCGACACCAGGCTGACCGAGCTCCCTGAGCACCGCGGCAGCGCCTGACCTTTTATCAATATGACTGCGGAGAATGCTATGTACGCCTACGTCGGTAGCCGCACAACCCGCGACCGCAATGCTCGCGGTGAAGGAATCAGCGTGTATTGGTTGGATCAGGAACGCGGCATCTTGGAGCTGGTGCAGCTGCTCAAGGGGCACGTCAATCCTTCATACCTGACCCTCAATGAACGAGCTGACGTGCTGTATGCCGTACACGGTGACGAGAGCGATGTCAGTGCGTTTCGCATCGATAGCAGCAGCGGCCGCCTGAGTTTTTTGAACACCCAGGACACCCAGGGCAAGAATCCGGTCCACCTGGCCATCGCGCCAGCTGGGAAGCATCTGGTCGTGACCAATCACATCGGTGCCAGCCTCGCCGTCTTTCCAATCAACAGCGATGGCTGTCTAGGAGAACTGAGCCAGTTGCTCGAACTCAGCGGCGAGCCTGGTCCGCATCGTATCGAGCAGCCACATGCCAAACCGCATTACAACCTTTTCTCGGTCGATGGACAGCACGTCTTGGTGCCCGATAAAGGTCTAGATCAAATTTTCAGCTTTCGCTTCGATGCCGGTCACCTGAGTGCTGCAGACGAGCCATCGATTGCTACGCGTGAAACTGCAGGGCCACGCCATATGGCTTTTCATCCGCAAGGAGCCATGGCGTACGTGATCAACGAACTGGACTCGACAGTGACCACCTACCGTTATCAGGCCAGAACCGGTGAGCTGTCAGCGCTTCAGATCTTATCTTCGCTGCCAGCGAGCTACACCGGGAACAACCGAGCCGCAGGCATTCAGGTCGATCAACGAGGGCGCTTTCTGTACGCATCGAACCGGGGACACGACAGCATTGCGGTGTTTTCCATCGACCCACAAACCGCGTTGCTTAGTTTCATCGAGGCAACACCAAGCGCCGGACGAACACCGCGCTTCTTCACCCTGACGCCTAACGGCCGCTATCTGTTTGCCCTTAACGAGGACAGCGACAGCATTGCCGCATTCGCAGTCAATCAGGAGTTCGGCACGCTGGAAGCGACCGGGTTCGAGACCATCAGCGGCAGCCCCGTCTGCATGGTATTCGCGCCTTGATCAAGGCTTCCAAGCACCTGCCTGCCTAACAGGCATTCATCACGATTCGGCACCAACTAACCCACAATAACAATACTGGCCGCGTCCAACGGCCAAGCGAGGCCCGTATGACAACTGAGAGTTACGGTCTGGAAAAGACCGTGGTACGCAAGGTTACTCTGCGCATCATCCCTTTCGTTTTCCTGCTGTACATCGTGTCCTATCTGGACCGCGCCAATATCGGCTACGCGGCCCTGCAGATGAATGCCGAGCTCGCTCTGAGTGCCGAGGCGTTCGGGTTCATTTCAGGAATATTCTTCATTGGCTACTTCCTCTTCGAAGTGCCTAGCAACGTACTACTCAATCGCTACGGTGCACGCGTGTGGATAGCCAGAATCCTGGTGACCTGGGGGGTAATTGCCGCAGCTACCGCCTTTGCGGAAACCGCCACGCACTTGTACATTCTTCGGTTCCTGCTCGGCGTCGCAGAAGCGGGCTTTTTTCCAGGCATCATCGTTTACCTGACCTACTGGTTCCGCTCCAAGGAGCTGGCGACCACAGTAGCGCTGTTCACTGCAGCAATCCCGGTCTCATACATTATCGGCGCACCACTGAGCACCTGGATCATGGATAACATTCACTGGTACGGCTGGAGTGGCTGGCGTTGGATGTTGTTTCTCGAAGGTATTCCCGCCGTCTTTTTGGGCGTGGTGTGCTTCTTCTACCTGACCGACAAGCCAGAGCAGGCTAAGTGGCTCAAGGGTGAGGAACGCGAGTGGCTGCTCGCGGAACTCGAGCGTGATCGCACATCGCGCAAAAACGTCAAGCACTTCGGGGTCATGAAGGCGATGACTAACCCGAAGGTGCTGTATCTCTCCTTCATCTACTTTGTGTATCAGTGCGGCAGCCTGGGTGTCGGTTACTGGATGCCGCAGATCATCAAAGGCTTCTCGGAATCGCTGACCCATACGCAGATTGGCCTTATCGCCATGGTGCCGTACATCGTTGCGACCGTTGTGATGATTGGCTGGTCACGCAGCTCGGATCGTCACGGTGAGCGTAAGCTGCACTCGGCCATCCCACTGGCGGTTGCCACCGTGGCGATGCTTGGCGCCGGCCTGGTCACCAGCCCGGTAATTGCCATCACCATGATCAGCCTGGCGCTGGCCGGCCTGTATAGTTTCAAATCACCCTTCTGGGCACTGCCGACACTGTTTCTGAGCCGATCCACCGCTGCCATTTCCATTGCTGTGATCAACTCCATCGGTAACCTGGGTGGCTTCGTTGGCCCGTTCGTGATCGGGATGGTTAAAGGCACAACCAACAGCGCAGCCGCTGGCCTGATGTTCCTCAGCGTATTACTGGCCATAGCCTTCATCATGACCCTGATGATGCGCATCAACAGTCAGGATGACGAGCAGACCGCTGGAGCAGCACAGCAGTCCTGACCACGCCCAGCCGTGCCGATACTCGCAATGCCCAGCCATCCCTAAAGTGGCTGGGCATTTTTGTATTGCCATAGAAACGCCCAAACCTATGCAAGCTCTTTACAGTCGACAGCTACCGAGGAAATGCCGACGCTCTTCAGGCAGCCTGTTTCAACCGCTGCTTAGCCCTATTCAGAAAGCCAGTAGACGCGTACGCAGCAACCTTTCCACCACCGTCCTGTGTAGGCAATCGTTGAGTTGCGTGCAGATAGAGAATCGCGCCGTTAAATCCACTGATTTATTTTTGTATAGGAGCTGTACAGGTTTCCCAGGCTCTGACGATATACGTGTCAAGGCCCCATGATCGAGCCTCCCAGTCCATCCAGAGAGCACACCCATGCTTGGCATTTTCCGCCCGCGCAACGACCGGCGAGCACTGCAGCAACTTCTAAAGAGTCTCACCAGCGGCGAGAAGATGCATCTTGAAGGGTGCGTTGAAGAACCCGCAGTCAATGAGGCATGGCGGGCCTTGCAATCGCGCGAGCAGAGTCAACAGACTCGCATTGAGGAGCTTGAACACCAGCTCCAGGCAGCCCAGAGTCAGCTTGGCGAAGCCGCTTCATCTACCGCTACCGCGGAAGTTCGTTTTGACCTGGTGAACAGAGCCTCGAGTGAAGGTCTGTGGGACATGGAGGTTATCGCGGGCGATCCTATCAACCCCAGGAATCGCTTCTGGTGGTCCCAGCAGTTTCGTAGCTTGCTGGGTTTCCATGACGAAAGGGACTTCCCCAACGTCCTGGCGAGCTGGGCCGATCGTCTGCACCCTCAAGATAAGCAGGGCTCGCTCGATGCATTTGCCAGGCACTTGAATGATAAGTCCGGCATGACGCCCTACCGCGTGAAGAACCGACTGATGATGAAGGACGGCACGTATCGCTGGTTCTATGCGCAGGGCGAGACGCTACGCGACTCGAGGGGCGTACCTCTGAGGGTGGCTGGCTCCCTGCGCGATATCCACGACGAGCTGGAGCGAAACGCCGAACATGAGGTGATGCTCACCCGGTTCGAACTTGCTCGGGAGATGCTGTCGGACGGCTTGTGGGACATGGAAGTCATCGCCGGGGACCCGATCAACCCCCGCAATCCCTTCTGGTGGTCTCCGCAGTTCAGGCGCCTTCTGGGATTTGAAACGGTCGAAGAATTCCCCGATGTTCTGGATAGCTGGGCCTCACGCCTGCACACTGACGACAAGGAACGAAGCCTGGCCGCGTTCGGCGCGCACCTGACTGATCGTAGCGGTAAAACGCCGTTCGATATCGAGTACAGGCTCAAGATGAAAAGCGGCGAATATAGGTGGTTCCGAGCCCGCGGCCAAACTCGCCGAGACCGCCAAGGCACGCCGTTGCGCGTGGTTGGTGCGCTCGTCGACATCAATCTTCTGCACGAGCAGGAGGCCAGGCGTGAGCAAGAGGCCGAACACCAACGCACGCTTGAAGAAAGCATCACCAAACTGACTCAGATAGTCAGCACCATTCAGAGCATCGCCACCCAGACGAACCTGCTGGCACTCAATGCTGCTATTGAAGCAGCACGGGCCGGCGAAGCAGGACGCGGGTTCGCAGTCGTGGCCGACGAGGTGCGCAAACTCGCCACGCGCACTACAGAAGCCACACTGCAAGCAACCAGCATGATCAATCGCTAAACCGAGTCTTAACGCAGCACTGGCGGCAGGGAAAGCCCGCGCCGCCTATCGGCTGGCCTTCCGCACACGTCCTTCCAGGCAGTCAACCTGCTGCCATTCTGCGGTCGTGTAGCCAAGCCCTCAAGCAAGACCGTCGAGTCTGGCCAACCACTCGGGGGTAAGCGTCAATTGAGCTGCGGATATGTTCTCGTGAAGGTGGGCAATCGAGGACGTACCCGGAATCAGCAAGATATTGGGCGAGCGTTGTAGCAGCCATGCCAGCGCGACTCGCAAGGGCGAAGCAGCAGCCTCTTTGGCCACCGCTGAAAGCGCATCCGATTGCAGCGGGCTGAACCCACCCAATGGAAAGAACGGCACGTAGGCGATGGCCTGCTTCGCCAGCTCGGCGATCAACGCCTCATCGTCGCGATGGGTAAGGTTGTAATGGTTCTGCACGCAGGAGACTGGGGCAATGGCCTGAGCCTCCCTGACCTGATTTGCAGTAACGTTGCTCACACCCAGGTGACGTATGAGACCTTGCTGTTGTAATTCGGCTAGTGCGGTGAAAGCCTCTTCGATAGATCCTTCACAAGGCGCGCCCTGCGTACCCCAGACTCTCAGGTTCACCACGTCCAGCACATCCAAAGCCAAATTGCGCAGGTTGTCGTGGATACTGCTGACAAGGGCTTCAGGGGTCAGCGCCGGATTCCAGGAGCCATCCGTACCGCGTGACACACCCACTTTGGTGACGATAACCAACTGCTCCGCATAAGGAGCCAGCGCTTCACGGATCAACTGATTGGTGACGTGAGGGCCGTAAAAGTCGGCTGTATCGATGTGGTTAACGCCCGCATCAATCGCCGCCCGGAGCACAGCAACAGCTGCCTCTGGGTCTTTCGGGAGGCCGTATACATGGGGGCCGGCCAACTGCATGGTGCCGTAACCCATACGATTGACCATCCGATTGCCTAATTTGAACGTACCGGCTATTTCCGCGTTACTCATAGCGTATGCCTCAAGTTTATTGCCGCTATAGACGGCCTGGGTATCATCTATCTTTTCGAAGAGTGGCTGCGTCCACACATTGACAGCGGAGCCCTGGTGCCGATTTTGGAACCCTGGTGGCAGGACTTTTCCGGGCCCTATCTTTACTACCCGGGCCGACGGCACCTACCCTCGCCTCTTAAAGCACTGATTGACTACATCAAACTAGAACCGCACGGCTCGCGGTGAAAACTTGCGCAGTCGAGTATCGATGAAAAGAGGGCGTGGCTCTACGCCCTCCGGCTGGCTAACGATCAGCCGTCACGAACCCACAAATCAGTTGAAGATTTCGGATTTGAGGATGATCTTTCCTCGTGCATGTCCGGAGGTCAGCCGTGCCCATGCGTCAGCAAAGGCAGTCAGTGGCACCTCACGATCAATGACCACCGTTACCTCCTGCTCGATGACTGCCGAGACCAGCTCCCCTAGCCGCTCTGCATAAGGCGCTGCATAGAAGATGCTTGCCGAGACGCCGAAAGATTGTGCAATCGAGGTATCCGGAGGCATGGCGGTAGATATCAGCCGCCCGCCTCTGCGCAGCACCTCAAAGGAACGCAGCTGCGTTTCACCTCCGACCAGATCCAGCACTAGGTCGACATCATGCACAAGCTCCACGAAATCCTGCGACGTGTAATCGATCACCTGATCGGCGCCCAACCGCGCCGCCAGTTCGATACCGTCGCCCGACGCAGTGGCGATCACCCGAGCACCAGCACGTTTGGCGAATTGAATCGCAAAGGTCCCCACACCTCCGGCTGCTGCATGGATGAGCACCGTCTCGCCAGCCTTCAGGCCAGCGGTGGAAAATAGCGAATGCCACGCGGTTGTTGCAGCGATGGGAATGGCCGCGCCTTCAGCGGCGGAAAGCTTCAGCGGCAATGTCACACAGGCGCTAGCAGGCACGGCGGCAAACTGAGCGAAGCCCCCGCCCGAGCCGGCATCCGTCCAGACGATGACCCGGTCACCTGCTTGCCAGTTTTCCACGGCGGAACCTACCTCGACGATCATGCCCGCAAAATCGGTACCCGGCGTGATCGGCAACTGGATATTGAAGAATTGCGCGGCCCCACCGGATACCACCAGAGCATCGAGTGGATTTAGCGCGGCTGCTTCAATACGCACTAGCACCTGGTCCGCAGCGACCTCGGGCATGGGTATGTTTTCCACAGCAGGGGTTTGCTTGTAAGCGTGAATACGGACAGCTTTCATGGTTGGCTCTCTTGTAAGGAACGGGAAGAAAGCGCCAACTCCGACGAAGAGTCAGCAGGTTGCACAGCGAGCACGGTTGCCATGACCGAGGCCTGCCAATCGAAATAGGGATTGAACGTCAACCGCGCGTGAATCTTGCCTTCCTCGCGGTAGCCCCAATCCGAGTACCACGACTGAGCACCCTCCTCACAGGCTTGCGTCACCTCGGCCAGTTGGCCATTCAGGCATATCCGCAAACTGCCCCGTTCGCCGTACAACGGATTGCTTGGCGCGAAAAGCAGGCTCATGTGGGAGAACTGGCTGATACGCAGCAATGGCAGGTGCTCCTCACGCACCAATACTCGCCTGCGGTCGAACAGCTCGATAGGCTCTGTTCCATACCAGACCAGCCGGCTGGCGGGGTGGGTGAAGCGATGCTGGAATTTTTCCAGCAGATACCGCGTGTCGAGCACCGAATCGTGTTGAGCAACCACCATCAACACTGGCTTGTCGTAAAAGCGCTCATCAAGCAGTCGCTGTACCGCGTGGCTGCTGCGGTAGAACTGAGCGAAGCCGTTGGTAGGGGTATTGAGATAACGAACGCTGTTCTGCATCGGCCGTTGTTCATCAGGCGCGATCAGCCAGGACCGGAAGTGAACGGCCATCGGCGCCAGCCAGTCCAACTGGCTGGACGAGCGAAACCCCGGTGAAAACAGCAGGAGTCCAGCGATATCGGGATTGGCGTAGGCATACTCGAGCGCCAGATTGGCGCCCGTGGAAAAGCCACCCAGGTACACGAGCTCGACTTCGCGCTGAAGTATTTGCGCCTGCTCACGGACCACGTCGCGCCATTGCGAAATGTCGACATCCAGTAAGTCCTCCGGGCGGGTCCCATGACCGGGCAATAACACCGTGCGCACCAGAAAGCCCTGAGCAGCTAGCACCGGAGCGAGGTCATTGAACGACCATGGCGAGTCTCCCAAACCGTGAACCAACAGGATGCCCCTGCTGGGAAGGACATTAGTTGCCGCGCGCCATTCCCGTGGTGCATTCCACTCCGTTTCGGCCCGAGGATCTGCGGTTTGATAATTACGTTTCAGGCGCAGCTGCTCGAGGGTTGCAAGCCGATAGTTGGCAAAATCCGTAGCGGCGTTGGCCTGTTTCTGCGGCAACACACACGCGCCAAGTAGCACGGCAACGCTGAGGGTCAGCAACGCCCGCACCAGCGCTACTATCCTGACCCGGGAGTTATCGCTACGCATTGCGGGACCCGGATACCGGCGGGCGCGAGGCGGCTCCGTACAAAAGCGTATGCACGGCGCTAGACACCACTTCATCCACTTTCGCAGCGGGCAGGTCGTCACCGAGCAAACCGACGATGGCGCGCAATTTTAGATCGCTTGAAATCATGCTCACGAACTGCACCGCCAGCACCTTGGCTGGTATTTCGGCAGTGAGTTTGCGGTTCGTCGACTGCTGATGCGCGGCAATCCAGGTCGCCAGAATATCGATCACTTTCTCGTAGCTGGCCGCCAGCATCGCCTGGGCAATTTTCGGGAAACGCTTGCCTTCGGTGGTAAGCAGCCGGTGCACCGCAAGCGTGCGAGGCGAGAGCGCGGTTGCTACTAGCTCCCGACCGAACTCCGGGAGCACATCGGCCGGGTCCAGTCCGTTGATATTGAGGTTTTCCAAAGGTTTGGCCATTTCAGCGCAGACATGCAACATCGCCGCTTCAAACAGCCCCTCCTTGCCACCGAAATGGCTGTACACGTTGCGCCTCGAGCCACCTGCTCGTGCAATCAGGTCATCAACGGCAACCGCCTCAAAGCCCTTGTCGAGAAACATCTGCGCGGCGATCACCACCAAGTCGTTAATTCGCTGCGCCCCTTTGGCGGTGCGATGAGCAGCGCTTTGCTGAACCAATCTGACAGACATTCAATAGGCTCCTCACCTCAATTGGTACGGTACCGTATCATACCTTTTTAGGATGAAAAGAGATTTTCACTGCCTTGCAATGTTTGGCAATCAGTCAGAGGAATTTGACGCTAGCGCTGCAAGATCGGTTGACCCGCCTCTGGCAGCACAAATGAAAACCTTCACCGCTGTGCGCTCAAAATCAGAAAGATCCACCAAGGGTCTGCCAGTCATCTTCGCGGCCTCATCCCAACGGCGTAGTTGTAGGCTGTCGTTAAATAACGGGTTGCGCTCGAAGGCATCCGCTTCGGCATCACTCATCGCCCCACCCTGCCATGTCAGCGTCTGGCAGCTAGCCGGGCTCAGCCTGGCCAGATAACCTGGTTCGCGCAGACAGAGGTAGCGCTTGGCATCGACGTGCCGCGCGACCAGTCCACAGAGCCGATCAGGGAAACCCCGTTGGCGAAGCCAATGGGCGCCAACGTGTTCGTGCCCCACACGGCCGAGCCCAGCCATGCTGATGTGATCTGCCGATGGGGCGCAGAAATGGCCAATGTCGTGGCAAAAGGCAGCAAGGGCCAGCTCATCATCAGCCCCGTCTGCCAGCGCCAACTCGGCAGCCTGGGTCATATGTTCGAGCTGGCTGATCGGCTCGCCGATGTAATCCCTGTCGGCTTGCAGACGGCAAAGCGCGAATAGCTCGGCAACTGCCGCCTCGGCACTCATGCGGCCTGCGCGTTCGGCCATTGGCCTTCGCCCAGCAGCGCAGCGACGGTCCGCTCGCCCAAGCCAAGGCCAACGCTCATGCCGACGCCGGTGTGCATCAGAACGGCAGTAACGCCTTCGGCGGCCTTTAACACGCTGAACGGCCCCGGCCCGCGAGCGCCGTAAACGCCTTGCCAGCGCTCCACTACCTGAAGTTCGCCAGCAAACGTCTGCTCAGCGAGGTCGATGAGGATCTGATCGACTTCTTCGGCATTGAACGGCCCTGCATCACTGCCGTAATCGTGAGAATCGCCGATGATCAGTTCGCTGTAGGGAGTTGGGCTGACCAACAAGTGAATGCCGTAGGTATCCAGCGCAGGCTGCTGACGGCGGATCTCGGCGCGTATCGCCTCGGCCTCCGGCAGGTCGGCAAAGGCGTTGTAGTGCACGCAGCTGAGCCCGGTGAGCACGGCGTGTTCCAGCGCCAGCGGCTGCTTGAGTCGCGCACGCAGCATTTGCAAGCGACACACCTGCGGCTTGAGCGCGGCCAATGGCTCGGCCAGCAGCGTCTGGTAGTCATGCCCGGAGCAGACCAGAATCTGCGGCGCGCGGAATCGGCCTGCGGTGGTCTGTACGCTTCCCGTTTCGACGTCACGCACCAGGGTCGAAAAGTGAAACTGCACGCCCAGTTTGCTCAGGTACTCGACGATTTGCGGCAGCGCCTCGCGGGAGTAGAGTTGCTGATCATCGAGCCCATGCAGCGCAGCCCGATGGTGAGCAAAACGGCCGTCGTACAGTGCCTCCAGCTCAGCACCGCGCAGCAGGTCGACGCGGTAATCCATTTCCCGAGCGCGGCCGGCGCAAAAAGCGTCGAGCAGCGCCTCTTCAGCCTCACTGCGGGCGAATAGCAGCGAGCCTTTCTGCTTGAGTGACAGACCCGCTGCCTGGCCCAGGTCGCCCCACAGCGTGCGTGACTGACGTGCCAGATCGAGCATCACGCCCGGTGCTTGGCCAGTGACCAATGCCTGACCGAAATTACGGATGGATGCGCCACGTGGCGTGTCGGTGCGCTCGAACACGCGGACCTTGAGGCCGCGTTTAATGCCTGCCCAGGCGTGGGCGAGCCCCAGCATGCCGGCGCCAACGATCAGCAGGTCACAATCTTGCTGACTCATAGAAAACTCCTGATTCAAAACCAGAGGCCGCGGTGAGCGGCCTGCTACAAAACCGTGGCGGTACCCGCAGATGCCGCCCGGTACGGTTACTTGGCGACGGGCTCGGACTTGCCGTCATAACGCTTGCGCCACTCGGCCAGAATCCGCTCACGGTTCTCCGAGGCCCAGGCAAAGTCGTTGTTGATCAGGCGCTGCTCGTAGTCGGCAGGGAGCTCCTGAAAGCGTTCGGCGATGCCCGGTTGGGCGAGTACGGCAAAGTTGACCTTGTACAGGTCCATTGCCTCGCGGCTGGCCGAGAAGTCGGCAAGCTTCTTGGCGGCTTCGAGCTTATCGGTGCCCTTGACGATGCCAGTGGCCTCGATCTCCCAGCCCAAGCCTTCTTTAGGCAGCACGATGTCCAGCGGCGCGCCTTTGCGCTTGAGCTGCACGGCCGGGTACTCGAAGGAAATTCCGATGGGAAATTCACCTGCCGCCGCCTGCTTGCAGGGCTTGGAGCCGGAGTGCGTGTACTGGCCGATGTTTTGGTGCAGTTTGTCCATGTAGGCCCAGCCGCCGTCCTCTCCAAAGGTCTGCAACCAGGCGCTGACATCCAGATAGCCAGTGCCGGACGACGCCGGGTTGGGCATGACGATCTTGCCCTTGTAGACAGGGTTGGTCAGGTCTTCCCACTTGACCGGCTTGGGCAAGCCCTGCTTTTCAGCCTCGATGGTGTTGAAACAGATGGTCGCAGCCCAGACGTCCATGCCCACCCAGGCTGGTGGGTTGGCCGGGTCGCGGTAGTTTGCGCCGATCTTGTCGAGGTTGGCCGGCGCGTAGGGCACGAGCATGTCCTGCTGCTTGAGCACGGCCAGGCTGGAGCCAGCCAGCCCCCATACCACGTCAGCCTGCGGACGGTCTTTTTCGGCCAACAGCTTGGCGGTCACGATGCCCGTGGAGTCACGCACCCACTTGATGCGGATGTCCGGGTTCTGCTTTTCGAAGGCTTTCTGGTACGTGTTCAGCTGCTCCACTTCCAAAGCGGTGTAAACGGTCAGCTCGGTTGCGGCCTGAGCGTGCAGTGCGCCGGCGGCGAGCAATGCGGCGGCCAGTACAGTGAATTTGGACATGATGAAGCTCCTGGAACGGCGTTGGTTGTCTGGGTAGGCCGGCTCAGAGACGGCCCATGAATCAGGTCAGCAGCCTTGCGGGCTTTCCCCCCGTGCAAGGCGCTGGTTGATGGCATCCACCACCGGCGGCAGATCCGCCAGGGTGTCGATCAGGTAATGCGGTCGGCTGTCCTCGAACAGCGCATCGATGCGCTCGCGCTCAGCGGCCAGACGCTCAGCAGGCAGCGCCTGGAATTGCGCCCAGCTCAGCCCGAGGAAGTTGCCGGAAAAACGCAGCGCCACGGTCCACATGCCGGCACTGCGCCCTTCGAGAATGCCGGGCTCGGTATCGTCGACCTTGACGCAGGCGGCGACATCGTCGAGCCCCAGAGCGATGACGTTGGCCAGCGCCTGTGCCGGGCTGGGGCGCCCTTTGGGTACCTCGTCGGTGGCGACCACGTGGTCGGGCTGGTAGCCGGCGGCTGCGGCCAGTTCCACGACCTTTTGCATCACCACCTGCGGATAGCCGGAGCACGTACCAATCTTCAAACCGCGCTCGCGCAGATCCGCCACCGCTTCCAGCGCGCCAGGTATGGGCGCCGAATGCTCACCGACTTTTTCGATCTGCAGGGGCATGAAGCGCTCATAGATCGCGGTGACATCCTCGTCGGTCGGCAGCCGAGCGAAGCGATGCATGAAGCGCTCGGTCACGGCCGGCTGGTCGCACAGCGTGCGGATGTGATCCCACTTGCCCATGCCCATGGGCCCCCGTGCCTCTTCCAGGCTGATCTCGATATCGAACTGAGCGAAGGCTTCAACGAAGATGCGGGTCGGCGCAAAGGAGCCGAAATCCACGACGGTGCCGGCCCAATCGAGGATGGCGGCTTGTAGCCGGTCAGGGTGCTGATAGCGCATGGGATTCTCCGGGATCAATGATTGGCAGCGCCGCGCCAGGCCTGGGACCGGCGCAGCAAGCCGCGCGAGGCCCCGGCCAGCAGCAGCGAGACGCCAGTGGACGTGAGCAGGATCAGGGTGGACATGGCCGCGGCACCGCCAACGTTGCCGGCGTCGTCCATGTTCAGCACGGCGACCGAGGCCACCAGGCTGTCTGGGCTGTAGAGGAAAATCACCGCCGACACGGTGGTCATCGCCGAGACGAACAAGTAGCGGACGATGTCCAGCAAGGCCGGCAGGCACATCGGCAAGGTCACCCGCAGAAAGTGGCTGAACAGCGGCACCTTCAGCGACAGGGCGGCGGCCTCGAACTCACTGTCGAGCTGGCGCAGGGCGGTGGCGGCGGTCATCTGCGCGGTGGTCAGGAAGTGCGCAACGGTGCAGATCACCAGCAGCGTCAGGCTGCCGTACAGACCGTTCAACGGGTTGTTCGGGAGGTTGAAGAAGAACACGTAGCCAAGCCCAAGCACCAAGCCCGGTACCGCCATGGGGATGAAGCACAGCAGACGCAGGGTTTGCGTCAGCGGGCTCTGCCGGGTCTTCTCCAGCAGGTAGCTGCCGGTGAAGATCAAGGCACTGCCGAACACGGCAGACGCAATCGCCAGCGTCAGGCTGTTGCGATAGGCCAGCCAACCGCCAGGCAGCTCGGAAAAGGCATAGTTGTGCAGTGAAAGCGACAGGTCGTAGGGCCAGAACTTCACCAGCGATGAATACACCGCCATGCCGAAAACCCCGAGCAGCAAGGCGCACACGGACAACACCAGCAGCATGAAGGCGCCGTCACGCCTGCGATGCGGCTTGGCAACATAGGCTTGAGCACGACCGCCCATGGCATCGCGCTGGCGACGTCGCAGCCACAGGTCGACCGTGAAGCTCAACAGGGCTGGCAATAACAGGAACAGCCCGATCAGCGCGCCTCGCCCGAACTGCTGCTGGCCAAGCACTGCTTTGTAGGCTTCCAGTGCAAGCACTTGATAGTCACCACCCACCACCACCGGCACACCAAAGTCAGTGATGCACAGAGTGAACACCAGGCACCCGGCGGCGAATACGCCCTGGCGGCTGCCCGGCCAGGTGATGCTGCGAAAGGCACGCCAAGGTGAGGCACCCATGCTTGATGCGGCATCGAACAAACGAGCATCAGCCAGCGCCAAGGCGCTGAGCAGCACCATCAGTGCGTGGGGAAAGGTGTAGATAGCCTGCCCCAGAACGATGCCCCAGAAACCGTAAATGCTGTCCGGGAAGATGTCCCGCAGCACGCCCTGATTGCCGAACAGGTAGATCAGCGCGATGCCGGGCAGCATCGAAGGCGCAAACAGAGGCAGCAAGGAGATGCCACGGAACACACCTTTACCCGGCACACACGTACGCTGCAGTGCATAAGCGAACCCGTAAGCAAGCGGCACCACAATCAATACAACCGCCAAGGCACTTTTCAGGCTATTGCCCAGCAACCAACGGAAATTGGCGCTGCCGAACAACTCGGCAGCGGCGGCAAGCCCTCCGCCCTGTGACGGGTCGCCGAAAATGCCGCGCCAGAGCATGGCCAGCAACGGCAGCAGCACCGCCAACAACAGCAACGCGAGCATCAGCCACTGGCCGCCCTGAACGAACAGGCGATCAGCCCGATCTGCCGGGCGCTGGCGTGCCGAGCCGCGAATCATCGCCATCACCTGTTCCATCAGGCAAACACTTGCAGGGAGTGCGGCGGCAGGGCGACGCGAATCTGCTTGCCGTGCAGCGGCGGCATGGCCTCGGGCGCCATTTCGGCTAACAGGGCATGGCCTGGCAGATCATCCAGCTCGAAGCTCAGGCGGCAGCGGTTGCCCAGAAAAGTTATGTCCCGCATCCGCGCCGAGAACAGGTTGTCCTGTTCCGACACGGGGTTGACCAGCACCGCCTCAGGCCGGCAGAAAAGGCGACCTTGCTCGCTCTGCCCGGGTGTGGTCAGGCGCAGGCTAAGCCCGCCGACACGCGCATGGGCACCATCACGTTGGTACGGCAGCCAGTTACCCTGGCCAACGAATTCGGCGACGAAGGGCGTCGCCGGCGCATCGTAGATCGCCTGAGGCGTTGAATACTGCTCGACCCGGCCCTGATTCATCACCGCGATCCGGTCGGCCATCAGCATGGCCTCATCCTGATTGTGCGTGACCATCAGGGTGGTGATGCCGAGCTGGCGTTGCAGGCTGCGCAGCTCACCGCACAGGTGCTCGCGCACCTGTGCGTCAAGCGCAGACATGGGTTCGTCGAGCAGTAGCAGAGACGGGCTTGGCGCCAGCGCGCGTGCCAGCGCTACCCGTTGTTGCTGGCCGCCGGAGAGCTGCGCGGGATATTTGTGCTCGCTGCCGGTCAGGCCAACCAGATCGAGCATTTCGCCAACCCGATTTCTACTCGCCTCGCGCCCCAGCGCAGTCAAGCCGTAGGCAATGTTCTGGGAGACGGTCAGATTCGGAAACAGCGCATACGACTGAAACAGGATGCCGTAATCGCGCGCTTGTGGCGGCAGCAGGGAGACGTCACGGCCGGAGAAAAGGATGCGACCCTGGTCCTGCCGCTCAAGGCCGGCGATACAGCGAAGCAGTGTGGTCTTGCCGCAGCCGGACGGGCCGAGCAGACAGACCAGTTCCCCTGCGCCCACATCCAGCGAGACGCCATCAAGTGCTTTGAACGTGCCGAAGCCCTTTTGTATATCGTGCAGTTGCAGATCGACGGTGGCCATCAGCGGAACCTCGTTTGATTCGAACGAGGTCCATGTTGGGCGAGGTGTACTAAGGCTTTATGGCAGTTGGGCAAAAGCTGCCGATAGTGGCATCAGTATATTTGTGACCGATGGAGGCCGATTTAGCCCTCAGCCACCTCACGGGCGATGCTAAGGAACGCGGCTGGCAGGCGAGCCTGCTTTCGCTCCCGCAGGCAATACAAATACTCCGGTATTACCGGCGCATCTTCGAGCTCGATAACCCGCAGATCTGGATTGTCCGGCACTTCATGGCGGGCAATGACGCTGATTCCGATGTTTCGCAACACCGCCTCGCGAATCGACTCGCGACTGCCAATCTCAAGCAGCGGGCCAGGAGCGACGCCCGCCCGCTGGAGCATCCCCTCGGTGAGCGTGCGCGTCGTCGAACCGGCTTCACGCATCAACAGGGCATGCCCCGCCAACGCCGATGGCGGCAACCGTGAGTAGATCGCCAGGGGGTGGCTGCGGTGGACGGCCAGCACCAAGGGGTCGTGGCCGAGTGTCAGCCGGCTAAAACGTGCATCCTCTTCCAGTTGCGACGAGGCGGCCAGGTCGACCCGGTATTCCTCCAGCGCTTCGATCACCTGTTGGGAGTTGCCAATCTCCAATGTCACTTGAATCTGCGGCATGGATTCGCGAAAGCGACGCACCAGATCCAGCACGTAATACGGAGCCGTGGCCGCCAGGCGCAAACTGCCCTGCATGTGTCCGCTGTTGCGCAGGAAAAATTCGATATCGGCTTCCTGCTCTAACAGCTTCTGCACCATCGGCAGCAAGCGTGCGCCTTCCTCGCTGACGGTCAGCCGTCTGCCGCCGCGGTAGAACAGCTCGACCCCATACTGCGACTCGAGGTTACGAATCTGCGTAGTGACGGTGGGCTGGCTGAGTCCGAGCTTCTTCGCGGCGTGAGTGATGCTGCCCACCCGGGCCACCATGTGAAACGACTTGAGTTCAGCTGATAGCATGCACAGGCTCTAATGGAGGCGGATCATCTGACAGGCAATTAAGTGAGGCGACATTAACCAATGTTGACACAACAGCGCAGTGGCAATGACATGAAGTGGCCACGACAAACCTCGGTGAGTGGGCGAGGCACCGAAGGCATAACGGCAGTGCAGCACTGAGCAAACCCCGCGACCGTCCGCCTTCGGGCTATCTCCCCCAGTTGTTTGCAGCCTGAGGGTGTGGCACGCAGATGCGAGCAGACTCCCAAACCGCAACCTTCATCATCCAATGCCTGCGTCGAGCAGACGTTCGCCCAGCCCTGCAGCCCCTACTTTGGCCCGTTTTTGGCCGTTTACTGCCGGTCATGAAACGCGCCTTGCGCCGAGAGCCGACAGTGCCAATAAATAATCTGCTCGCTTTTCTAGGCGTAAAGGGTCGCGGTGGCCGCACGGAGCCATCACGTCAGGTCGTGAAGATCTTTGCTGGTGGCCGGGTCAATTGCAAATTCCGAGAAGCGCACGACAAGCCCGCTTCGTTCCGGGGTACAGGCCGTGGGGCCAACCTGGTAAGTATTGGCAAGCGGGAACGGGGCCAGCCGAAGCAGTGGCCAGAAGCTTGCGTCGCGGGATGCCTGGATACGCATCGCGCCATTGGAAAGCGTGACGCGGATATAGAAGTCTTCCAACTCCTTGAATGGCTGCGAGACCGACCAATCCGATTTTCCGTCGGTGACGACAGTGCTGAGAAACGCTTGCCCGTCGGTGAACTCCACCCCAGTCTTCACCCAACGTTTCTCGTCGATCCGCACCATCAGGCCGGCCTGGTCGTACAAGGAGCGGAATTCGCCCTGAATGCGGATTGTCGCCGTGAATTCGTCGGTGGTAGCAATACCTAGAAAATGCGCCGTGTCGCGGGTAAAGCCATAATGGGTCTCGCGCCAGAAATCCGTTTTTTGCTCGGTGGTCATCGTCAGGCTGTGTTCCGAAACCTCTGAGGTGTCGGGACGATTCAGCCATTCGCCACGTCGAAAATCGATATTCATGCGCAGGCTCCATGGGCCACGAGATAACGGCGTTGATCGCGACGCTCGAAAAAGCGACCCGCAAGCCATCGCAAAGCCGGCTGAACGGCGCACTTCGGTCAAGACTCGCTGCCGACATTTGCCGAGCAGGGTTCAGACTCGAGGCAAGGGGACTTCCTTTCCCACTTCTGGACGGGAGCCGGTTAGATGCACCGTTTGTAACGGGTGCCATATATAGAGGGGGCTGGCGTATTGGCCTTCTGGTCACTAGCAGCCAAAACCAAGCCAGCTCTTTTGCGAGATGCCCATCGGAGGGCCACACAGCCAGTCACTCAGTGCCGGCGCCCACCTACGCCATCGCTGTCGTGTCTCCACTGCCGCGGGCTGACGCCGAACCAGCGGCGGAAGGCGCGTGAAAATGCGCTGACTTCCGAATAACCGAGCAGCGGTGCCAGATTGGAAATCGGCAGTTGATGCTGGCGCAGGTAATGCGTAGCCAGCTCGCAGCGCAGCTTGTCCACCACCGCGGAGAAATTCAGCCCCTGCTCACGCAACCGCCGCTGCAATGACCAGTTGCTCATGCCCAACTGCTCGGCCACCTGCTCGAGCACGGGTTCGCCAGACAGTAATTGCTGGCGAATCTGCTCGCGCACGTCATCGACGATATCCCGCGTACCGCGACCGCTCAGGTTGCTCAGCTGGCTGAGGGAGTCCTGCATCACCAGCAGCAATACCGCGTCACCCTGGGGCATGGCGCGGTCCAGGCCGCGTTTGGGGATGACCAGGGAATTGAATGGCTGCTCGAAATACACCGGCGCATCGAAGACTTTGCAGTGCTCGTGCCAGTGCTCGGGCCGCGGATGCTCGAAGTGCACCGCGCGCGGCGCCCACTGGCTGCCCAGTACGTGACGCACCAGGTTGAGGGCCATGCCCAGGGTCAGCTCGGCGTCCTGACGGCGGCACAGGATCGCACCGTGGCGCACCTGATAGTCGAAGCGGTAGCACTCGCCCTCGTCCACCAGGCGGATCAGGCTGTTGCGCTGATGCAGTGGAAAAGCGCGCGCGAAGTTGATCAACGCCTGCTCGACAGTCGCCGAGCACAAACCGATATAGCCCAGCAGCCCCAGCGCCTGTGGTTTGAACTGCTGCCCGTAATAGAGCCCGAAGTTGTCGCAGCCGGATTGTCGCGAAGCCTCTTCCAGCACTTGGCAGTAATTAGGCAGGGCGAGGCTCAGCGTCGGGTGGCGTAAGGATTCCGGGTCGATACCCGATACGCCGAGGATGCGATCCGGGTCGCCTCCGTGCTTTTCGATGAAACCACACAGGCCGCTGGCGGCTGCCGCCAGTACGCCCGTATTGGTCTGCACGCCCGCGAGAAACGACAAGCCGGCAGAGCAATCAGGCTGGGTGAGAACGGAACTCATCGGCGCCTCCTTCGTGACAATTTATGTCTTTAAGCAAGAAACACGCCGCTACTCCGAAGATGCCCGCATGGCCGCTGATGGAGCAACAGCGGGCGACAGGCCGTAAACAGCGACGCGATTTATGGCCCTAAAACGAGTCGTTCGGAAACACTCGCACCGAAACGGCGCACACCAATTGACCCACCACGACACGGTGCAGGTCATTAGTGAAATTTGACT
>Ga0265798_10004096_pt1 | contig 20360 bp, 10 predicted proteins | sample P3T30metagenome_FD_192430 | JGI IMG/M metagenome (GOLD analysis project Ga0265798, IMG submission 192430) | Plant litter microbial communities from East Loma Ridge, Irvine, California - P3 T30 | ecosystem: Environmental > Terrestrial > Plant litter > Unclassified | place: USA: California... | reverse complement strand
ACGTCGCTTGCTTCAGGTCAATTGTCGGACGTGATAGATCGCGATACTACCGGATTCGGTAGAGCCGACGTAGGGCGATCAAAGGAAATAGGCGTGAATCTCAATGATCTGAAAGACACTTACGCGTACTTGTCCGACGCAAATCGCCCAATACGCTTACGCGTGTCGCAGGAGCGGGACGCTATCGGCAACATCCTCCTTGTCAAGCGAGTATCAGGAAGCGAAACGTTGTGCGGCGGACTGGAGTACCGCCTTCTATGCGTATCGACTCGTGCCGACGTGCCTTTAAAACAGTTGATTGCCCTCCCGGTTGAACTACAGTTCGTCACCGATCAAGGCGACATCCGCTCCGTATGCGGCATCGTGTCCCAGGCGTCGGCCGGCCAAAGCGACGGAGGCCTCGCGACGTATCAGTTGGTGGTGCGCGATGCACTGGCACTAATGGAGTACCGGACTAACACGAGAGTATTTCGCAATCGGAATGAACTGGAGATCAGCAAGATCATTTTCGACGAGTGGCGCCAGAACAATCCAGTGCTGGCAAAAGCGTTTGACGTCGACTGGTCCCGTATTACCGGAACCTATCCCGCGCGCGAATTTTCGATGCAGCATAACGAGTCGGACGCAGCTTTTCTTCGTCGCTTGTGGAAACGCCGTGGTATCGCATGGTTCGTGCAGGCTGGCAAAACGAGTGGCGCTCCAGCGCAGGAAACGCCGGTGCACAGCCTCATTTTGTTCGACGACGCATTCGCTCTTACGCAGAATGCGGCAGGCACTGTGCGTTACCACCGTGACGGCAGCACGGAACAGCGTGACAGCGTCATTGCCTGGAGTCCGGTACGTGAGCTGAGGCCAGGTGGCGTGGGGCGGCAAAGCCTTGATTACTTGCAGACTCGTCCATTATTCAGTTATGCGCTCTCCTGCATCGACCAGGGGAAGATGGGCAATCAGTTTGCCGTTACGCTCGATGATTACTTGATCGACGTGCCGCATGCGGGCGAAAACGGAGATGACTATCGCAAGCTTGGTGAGTTGCGTATGAAGCGGCATGAGTACGAGTCGAAATGCTTTCATGGTGAAGGCAGTGTGCGCGCTATGTGTGTCGGACAGTGGATCGCCATGACAGGGCATCACGATATCGACACGCATCCTGCAAGCGAACGAGAATTCGTCGTTACGCGGCTGGAAGTCGATGCGGAAAACAATCTACCCAAGAGAGTTGACGAGCAGATCCAGCGCCTGTTTGCGCTGAGCCGATGGAATGAGACTTCATCGAGCGCAGCCCTAGAGGAGGCCAGTGATGAAAGAGGCATGCGTTACTCAAATCGTTTTTCCTGCGTTCGTCGAGGTGTTCCAATTGTTCCTGCCTTTGATCCACGCATCGATTTGCCTCGTCCTCAACTGCAAAGTGCGTTCGTCGTCGGCCCTGACGGAGAGGAAGTGCATTGCGACGAATTCGGCCGCGTGAAACTGCGTTTTCCAGGCACCAGGGCAGAAGACCACGTTATCGCTCAGGGTGCCGGCGCAAGCCAGAGCGACCGCGACTCAGCCTGGGTGCGCGTTGCCACGACCTGGGCCGGCAATCAGTGGGGGACGCTGACACTGCCACGAGTGGGCGATGAGGTGATCGTTGATTTTCTGGGCGGAGATCCTGACAAACCGATCATCGTGGCCCAAGTGTTTGGCGGAGTAGCCCGGCCGACTTCGTTTAGCCGCTCCGGCGCGTTACCGGGGAACCGGTATCTCTCCGGCATCAAGAGCAAGGAAGTGCAGGGGATGCGCTACAACCAGCTACGGCTGGATGACACGCAAGGACAAATCAATGCGCAGCTGTCTTCCCAGCACGGACACAGCGAGTTGAACCTGGGGTGGCTCACCCATCCCCGTATTGATGGCAAAGGCGAGGCGCGTGGTGAAGGAGCGGAGCTGCGTAGTGACCAGGCGGTAGCGGTACGCGGTGCGCAGGGTGTGCTCATCAGCGCAGCGGCTCGCCCGAAGGCTGGCGGCAAACAGCTGGACCGCGCAGAGCTGGTGAGTCTTGCGGAGGCCTTGCAAGGCGTGCAGCAACAACTGTCCCGGCTGTCGACTACGCACCATGCCGAAGAAACAGAGGACAGGGAACTCACACAGCTGGTCGGTTACTTGAAACAGTGGGAGGCGGGGAGCAACACCGATCCAGACAGTGCGGGCGACGGTGGTCAAGCAGTTGTCGCGGTGTCCGCACCCGCCGGTGTGGCGATGGTCAGCCAGGACAATGTCGCAATTGGCGCCCAAACCCATCTCGATATGGTCAGTATGGGTAATACCCAGTTCTCCGTCGGTAAGAAACTACTGGCACGAGTAACGGAAAATATCAGCCTGTTCGCGCACCGGCTCGGCATCAAACTGATTGCCGCCAGTGGCAAGCTCGACATGCAGACGCATGCTGGCGATATCGAGCTCACCTCCGCGAAACGTATCGTCTTGACCGCCGCAGAGGAAATAGTGCTGCAGGCGCCCAAGCTGCGCTTCGTTGCCAAAGGCGCCCAGGCGGAGATAGGTGGCGGCGCCATTACACAGCAATGCAGCGGCGACCACACGATCAAGTCGGCGAAATTCGCCCATATCAAACCTGGTGAGGGCAGCTTGGCGGATGTGAAGCTTCCGGTGAGCGACATGCTGCATGACCAGCAAACCGTCCTGCGATGGATCGGGACCGACGAACCGATGACGAACCAGCGTTATCGAATCACAACCGAAGACGGTCGCGTTTTCGAAGGGCGCACCGACGCTACCGGACTGACCGAGAGATTCACCAGTGCCATTCCATTTGGTAGCTACAGCATCGAAGCGCTCGACGATTGAATTGGAGGATAGCCAGTCATGACACGTATGGAACATCCTTTGCCTGCTCAGCAAAATGCGGGCGCAGCGCGCAAAGCTGAAGGGTTCGCGACGCCTGCGCAGGACGACAAACCTCAATGCGCGCGGATGCTTCCCAAGCGCGTTCTGCCTGTCATATTCCTTCCCGGGATAATGGGTTCAAACTTGAAGTTGAGCGCAGAGCGTCAGCAGCAGCTGCGCAAGAGCGACAATGTTGCTTGGCGTCCGGACGTACTCGGCCCTACGAACATTCGTGGTGCAAGCAACTTAACGGCGGCAGAGCGTCAAATGCTACTGGATCCCGAGCACACCTCTGTCGATGTTTACGATCTTTCGGGTCGTCCATTTGTCAGCGGAGATGGGCGGCACGGCAACGTGAAACTACATGACGACTTCGCATCCCCGTTATTAAAAGACGATCCGCCGACGCTCAGAAATCGGCTTGCCGCTGTTCAAAAAGCGCGGGCGAGAGGATGGGGCGAAGTCTTTTTCAAGAGCTATGGCGAGTTACTTCAGCATCTTGAGTCCCGTCTCAACGATACTTTTTTTGAGGGGAAATTACGTGCAACGTGGACCGATGTAATTGGTATCGATCCACGTAGGTGGCAGGCGGAGCCTGGATTGCCGCAACAGGCGCTGACCGAAGCGGAGCTTAAAAAGGTCGCAGGCGGATGCTGGTTCGCTGTGTATGCGTTTGGCTATAACTGGCTTCAATCCAATGGAAAAAGCGCCAAATTGATCGCTAGGCGAATCAACATGGTAATCGAAAACTTCACGGCAGCCGGGTACGAATGCAAGCAGGTCGTCGTGGTCACCCATTCAATGGGTGGTTTGGTTGGTCGGGCGCTGGTCCATCCTACATATGGCAATTTGCAGGAAAAAGTGGCCGGCATTGTTCACGGCGTAATGCCGGCTATAGGTGCACCGGCCGCTTACAAGCGCATGCGGGCAGGTTTCGAAGACCCGGGTCTGATGAGCGGAGCGGCCGAAAGTATTGGCGCAAAAGTGGCCGGCAATTTTGGTGACGAGGTCACTGCGGTATTGGCGAACGCACAAGGAGGGTTGGAACTACTGCCGTCAGACTCCTATGGTAATGGCTGGCTGCGTGTACGGCACAATGGCCGAAATTTGGAATGTTGGCCGAAGCAAGGCGATCCGTACAACGAGATTTACAAGGTGCGCTCAAAGTGGTACTCACTTTTCAGGGAAGAGTGGATCAATCCTAGTGGGCTGCCACCAGAGCAGGGCGGTGGAACGTTCGACCGTACTTGCGACCATCTTGATAAAGCGCAGAAATTCCATCAGGCGATCGCGAATACATTTCACCCGAACAGCTATGCGCATTATGGCGCGGATGGTGGACGTCGGAGCTTTGGTGAAGTTACGTGGGAAATCGATGCGCACTGTGCTAATACTGATGGTTGGCAAGACTGGCCTGTTATCACTGACACTAGACAGGGGAAAGTACAACTGGTGCGTTATGATCCCGGAGGTGACAATAAAGCACTTCAGCCTTTTATAGATTACGTTCCCAAGCCAATTCACGCGACCATTCAACCTCCTGCGGCAGCAGGCGACCAGACCGTTCCCGCTAAATCTGCCGATCACCAATTGAAGAGTGGAGTATTCAAAGGGATTTTTCGGCAGACGGGATACGAACACCAGTCAAGTTACAAGGACCCTCGAGCAATTGCGTCAACTTTGTACAGCATCGTGCGCATTGCCCAAAAGGTGAGATGGGATTGCGAGTGAGAATGACTATGCAAATAATTACAGGTAAAAAATTTTTTTACTCGCTGATTGTGGCTGGAATCCTCCTTCCAGCTTCCTTCGACTCTGATGCCAAAGATTGGAAGGCTCCTACCATGACTGCACTTACCCCCCGCTTGCAAACTATGTTTGAAAAGACCAAGGCGTTATGTTTTGGCCGGTTTATGGTCGATGTGCCGGCATCTTCAACTGTAGCTTGGGGAAGATCCATAGTTGGCATGACTGTAGTGGTCTATCCGGATAGAGCGGGTGAAGTTAGATCGGAAGCACAGAGGTTCATCGAAGAGTTGAAGAGCGAGAAGGCAATCAATCAAGACAATATTTCGCTGCTTATCTCGATTGATGATGTAAGGCAGCCGGAGGGGCAGATCGTAGTAGGCTACGAAGATTTCGAGGCAATCAGAGGTCTCGCTATTAAAGGATATTTCAAATTGGATAACTCCGGTGTGATTATCGAGGCTCGCCCGTTGAAAGATAAAAAAGATAAAGTGGTATCAGACATAGCTGAGATCGCTCGGCGATTACGATTGCGCAACGAGATTGAAGCTCCAGTTGAGCCCGGCAACTGCATTGAATACGGATTTCTCCCGGACAAAGCGGAAATGTCTGGAGAATATCCAAAAGTGTTGCTCGAGATCGGATTTCGCCTCAAAGAATTTCCGGACACAAATATTTCCATCGCGATCAGGCCCGCACAGCAAAAGTTCAACGAAAGTAATACCTTGGAGTGGCAATTGACGCGTCTTGAGAACGACTTGAAAGCGGAGGATTCAAATCATATACGGTTAAAAACCAGATACCTCCGCAGAGGAAAACGAACAATCCAAAACTGGGGGGAAGGCTTCGAAGCGCTGGCGCGTTCACCAGAACAACCTGAAATCCATTCAATCCACGATTTCGGTATGGATTTTCAAGGTGTAGCGAACGATCCACTCAAACCTTTTATCAATATCCAGATGCAAACAGGCATCGCAGACAATGAGGCCGGCGCAGCGAAGCCCCTTCTTACCGACGAGGAGGCTGTTGCAGTATGGGACAAGATCACCAGTACCATTCGCATTCGTCCAACAGGCTCCACGGCGGTGAAGTCGGCGGCGACAGAAACTCCGCCCGAATTCGCACTCGGAGAGCTCGCCGTAACCGGGCGCACTTGCCCGCAAAGTGGCATGTGGGAATCCAGCGAAGCGCCCAGGATGAATGGCGTCCAACGCCGATACCTCAAGGCTGGTGACATCATGCCGCGTGTTACCGTTCGTGGCGAACCATCGTTATGGCAGAAGTTGAATGGACAAACGCCTACCCATCAGTTGGCAACGATCTGGAAGCTGGTCGGTTACGACGATGTCTCAACACTCGCCAATACCGTAGCTGCGACACCATCCATCGTACAAGCTCTTCCGGAAACCAGCGCTGTAGAGAAGGCCGAGACTAACATTGCGTCCGACGACAGCCGGAGTGCAGAAGCGTCGCGCAAGGACAAAGGGTAATCATGCCGAATGTGATTCGCCTCGGTGATCCAACCTCTCACGGCGGCAAAGTGGTCAGCGTTAGCGCCGACCACTTTACAGTCGACGGGATAGCAGTCGCCCGCGTCGGCGATGCCTGCACTTGCCCTATCAAGGGACATGAAAACTGCAAGATCGCCGAAGGTAGTTCACGTCACGTTATCGCTAACAAGGAAGTCGCCTATGACGGTCACAAGACGACGTGCGGTGCTACCTTGATCGCTACGATTGGAACTTTTTTCGAAGAATGATGATGCCGGCAGACGTGATAGGGGGCCTAACCGGCAGGCATGGCAGCGAAAGCTTGCCACATTCCCGGCGCATTCGCTTCAGTGTATATTGCTGGGCGAATCATCAACCTCTACTCCCATTACATGTCCCCGGCACTACTCTTTGCAATCCTCATCGGCTATTTCGCCCTCCTGCTCGGTGTCGCCTGGGTGACCTCGCGCAACGCGGACAACGACAGCTTCTTCATCGGTAACAAGAGCAGCAACTGGATGCTGGTTGCCTTCGGCATGGTCGGCACCACGCTGTCCGGCGCGACCTTCATCAGCGTACCCGGGAACGTCGGCGCCGACGCCTTCGGCTATGCCCAGATCCTGATCGGCTACGTGATCGGCTACGTCGCCGTGGTCTACCTGCTGCTGCCGCTGTATTACCGCCTGCAGCTGACCTCGATCTACCACTACCTCGACGTGCGCCTGGGCCGCCGTTCCTACCAGAGCGGGGCCGGCTTCTTCATCATCTCGCGGCTGCTGGGCGCCACCGCGCGTCTCTATCTGGTCGTGAACATCCTGCAGGCCATCATCCTCGACAGCCTCGGCGTTCCGTTCTGGCTCACCACCCTGGTCATCCTCGGCATGATCCTGATGTACACCTACCAGGGCGGCGTGAAGACCATTGTCTGGACCGACACCCTGCAGACGAGTTGCATGCTGTTCGGCCTGTTCGCCTGCGTCTGGTTCCTGCTGGGCGAACTCGGCATGTCGATCCCCGCCAGCCTGGATGCGATGCAGTCGCAGGGCCTGGCGCGCATCTTCAACACCGACTTCGACAGCCCCAACTTCTTCCTCAAGCAGATCGTGGCCGGCATCTTCATCGTGCTCACCATGACCGGCATGGACCAGGAGATGATGCAGAAGACGATTTCGGTCAAGACCCTGAAGGATTCGCAGAAGAACCTGCTCACGCTGACCGCGGTGCTGGTGGTGGTCTTGCTGTCCTTCCTGTTCCTGGGCGGCCTGCTGTACCTGTACGCCCCACACGTGGGCGTGACGGCTACCGGCGACAAGATCTTCCCGGCCATCGTCATGGGCCATCTGCCCGCTGCGGTGCAGATCATTTTCCTGATCGCCCTGATCTCGGCCCTGTTCCCGAGCGCCGACGGCGCCATCACGGCGCTCACGTCGTCGTTCTGCATCGACATCCTCGGCATCAAGCGCCGCGCCGACCTGACGCAGGCAGCCCAGGAAAAGCTGCGCCGCCACGTGCACCTGGGTTTTGCCGCGCTGTTCCTGTTCCTGGTGCTGGGTTTCAAGGCGGTCGACAACCCGAGCATGATCGTGGTCATCCTGAAGCTGGCGGCCTACACCTATGGTCCGCTGCTGGGCCTGTTCGCCTTCGGCATGATGACGCGCCGTACACCGACCGACCGATTGGTCCCGTTCATTACGATCGGCGCCCCGATTCTCTGCGCTCTCCTTGAGTACAATCAGGAACACCTGCTCGGCTCTTACCGCCTGGGGCTGGAATTGCTGATGGTAAATGGCATACTGGTGTTTGCTGGCCTGTACGCAATCTCCCGCAAGGGCGAGCCAAGCCCGGCGACGGCAGTAGCCTGAGCCGACACCATTATTGATACGGAGTTCCGATGGCTTTCAAACCCCTGAGCGCGTTGCGGCGCGCCTTCGGCATGCTGTGGCATGCGGTCGACGTGTCCCGTCGCACCTTCATGAACCTGCTGTTCCTGCTGTTCGTGGTCTTCGTCGTGATGCTGTTCTCCGGCGGCGGCGTCAAGCCGATCGCCGCCAAGAGCGCGCTGGTGCTGGAACTGAAGGGCGACCTGGTCGAGACTTACCAGTCGAGCCTGGAAGACACCCTGCTCGACAGCGTGGCGGGCGACAGCAAGCGCGCGGTGCGCCTGCGCGACCTGATGACCGTGCTGGACGCGGCCGCCAAGGACAAGAGCATCGACACCGTGGTGCTGCTGCTGGACGGGATGAACGGCGGCGGCATGGCCATGCTGCGCGACGTCGGCGCGGCGATCGACCGCGTACGCGCGGCCGGCAAGAAGGTGGTGGCCTGGGGCGGCAGCTACGACCAGAAGCGCTATCTGCTGGCCTCGCACGCCGATGAAGTCTACGTGCACCCGATGGGCATGGTGCTGATCGAAGGCTTCGGCGGGCGCCGCAATTATTATCGCGACGCGCTCGACAAGCTGGGCGTGACGGTCAACCTGATCAAGGTCGGCACCTATAAAAGCTTCGCCGAACCCTACATCGCCAACGGCCCGTCGGACGCGGCGAAGGAAGCCGACAGCTACCTGTACGACGCCCTGTGGCAGGACTACACCGGCCAGGTCGAGAAGAATCGCAAGCTGGCCAAGGGCACCTTGGCCGGCTGGATCGAGACCCTGCCGCAGCAGATGCAGGCGCAGGGCGGCAGCGCCGCCAAGGTGGCCTTGCAGGCCAAGCTGGTCGACGGCATGAAGACCCGCGACGAGCTGCGCGACCTGCTGGTCAAGCGCGGCGCCTGGGATGAAGACATCAAGTCGTTCCGCCAGATCGGCTACGGCGACTACCTGCAGCGCCACCAGCCGAAACCTTTCGGCGACGCGGTCGGCGTGGTGGTCGCCTCGGGCGACATCACCGACGGCGCCAGCAGCCCCGGCGTGGTCGGCGGCACCACCACCGCCAACCTGATCCGCCAGGCGCGCGAGGACGAAGCGATCAAGGCGGTGGTGCTGCGGGTCGATTCGCCCGGCGGCAGCGCCTACGGTTCGGAACTCATCCGGCGCGAGCTGGAACTCACGCGCGCCGCCGGCAAGCCGGTAATCGTCTCGATGGGCGACGTCGCGGCCTCCGGCGGCTACTGGATCTCGATGGCGGCCGATCAGGTGATCGCCGACCCGGCCACCATTACCGGCTCGATCGGCGTGTTCACCATCCTGCCGACCGCCGAGAAGGTGGGCGACAAGCTGGGCATCCACACCGAGGGTTACACCACCACCTGGCTGGCCGACGCCTACAACCCGCTGCGCCCGCTCGACCCGCGCTTCAGCCAGCTGATCCAGAGCAGCATCAACAACGTGTATGGCGAGTTCACCAGCCGCGCCGCCGCCGCCCGCAAGACCACGGTGGCCAAGATCGACGAAGTGGGGCAGGGCCGGGTCTGGACCGGCGCCCAGGCCAAGGACCGCGGCCTGGTCGACCGTCTGGGCAGCTACCGCGACGCCCTGGACACGGCGGCCAAGGCTGGCAAGCTGGGCACGAACTACCGCGTGGCCTATGTCGAGCGCCCGGTCGGCAAGCTGGAACGCTTCCTCAACATGATGGGGGCGTCGACGGTGCAGGCGATCAACATCCAGGTCAAGCTCGGCCTGCTGGAAAATGCGCTGCCGGCAGGGCCTGTGGCGCAGGTCGCACAAGACATGGCGTGGTTGAACGACGTAGCGGGCGGGCGCAAGCCGTTTGCCGCGATCACCCACTGCTTGTGCAAGCTGCCTTGAAGAGAATTGTAGCCAGTTTGTAACGACTTACTGGCTTCCCCAAACGGGCGTGGACACAGTTCCACGCCCGTTTTCCGTTTACGGCGCGCATCGTGAAGACAACGGCGTAAATCCATGTGAAGACCCGCCGAGAGATGTAACAAGCGACACCGCGCAATGTACGTTACGAAACATATTTATAGAGGGGGGCATGCTAGGCTCTTGGGGTCCGTCTTGTACGAATAGCACTCTGGCAAAAATAACAAGGATCAGCATGGAGCAGAATTCTTCCCCCAAATCCGCCCTCACCAGCCCACCGCCGCCATCGCCCCAGGCGCTGCGGCGCCGGCGCATCATCGGGGCCGTGATCGCGGTATTGGCCATGGTCGCCCTCGGCGTGTTGGCCTGGCGCCTGACCCACCCGGGCGCCCCTGGCGGCGCCGGCGGGCCACCGGGCGCGGCCGGGCCGGGCGGCGGGGGAGGCCCTGGCGGTCCTGGCGCCGGTGGCCGGCGCGGCGCGCCTGCCACCACGGTTGGCGTGGCCAAGGCCGAACAGGCCGACATCCCCGTTAACATCGACGCCCTCGGCACCGTGGTGGCCGCGGCCACCGCCACCGTGCGGCCGCAGGTGTCGGGCGTGCTGCAGAAGATCCAGTTCACCGAAGGCCAGCTGGTCAAGGCCGGCCAGGTGCTGGCGACCATCGATCCGCGTCCCTTCGAGATGGCGCTGCTGCAGGCGCGCGGCCAGCGCCAGCGCGACGAAGCCCAGCTGGAAAGCGCGCGCCTGATGCTGACCCGCTACCGCACCCTGCTGGAGCAGGACTCGATCGCGCGCCAGGAAGTCGACACCCAGGCGGCGCTGGTCAAGCAACTGGAGGGCACCGTGATGACCGACCGCGCCTCGGAAGGCGTGGCCCAGCTGAACCTGAGCTACACGCAGGTCAAGGCGCCGATCTCGGGCCGCCTCGGCCTGCGCACCGTCGACATCGGCAACCTGGTGGGCAGCGGCGACGCCAACGGCGTGGCCGTGATCACCCAGTTGGCGCCGATCGACGTCGAATTCACCTTGCCGCAAGACCAGGTACCGGCGCTGCAGGGCCGCATTACGCAAAACGCCAAGCTGCCTGCGATTGCGCTGGACCGGACCCGCACCGATACGCTGGCTTCCGGCTCGTTCATTGCGCTGGATAACCAGGTCGACGTCCAGACCGGCACCGTGCGCGCCAAGGCGCGCTTCGCCAACAGCGACAACAAGCTGTTCCCGAGCCAGTTCGTGAACCTGCGCCTGCAACTGAACACCATCGAGAACGCGGTGGTGGTGCCGGTCACGGCGCTGCGGCATGGGTCGAATGGCGACTTCGTGTATGTGCTCAATGCGGCGGACAAGACGGTGTCCCAACGCGCGGTCACGCGTGGGCAGTCGACCGTTGACAAGGTACAGATCCTGACTGGGCTGAAGGTGGGCGAGCAGGTGATTACGGAAGGCGCGGATGGTTTGCGGGATGGGGCCAAAGTGACCTTGCCGGGTGATCGTCCGCAGGGTGCGCGTGGTGGTCAGGGCCAGGGGCAGGGGCAGGGCGAACGCCGCCGTCCACAGGGGGCGCAGCAATGATGCTGGCAAACTTGGGTTCCGGCCTGCGCCGGATCGACGACGGTCTTGGGGCTGGCTGATGAGCCCCTCCGCACCATTCATCAAACGCCCGGTCGCCACGGCCCTCCTGATGCTGGCCATCGTGCTGGCCGGTCTGGTTGGCTACCGCTTCCTGCCGCTGTCCGCGCTGCCGCAGGTCGATTTCCCGACCATCCAGGTGCAGACCCTGTACCCGGGCGCCAGCCCCGAGGTGATGGCGCGTACCGTGACCGCGCCGCTGGAGCGCCAGTTCGGCCAGATGTCGGGCCTGACCCGCATGAGTTCCACCAGCGCCGCCGGCGTCTCGGTGGTCACCCTGCAGTTCGGCCTCGGCCAGACCCTCGACGTGGCCGAGCAGGAAGTGCAGGCCGCGATCAATGCCGGCGGCTCGCTGCTGCCGACCGACCTGCCGGCGCCGCCGGTCTACGCCAAGGTCAACCCGGCCGATGCGCCGGTGCTGACCCTGGCGATTACTTCCGATTCGCTGCCGCTGACCGAGGTCCAGAACCTGGTCAACACGCGTCTGGCGCTGAAGATCAGCCAGGTCTCGGGCGTGGGCCTGGTCTCGCTGTCGGGCGGCCAGCGTCCGGCCGTGCGCATCCAGGCCGACACCGAGGCGCTGGCCTCCTACGGCATGGGTCTGGATAGCTTGCGCACCGCGATCACCGCGGCCAACGCCAACAGCGCCAAGGGTAACTTCGACGGTCCCTCGCGCTCCTATGCGATCAACGCCAACGACCAGCTTGTGACCGTTGAGGACTACAAGAACCTGATCGTCGCCTACCGCAATGGCGCCCCTGTGCGCCTCGGTGAAGTCGCCAAGGTGGTCGACAGCGCCGAGAACGTGCGCATCGGCGCCTGGGCCAACCTGAAGCCCGCCATCATCCTCAACGTGCAGCGCCAGCCGGGCGCCAACGTGATCGCCACCGTGGACGCCATCAAGGAACGCCTGCCCGAGCTGCAGGCCGGCCTGCCGGCGTCGGTGCGCATGGACGTGCTGAGCGACCGCACCGCCGGCATCCGCGCCTCGGTCGAACACGTGCAGATCGAGCTGGTGCTGGCCGTGGTGCTGGTGGTGCTGGTGATCTTCGCCTTCCTGCACAGCCTGCGGGCCACCGTGATCGCCAGCCTGGCGGTGCCGATCTCGCTGATCGGCACCTTCGGCATCATGTACCTGATGGGCTACAGCCTGAACAACCTCTCGCTGATGGCGCTGACGATCGCCACCGGCTTCGTGGTCGACGACGCCATCGTCATGATCGAGAACATCGCGCGCTACATCGAAGAAGGCGAGAAGCCGATGGCCGCCGCCATCAAGGGCGCGACCCAGATCGGCTTCACCATCATCTCGCTGACCGTGTCGCTGATCGCGGTGCTGATTCCGCTGCTGTTCATGGGCGACGTGGTGGGGCGCCTGTTCCGCGAATTCGCGGTGACCCTCGCCGTGACGATCCTGATCTCGGGCGTGGTGTCCCTGACGCTGGTGCCGATGATGGCGGCGCGATGGCTGCGCAGCCATGAAGAAGAAAAGCCGGGCCGCTTCGCACAGAAGACCCAGGCCTTCTTCGATCGCGTCATCGAAAAATACGACGTCATGCTGGGCTGGGTGCTGGCGCGCCAGGGCCTGACCCTGATCGTGGCCCTCGGCACCCTGGTGCTGACCGCGCTGCTGTGGATGGTGATCCCGAAAAGCCTGTTCCCGACCCAGGACACCGGCCAGCTGCAGGGCCGCCTGCAGGCGCGCCAGTCGATCTCGTATGCCGAGATGGCGAAGCTGCAGCAGCAGGCGATTGCCGAAGTGCTGAAGGACCCGGCGGTGGGGGCGATCAGCTCCTATGTGGGCGTGGACGCGGCCAACAACACCATGCTGCACACTGGCACCATGCTCATCAACATCAAGGAAGAGGAGCGCGGCGACCAGGAAGGCATCATGAACCGCCTGCGCAACCGCGTCGCCAACGTGGCCGGCCTGACCTTGTATCTGCAGCCGACCCAGGACTTGACCATCGACGCCGAGAGCGGGCCGACCCAGTACCGTCTGTCGATCGAGGGCGCCGACAGCGCCACCGTCAACGAGTGGTCGAGAAAACTCGTGGCGCAGATGGCGACGAAAAAGCAGCTGCGCAACGTGACGACCGATGCCGGCGCAGTCGGCGCCGCCGCCTACATCGACATCGACCGCGACACGGCGTCGCGCCTGTCGATCACGGCCGCCTCGATCGATGACGCCCTGTACAGCGCCTTCGGCCAGCGCATCGTCTCGACCATCTTCACCGAGACCAACCAGTACCGCGTGATCCTGGAAGCCCAGCAGGATGAGGCGATGTCGCTGGCCGCCTTGTCGCGCCTGCAGCTGCGCACCGGGTCCGGCCAGCCGACGCCCCTGTCGGCGGTCGCCACCATCCGCGAAGCCGAGGCGCCGCTGCAGATCGTTCACGTGGCCCAGTATCCGGCGGCGACCGTCGGCTTCGACACCGCCGACGGCATCAAGCTGGGCACCGCGGTCGACGCGATCCACGAAGCGGCCGCCGAGATCAAGATGCCGGCGTCGGTGTCGATGACCTTCCTCGGCGCGTCCGGCGCCTACCAGGCTTCGCTGTCGAACCAGCTGTGGCTGATCCTGGCGGCGGTGGTCTGCGTCTATATCGTGCTGGGCGTGCTGTACGAGAGCTATGTGCACCCATTGACTATTCTCTCGACCCTGCCGTCGGCCGGGGTCGGCGCGCTGCTGGCGCTGTGGGTGACGGGGCAGGGCCTGGGGGTGATCGGCATCATCGGCATCATCCTTCTGATCGGCATCGTCAAGAAGAACGCGATCATGATGATCGACTTCGCGATCGAGGCCGAGCGTGACGGCGGCAAGTCGCCGCTGGACGCGATCCGCCAGGCCGCGCTGCTGCGCTTCCGCCCGATTTTAATGACGACCCTGGCCGCGCTGTTCGCCGCGGTGCCGCTGATGCTGGGCACCGGCGAGGGCGCCGAGCTGCGCCGGCCGCTGGGCCTGGCCATCTTCGGTGGCCTGATCGTCAGCCAGCTGCTGACCCTGTTCACGACGCCTGTGATCTACCTGGCCTTCGATCGCCTGGCGCGCCGTCGCACCGGCAAGGCGCCGAACAAGCCGCAAGAGGTCGGCGCATGAACCTGTCGCGCCCCTTTGTCGAGCGCCCGATCGCGACGGTCCTCCTGACGCTCGGGATCGCGCTCGCCGGCATCGCGGCCTTCTTCGTGCTGCCGGTGTCGCCGCTGCCGCAGGTCGACTATCCGACCATCTCGGTGTCGGCCTCGCTGCCGGGCGCCTCGCCCGAGACCATGGCCTCGAGCGTCGCCACGCCGCTGGAGCGCCGGCTGGGTGTGATCGCCGGTGTCAACGAAATGACATCGAGCAGCAGCAACGGCTCGACCCGGGTCAGCCTGCAGTTCGACCTGAACCGCAAGATCGACTCGGCCGCGCGCGAAGTGCAGGCTGCGATCAATGCCAGCCGCGCCGACCTGCCGGCGACCCTGCGCAGCAACCCGACCTACCGCAAGGCCAATCCATCCGACGCGCCGGTGATCATCCTGGCGCTGACTTCCAAAACCCGCTCGCCCGGCCAGATCTACGAATCGGTCTCGAACCTGGTGCAGCAGCGCCTGGCGCAGGTAAAAGGCGTGGGCGAGGTCGAGATCGGCGGCGGCTCGCTGCCGGCGGTGCGGGTCGAGTTGCTGCCCTATGCGCTGAATAAATACGGCGTCTCGAGCGAAGACGTGCGCGCCGCGATCCAGTCGACCAATGCGAATCGCCCCAAGGGCGCGATCGAAGGCGCGGGCAACCGCTTCCAGATCTACTCGCAGCCGGCCGGCAGCCAGGGCGGCCGCACCGCGGCCGAATACCGCGACCTGGTCGTGGCCTGGCGCGACGGCGCCGCGATCCGCCTGCAGGACGTGGCGGAAGTCATCGACGGCGTCGAGAACATCAACACCCTCGGCCTGTTCAACGGCCAGCCGGCCGTCATCGTGCTGGTGACGCGCCAGCCGGACGCAAACGTCATCGAGACCGTGGACGGCGTGCGCGCGTTGCTGCCGGCGCTGCAGGCGCAGCTGCCGGGTGACGTGAGCCTGCAGGTGGCGTCGGACCGCACCAATTCCATCCGCGCCTCGCTGCACGAAATCGAGTTCACCCTGGTCCTGTCGATCATCCTGGTGGTGCTGGTGGTGAGCGTGTTCTTGCGCAGCATCCGGGCGACTGTAGTGCCGGCGGTGGCCACAATCGTCTCGCTGCTGGGCACCTTCGGCGTCATGTACCTGCTCGGCTTCAGCCTGAACAACCTGTCGCTGATGGCGATCACGGTGGCCACCGGCTTCGTGGTCGACGACGCGATCGTGGTGCTGGAAAATACCGCGCGCCATATCGAAACCGGCATGGACCGCATGAAGGCGGCCCTGCTGGGCGCGCGCGAAGTCGGTTTCACTGTCCTCTCGATCTCGCTGTCGCTGGTGGCGGTGTTCATTCCGCTGCTGTTCATGGGCGGCCAGGTGGGACGCCTGTTCCGCGAGTTCGCGGTGACCCTGTCGGCTGCCGTGATGATCTCGCTGGTGATTTCGCTGACCACCACGCCGATGATGTGCGCCTGGCTGCTGCGCAAGGAAGACAAGGAGAAGAAGCCGGGTTTCCTGGCGCGCTGGTCCGAGAAGGGCTTCGGCGGCGTGCTGCGCAGCTACGAGCACGCGCTCGACTGGGCGCTCGACAGCAAGCTGCTGGTGATGATCATCCTGGTGTTCGTGGTCGGCCTGAACGTGTTCCTGTTCTCGGCGGCCCCAAAAGGCTTCTTCCCGCAGCAGGATACCGGGCAGCTCAACGGCGGCATCCGCGCCGACCAGAGCATCTCGTTCCAGGCGATGCAGGGCAAGCTGCGCCAGTTGGTCAACATCATTCGCAGGGATCCGGCGGTGGACACCGTGGTCGCCTTTACCGGCGGTGGGCGTGCCGGTGGCGGCTTCATGTTCATCAACCTGAAACCGGTCAGCGAGCGCAAGGAAGGCGAGGCCGGCCAGGCCGTGATCGCGCGCCTGCGTCCGCAACTGGCCAAGGTCACCGGCGTGTCGATTTTCCTGAACCCGGTGCAGGATCTGCGCATGGGCGGGCGTTCGAGCAACTCGACCTACCAGTACACGCTCAAGAGCGACAACGCGAACGACCTGAAACAGTGGGCCACGCGCCTGGCCGAGGCGATGAAGCGCCAGCCGTCGCTGGTCGACGTCGATACCGACCAGGCCGAGAACGGCGTCGAGACCTTCGTCACCATCGACAAGGAGACCGCGTCGCGCTTAGGGATCAGCACGCGCGAGGTCAACAACGCCCTGTACAACAACTTCGGCCAGCGCCAGGTTGCGAACATCTACGATGAGCTGAACCAGTACCACGTGATCATGGGCGTGGCCCAGCGCTACGCCGAGTCGCCGGAAGCGCTGCGCGACGTCTATGTGCCGGCGCGTGGAACCGGCACTTCGACGACGACGACCAGCACGGCCAGCGTCGCTTCCAGCACTGGCTCGTCCGCCGGCACGCCGTCCTCGCCGAGTAACCTGACCGCGGCGCGCGATCCGTCCAGCGGCTCGGCGCTGTCGACCAGCGCCACCCGCATGGTGCCGCTGATGGCGATCGCGAACTACGCCGAGAGTGCGACCCCGACCTCGGTCAACCACCAGGACGGCGAACTGGCGACCACGGTCTCGTTCAACCTGGCCGAGGGCTACAAGCTCGACGACGGCCAGGATGCGGTCAAGGCGGCCGAGGCCGAGATCGGGATGCCGACCAATGTGCGCGGCAGCTTCCAGGGCACGGCGCGCGCGGCCGAGGAATCGAACAAGGAGCAACCGCTCCTGATCCTGGCCGCCATCGTCGTCATCTACATCGTGCTCGGCATCCTGTACGAGAGCCTGGTGCACCCGATCACGGTGCTCTCCACCTTGCCCTCGGCCGGCGTCGGCGCGGTGCTGGCGCTGTTGATGTTCAAGATGGAGTTCTCGATCATCGCGCTCATTGGCGTATTCCTCCTGATCGGCATCGTCAAGAAGAACGCGATCCTGATCATCGACTTCGCGCTGGAAGCGGAGCGGGCGCGGGGCCTGACGGCCGTCGCGGCCGTGCGCGAGGCCTGCCTGCTGCGCTTCCGCCCGATCCTGATGACGACCCTGGCCGCGGCGCTCGGCGCGCTGCCGCTGGCGATCGGCTTCGGCGAAGGTTCCGAGTTGCGCCGCCCGCTCGGCATCGCCATCATCGGCGGCCTGGTCGCCAGCCAGCTCCTGACCCTGCTCACCACCCCGGTCGTCTACGTCCTGCTCGACAAGCTGCGCACCCGCAAGCCCGACGAGCACGAGCTGACCCGGCACGCCGACGCGGCCGAACCGATTCCCGCAAAATAATATGAATATGCGTACCTTACCCCTTGCCTTGTTTGTGTCCGCCGCCCTGGCCGGTTGCTCCGTCGTCCCGACCTACGAGCGCCCCACCACCCCGGAACCGGTCGCCTTCAAGGAGGCGCAGGGCTGGGTGCCGGCGGCGCCCGCCGACGCCCTCGAGCGCGGACCGTGGTGGCAGCTGTTCGGCGATCCCGTCCTGAACGAGCTTGCCGCCAGCGTCGAAGTCTCGAACCAGAACGTGGCCGCCGCCGTCGCCAACTATGCGCAGGCGCGCGCCATCGTCGCGCAGCAGCGTGCGGCGCTGTTCCCGAACGTCTCGCTGGGACTGAGCGCCGACCGCTCCGGCGTGCGCAACGGCGGCGCCAACACTGCTTACCGCCTGAACCTGGGCGGCGACTGGGAGCCCGACGTGTGGGGCCGCCTGCGCGCCGGCGTCACCAGCGCCCAGGCCAGCGCGGAAGCGACGGCCGCCGACCTGGCCAGCGCGCGCCTGTCGGCCCAGGGCGAACTGGCCGCCAACTACTTCACGGTGCGCGCGCTCGACGCCCAGCGCACTTTGCTGGCGTCCAGCATCGCCGGCTACGAGCGCGAGCTGCGCATCACCCAGAACCGCTACGACGTCGGCATCGTCGCCCGCACCGACGTGCTGCAGGCCCAGACCCAGCTCGCCAATGCGCGCAGCGACGCCTTGAGCCTGCAGCGCCAGCGCGCCCAGTTCGAACATGCGATCGCGGTCCTGGTCGGCAAGGCGCCGAGCGACTTCGCACTGGCGCCTGCAAGCAGCTGGCAGGTCAGCGTGCCGGCGATCCCGGTCGGCGTGCCGGCGACCCTGCTGCAGCGCCGCCCGGACATCGCAGCGGCCGAGCGCGACGTCGCCGCCGCCAACGCGGAGATCGGCATTGCGCGTTCCGCCTACTTCCCGAACATCGGCCTGAGCGCCTCGGCCGGCAACGGCGGCGCGCGTTTCAACGACCTGTTCTCGGCCTCCAACGCGGCCTGGTCCTTCGGCCTGTCGGCGGCGCAGTCGATCTTCAACGCCGGCGCCACCCGCGCCAGCGTGGCGGCGGCCGAGGCGCGCCACCAGGCGACCGTCGCGCGCTACCGCCAGACGGTGCTGAACGCCTTCGCCGACGTCGAGGACCAGCTCAGCGCCGTGCGCGTGCTGGAACAGCAGCAGGAGTTCACGCGCGTGGCCTCCGAAGCGGCCGACAAGGTCGAGCAGCAGATCATGAACCGCTACCGCGCGGGGCAGGTGAGCTATACGGAAGTGGTGCAGGCCCAGAACACGGCGCTCAATGCGCGCCGGTCGATGGTGCAGGTGCAGGCCGATCGCCAGGCGGCCGCGGTGGCGTTGGTGCAGGCCCTCGGTGGCGGCTGGCATGCGGGCCAGGATCCCGGTGTAACATCGCTGTCATTACGCTGAAAAACGACCGCATGCAGACGTAACAAAGTTATACTCCCGGCTGCTTTTTATTCACCTGGGGTACCGCTTTGTTCAAATCGTTTGTCCTGCCCGTCGCCCTGATGGGCATCGCGGGCGTCGCTTGTGCCGATGAAGGCCAGTGGCAGCCGCACCAGCTGCCGCAGCTGAAATCCGAACTCAAACGTATCGGCATCACCATCCCGGCCGAAAAACTCGCCGACCTGAGCAAACATCCGATGAGTGCGATGGTCTCGCTGGGCGGCTGTTCCGCATCCTTCGTGTCGCCTGATGGCCTGGTGGTCACCAACCACCACTGCGCCTACGGCGCCATCCAGCGCAACTCGACGCCGGAGAAGAACTACATCGTCAATGGCTTCCTGGCGAAGAACCGCGCCGAGGAACTGCCGGGCGGCCCGAACACCCTGGTCTACGTGACCGAGAAGGTCGAGAACGTGACCGACCGCGTGCTCAAGGGCCTGTCGGCCTCGATGTCGGGCCGCGAGCGCCATGAGACGGTCGAGTCGCGCATCAAGGCGCTGATCGCCGAATGCGAGACCGACAAATCGGTACGCTGCTCGGTGCCGGCCTTCCACCGTGGCCTCGAGTACTACCGCATCAAGCAGCTGATGATCCGCGACGTGCGCCTGGTGTACGCGCCATCCGACCGCATCGGCAACTTCGGCGGCGACATCGACAACTACGAATGGCCGCGCCAGACCGGCGACTACTCCTTCCTGCGCGCCTACGTCGGCCCGGACGGCCGCCCGGCCGACCCGTCGCCGAACAACGTGCCGTATAAATCGAAGGACTTCCTGGTGGTCTCCGCCGAGGGCCTGAAGCAGGGGGATCCGATCCTGCTGGCCGGCTACCCGGGCCGCACCAGCCGCTACAAGCTGCCGAGCGAGATCCGCTATGCGCGCGACGTCGAGCTCCCGGGCCGCGCCGCCGGCATCACCGCCGACCTGTCGGTCATCTCGGCCGCCACCATGGGCAACCCGGCCTGGGACGTGCGCTACGCCAGCGTCGCCAAGGGCCTGAACAACGTCCTCAAGAAGACGCAAG
>Ga0265798_10004095_pt1 | contig 20361 bp, 22 predicted proteins | sample P3T30metagenome_FD_192430 | JGI IMG/M metagenome (GOLD analysis project Ga0265798, IMG submission 192430) | Plant litter microbial communities from East Loma Ridge, Irvine, California - P3 T30 | ecosystem: Environmental > Terrestrial > Plant litter > Unclassified | place: USA: California... | reverse complement strand
CAGGCGCGTCGGCTTCCACCGCCTCGGCCTGCGCCTTCAGCGATGCCAGGCGCGAGCGGGTCTTCACCACCGTCACCTTGGCCGCCGCTTCCGTCTCGAGGAAGTAGGAGGTTGCGGTCTTGGGCACGGCCAGCTGCGCCGTGGCGGTCTTGGCCGGCGCCTTTTTCGCTGTCAGTGTCAGGGTCTTGGCGGTGTTCTTCATAAAAAAACTCTCCTGTCGAGGCGGGTGGACGCCTGCGAGGTCAATAATTCACCATGGCCCGCTGGGGCCGGGGGAAGGGAAATCGGGAATGGCCCTAGTTAAGGGCGCACTGGCCGCAAATCAAGCGCCTCTTGTCCTGCGGCGGCAAGCGGCCTGGCCGGGTGCGCGGGTGGCAGGGGTTCGATAAGCGGTGATCAAGATTGCGGTGTGCATGTCGGAACGAAAAAAAGCCCGTCGGGTGAAACGGGCTTGTATCTAATCTTGGTTGGAAGAATAGAGGGAATAGCCGGCATTATGCCTTAAAGCAAGAATTGGTGATAATTGACATATCCGATAATGGATATAAACAAACCACATAGTATTGCAAAACTTTCAACAAACGGCTCTTCCGTCCTTCTGCGCCGGCGCAAGCCGCGCGCAAGGCAAGGGGCGGATCATACACGATTTCGCGGCTGGCGGCGCGAGCTTGGCACTGTCCCGGCTTTCCCGCCCGGCATTCTGCCACTTTCCAAGCCTGCGCTGAAACGCACACGATAGCCGCACTTGTGCGGGCCCGCATGCTATCCTTCGCTTTCCTGCTATTACCATGAAGTCAATGAACACCATTAGTCCTGCCGCCGAATCCACCGACGTCACCACCAGCACCCCTGCCGACAACGCCAATCCGGACACCTCCGTGCCGGCCGGCGCAGCGGAGAGCGCGTCGGCGGCGGCCGCCGCACCCGCAGCGCCATCGGCACGCGCCCTGCTCAAGCAATTGCAGCAGCAATTCCCCGCCTTCCGCGACTGCCTGCCGCTGGCCATCGGCATCGACAAGCAGCTGCTGGCCCGCATGCCGGGCCTGGATCGCAAGTCCATGCGCGCCGCCCTCGGCATCCACACCGGCTCGATGCGCTACCTGCGTGCAATGGAAAAGGCCACCGTGCGCTACGACCTCGACGGCGCAGCCGGCGCGGAAGTGACGGATACCCACCGCACCCACGCCAAGGAACAGTTGCAGCAGCGCTTCAAGAAAGAAGCCGAGCGCAAAAAGGCCGAAAAAGCCGCCGAGGCCGAAGCGGAAGCGGCGCGCCTGCGCCAGGAAAAGCTGCAGCAGCTGGCCTCGAAGTTCTCGCGCAGCTGAGCGCGGGCGCCGCACGACCTTGAGCACGCAGCTGAGCAACAACGCAAGCCCCGGCGCGGGCGCGGGGGCGTCCGCGGACACCCCGGCCGTCGACGCCCTGCCCCCGTACGCCGGCATCGCGTTGGCGAATGTGCGCCTGGTGAAAACCGCCGATGATGCCGCCTCCGCCCTCGCGGCACTGGCGGCGGCCGATGTGGTCGGCTTCGACACCGAGTCCAAGCCGACCTTCGCCAAGGGCGAAAAGTCGACCGGCCCGCACCTGGTGCAGCTTGCCACCGACGACACCGTCTACCTGCTGCAGGTTGGCGCGGCGCCGCTGCGCGAGGAGCTGCAAACGCTGCTGCGCACGGTGCTCGAATCGCCCGCCATCCTGAAAGTCGGCTTCGGCCTGGGCGACGACTTGCGCCGCCTGCACAGCAAGCTCGGCATCGACACGAAAAACGTGCTCGACCTGTCGACCGCCCTGCGCCGCCGCGGCGAGCGCAACACGCTGGGCGCCAAGACAGCGGTGGCGCGCTTCTTCTCCCAGGCGCTGACCAAGTCGAAACGCATCACCACCACCAACTGGGCCCTGCCCCAGCTGTCGGACAAGCAGATCCTGTACGCGGCCGACGACGCCCATGTCGCCCTGCGCATCTACCGCCACTGGCGCGCCAACCCCGGCAGCGTCTAAGGTAGTTTCCCCGGCAAAAAACCTAGCAATCCTGACTGGGCCGGTTTGACAGCCGACGCGTTACTATTCCCGTGGCGACAACGCCGACACAACGAGCATGGCCATGGGAGAAATGCATTGAAAAGCCTCAAGACGGTCGTTTCCTACCTCCTCATCATCGCCGCCGGCATCGCCATCGGCACCATCGCACCACGCGTGCCGCAATGGTTCAAGGGTGACTACACCGAAGGCAACTACGCCGCCTACTTCCCGAATCCTGCCACCAAGGTTGTGATGTACGGCACGTCGACCTGCCCGTTCTGCGCCAAGGCGCGCGAATACCTGGACGCACGCGGCATCGCCTATGCCGACTACGATGTACAAAAATCACCGGCCGCCAAGGAAGCCTTCAGCCAGCTCGATGGCAAAGGCGTGCCGCTGATCCTGATCGGCAACCGCCGCATCGACGGCTTCAACGCCCCGGTCTACGACGACGCCCTGAAGAACGCCGGCATCGCACCGCGCACGGTGGCCCAGGCCCGCTGATTGATTGGCGCGTGCCGCGCACGCGCCCTTCCCTGTTTCAAAACGATGGCGCGCGACCAGACGGCGCGGCACCGCTCTTCCTCACGTCTGTACCCAGGAGACACAACATGAAACGCAAGTTCGCAATGTTCCTGTTCGCCTTCAGCTTCGGCATCTCGGCTGCCTACGCCGCCAACCCGGCCCACTGCAACAAGCTGTACCAGCTGTGCACCGACGACCCGGACTGGTGCTACGAGCAGCTGCTCGCCTGCCTGGAGCGCTGAGCGCGCCGCTTTATTTTTTTCGCAACATTGATACCGCGTGAACACACAGCGCGGTATCATCTGCCATCCCGTCCGCCTGCCACAACAGGAACCCGATTTGACGACCAGCCGGCTTCGCTCTTTCGTTTCGCATGCCTCCGCAGCGCTGGCCATCGCCGCCGCGATGCTGTTTTCCTCCCCGCTTCCAGCCAGCGCGCAGCCGCCGGGCCAGGTTCCCGCCAGGATCCCCGATACCCTCGAGCAGCGCATCGCCGCCTGCATCGCCTGCCACGCCCCGAAAGACACGGCCGGCGCCAGTGCCGGCGGCGTGTATTTCCCGCGCATCGCCGGCAAGCCCGCCGGCTACCTGCACAACCAGCTGCTGAACTTTCGCGAAGGGCGGCGCCAGTATCCGTTGATGACCTGGATGGTCAACCACCTGTCCGATCCCTACCTGCACGAGATTGCCGAGTACTTCGCCAGCCAGCACCCGCCCGTGCCGGTCCCGCCGCCGCCGCGCGAAGCGGAAGCGGTGCTGGCGCGCGGCGAGCAACTGGTGCGGCGCGGCGACCAGGCCCTCAAGGTGCCGGCCTGCGCCGCCTGCCACGGCGAGCGCCTGGGCGGCATCGCGCCCGGCATTCCGGGGCTGCTGAACCTGCCGCGCGACTATGTCAACGCCCAGCTCGGCGCCTGGCGCAACCGCGTGCGCCGCGCCCGCGCCCCCGACTGCATGGCGACGGTCGCCGCGCGCCTGAGCCCGGGTGACGTGGCCGCCATCTCGGCCTGGCTCGCCGCCCAGCCGACGCCGCCCGACCTGCGTCCGCTCGACCGTCCGGCGCATCCGCTCCCGCTGGACTGCGGCAGCGCGCCATGAGGCGGCGCCTGTTATTCCTCGCCGGCGCCGTGCTGGCCGCGCTGGCCATCGCCGCGATGTTCGCCTGGCCGCGCGCGCAGTTCGTCGCGGCCGCCTCGCCCGACGCCTGGGCCGCCACCTCGGCCAACATCGCCCGCGGGGCCTACCTGGCGCGCGCCGGCGACTGCATGGCCTGCCACACCGCACGCGGCGGCGCACCGTACGCCGGCGGACGCAGGATGGAAACGCCCTTCGGCACCCTGGCCACGCCGAACATCACCCCGGACCGCGCCACCGGCATCGGCAAGTGGAGCGCCGACGATTTCTGGAACGCCCTCCACAACGGCGCCTCGCGCGACGGCCGCCTGCTGTATCCGGCCTTCCCCTACACAAATTACACCAAGGTCTCGCGGGCCGACGCCGACGCCCTGTTCGCCTACCTGCGCAGCCTGCCGCCACGCCAGGTGCAAAACCACGGCCATGCCCTGCGCTTTCCCTATGACAGCCAGCTGGCCCTGGCCGGCTGGCGCCTGCTGTATTTCAAGCCGGGCGTGTTCGAACAGGATGCGCAGCGCGGCGCCCAATGGAACCGCGGCGCCTACCTGGTCGAGGGCCTGGGACACTGCAGCGCCTGCCACAGCGCGCGCAACCGGCTGGGCGGACCGGACGATGGCCTGGGCGGCGGGCTGATCCCGACGGTTGGCTGGTATGCGCCATCGCTCACCTCCGACAGCGAAGCCGGCTTGGGCAAATGGCAGGAAGACCACATCGTGCAGCTGCTGCGCACCGGCGTGGCGCCCGGCGCGGGCGTGACCGGGCCGATGGCCGAGGTGGTGGCGCAAAGCCTGCAGCATCTGAACGAAGGCGATGTGCGGTCGATGGCGGTGTACTTGAAATCGTTGCCGGGCGGGCCGGTGCAGACCCGTACTGCGGCGCCGCGGGCATCGGAACAGGTGCTGGAAGAAGGCGGCCGGCTGTATCGGCAACATTGTGTCGCCTGCCATGGCGCGCGCGGCGAGGGGCTCGGACCGTATCCGGCGCTTGCCGGCAACCGGGCGCTCAGCCTGGAGGAGCCGGTGAATGCGATCCGCGTGGTGTTGAATGGCGGGTTTGCGCCTGCCACTGCGGGCAATCCGCGGCCATATGGGATGCCGCCGTTCAGCCACGTGCTGGACGATGCGCAGGTGGCGACGCTGGTGACCTACCTGCGTGCGAGCTGGGGGAATGCGGCGCAGCCGGTGACGGGTGCGCAGGTGAATCGGTATCGGGCGGTGCCGCTGGATTAACGAGGCGGCAAACCTTCATTCCGACAAAAGCGGCAGGTTCTGCACGCTGGAGCGTCGCGAATGGATACCAAGCCCACAGCGACCTTTATTTCCATTGCGGTCGCGCTAGCGCGAGAACGGAGCAATACGATGTTCTTTAATCGTGTAAAGAAGCGGCAGTTCGATGACCCGGTCCTGGGCACGCTTACCTTAGGCAGACACGATGGGGAGGAAATGAAATAGCATTCCCTGATGAATTGCGCAAGATTTCCATGACATGCGGCGTGAACGTCTGCAATGCGTCGAAAACAGCCGCACATGCCCCGCCCCACAGACGCAAGATCGCCGCACATGCCACGCGGAATCGCCCCGCCCCTGTCGGTTCGGCGTCCGCTCCGGTATCATTCGGGGATGAATCAGATTTCCTTCCAACCGTTTGTCATTGGTGTCGCCGGCGGTAGCGGCAGTGGCAAGTCAACGGTGACCCAGCAAGTCCTGGCGTCGTTCGGCGCCGAAATGGTGTCGGTAGTGATGCAGGACGACTACTACCGCGACCAATCCGACCTCACTCCCGAAGTACGCCGCAAGCAGAACTACGACCATCCGCAGGCCTTCGACTGGCCGCTGCTGGTCGAGCACGTCCACGCGCTGCGCAATGGCGAGACGATCCAGATGCCGGAGTACGATTTCACGATCGACAACCGCTCGAACAAGACGATTCCGGTCAAGCCGGCGCCGGTCATCGTGATCGAAGGCCTGTTTGCCCTGTACGACGCCGACCTGCGCAACATGATGTCGCTCAAGATCTTCGTCGATACCGCGCCCGACGTCCGCTTCATCCGCCGCATGCAGCGCGATATCGCGGAGCGCGGCCGTACGACCGAGAGCATCGTCAACCAGTACCTGGAAACAGTGCGCCCGATGCACAAGCAGTTCATCGAGCCGACCAAGCGCCATGCCGACGTGATCCTGCCGCACGGCGCCAACGGCCCGGCGGTCGATGTGATTACCACCAAGGTTGCCAGCGTCATCGGCAAGCTGAAGCGGTCCTGACCGCCGATCTTCCTCCTCCCTCATCGCCGCACTCTGTTTGAAACCGAACAGAAGCATCCACCTCCCCGTCATACAGTGATCGCCTCGGCAATGCCGGGGCGGCGCATTGGCGCGTCCGTATCCCGCATGCCTCACCTTTTTCAGGCGGAGTGTTCATGGAACGATACAAGGCGGCAGTAGTTGGTGGACTGATTGCGGGCGTGGTGACGACGGTCGTCATGGTGGCGGGACGCAAAACGGGCGTCCTGGGCAAGACGCTCGACCGCGACGCCGTCGACTGGATCGACGACCTGACCGATTCGCGCGCGGTGATCGGCGACACCGGCACCAGCGTCGTGGAATTTGCGAATCACCTCGGCGCTTCGGCGGCATTCGCCGCGGCGCTGCCCAAGCTGCGCGAACTGCTGCCGTCGCTGTCGCCGGTGGCGCTGGGCACGCTGTACGGCACCGCCCTGTACGCCGTGAACATCGGCTGCATCGCGCCCGTGCTCGGCATTACCGAAGGCGAAGCCAACGCCGGCCCGCGCAAGGCGACCGAGCGCTGGGCCGTGCACGTGATCCAGGCCGTGGTGTCGGCCCTGCTGGCCGAACGCCTGGCCTCCGCTCCTGATACCGACTTCGACTTCGACTTTGGCTTGAACTAAGAACCTGTCTCAGACCAGCTCGGCGAACCCGACGCGGTCGGTGGTGGCGTTGCGCGCATCCTCAACGCCCACCTTGTGCTCTTGCAGCAGGCGCTCGAGCGAGGCGTTCATGGTGTGGGTGCCAGGGTCGCGGCCGCTGTTCATGTGGGCGCGCAGCGCGCCCAGGTCGCCGGCCTCGATCAGGCGCGCCACCGCTGGCGTATTGCTCAGGCATTCGGTGGCGAGGTGGTAGCGGTTGGCGTCGAGCGAAGGCAGCAGCGCCTGGCACAGCACGCCGCGCAGGGCGTGCGCCAGCGCCTGGGCCTGCGACTCGGAGTTACCGAGCAGGCGCAGCATCTTCTGCAGGCCCATCTCGGTGGACCGCGCGTGCAGCGAGGCCAGCACCAGCGGGCCGGATTCGGCCAGGGCCAGGGCTTCCTGGGCGGTCTGGGCGTCGCGGATTTCGCCGATCACGATCACGTCCGGGCGCTCGCGCAGGGCGTCCAGCGCCCCCAGGTAATAACTTTCGACGTCGCCGTCCTTCCCTACTTCGCGCTGTGTGATGATGCACTTGCGCTGCGGGATCAGGGTCTCGACCGGGTCTTCGATGGTAATGATGTGGCCCGAACGGCGCTTGTTGATTTCGTCGATCATCGAGGCGATGGTCGTCGACTTGCCCTGGCAGGTGTCGCCGATGATCAGCACCAGGCCGCTCGCCAGCAAAGCGAATTCCTGGGCGTCGCGTGACAGGCCGAGCTCGGCCAGCGGCAGCGGTTCCTTCGGGAAGCGGCGGATGACGCAGCCCCAGCGCTTCTTGCCCTGGAAGCTGAAGCAGTTGGCGCGGATGCGCGCCGTGTGCAGGTCGATCGAGCGGTCGAAGGCGCGGTCGGTGATGCGCTCGGCCCAGTTCGGCTCGATGACCTCGAAGAATTCTTCCAGTTCCTCGCGCGTGATCGGCGAATCCGTCACCGCCACCAGGCCCTTCGGCTGGCGCAGCATCAGCGGGCTGTTCTGGTGGATGATGATGTCCGAGAACACCAGGCGCGAGTTCAACAGGTGCAGGATCTGCTCGACCAGCGTGCCGAAAACCGGGTGGTCTTCGTTTTCGATGTACGACAGGGTGGGGATTTGCGAGGACTGGTGATATTCCATCTGGCGTGGCGCTTTACTCATCGGGGTGTCGTTCAGACAATGTCGACAATTATAAAACCATGCCAGGAAGAAAAATCATCTGCTGAAGAGAAATTGTTCAGCGTTCCAATGCGGCAACGATCTTGTCGCCGAACAGCGTCAGGCTGACCCCGGCCACCACCACCAGGGCGCCGGCCAGGCGAATGGTGGAGACCTTGCGCACTGCCATATTGATCAGGCCAAAGTTATCGATGGCCATCGACATCATGAGTTGGCCGGCAATCACGAGCACTACCAGGTTGAGCAGGCCGATGCGTGGCGCCAGGAACACGGTGCCGAAGACAAACGCCGCGCCGAGCACGCCGCCGGTCATTTTCCACAGCGGCTGATGCGCCAGCGCGCCCAGCGCCTCGCCCACGCCGCCGCGGGCAAAGGCGGCAATGCCGAGCACCAGGGTGCCGACCGTGAACGAGATCCAGGCGGCGACCACCGAATTGGCGTGCAAGGCGCTGGCCAGCTGGCTGTTGATGGCTGCCTGCACCGAGATAAAAAGACCTACACAAAAGGCCAGGAGAAACAGGACCGCGTTCATCTTCCACTTTCTTTCCGGCGGGGCCGGCGTCAAAAAGGGCAAGATTGTAGTGGATGTGGCGGCGCGGCGCTGGAAAATGGGCGTGCGCGGGTACGCATGCCAGGTCAGCGTGGCGTTGCCGGCGCGGTAACGGCGCCAGTGGGCGCTACCGCGGCAGCGCCGCCATCCGCTCCCGCAGCGTCCGGGGGTGCAGGCGGCGGGGGCGGCGCAGGCGCCGGTTTCGGCGGTGCGATCGCGGCCTCGATGGCAGCGACCGTTTCCTTTGTAATGAGCTCGGACGAGCTGAACTTGCCTTTGCGTGGGTCCCACTCCCCGGCAAAGTGCAAGCCGATCACGCGTCCGCTGACCAGGTCGACCAGGGGAGCGCCGCCTGTTCCGGCCAGGGTGCTGATGTCGGTGCTGAACACGGGGGCCTTCGGCAAGGGCCTGGGGTCCGGCAAGAAGCCGAGCGTACGGCCCGGCAGTAGCCGCTTGACGCCGGGCGCATTGCCGAGCAGCTTGTTCAATAGCGTCGCGGGCACGTTGTTATCCTTGTCGGGATAGCCGATGATATAGGCGTACTGGTCGATGAGCTGCTCGGCGGCGAGCGCCGTATCGCGCAGCCTGAGGACGGCAGGCGCCTGGCTGTCCTTGATGCGCAGCACCGCGATCATGGAGTCGGGCGCGCCGTCGTACACCACGTCGGTGACGACGAAGCGCTCCTTGGCGGGACACGCCGCCACCGCGCTATCGCTCTCGCAAAAGTACAGCCCCGCGATGCGCGGATCGGGCGCTGCGGCGTCGCGCGCTCCTCCTGCCGCCGTGGGCGTGGGGGCCTCGCCGAGTACATGCGCGACGGTGACGATCAGGTCGCTGCGAATCCGGAAGGCCGTACTGCCCGCCGTGCCCCGTGCGTCGCGTTGCAGCGAACCGACAGCCGCCGCGGCGCGGCTGATGGCCTCGGCATAGGGATCGAGCACGGAACGCCAGTTGTCGCCCATGCCGTCGAGCTTGCCCTCCTTCAGCGCCAGCGCCGGGCGGGCCAGGCCGAAGGCAACCAGGCGGCGCTCGGCGGCCGGCAGCGCCTGGATCTTGGGGTCGGTGCGCAGCGCGTATTGCAGGCGGTCGTCCTGGGCCTCGGGCAGCAGGGGCTGGCGGTCCTTGGTCGGCAGCAAGTCGGTGAAGTCGGCGCGCAGGCGGTAGACATCGGCAAAGGCCACGCCGGCATCGGCCATCGCTTTCAGTTCGCTGCGCCAGCGGGTGATCGCGGGCACGCTGGCGTCCTGCCTGCTTGCCAGCAGTGTGGAATACACGCCCAGCCCCGCAGCCCAGCGGCAGAAGCGCGAGCGCCCCATGTCACGGATGTCCTTGCCGTTGTCCTTGACGGCCACCTGGGCCCAGGCCAGCCCGCAGGCAACCTGGTGCGCGACGCCGGCGCGGTCGGCCTGGGTGTCGGTGAGGAAGGAGGTCTCGGTCCTGTCGCCGATGCGCGGCGCACGCGGCCAGCTGACGCTGGCCCAGGCTTGTCCGCCGAATTCGGTGACGCTGCCGCTCACCTCGTTGGGCTGGGACAGCGATTTGCGCAGGCCCGCCAGCAGCTGGCCGATGTTGACGTTCTGGTAGGTCAGCGCCATGTCGTCGAGATTGGTGCGGAACTGCGTCGCCTGCCCATCCGGACCGATGTTGTAGGTGGTGTCGGACGTGCCGCCGATGCCGCGCTGGTTGTACTCCTGCAACTGGTGGAAGATCAGCGAGTGGGCCAGCCCCACCTGGGTGGCGAAGCTCTTGCCCTTCTCTTCGGCGTTGCCGTCGGCCGAGGCGTAGTCGAAGGCGCCGATGTACAGGCGGGTGTCGGTCCAGATGCGCAGCAATTCGCCGGCGGCGGCCAGCACCACCACCGCGAGCAGGGCCGAGTACAGGAGTTTGACGAACATGGCGGCGCGATTCCCAGGACGTGCTTATCGAGACGCGCGGGCGCGGTGCAGCGCCGCGTCGATGCGCGCGTTGAATGCGGGGCCGGCCGCCGTGCGCGCTTCCGGCGCCACGCCGGCGGCGCCCGTGGACATGCGCAGCAGCAGCGGGCGGTGTTCGCCGAAGCGCTTCAGGTATTCCACCTGGCTTTTCTCCCTGGCGACGACGAACATGTCCTGCGGGCCGTAGAGCCGCGACAGGTTCGGCGACAGGAAGACAGGGCCGACGCGCGAATCCGGGCACTTCAGGTAGCTCAGGGCCGCGCCCGCCTCGTCCTGCGCCGATGCCGGCGTATAGCCCGCCCCGCCCCATGCGGCGAGGCCGGCGTTCGTGCTGCCGGCATCGAAGCCGCCGCCCAGCACCCAGTCATGGCTGGCGCCGTGGCGTTCGATCATCTCCGCCACCGCCCTCGCCAGGATGTGCGCGGCCATGGCGCGGCGTTCGCCATCGCCCGCCGCCGTGGGGTCGACGCTCACCAGATTGAATGCGAGGCCGCGGCCGCCGCTCACCCGTACCAGCACCGGCTGCCGCGCGAAGATGTCGCCCGGCGCCGGCGCCGGCTGCGCGCCCATGGCGAAGTCTTCGCCGCGCAGCCGGAACAGCGCCGCGACGTCGTCCGGCCAGGGCAGCTGATCGCCACGCACCGTTTCCGGGTTCCACAATAGCGCCCCTGTCTGCTCGGCTTCCGGCGCCCCCGGGGGCAGCAGCAGACAGTCCAGCGGCAAGCCGAACTTGTCGTGCACCGCCTTGATCAGCGCCGCCGTCGCGTCCGGCGAGGTCGCGCCCAGCGCCCAGACGTCGAGCCCGAGGTCGACCAGCATGGAGGCGGCATCGCCGGCCAGCGCCTGGTAGCGGCCGGCAAACCAGCCGAGATCCCAGAAGCCGACATCGATGTCCTGGTCGGTCGCGCGGTACAGCTCGGCCACGCGCGCGGCGCCGGCGCGTACGCCGTCGACCTGGCGCCCGGCGGCGCCGAAATAGCCGGCCAGGGTATCCGAGCCGTAGATTTCGCCGAGCACCATCTCGATCATGGCGCTCGGCTGCTGGGCGCGGCGCGACTCGAGGTCGAGCGCGATGGCGGCCAGCTTGATGCCTTCGTTGACGTATTCCGGCACGGGTTCGTTGGGGACGCGCAAGCCTTCGCGGTTGGGACGCGAGGCGTGGTGCAGGGCGATCAGGCGGCCACTGCGGTCGAACGCCGGCGCGCCGGACGTGCCGGGCTCGGTATCGGTGGTGTAGTGGACCAGCGGGCCGTCGGGCGGGGCCGCCACCACGTCGGCATCGTCGAGCGACACGCGCTTGGGCTTGCCGTTCGGGTGGTGGATGATGAAGGCTTTCTCGCCCGGTTCGATGGCGAAGGCGGCGCGCTCCATGCGCAAGGGCACGGCGCCTGCCGCCGCGGCGGCGTCGATCCAGACGAAGGTGTAGTCGAGGCCACCGTCGATCGGGCTGGTGACGAACAGCTGCTCCGGACGCAGCGTGTGGCTGCGCCCGGGCGCCGGCTGCGTGTTGCGTCCACTGGCAAGCGCCTCGGCGCTGACCTCGAAGTCGAAAGCGACCTCGGCCTTGGCCGCCACTTGCGGCGAATTGAGCACGTGGTGGTTGGTGAGCAGGATGTTTGGCGCCACCAGCGAGCAGGTGCCGGTCCAGGCTTCGCTGTGGTCGCCCTTGTAGTCGGTGCCGCCGGTACGGACGATGCCCACCGCACGGCGGCGCATGGCCAGCAGTTCGAGGAAGGCGGCATCGAGCGATTCGTCGCGGCCGATGGCGATCTCCGGGCGCACGTGCTTGCCAGGCTCGGGCAGCAGGCGCTCCTTGCGCCAGCCGCGCAGCATCGCGCCCAGTTCGCCGACACCGGCCGCGCCGCCGGCGCTGACACCGCGTGGATCGCCGATGAAGCCGACGGTGTCGGATGGCTGGCGCGCGCCGCTCGTTGCAGCCGCAGGCGGCGCCTGCCCCTGGACTGCGGGAACGGGGGAAGCGGAACCGGCCGCGCTGCCGGGCGTTTCGTCCCTTGTTCCGCCGCTGGAACCGCTGCGCGTGCCGGCAGGCGCGGTGGCCGCAGCGCCAGGCGCCGGCATGGGCATGCGGCCGTCCGTCGCAAGCCAAGCGATGACGGCGTCGGCAAGGGCGGCGGCGAGCTTGTCGCGCCAGGCGTCGGGATGCAGGCGCGCTTCCTCGGACCCAGTGGCCGTGACGCCGATGCCTTGCCGGTCCAGGGCAGCGCGGACGCGCCGCGCCAGGTCGAGGGTGGCATCGTCTTCGGGCAGGCTGCCAGGCCCGCCCGGGCTTGCCGCGCCGGGCAGTCCCATCCCGCCGCTCATGCCGCCGCTATTGCCGCCGCTATTGCCTGCGCTATTGCCGCCAATGCCGCTGTTGCCGCTGTTGCCGCTGTTGCCGCCCCCCTGTCCGGGGTCGATCGCTGCAGTCGCCATGCTGTCTCCACCGTGTGAGTATCGCTCGATCGCGTTTGTCGATACGTCGAATGCGCCCGCGCCGGCCAGCCGTGGGCAGTCATTTGGTTAGACACGGGTGCAGCGCGGAGTTCCGCTGAGTTCAGCGATTCCTTGACCGGCGCCGCATCGCAAGGGACCAGGCCGGCGCGGGTGCGTCCTGGCCGCGCGTCCATGCCGTTCGTCGCAAAACGGTCGCGCCGGACGCGGTGCGGGCGTACAGTTCCCGCATCGACAACCGTGAGGAACTGACCATGACTATCTCTTTTCTCGCCCGGCGCGCCGTCCTGGCCGCCTGCATTGCCGCCAGCCTGGCGCTGGCTGGCCATAGCGCCGCCGCGCCCGCGTTCTGGGGCGGCGAGCAGGTGGAAGGCAGCGGACGCATCGTCAGGCAGAACCGCCAGGTATCCGGCTTTACCGGCCTGTCGCTGGGCGTGCCGGGGCGGCTCGAACTGCGCATCGGCAGCAGCGAGGGCGTGACGATCGAGGCCGACGACAACGTGCTGCCGCTGCTGGAAACGGTGGTCGAAGACGGTACGCTGAAGATCCGGCCGGCGCGCCGCAACCTGAATTTGCAGACCAGGGCGATCCGGGTGGTGGTGACGGCGCGGTCGATCGAGCGCCTGTCGCTGGGCGGTTCGGGCAGCATCCATGCCGACCCGCTGCGCGCGCGCCGGCTCGATGTGGACGTGGGCGGCTCGGGGTCGGTGAACCTGAAAGGGGTGGAGGCCGAATCGCTGTCGGTGTCGGTGGGCGGCAGCGGCGACTTGCAGGCCGGGCGCGGGAACGTGGGCAAGCTGTCGGTGTCGATCGGCGGTTCCGGCGACGTCGACCTGGGCCGGGTGCAGGCGACCGGCGCCAGCGTGTCGGTGGCCGGGTCGGGCGAGGCGACGGTGTGGCCGCGCAATGCGCTCAGCGTGACGATTGCGGGGTCGGGGGATGTGCGGTATTACGGGGATCCGCAGGTGAGGAAGTCGACCGCCGGGTCGGGGGAAGTGGTGCGGCTTGGGGCGGCGCCGAAGTGAGCACGGTCGAGGCCGCCGCAGAGGCGAGTGCGTTTGCAGAAACGCGAACCGGCTTCAATCAAGGCGCTGTTACCGTTAACGATGGATCAGCATTGAACTGTTGAGCGCAATCCCGGTCGAACCCGTATCGCCAACGATACGGGACGACCATGAAAGCGCCGCGCTTCACGAAGTGGTTCGCAGCACTCCCCGCATTAAACCAGCCCCAGCGGCTCAAAGTGCTCGACGCCCTGCGTCCCGCGGCTGGGCTGCACGAGCTGCTCGCCTTGCTCGAGCGCACCACCTGCGCCACGCGCCGCTGCCCGCATTGCCAATGCGAACATTGGCATCGGCATGGTCACGCGAACGACTTGCAGCGCTATCGCTGCCGCGCGTGCCGGCGCAGCTTCAACGACCTCAACGGCACGCCGCCTGCGCGACTGGCTGGCCCCCTTCCACGGCGTGGCATCGCGCTACCTGCCGAACTACCTGGGCTGGCGCCGAATGCTCGATGGCGGGAAAGTCACTTCTGCTGATCAATTGTTTCGCCTTGCTATCGGCCCCATCTACAGTCAACGGTGACAGCGCCTCAATCAATGGCCGTGGCCATGCCCCTGCATCGCGGGTGCAACATAGGTCAGCGGCTTGACCTGCGCCTGCACCGTCACGCTGGTCTGCTTCTTCGCCGCGTCCTGCACGGTCAGGGTTACCGGCACGGTGTCGCCTTCCTTCAGCTGGCGCTTCAGCTCGAAGAACATCAGGTGGTAGCCGCCCGAGGCCAGGTGCACGGGCTTGCCCGCCGGGAGGTCGATGCCGTCGACGGCGCGCATGCGCATCGTGTTGTTTTCCATCGCCATTTCGTGGATCTCGGCGCGGCCCGCGACCGGAGTGCTGACGCCCACCAGGCGCGCGTTGGTCGCCGATTGCAGGTGCATGAAGGCGCCCGAGCTCTTGGCGGCGGGCACGGTGGCGCGGACCCAGGGATCGGTGACGGTCACTTGCGGGGCCACTTGCGCCAGCGCGCTGGTGGCGAACAGGCCGGCGGCCAGGGAGGCGATCAGGTGTCGGTTCATGGTCGATTCACGAAGATGGTAAGCGGACGATTATAGATCAGGTACCGGCCTTGAGCGTCTCGCGCTCGACCAGCACGGTGTCGACGCTGTCGGTCAGCCAGACCTGGCCATCCTGGATCGTGCACTGCAGCTGCATCGCGCGCTTGGCCAGCCTTTCCAGCCCGGCGCTGGCTTCGGCCGGGATGTTGATGACGGTGAGGTTGCGCGCGCGGTCGACCTTGTTGGCGATGCTCTTCCACCAGATGCTGCTGGTGGCGCTGTAGCTGTACACGAACACGTGTTCGGCGCGGCCGCAGGCCCTCAAGAGGCGCTTGTCGTCGGGCTGGCCGATCTCGATCCAGGTGTCGATGGCGCCGGTCAGGTCCTTCTGCCACAAATCCGGCTCGTCGGTGTCGAACAGGCCCTTGGTGAAGGTCAGCGCTTCGCTCGCGTGCAGCGCGAACGCCAGCACGCGGATCATCACGCGCTCGTCGGTCTCGGATGGGTGGCGGGCGATGGTCAGCCCGTGCTCCGCATAGTAATTGCGGTCCATGTCCGCGATTTGCAGGTCTGCCTTGTAGATCGTTGCTTTCAGCGCCATTGCTACTTTTTACCTTTAACGTATCGGAACCTCGAGAAACCGTAGCGAGCGGCAGGCATGGTGGCCGAGAAGCGCAGCTGTACGAGCAGTACAGCGAGCATCACAGACCGCCAGGACAACGCGCAGCAGGTTTATCGAGCTTCCACTGCTATTTGAAGACGACAGTCCTGTCGCCATTTTGCAGAACCCGATGTTCCACGAACCATTTCACCGCCCGCGCCAGCACCACGCACTCGACGTCGCGGCCGATCGCCGTCAGCTCGTCCGTCGTCATCGCATGGTCGACCCGCTCGACATCCTGCTCGATGATCGGGCCTTCGTCCAAATCGCCGGTGACGAAGTGGGCGGTGGCGCCGATCAATTTCACGCCGCGCCGGTGCGCCTGCGCATACGGACGCGCGCCCTTGAAGCTCGGCAGGAAGGAGTGGTGGATATTGATCGCCCTACCCTTCAAGGCTTCGCACAGCCCCGGTGACAGGATCTGCATGTAGCGCGCCAATACCACCAGGTCGATCCTGTGCATGTCGAGCAGCTCGATCACGCGCGCTTCCTGGGCCAGCCTGGCTTCGCCGGACGCGCCGGTGGCCAGCGGCAAGTGGTGAAACGGGATATTGTAACTTGCCGCGAGCTGGTAGAAGTCCATGTGGTTCGAGACGATGGCCGAAATTTCCACCGGCAGCAGGCCGCTCTTATAGCGGAACAGCAGATCGTTCAGGCAATGGCCGATCTTCGAGACCATGATCAGCACGCGCGGCTTGGCATGCGCATCGTAAAGCTGGCCGCGCATCCCGGCCTCCTCGCACAGGGCGGCAAAGGCGCCGCGCAGGTCGGCCTCGCCCACCCCCGGGTCCTCGGCCGCGAAGTGCATGCGCATGAAGAACAGGTGCGATTCCGGATCGCCGAACTGGGCCGAATCGATGATGTTGCAGCCATGCTCGGCAAGGAAGCCCGCCACCCGCAGCACGATGCCGCGCTGGTCGTTGCAGGACAGGGTCAGGATGTATTCCGGATGCGTCATGGCGGTTCGCTCGTCGGTAAGGTGGGTCGTTCGATTGTCGCATGGGCTTGCAAAAATGGCCACGCGAGAAAACGCACGACCGTGCATTTGTTCGGTATAGTATTTCTAGCACGTCGGACAACCCAACCTGAACGGAGACAACAACATGACAGCCACTGCAAACGACCAGTTCCTCCTCGCCGCCCGCCCGGTCGGCGTGCCGAAAGACAGCGACTGGATGCGCGCGGCACCGCCGCTGGCCGCGCTGCAAGAGGGCGAAGTGCGCATCAAGATCCTCTACCTGTCGCTCGACCCGGCCATGCGCGGCTGGATGAACGAAGGCAAATCCTACGTGCGTCCGGTGAACATCGGCGAAGTCATGCGCGCCGGCGGCATCGGCATCGTCGAGGAGTCCAGCTCGCCGAAGTTCAGCGCCGGCGACACGGTGATGGGCGTGCTCGGCGTGCAGCGCTACTGGACGGGACCGGCCGACGACAAGGGCGCGATGCTGGCGAAAGTCGACCCGCGCATGGCGCCGCTGCCGACCTGGCTGAACGCGCTCGGCATGCCGGGCATGACGGCCTATTTCGGTTTGCTCGATGTCGGCCAGCCGAAGCCGGGCGAGACCGTGGTGGTATCGGGCGCGGCCGGCGCGGTCGGCATGACGGTGGGCCAGGTGGCGCGCCAGATGGGCTGCCGCGTGGTGGGCATCGCCGGCGGCGCCGACAAATGCCGCTTCGTGGTCGAGGAACTCGGTTTCGACGCCTGCATCGACTACAAGGCCGGTTCCGTGCATGCGGGGCTGAAGGAACATTGCCCGCAAGGCGTGGACGTGTATTTCGACAACGTCGGCGGCGAGATCCTGGATGCGGTACTCGGACGCATCAACATGAAGGCGCGCATCGTGATCTGCGGCGCCATCTCGCAGTACAACGCCACCGGCGCGGTGAAGGGCCCGGCCAACTACCTGTCGCTGCTGATCAACCGCGCGCGCATGGAAGGCGTGCTGGTCACCGACTACGCCGCGCGCTATCCGGAAGGCGTGGCCACCATCGCGCGCTGGATGCAGGAGGGCAGCTTCAAGACGCGCGAGCACGTCGTCGAAGGCTTCGACAACTTCCCGTCGGCCCTGCTGATGCTGTTCGAGGGCAAGAACCTGGGCAAGCTGGTGCTGAAGGTGGCCGACGCCTAAGCGCACGCTTGCTGCATTACCCGCACGCGCCTTGATCCACCTGGAGGCGCGTGCAATCTCCTTGAACTTGTGCGGCTGGGGGGCGTCTACTTCGACGCTCTTTCCCACCCACCGCTCACTTCGAGGACGCCATGCCTACCTTCCCCACCGATAACCCCGCCCTCCAGGCCCAGCTCACCACGCAGCTCGACCTGTTCACCCAGATGTCGCGCCACGCGGTCGAGGCCGCCGGCCAGGTCGGCGAACTGCACCTGCGCATGATGCGCCAGATGTTCGACGACAGCATCCGCTACGGGCGCGCGCTGGCCGCCTGCAAGGACCCGTTCCAGGTGTGCGCCGTCGCCATGCGCGAGGCGCAGCCGGCGGCCGAGCACCTGCGCGCCTGGCAGGGTGAACTGATGAAAGTGCTGGGCGCCGGCACCGCGGCCCTGGCGCGCGACGCCAACGACGGCGGCTGGCAGGCCGCGCGCGGCGCCGAGCGCTTCATGCAGGCCGGCGCGGGCGGCACGGCGCCCGACGGCAAGGCAGCGCACGCGCCGCTGCGCTGACGCGGCGCCACTTCCACCGAAAGGAGGCTACCATGGCACCATCGGGCAAACGCCAGGACCGGCCGGCAGACGCGCTCGCGCTGCTGCGCCACGAACACGACAGGATCCGCCAGCTGTTCGCGCAATTCGCGCACCTGCGCGGCATCGAGGACGAAAACGATCGCAAGGCCGCCCTGGTCGACGGCATCTGCTACGAACTCACGCTGCACGCGATCGTCGAGGAAGAGCTGCTCTACCCCCTGCTGCGCGCGGCCGCCGAAGACGACGAGATGATGGACGAGGCCGAGGTCGAGCATGCCGGCGTGCGCGAACTGATCAGCCAGCTCGAAGTCATGTACCCCGGCGACGCGCATTTCGACGCCACGGTGGCGGTGCTGGCCGAGGAAGTGGAGCACCATGTGGCGCACGAGGAAGGCGACATGTTCGACACCGCGCGCGCGTCGGGCATCGACCTGGCCGCGCTGGGCCGCAAGATGCGCAGCCGCCGGCGCGAGCTCGACGAAGACCTGAACGGGTCGCCCGATGTGATCGACGCGATGGAACCGCGCGCCGGCATGCGCCTGCCGCCGCGCGCACCGGACTGAAGGAACTAACCGGACCGTGGCATCTCTAACCGCACGAGCGCGGCAATGCGGCGCTTGAACACCTTCATCCACGCATGTGCAGGGCAACCAGGAGAGCGACATGGCGACAAGCAAGGAGAGCGGCAAGAGCGCGGGCAGCTCCGGAGGCAGCGCGCAGAAGGGCGGCAGCGGCAGCGCTGGCGGCGGCAGCGCGCCGGCCAAGCGCGGCTTCGCGGCAATGGACCAGAACCAGCAGCGCGAAATCGCCAGCAAGGGCGGGCAGGCGGCCCACCAGAAGGGAACGGCGCACGAATTCGATTCCGAGGAAGCGCGCCGCGCGGGGCAGAAAGGCGGTGAGGCAGTGAGCCGCAACCGTGCGCACATGGCCGACATCGGCCGCAAGGGCGGCGAAAGCCGGCAGTCCGCCAACCGCGCCGCCAGCGCGGCCAAGGCTGCGGGCAACCGCCAGGGGAGCAAGGAGGAATAAGGCGGGCGTATCCCGCCTGCCCGCTTGAGGTATGCCGCGCGGGTCCGCTCTCCAGTGGGCCTGCGCGGCCGGGAAGACCGGGGGGCTGGCGCTGGCAAGCGCTCCGCGAACAGCGATGGGCTGGCGTCGACATGCGGCCGCGACCGTAGAGTGGGCCGGGCCGCGCCAGGCACCCCGTGCCGCGCGTGAGCTCCGCATATACGCGGCCGTGCGCATGGCGGATCACCCGCGAACGTCAGGCCCTGCTCAGACGCTCACGCAATATCGATCACGCCATGTCATCGGCGCGATCACGCGTCCATCACGCCGCCATCTCCTCGCACGCCTGCGCACACCGACTGCACGCCGCCGCACACTGCTGGCAATGCGCCATCCGATGCTTGGCGCATTCCTCGCCACAGTTCCTGCACACCTGCGCGCACAGCCGGCAAAACGCGGCCGCATGCTCGCTGCCGCGCGCCATCAGGCCCGCCGCGAGCCGGCATACCTGGGCGCAATCCATGTCGGTGGCAATGCACCGTGCCATCATCTTGACGTCTTCTTCCTGCAGGCACGAGGCCGCGCAATGGTCGCAGGCGTTCGCGCAGGCATTGCAGGCATCGATGCAGCTTTGAAAATCCAGGGTGTCCATCGTGTTCTCCTGATACTGGCTAGCGGCCAGTCAGGATAAGACCCGCTTCCGCAGGACGGCGCACGCTAGCCGCGCGGCTCCCGGCTGTGCTACATTTCCGCGCTTATGCCAGAACTCAAGTACCTCACCGCCTACCCCGACCCGCTGCGCCAGCAAGCCGCCGGCCTGCTGCAGGAGAACCGGCTCGGCGCCCTGCTCCGCTCGCGCTACCCGCGCGCCCACGGCCTGCGCACCGACCGCGCGCTCTACGACTACGTGCAGGAGTTGAAAGACGACTACCTGCGCAACGCCCAGCCGGTCGCGAAGGTCGCCTACGACAGCAAGATCCACGTGGTCCAGCACGCCCTCGGCCTGCACACGCAAATCTCGCGCGTCCAGGGCAGCAAGCTCAAGGCCAAGCACGAGATCCGCATCGCCAGCGTCTTCCGCGACGCGCCGCTCGAATTCCTGCGCATGATCGCCGTGCACGAACTGGCGCACCTGAAGGAAAAGGACCACGACAAGGCCTTCTACAAGCTGTGCTGCTGGATGGAACCCCAATACCACCAGTTCGAACTCGACCTGCGCCTCTACCTCACGCACATGGACCACACCGGCGAAC
>Ga0265798_10004094_pt1 | contig 20364 bp, 15 predicted proteins | sample P3T30metagenome_FD_192430 | JGI IMG/M metagenome (GOLD analysis project Ga0265798, IMG submission 192430) | Plant litter microbial communities from East Loma Ridge, Irvine, California - P3 T30 | ecosystem: Environmental > Terrestrial > Plant litter > Unclassified | place: USA: California... | reverse complement strand
ACGTATCAACACCAGAACCATTTGTCACCAGAGAGATTTTGATCTTACCGATAGAGACGACATCGGCACCAGACAAACTCAGGCATATGCAAGTGGTTGGCAGCGCGTCCACCAAAGGATATGCATCCGCCGGTCACTTCCAGTAGGGAAACGGCGCTGGTTTGACGGGCGGTGACGTTGCCTCGAGGGGCCTGCTTTACCGCCCAATCTGCCCATCCGCAAAAATTGCCTGCAGACGTAGGAGTAGTGAGAAGGGTGGTGATAGCGAGAAGGCTTAGAGATAGCTTCACTGTCACGGTTCGAATCTCGCTTATTCACCACTACAAATATGGTACTATGGCGGGGTAGAGTGTGTTCACATTTTGCTCCCCATTTTTACCGCAACATTCATGGTAGTGGATCGAGAGTTGGATGGTCACTAGATGCCCGTGTGAGATAGAAAATGACAAAGGAATCTTGGGAGGTATGGATGAAAGTACACTGGAGACTGTAGGTCGAGATAAATTTAGGAGAGTGGACCGTATTCAGATACTTGCGAGATAGAGCGCACAGCGCATAGAGTGTAAACCTTTAGGTTAGATACTGCAGCAAGCCACTGCCCAGATAAATCGTAAGCGAATAATTCACCTTGCATAAGCGCATACCACAAATAAGAAGCGCAGCTACAAGTCACTCCCTCCTTGATTCACTTTGAATACTTACCCTCCATGCATTCATTGTATGTAAGATAAGGCGTGCCTCCAGCCTCAGCATCTAGGCGCGATTTTACTCCTACGTCCTGTCCAAGAGCATGATTTAGGAAGGTATTCATCGTATTTATGCGTCTGAACGGAGCCAACCAATGAACTCTCTTGATTCGCTACAGGCAAAAAGAACATACAGGTGATGAACGGCATGGTGGCGTTCAGTTCGCCAAGAAACAACATGGAGGTGATGAACAGCATCGAGCACCAATTGACAAGAGCACACGAGCCGTCTCTTGAGAAAAGAATCAAGTGCGAAAACGACTAATGATCATTAATAGGTACCGCATAGTCGATAAGTAGTTATTTAATTGTTAGACAGGATTGTAAAAGCTTACGATCAATCTAGGCAGTGGCTTGCTGCAGTATCCATCTTGAATGTTTACCTTTCATACGTTGTATTCATGCGTTTATCGAGGCCCACCAATGAGATCTCTTGATTAAATATAGGCAGTCAAGAACATGCAGGTGATGAACAGCATGGCGGCGGCGAGGTGTCGCCAAGAAAGAACACGCGGGTGATCACATCATCGAGCACCAATCGAAGAGCTAACAGCAAGCCGTCTATGGAGAAGCCCTTGAGTGCGAAGGTACCGCATGGTCGACAAGTAGTTGTCGGATGTTGGACATGATTGTGAACCAATGGAACGAGCAGATTTTTTGACCAATGGGTGGAGGCGGTGCCATAACGCAAAGAATGATAAAGGACCGGGCGTGAGGCTTCGGAAAAAAAGAGACTAATGCATGTTGTTACAAGCAAAGATCATTTCACTGCAATGCATCCCCAACGAAACCTTCACATACCTCTGCACGCCAAAAGGCCGAGCATATGGAACAACACCCGTTCATCCCAACGCACTACTTCCCCTTATGAACACCAATATACGTCCTCTCCCCACTAAACATCCCAATACTCCTCGCAAAATGATCATCCTCCTCCTCCTCCACCTTAACCCACACCCCATCCACCATCCTCGCCCTCTTCATCCCCCCCTCACCCCCACCCCCACTATCTTCAAGCGTCGCCCTCCTTCCTCCCGCCATTCTAACCTCCTCCGCCTCAACAACAGTCTCAATCCCCGCAGGCACACTATCCTCCTCCCCCCACGGCAACGCCTCAACATCAATATCCCGCTCCCGGCCAAGGATACACATAACTATAACCCTTGCGCCAGCTTTACTAATCACCTGATTCGCATGCTTACACGTCTCATTGGTACAGCACTCCATGCAGCCCTCCAGACACGCACAGTGCGTAAGCCGCGCACACGCCTGACCCAACAAATCGTCCACGAATTCGAATGCCTTTGTACTTATGCCCGAGCCCGATGCGCCGCCTTTAGCGTCGTAGAAAGTTAGGCGCGCGGGCCGTTTACGCTGCGTTTCTTTCTTTGCGAATTCCTTCGGCGCGAATTTACATTCTGTGCGTACGTCGCCTGGCATGCTGATTACGAAGTTGGGCATGAGGCTGAGTACCGCGTGCTCGGCGGCGTGGATACCAGCTGCGATGTTGAGGCGCCTGCTTTTTAGGATTTCGAGCGCGGCGCGCGGTACGTCGAGCCACATGCCCTTGCTAAACAGGATGATGGGCGGGTTGTCGACTTGCACGGCGTCGAGGATGCGGCGCTTCTTGTCGATTTTGAAGAAGCCGTAGACGACCTGTTTGATCTTGATGGGGCCGTAGAAGGCGCGGGATTTGGAGCCGGGGATGCGCCGGATGGATTCGGTTTCGATGGGGTCGATGTCGGTGTAGTCGCGCTGTTGGGTTGTCCAGTCTACTTTTACGTGCTCGACTTTGGCGAGCATGCGTTCTTGGCTGAATTCTTTGACGAGGTAGGTGTTTCCTTGGTGCAGGAATATGCCGCCGTCGTAGAGGGTGAAGAATGCGCGGGATGCTTCGAGTTCTTCGAGGACGGTGTTTTTTCCGTTTGTGGTGTCGATGATGGCGAAGTGGTCTTCTTCGGTGTCGCGAATGGCGACGAAGCGCGAAGGTTGGGGCAGGAAGCGCTCGTTGACGTGGTAGAAGCCTTGCTTGTCTCTGCGCATGCGTTCGCGGGCGACTTTGGCGAGGAGCGGCCCAAAGTAGGAGATGTCAGACTCGATATTGATGGGGAGTTCGTGCGCGGCGCACTGGATGTGGCCTTCTACCACGAGCATGTTTTCGAGATCGACCTGGAGCGCGCAGTTGGGTTTAGTGAAGATCTCGGAGGGGTTGGACATGTAGTACTGGTCGGTGGGAAAGCAATCGCCGATGAGAACAGAGAGCGAGTCCTTGTTGCGACGACCAGCTCGACCGCTCTGTTGCCGAAGATTAGCAATGGTGTAGGGAAAGCCGACGGTCAGGACAGCATCGAGAGTACCAATATCGACACCAAGTTCGAGAGCGCTGGTACAAACTATACCAATCAGCTTGCCGTCAAACATCTCGCGCTCAATCTGCCGTCGGTCCTGGGGTGTATAGCCGCCACGGTACGACATCACTCGAGCAAGCACTTCCGTGCGTTCGAGGTTCGTCAGCTCCGTTTTGACCGCAGCGAGAAGGGCTTCACACTGCTTCCGTACGCGGCAAAACGCAATGGCTCGAACTCCTCTCAGCATCAGCTGGCAAAAGAGCTTCGCAGTCTCGGCCATACAGTCTCCACGCCCAGATGTTGGGTCACCAGGATCCTTAAACGGCGTATTCCAACACAAGAACTCCTTGCGACCAGACGGCGACCCATCAAAGTCCGTCAATCTGACTTCCTCAACCCCAAAGATCGTCCTCATATGTTCCTCAGGATTCGCAACAGTAGCCGAGCACGAAATGAACTTGACATGGCGGTTTCCCACCGCCGCGCATATCCTCCGTAATCGCCGCATGATGTATGCCATATGTGCGCCGAACAGGCCGTTGTAGACGTGTAGTTCGTCGACTACCACGAAGCGAAGATTCTGCAAGAAGGTCCGCCATGCGTCTTCTTGGGGGAGTATGGTGATGTGAAGCATGTCAGGGTTCGTGAAGATGATGCGCCCTTCGTCGCGGATGTAGTTGCGGTCAGCCATGGGTGTGTCGCCGTCGAATGTCTCGACGACCACTTCCTCCAGTCCAGTCATGAATCGTAATAATTCTTTCATGCTCTTCCGTTGATCTTGTGCCAGCGCTTTGGTCGGGAAAATGTACATGGCTCGCGTCTCTGGCTCTTTTTCTAGCTGATGCAAGACTGGCAATTGGTAGATCAGCGACTTGCCAGAACTCGTGGATGTTGAGACAATGACGTTATGACCATCATGCAGATTGTTGATCGCCTCAGCTTGATGCGCATACAGCTGCGTGATGTTCTTGGTATTGTAGAGCGCATTGACCATATTCTGCGACAGCTGGAAGTTCAAATCACCGTAGATAGGAGGCTGAGGATCAAACACACGATGACCATCTGGCACAACCTGTCCAGTATACCATTCCAGCGTCTTGATCTCATCCACAATCTCCGGGATGCTCTTACGCTCTTTCGGTATCGTGCTCGGCGCATTCAGTCGTTCAGGTCCTGGCGTCGAAGCTCTGCTCTCAGCCGACACTGGCAGACATGCTTGCGAGACTTCCTTGAGCTTCTCCACTGCGTCCGTTTGACTCTCTGCGCACTGATTCAAAAACGCATTGACCGCAGAAGTAAACTTGATGTTCCTCTTCTCGATCAGGTTCATCATCTGTTTCTGACTGAACACCGGCATCTTGAGCTCTTCATTCCGCAGCTTCTGCGTCGCCTTGGTTGGCTCGCCCGTCTTCGCATGCTGGACCTGGCGCTTCAAATCGCCGTCGATGAATTCGAACAGCAGCACCTCCTTGTGCTCGCCCTTGTCTGGCTCCGGCATCGTAATGACAAAGTCTTGTGTTTTCCTGCCCTGTACATGATCTTCCTGGCCCATCAGATTGATCTGTAGCATAGCCTCATCCACGTATGCGAAATTGATCGCCTTGGGTATCAGGGCTGTTATTTGCGCTACATCTTCAACGACCAGCTCTCGGTTGATGTGTCCTTCGACGGTAGCTTTTAAATTGTCTAGCGTGGTCGCGAGGTGCTTGCGCGTGCAGCAGAAGGTGTAGACGAGGTTCAGCGCCCGATGCACTTGCGCCAGCTTTGTGAAGTGCTCTGGCCATGGTATGCTCGTCTCAACGATCGTAGATGAACCGTGGCGCGCCAATGTGGGCTTGCCTGTGCCATTCTTCTTCGGTGTCCTGCGCGGCTTCTTGCCGCCATCGTGTGTCTTTGTGGGTACGGTGGTTGTGGTGGTGGTGTCTTCATTCGCCTCATCCTCCGCCTCGCCTTGTGCATCTACACCCGGCGTCGCGTGGTCGCATATCTTCCTCTTGCGTTTCCGTACTGTTTGATCCGAGACAGTTGCTGCTTTCAACCGGGGCATCCTTCGTTCATGGTCGTGTACTCAATGAAGCGAAGTTGAGGTACGCGCGAGGCGAGATCGATGACGCAATGACGCTATAAATGCGCGATGCAAAAGAGAGTCGCGCTTCGGGGTATGGAATGGAATGGGTCTTCAACGAGACAATATGTGATTGCTGAACTGGTTGAGCGAATCGGTGAGGCGATTCAGTGAACGCAGGTGCGCTATGAGGTTCGCGTGGCACGCTTTCGCGTGAGCACGTGCCGAGGCCATCACCGAAAGCTCATAGCAGGCCGCCCCAGAGCTATGTCAATCCACTTTCACATCAACCCACCAAGTTTCCTTCATGCGTAAACACAGTCGAACAATTAAATCCGTTCGAGCACCATTTTGATTATCCCATCTCCCTTGACCCACGTTCCAATGCTCCCACCCATGGTGAGGCCAAACAACAAATACACTCAAAACCCACGCCCACAACAAACAACCACCACAACCACCCAGGGTATAAAGCAAAAAAGCTCCAAACACTCCCCATCCCCCCCTCCTTGCCTCCATCAACATGCATGCAAATGTATACCAAAAATACACCACGCCAAAACAACAACAACTCATTTCGCTGCCATAACCTTCGTGATGAAAACTCGCTCAATCTGGTATCCGCAGCAAAGACAGCAAGAACAGTAATGCAAGACAAACAAACAAATAACAGACAATAAACACGCCGAAGCGCCAAATCGCTCCCTAAAATCATCCCACCACCCCAGCTCACATATTCCCCCCAGGCACCAACATCTCAATACACTTGGTCAGCAAATTGCTCGCCTCATGCAGCAACTCCCACCTCGTCTTGCGGAACATATCCCGCATAATAATCAGCAGTCCCAAACACGCATTCCGATCCTCCAGCAGCGCCAGATCATCGGGCTTGCTTACGCCGCCCACGCGCTTCAAATAGCCCATCATATCCTTCACTTTGTCATCGTAGGTTGGGATGGAATACGGGTGTTTGACAGGCCCGTCGAGCGCGTAGCCATAACTCCATACGATGAGCGTGGCAAAGTATAGGACCCAGGGCCTGTTGAGCAGGAAGTCGTCGCGCGCGAAGTAAGACAATTCGGACGTTGTTGAGGTTGGGTTGAGGCCGCGGTCCCCGGGTACCATGACGTTCGACAGGAACCGGAGGGCATAAAATGTCGCATCACGCGCGCGTGCCGTCGGTGCCCAAACTTCCTTCATGCGGCGCTGCGCACCATTGTAATCCTGCGGCGTGATCGATCTTCCAAGCAAGCGCGCGGCGCCAGCGTAGATCTGGCAGTCCACTATATCAACGTGCATCGCCATGTGGGCCAGGTGGTGCAGCACGGTGCGGCTCTCGAAGACGTTGTCGTCGTCGAGCCCGTTCGAGTAGTGCGCAGAAGGCCCACCCGCAAGCGAGCTGTCGAAGTCTTGCTTCCAGAAGTCGAACGCGCGGGTTAGCGAGCCGCGCCATTTATCACGGCCGCCGAGGGCTTGGGTGACGCCCAGGGAGCTGACTTGCAGGTCGCGTTGGTTCATGTGCCAGGATACGCTCAGAAGACCGGCCATCAGGATGGTGCGGCCGAAGGAATTTGTTCGTACGGTCTGGCCGTTCAGAGTTTTCTTCAAGCCGTCTAGGAAGCTCATCTGCTTGATGCCGTTGGAATGCAAACTTGCTTCTACACGGCCGACTTCCGAGCTGCTTGTGGCGGACCACAAAGCCTCGTCACATGGGAGCGGAAGACGCATCTCGTGTGCGACCATGACAGCGCTGTGGCCGAACATGGTTGCGTGGATGCTGTCCATGACGAATGCTGCAAATGCCGCTCTTCTCGTCGCCTCGTTGGTGATCCAGTGGTTCCACCATTCGTCGGGCGTGTTTGCTCCGCCTAGCGAGTTGCTCTTGCCCTCCTTGACGCTTGGAGGGGAATCCATCGCAGACCGTCCTATCAACGAGCTGCCTCTCCGCATCAAAGTAAGAGTCGTTGCGTGGTGGATATGTGCGCGCTCATGTAGCGGGCGAGTGGAGTACATCTTCTCGAAGATCTCAAGCAGAAGCAGGCTCTGGAAGATCCACAGCTTCGCCGGCGGCCTGAAGTCGGCGTCCATGAACAGTTCCCATCTCAGGTGCCACGCCAAGAAGTTCGACAGCCCCGAGCATGCCTGCGTCACCTCGTGGCCATAGTTCTTCTCCAGACATGACGCGCCAAGACATATGATTGCCAGCAGAAGAAGGTCGGGACATGTACTCGCGTTGAATGTCGGCTTATGCAGTATCGGAAGCTGAGGATGGAAGTGGACCCAATACGAGCTGATGTAGACTTGCATCATGTGCAAGCTCAGGACATGGTGGTCATCGTCCTTGTTGCCCTCGAGAATATCCTCCTTCTGCTTCTTGACCGGTGCATGGTCAGTCTCGTTGAAGCGGCCACTAATTAGATCCAGTAGATCCTTGCGCTTCTCTTCGGACAGCGCGGCTTCTGGCAGCGTGGTGTCAAGGATGCTATGCACCGCCATGGGATGTGCTGGTGGTGCGGGATTATTCAGGTATCCTGCAACGGAGGGGTCGTAATTGAAATAAGGTGCCTGCAGCCCTATCTGGGACGATGCGCCAGCGACGGGGTTGCCTCCGGCGGGATAGCCCATTGGCGACTGACCGCCAGGGCCAAACTGATTGTCGTTGAACAACCACGCAGCAAAGTCGTCGGCCATGGCAAACGGTGACCGACTATACCCTTCACCGCCGAACATGGGTATGGCGTAAGATGGAGTCTGGTCCATGATGGCTTCCGACACTCCGTTCATTCGCGTATCGAGCTGGGCAGTGGACTCGACGCCGTTCATGGGAGTCTGGCCAGCCGTGCCATTGTAGTACTGGTTCTCTTGGTCACGAGACACTGGGGTACCCGAGTGCGAGGGGTATTCTGGAGGAGGTAAGGACGAGAAGGGAGGAAAGTTTTGCTGGGATTGGAACCCACTTGCAGAGTTAGTCTGGTACCCCGTCGACGCGGCTGAGGGCGGATATGACGGCGAGGGCGTCACAGCAGAGTTGTATTGCGAGCCCGAGCCGTAGGAGGAGAGGTTGGATGTATGTGTGCGCAGCTCGGGCCGGGTGAAGTTGCCGTTGCCCACGTGTGGCGAGTTGTGGAGTGGTGTGCGACCGCCACTGTAGTTGCCCAAAGCGGACGGACGCGGTGGGGGTGCAAAGGACCCAGTGCTTTGGGACTGCATATCGTAGGGCTTAGCCTCGGAACCGCTGCGATAGGCATCGTCGCTCCCCCTGCGCTGCAGCGAGTCGTTTCTGCTGATGGACGAAGCGGGCGACTGGAAGTTGGGTGGCGACATATGGCCTCCCGGGCCAGTCTGCGTGGTGGACGCTGGCGACTGCAGGCCGTGGGGTACCTGGCCCTTGACGCCCATCTTGCTGGGGGCTGGGCTGTTCTTCCCTCCCAGCGCGGCGGTGACTATGGGGTTTAGGTTGTGCATGTTGAAGGTGTCCTTGCGCAGCAGCTGGGAGCCGCGCGCCGTGTGCCTCTCCTTGTGGCGCGCGCAGAGATCTTGCCGGACGAACGAGCGGTGGCAGTCGGGAAAGTCGCAGTGGTAGATCTGCTTGGGGTTGTCTGGGGGGGGGGTTTAGCGTCGTCTCAAGCATGTAGGTCGAGGTGAAGGTTTGCACTCACGGTTCAGTTGGTGGCGGTACAGATGCTCTGCGCGCGAATAGCTCTTCCCACAGCCCTCGTGCGGGCACTCAAACTTCTTGTCGAGGCCCTTCCGACTTCGCCGCCTCTTCCTACTGCCGCCCACGCCCTCCTCGTCGCCTTCGCCGTCATCGCTGCGGTCGCGGCGGCGTCCACGTCCTTCACCGCTGTCGGGCGACGCAGGCGTGGGCGGCTCTGGTTGGCCGGCGCCCGTCTCCATCTTCTCGGGGAATTGTGTCTGTATCTTGCTCAGGTCCGACGCGTGCCCTGCGTGCATAGAGAGTATTTGCGCCGTCATCGCCAGCGGGCAGGTGTGTCAGATGTCGTGCGTTGCTAGGGCGCGTGTCTGGGGTCGGGTGTGATGGTGGCGGGGGAGGCTCGCGTGCGCAGTCGGTCGCCCGTTGGCTGGTGTGCCGGTGTTACTTAGTCAAGGAATCTGTGAGGCGCCTCGGGGGTGGGCGGGCATGCTTCTTGAATCACGACTTGGGACGGAGGCAGACAGATCAGACGGGGGGTTGGAAGGCTGGCAGGTAGGAAGGGGAAGTGCGCGGGTGGTAGGCGGGCAGGCACAGCAGATCAGGTACTAGCAGCTAGAGTCTTGGTGGTCGCGATGCAGCACACGCGGTCAAGTGGTGCAGTGGTGCGGTGGATACTCGACGGCTAGAGGTAGAGGGGTGCAGCCTCCGTGCAAATCGCCCAGCGCCAGAACCCTGTCCGATGACTTGCAGCGGGGGCTCAGTCGGTAGTGCTGCTGGCCGAGCGAGTGGTCGTGCGACTGTGGAGAGGCGAGCCCTGAGCGTCGTGGGCGTGGGCGTGGGGAAGCTTGAGATGCTCCGTCGTGGGAGAAGACGATCGGACGCGGGTAGCCCACTGGATAGCAGAGGTAGGCCACGCTTGGACAGGAAAAGGTTTGGCAATGCGCCGGGGTCTCGTCTGCAGTTGATCCTCCGCAGTAGCCGCGATAACAGCCCAAACCGTTCCGGGTGGATAAAGTCACAGTCCTGCCTCGTGCCCGCCGCAAACCTGAACAGATGAGGGGTAGTCTCTCGCTGAAAGACCGGCGGATGGCGACGAGCGACGAAGATGCAATCAAACCCGTCTTCTCCAGGATAGAGGCGCATGCAATGCGAGGCCCAGCACGCACTCGACCAAGCACCGACCTGCAGCATCCAGTACGAAGTACCGTAGTAAAATGTGGAGAAGCGTGGGGGTTCATCCAACCTCATCAAGTCGTCACGATTTCTCGTAAATGCACACAAACCCGCATCTCTATGGCTGCATCTCCTTCGATATCAGACATCACCTACCTGCATTTGAATATCTTTTGCTACTTACTTCTCCGCTAACTAATGATTCTCCATGACAACCCCCCTTAACACTCTGATATTATCGCAACACGTCCCGCCCCTTCAACTCCAACAACTAATTTCCACACGTGTGCATTAAATGCGCATCCTCTCATTGGCCAACTCCTCGGCTCGTCGGCGCCTTACCCCAGAATTGCGCATCAGCAACGCAGCATGCTGTACGGTGACGAGAACGTGGCCCACCAATTGGAAGTCCTGATCATGTCACCTTTTTCTTATTGCGGCAGGGAAGAGGCTACGGAGCGGAGCGTTGCGTTGCGTTGCTCGATTGAAATACACATCGGATTGCGATAGCGATTTGATAGGGTTTGTGTGTGGTGTGTGGTGTGTGGTGTTGACTTGATATCGGATTTTGTAGTAGGTAGCCTTGATTTCTGTCTGGTCAACATTCTGATATCTTTAGCGATTCAAGCCCCCAACAGCCCGAGCCAAACCGTGCTTGGCCATCAGATCCGTTCCTTGTCTTGTGTCGCGTCTATGCGCCACAATAACACATCCATCACACAGTAACGCGTTTTCTTGCTTTTTGTCTATTTTACGATGCTGTTTCAAGGTGGCGCTTGATTATTCCCATCCACACGAAGTTGGTCCTTGCTCGCGTGCTCTACCGAGTACGGTTGTGTAGATGTGGTAATTAGACGTTCTTCAGTTCCGCGGAAAGCTTAGGAGACTACTGTTTGTGGGGTGTTGTTGAGATGCACTGGTACCAACATGTCACAAACGCCAGGTAGTACGAACACGATCTGCCAACGTGCTTGAGGTGACACAGCACACAGCTCAACAGCCGCATGCAACAAGGTTTTGAATGATCCGCATGTACATGTGAAACAAGCGATTGGGATAGAAGATCTCCATCGATCGCTAAAATTGGTATCTCATTAATCAGATCCTCGAGCTACTCCGAGCATATATGCGGGGACAAGCGAACCGCAATGTACACTATCACAAAAGTCCGCATCTCAACGAATCAAAGCTATTCCTTCGCCTTCTCTTCCTCGGAATCCCCAGCGCTGGATGCGGCGGGCGTGTTCTCTCCCTCCGAGGGCTCCGATCTCGATTCCTCCGCCTTGATCTCGGATTCTGGTAGGACTGTAGTTTCTTCTGCCTTCTTTGACTCCAGAGCCTCGTCGTCTGAGACTTTGATGTCTGGAGTGATTGCATCATCAGCAGCCGCTTCGCTTGCACTTTGCTTCTCCTCATCTTGAGGCGCTGGATCTGCCTTGGCTTCCTCGCTAGCACTTTGCTTTTCCGGCTCGTCAGCAGCAGCAGCTTCGGGTTCGGCATCCGGGACAGTAGGCACCGGCTCCTCGGCAGGTTCGGGCGCATCGCTAGACTCCTCTGGTTCTGGTGCCGCTTCGCCGTCTTCGGGTGTTGATTCAAAGATCTGGGTGACGGGCCGCGAGTGCAACTGTGGCCGCTCTTCTTCCTCTTCAGCTTCTTCCACAACTGTCGAGACTGCCGTCGCGCCTACGGAAGGCGAGTGACGGTGTCGTTTGGTCGTGCCGGCTGTCGATAGAGAAAGATCTGACAGGCCGTCGATGATAGTGGAGTTGTCGTCCTCTGGCCCAGGCCCTGAAGGCTCGCGCTTCAAGATCAGCGGTGGCATTGACCTCGATTCTGGAGCCGGCTCTATTCCCTCAGCCTCTGCTGGAATCGTGTAGTTGTCTTCTGGAATGAGCCCGTAAAAATCGCAGACAGTCTTGAAGAAGACGTAAAGACCTGAACGAGCCTCGACCTTCCAGAACATGTCGCGGTGCTGGAACCAAGCGTGTGCAAATATGCGGTATACCCGCCTGAAGATGTTGGTCAGTTGACGAGCCTGCGAATGTTGTGTTGATGAGTCGGTGCCAAGAGCTAGTCTTGAGGGGAAGTGCTTTGGTGATGTGAGGGTGTTCGCAGCCCAGTCCAACGTATGGCAGCAGTAGTCGATGGCGCAACATGACTTGGGTGGGTCATGTACTGCGCACAGATATTGCCATTCTGAGGCGCGCATCTCCGGACATGTTATAGAGGAGCATGGCGGGCTGTCGGAAAACAGAGCGACGATTATGGAGTTGACCTTCTGCGTGAGGAACCGACAGAGCTCGTACAGCCACAGCGTCCTCTCCACGTTGTCGGGTGGCTGTGCCAGCTTCAGCGCCATCTCTCTGTCCACTGCTATTGTGCCATTCGCGCCGATTGGGTGTGTGAGGAAGTTGTGGAGAGCTTTGAGGTGCTCGGTGAGCTGGAAGGCTGAGTCGATCTGGCGCATTGTTAGTCCTGTGTGCTATGCGCCAGCTACGTGCTGCACACCTCTGACAAGTCTACCAGCGGTGGTCCTTCTGCCATGTCCTCGGCTTTTGTGCCTGGACGTATTCTCCGCGCAGCATTGTGGTCGAGGTTGCTGAAGAGCCTCTGCTGCTCGGGGCTGGCTGATATTGGCGACAGCTGGTCTTCTGGGATTGGTGGAGGGCTCGGCAGGCGGGGTGAAGCTGGAGACGCCATAATCGATTACGCAGTAGCAGGATGATAGGGTCTCGTTGATGCCTTGGTACTGGACCTGGTGTGTTATTGTGTGTCGCTGTCTGTCAAGTCGCGATGTTGCGCTTTGGCAACGACGCGACAGGGATGTTGCGGCTACGCTAGCTCTAACTAACGACTCAGTCGAGTGCACACTTTGACCTACAACACAACGCATTTTGCTCTCCTTCTCCTCAAGTAAGTTATTCCTCGGTACTCTGTTCTCTCCACTACATCGTCGAGGCTTCATTACATCTCCTGTAAAGGACGGTGGTTGAGCTTGGTTGGGAGCCAGTCTCCATCTGAAAGACTCAGAGTTGCGAGTGCACCGTCACAAGACAATTCTTTTCTCTCATGTGAACTTCTTGTACACAAAATTCTTAACGTTCATCCTTGTTATTTGTGTTTGATTTCGTCCCTCTGACCTGTTGAAAAGAACTGACCTCAACCCAAGCGAGTAAGGTCCGAGATTTTAAGTTCTACTCACGATCACAGTTGAGAAGAGAAACTTAACGACCACGCCATCAACTAATTATGGACGACGCCTCGGACGATGAGGTGCCCAGTCTCGTCCAGCCTGATGTCAACGCCAAACTCACAGCCGATCAAGTCGACGAAGTGCCAAATCTGGTTGCCAGCTTAGACGACACAACTCTCAGCAAAGTACCCATCACCATTGTCACGGGGTATCTGGGCGCTGGAAAGACTACTCTTCTCAACTACATTCTCACTGAGCAGCACGGCAAGAAGATTGCCGTCATTCTCAACGAGTTTGGCGACTGTACGTCCAAACATAAAATTCAAAGTCTTGCGTCATCCTAGTGTTGACTTGACACAGCAATCGACATCGAAAAACAACTCACAGTATCCGATACCAACAGCACGGAAGCAAGTCCCATACCGTTCGTGCCACTAGCGAATGGCTGTATATGCTGTTCAGTCAAGGACATCGGTGTCGCAGCCATCGAGAACCTGATGGAACAGCGCGGCGAGCTGTTCGACTACATCCTACTCGAAACTACTGGTTTGGCCGATCCCGGCAACATCGCGCCTATGTTCTGGCTTGATGACGGCCTAGGCAGCACCATCTTTCTAGACGGCATCGTCACACTCGTTGACGCCAAGAACGTATTGAAAAGCTTGGACGAGGGCTACGGCGACGAAAAGGGAGAAACAGATGATCACAAGCATGATGGTCCGCTCCTCACTACAGCGCATCTACAGATCAGTCATGCAGACGTCATAATAATCAACAAGACAGATCTGATCTCAGAAGAAGAACTCAACAACGTCATCGCCCGCATACGCTCCATCAACGGCCTCGCACGCATAGAAAAGACAACGAAAAGCCAAGTCCCACAGCTCGAAGGCCTAGTTCTGGACTTACACGCATACGACGAAGTCACCGACGCAGACCTACAGTTCGCAAGCAAAGGCCACAGCCACCTCGATCCCGTGCGTTTACAATGACTCCAACTTCTCTCCATTCGAGCTACTAACACTATACAGACAATAACAACAGCCACCATATCCTTCCCAGCCCTCAATCCCTACCAAGTCGACAAATTCGACTTCTTCCTCCGCACCATCCTCTGGGAAGAAACGCTTCCGAACACGACTCCTAATCAGCCGTTCGAAATTCACCGCCTCAAAGCGCGCATCCCCGTCACTGACGGACGGATGCTCCTCATCCAAGGGGTACGCAACATTTACGATACAAACGAGACGAAAGCGCCAGTCTCAAATGAAGTCCAGCACGCGAAGCTTGTGCTGATTGGCAAGGCAGTGGATCAGGAGCCGCTGAGGAGGAGTTTATTGGAGACGCTGGGGATGGCCGAGTAGGGTGGGATGGACGTGAATGCGATGTCGCAACAAGTTTGTGGTCCGACGGGCCAGCGAAGAGTTGTCAAGCAGCCGTGCTGTGTGTAAGCCTACTTGTCTCGAGCGAGAACTTGTCGTCTTCATGCACACCGAGAAGTTCACAAGTACGAGGCAAATACTGTAAGCCGGCTTCAAACCCCTTTGCGTGTTTCAACTGGATGCTCGCATGCTTATTCTCATGATCCATCTCGCGTACGAGCCTTGTTCTTGAGCGCCGTGTTTGCACTCGTAGCATCTTGACAGTTTCAACATGTATTCTTGCCTGCTTGTCTGACTATGATTTCTCCTCCTCTTGGCCTCGATATACTACAGGCAATAGTCTCCGGCCGCCCACTTAGCATTTTGAAGAGAGCCGTATACTGTCTCAGATATGTGTGGCGTCTTAAAATCAGCTAAATAGGAGCCTGAATTACAGTCTGTCCTGCAGTCTTAACTTATTAGTCCAGCTACGAGAACTGCAAGAAAAGGCTACAGCGACTTCTCTACGCCAAGTAGGCGGTCAGAGACTATTGCCTGTAGTACAGTTCTGCACGACCCATCATCGACTAAATCAGAAGACGACATGCGAAATAATTCTCTTTGACGTCTGTGTCGGAGGCTGGCGCTTACGGGCGTTGTTGCCATGCGCTAGCAGTCAGCGTCACCGACAATCAACTTCGCCCCACCCTGAGACCTACTTCGCGATTGCGATCACCATCGCGCTCCTCGCTTTGCATCTGCAAACCCTTCCTCGAGCACGTCGCAAGGCTTTTGCAATATCGTCGACCATAAATGCGGAGTAGAAGTCTCGAGCATCAGACTGTCGGCAAGCTTGTCGCAGGCCACCGGCAATTTTTGTCAATTGTTTCACAGCGATCTTAGGCATCCCAGCGGCTGCACATTGTATTGGCCCCCACCCTGACTTGTGTTCTATTTCCATCTGCTATGCCAAGCGCTTCCAGCATGCTGTCTCTTTTCGCTCTTCGCTCTTCTCATAGCCAGGCTGTTTCCATTACACGTTGCTTCGGATTGTTATGGTCACAAACGTGTCTCAATTACCACCCGCCTGGACTCAGCCTTAGCCTCAGCCTCAAGCATTAGCTTCAGACTTCAATCTTCTGTCGACTCGGATCCTCATATCAAACTAGAGAAAAGAACCTAGACAAGGATCGTTCGAATCCATCATGGCCAGTGAACGATCGACCTCTCCACAGTATTCTAAAGTCCAGCACACGACGCAAAGCTCTGCGATCGATGATAAACCAAGCCCACGAAAATGGCTCTTCGCTGGAAATCGTTCCTTCATCTGGATGTTACTGTCTCTTCTAAGTGGAATATCATTGAGTGCTGGCCACCACTTCTTCTACGCTAGATTCGATGGCCAACGTGTCGACGATGTTTCAGTCAGTCAGACATGGATAATTCGATTTGGAACCGGATTTGCTTTCGTTGCAAAAACCTTCCTGGTCATTGCCACTTCGATCGCCTTTGTCCAGCAGCAATGGTTCGCACTATTGCATTACCGATTCAAGGTTCGCCAGATTGATACCATGACCGGCGTTCTTGGTAATGCTTTCACTTTTCTTGAGAGTCGGATCTGGTTACGGTTTCCACTGCTCACATTGACTGCTTGCATCGCTTGGTAAGTAATGAGGCATTAAGGACTGTTTGATGTTTGAGAAGACCGACGCTAATTCACGAAAGGGTCTTGCCACTCGCGGCTATTGTTACTCCAGCAACAATGACTGTCGTTGCCACATCTAGTATCAGAGCCATCGATGGCACACCGCCACAGCTGCATTTTGATCCGGCTCGATATGCCAATCTTCAGACTCAAGGGGTGTGGGAGTACCAAAGCCCTGCACCCGATACATTAGGTGCGGCGTTCGGAAGCGCTACGACAAAACAGATATTGGGAATCGCACAAACCGAATCTAATATGACCTACACCCTTCAGTTCCTTGGACCAGCCCTTCGTTGCGACTACGCTAGCGCTACTTTCGTCGGCGATGCTTATCAGTCGTTTGTGCGCACTTTCAGTAAGAACAGCGGACATGTATTTCGCTACTTGGCATGGGTTCCAGAACGCAACAGGAACTCAAGCGATCTTTCCGCCTTGGACAAATTCAATGCCGCCAGTACCCTAGATATTGTTTCTACGGACGCTGCGCACCTCTACATTGTGCCCAACATCACAAGCGCTGGTCCTGTCTTCGTCGGTGGAGAGCGAATGAGCGGAGCTAAAGAGCATTATTCGATCTACGATACGCTTGATTGCAAGCTATACAACGCCACATATCGAGTGCTTTTCAACTTGACATTTCCTACCCAGCTCATCGAAGTCCAGTCGAGAGAGCTGTTGAATCCTGTTTATCTAGTGAAAGAGATTCCGGTCGGGGGAGGCTGGGCTGCTCGAGACGCTCAGCGCATGTCTTATCAGGCTATTATGCACTCTTTCGGCCGATTGCTCGTCGGGTCCGAATACTGGAGGGATGGTTTTGTCACTACAAGTATGACGAGCTGGAACATGATGGGCATCGACTGGAAAACGCGCAATGGCACGCAACAGGGCCTCGAACAGCTCTTCCAAAACATCACGCTTAGCATGCTATCCGTCCCCTCACTGACGTAAGTGTATCTTGCTCGCGTCCTTGATACTCAAACTAACGGTACCCGTAGCATGGACACGACTATGGCAGCGCAGAACCGTGTCCCGGTAAACGTTCTCAACAGCGTCAACGTCTACTCGTACAGCCCACGTGATCTCTGGCTCGCGTACGGTTTAGCCTGTGGTGCTGCGCTGTTGTCTTCTCTTTTGGGTGTGTACGGTATCTGGCGCAACGGTGGTGTTGGATACCAGAATATCTTTTCGACCTACATTCGGACGACACGGGACCAGGTTTTGAGGGAAATGATTGACCCCGGCGATCGTGGGACGGAACCTTTGCCTAAGCAGCTTGCTGAGGCTAGCATTATTCTGGATACTTGAGATACTGCAGGAGTAGTGATAAAGCTTGCTCTGGGCATGCCATTGGCCGATGTAAGACTCGGGCCACGTAGACCACGACGCTTTGCTCTTACATATTCCTTACTATCTCACTTCAAAGATGTTGGAAGGCATACCTAATGCTGCGTGTGCAAATGTTGCACCGCTTCAGCGAGCCCTTGTCAGTGGAACTTTGCCCACGGCCGCGTGCGTGCGGCATCTTTGCCAGTCATCGTTCTTGCTCACCGGTGTCGAACGCGGACCCTTTCGCATGGTCGACATTCTCGGCAATGTCCCAGAGTGTCAGACCCTGTATACAACAATGTATTGAGCACGAAATGCAGTTCGGCATGACGCATAACCTCTACACACGGACTTACGCGAGGTTTAGTGCACAAATTGTCGAGTATACGCGCCTCCTGTGTCCTTGATGGGAATAAAAGCACTGCAGCTTGATCCATTGAATCGTTGCCCACTCCTCGGGTGCGAGCATTCAGTGTTGTGCAAGACAACTTCTAAGGCTATATGTTCCTTGATCGGACAGACGACCTACTCGATCTGCATTCTGCACCATTAAGGCCCAAATATGGCGCAGATCAGTCCAAAGATTAATGCTTTCGTCTCGCCTTCTGAACTCATCTAAAGTGCACACCATTGTCAACGATGTCGCACCATCTCGACTCTCGATCGAGAAGCATACAATTCAAAGCTTTCAGTACTCACCACGAACAACTCTATACAACAATCGAACCCGTCGTAGAAGAATCGCCAAAGGTCGTAGTCACTCGAAGATGGCGAGGTGCGATCTTCAAGGCTCGGGTACACATATTGCCTACTGCGGTCGCTGTCGCCCTGGCAGTCTTAAAATGGAGGACATATATCCGGGGACCTGAAGTCACGAAGTACATGGAATTTGGACTTCAAGTCGCCTCCAAGGCTTATGTGAGTCCGCTCCCCTCGCGTAGAGCACCGGGCTGATAATTGATGTAATCAAGGAGGTCTCCGTCGTCGCGTCACTGACGATGATTGTGTTGGACATTGTTCGATACCATCTACTCAATGACGGGCTCAGTCTATTCTTCGTCGAATCCGCACTCACTTTGGCGGCCCCAAGTTGGTTTCGATCAGCTGGCTTCTTGCGAGAGATCAAGGCCTCGATCACAGATCATTCGAGGAACAGCGCGACGTATAAAGAATCGCGATCGTGCTTCACGCGATTCTTGCGCTCCAGAGTCTTACTCTTCGTGCTGTTGGCCATCTGTAGCTTGATGGCAGCAACCATTGGACCTGACTCTACTCTGTTGTTCACACCGTCCCGAGTATGGCTGAAAGCAACAAGCACTTACTTCTATATTGGCGGCCTTGAGGAAGACCTATGGCCTGCCACCCTCACTGGCAAACGCATTGGACACTCAGCATGTGCACTACGCCCGCTGTGAATGGAATTTAGCTCATGCTTATACGCTTCGCTGACGGTACTTATGGGTGCTGCATCTGTTCCTCGTCCAGTACGGCCCAGCTTCACATTCTACGTACCAGGTGGAACGGCCTATCAACCCTACCCGCGAGTCTCTGTGTCGGAAACATACCGCTCCCAGAACGCGACTACAATGGTGGGGACCCTGATACGTGGGCAGTTGCGCCTCACTTGGCTGTCACATCTCACATGGCCTATCTCAATGAGAACAGCAACATAGCTTTCGAGAAAGCGACAGGATGGCGGAAAAGATTACCTGACGCTAGAGGAAGTCGGATCGTACTTACTGAGGCCGGGAAGTTCCCTGTCGTGCGCACGGTGTGTAGTGATAGAGTGCTCATCACAGGGTCTTGAATCCAAACTGGACGTTCCAATACTTGAAAAGGGCAGATTTTGGCGCACGAAAGGTGTTGCTTATAGCACGGGACCGTTGGCAAATGTGGATTTTGCGAGCCTCGATCTGACGGACTAGGATGCCTTGCAGCCTCATCCAGCCAGAACTTTACAGTCTCGTGCGAGATGGTTTCCTTTGCCCGCCAAATTTGGAGCCGGCAGTGCTGTATCTGTACAGCTTGTACAAAGTCCAAGCGTTACATACGCTTATACCTGCCTCATCGATGCAAGATGGGCCACGGGGCAGACCTTGTTCAGCGACCGGTCCATAATGTGGTCATGGGAGTCAAAGCCAGGAGTCCAGAAATTCGATCCACACAACTCACTCGGAACTTGGTCCTTCGAACGAAGCAGCATGTTTGATCCACATAGTACGGCGTACTATTCCGAGCCCATACAGATCGAACAGGAATGGCTGGATGCTCTCTCTCCTCCAATGCCAGAAGCTTCGACACCAGGCAACAAGTTGGTAATGAACTCGTTCGAAGCGTTACTCAATCAGTCAGGACTCCCAAAGGCGAGCCAACACGATGACAGATACGGGACGCTCAAGGTAGAGTATGAGACAACCCTGTTATTCCTCAACGGTCTCTCAAGAGTGGGCCTCTCGCTGCAACTCGAAGCCCAGGATCCCGCCGGCCACCGACTCAGACCAGAACTGCGGCCAATCAATGTTAGAAATGATACGTTCAATGGTGGTGAAGAGCAATGCCCTACTCGCAACGCATCCGGATCCTTCACTAGAGCCCACTACCAGCAATACAAGTATGGGACGGCTTGGATGCTGGCAAAGAAGGGCCAATATATGAGTCTCTGCTGGCTCTGCGCGCACGTCATGCTAGCACTGGCACACATATTTGCCGTATGCAGGGCAAGGAGATCCAGCGAATCTTGGGTAACGCTTAGCGAGCTTGTGGTACTGGCATATAATTCTGCTCCTCAGTCT
>Ga0265798_10004093_pt1 | contig 20365 bp, 17 predicted proteins | sample P3T30metagenome_FD_192430 | JGI IMG/M metagenome (GOLD analysis project Ga0265798, IMG submission 192430) | Plant litter microbial communities from East Loma Ridge, Irvine, California - P3 T30 | ecosystem: Environmental > Terrestrial > Plant litter > Unclassified | place: USA: California... | reverse complement strand
TTGTCGAACGTATTTATTACTCGGTCGGCGGCGGTTTCATCACGGCAGCCGGCGAAAGCCAGGCGCGCGCCGCCGAGACCCCGGCCACGCCGGTGCCGTTCCCGTTCGATACGATGGTGCAGCTGCTTGAGCAGGGCAAGCGCCACGGCTTGACGATCCCGCACATGCTGCGCGCGAATGAGAACGCGCGCATGAGTGACGAGCAGCTCGACGCAGGCCTGGACAATATCTGGAACGTGATGCGGGCTTGCATCTGCCACGGCCTGGTGACCGAAGGCCGGCTGCCGGGAGGCCTGAACGTGCGCCGGCGCGCGGCGGGCCTGTGGAAGCAGGCGCAGGAAACGCAGCCGCACAACGCGCTGCCGCACGACGCGGTGCAGCAAGTGAGCCTGTATGCGATGGCGGTCAACGAAGAAAATGCGGCCGGCGGGCGGGTCGTCACCGCGCCGACCAATGGCGCGGCCGGCATCATTCCCGCAGTGCTGCGCTACTACGCCGAAGACTGCCGCCCGATCGACCCGGTGCGCGGCGTGCGCGACTTTCTGCTGACGTCGGCCGCGATCGGCATGCTGTGCAAGAAGAACGCGTCGATCTCGGGCGCCGAAGTCGGTTGCCAGGGCGAGGTCGGCGTGGCCTGCGCGATGGCGGCGGCGGGCCTGGTGGCGGCCCTTGGCGGCACCAATGAGCAAATCGAGAACGCGGCCGAAATCGGGATCGAACACCATCTGGGCATGACGTGCGATCCGATCGGTGGCCTGGTGCAGATTCCGTGCATCGAGCGTAACGGCATGGGTGCGATCAAGGCGATTACCGCGGCGTCACTGGCGCTGAAGGGCGACGGCACCCACTTCGTGAGCCTGGACAGCGTGATCGAAACCATGCGCCAGACCGGGGCCGACATGCAGGTCAAGTACAAGGAAACCTCGCTCGGCGGCCTGGCGATCCACGTAGTGACAGTGAACCACGCGGCCTGCTGATTTTGCAACGCAGCATACAATCCGGCTGGCTCCCACTATAATAAAGTATCAACGTGAGCCAACCGGATCTTCAATCGTATGCATTATGTGTCCACCCGCGCGACGAGCGCGTCCGCAGCACGCAATCCCCAATGTTTCTCTGACATCCTGCTGGCCGGCCTTGCGCCGGACGGCGGCTTGTACCTGCCGGCCGAGTACCCGCAAGTGACTGGCGCCGAACTCGATGCCTGGCGCACGCTGTCGTACGCCGAACTGGCTTACGAAATCCTGCGTAAATTCGCCACTGACATTCCGGACGCCGACCTGCGCGCCTTGACCGCGCGTACCTATACGCCCGAGGTCTACCGCAACGCGCGCGTTGACGAATCGAGCGCCCAGATCACCCCGCTGCGCGTGCTGGAAGACGGTGCGGCCGGCAAGCTGGTGCTGCAGGCATTGTCGAACGGCCCGACGCTGGCGTTCAAGGACATGGCGATGCAGTTGCTGGGCAACCTGTTCGAGTACGCGCTGGCCAAGAACGACGATGAACTCAATATTTTTGGGGCCACCTCGGGCGACACCGGCAGCGCCGCCGAATATGCGATGCGCGGCAAGCGCGGCGTGCGCGTGTTCATGCTCTCGCCGCACAATAAAATGAGCGCATTCCAGACCGCCCAGATGTTCAGCCTGCAAGACCCGAACATCTTCAACATCGCGGTGGAAGGCGTGTTCGACGATTGCCAGGATCTGGTCAAGGCGGTCTCGAACGACCTCGAATTCAAGGCGCGCCACAAGATCGGCACCGTCAATTCGATCAACTGGGCGCGTGTCGTGGCGCAGGTGGTGTACTACTTCCGCGGCTACCTTGCGGCCACCACCGCTAACTCCCAGAAGGTTTCGTTCACCGTCCCATCGGGCAACTTCGGTAATATCTGCGCCGGCCATATCGCCCGCATGATGGGCCTGCCGATCGACCAGCTGGTCGTCGCCACCAATGAAAACGACGTGCTGGACGAATTCTTCCGCACCGGCGTGTACCGCGTGCGCAAGTCGAGCGAGACCCTGCACACCAGCAGCCCGTCGATGGACATCTCGAAAGCGTCGAACTTCGAGCGCTTCGTGTACGAACTGGTGGGCCGCGACTCGGAGCGCACGCACGCGCTGTTCCGCAAGGTCGACACCGACGGCGGCTTCGACCTGTCCGGCGCGCCGGGCAGCGACGGCGACGAATTCAAGCACGTGGCGCAGTACGGCTTCGTCTCCGGCCGCTCGACCCACGCCGACCGCCTGGCCACCATCCGCGACGTGCAGGCCAAATACGGCATCACGATCGACACCCACACCGCCGACGGCATCAAGGTCGCGCGCGAACACGTGCAGCCGGGCGTGCCGATGATCGTGCTCGAGACCGCGCTGGCAGCGAAATTCAACGAGACCATCGTCGAGGCATTGGGCACGGACGCCGCGCGCCCGAGCGGCTTCGAGAATATCGAAGCGCTGGCGCAGCGCTTCGTCGTGATGCACCCGGACGTGAACCTGATGAAGACCTTCATCGCCGACCACACGGGCCTGTGACATGAACGCACCCCACCAGAAACCGCCCATGCTGTCGGTGCGCGAAGCGCTCGACTTCCTGTTGCAGGCCGCGCTGCCGGTCGAGCAGATCGACACCGTGCCGACCCTTGAAGCGAACGGCCGCGTGCTGGCGGCCGACCAGCAGTCGACCATCGACGTGCCGTCAGCCGACAACACGCAGATGGATGGCTACGCAGTGCGCGCCGCTGATTGCGCGAGCGGCACTGCCACCCTGCGCGTGGCGCAGCGCATCCCGGCCGGCAGCGTCGGTCACCAGCTCGAACCCGGCACCGCAGCGCGCATCTTCACCGGCGCCCTGATTCCACCGGGCGCCGACGCGGTTGTGATGCAGGAGCAGTGCGAAGCGGTGGGCGAGAGCGTCATCGTGCGCCACGCACCGCTTGATGGCGAATGGATCCGCCGCCGCGGCGAAGATATCGGCGCCGGCGCCACCATCCTGGCCGCCGGCACGCGCCTGCGCAGCCAGGAGCTGGGCCTTGCAGCATCGGTCGGCCTGGCCGAACTGCCGGTGCGGCGCCGCCTGCGCGTTGCCGTGTTCTTCACCGGCGACGAACTGACCATGCCGGGCGACGTCGCTGCCGACCAGCTCAAACCGGGCGCGATCTACAACTCGAACCGCTTCACGCTGCGCGGCCTGTTGGAGAACTTCGGCTGCGCCATCACCGATTACGGCATCGTCCCCGATTCGCTGGGCGCCACCCGCGCCACGCTGCGCGAAGCGGCGCGCGAGCATGACCTGATCATCACCTCGGGCGGCGTGTCGGTGGGCGAGGAAGACCATATCAAGCCGGCGGTGGAAGCTGAGGGCCGGTTGAACATGTGGCAGATCGCGGTCAAGCCGGGCAAACCGCTGGCGTTCGGACAAGTCAATCGGGCCGATGGCCAGGCGTTCTTCCTTGGCTTGCCCGGCAATCCGGTGTCGAGCTTCGTGACCTTCCTGCTGTTCGTGCGCCCGTTCCTGCTGCGCCTGCAGGGTGTGAGCGGGCCGGTCGAGCCGCGGGGTTACCTGCTGCGCGCCGACTTCGACCAGGCCAAGGCCGACCGCCGTAACGAATTCCTGCGCGTGCGCATGAATGCAGCCGGGGGCCTGGACCTGTTCCCGAACCAGAGTTCGGGCGTGCTGACGTCGACCGTGTGGGGCGATGGGCTGGTCGATAACCCGGCCGGCAACCGCATCGCCAACGGCGACCTGGTGCGCTTCATCCCGTTTGCCGAATTACAGAACTAGGAACAACATGAAAATCACGCTGCGATATTTTGCCGCGCTGCGCGAAGCGGTGGGCGCTGGACAAGAAGAGCTGGTGCTGCCGGACGAGGTGCGGACGGTTGGTGCGGTACGCGATTTGTTGCGCGCGCGCGGCGGCGCATGGGCCGAAGCGCTGGCGCCGGAGAAAGCGGTGCGCATGGCCAGTAATCAGGTGATGTGCGCGGCCGATACTGCCGTCATCGACGGCGGCGAAGTGGCGTTTTTCCCGCCAGTGACAGGCGGTTAAGGGTTCCTCGAGGTGCATTGAGCGCGTCGGCACCAAAGCTGCCAACCGTGCGTAGGGTTGGCAGCTCTGCTGCCGACGCGTCCAACCAGCGCAGTCATTTCGCGAACATGATTACAACGCCGCGATCGACTGTTCTGCCAGCGACAACAACTTCGCGCAATTGCTGTTGCGCTCCCCGAATTCCTTCCACGCCGTCTCGCGCGCCACCGCCTGCCAACGCTTGAGTGCTTGCGCATCCAGGTCGACCACCTTGGCTCCGACCCCGCGATACACTGACGCCACTGCCGCATCGTCCATGCGCGCCGCTTCCATCGCGAACCGTTCCAGGTCGGCGCCAACCGTCATCACCGCCGCCTGCTGCGCCTTCGGCAAACGCTCGAACACGGTGCGCGACATCAGCAGCGGCTCGAACATGAACCAGTAGGCGCCGCCGCGCGCGGTGGTCAGCGAGCGCGCCGTTTCCTGCAGCCGGAACGAGATCAGCGAGGTCGACGACGTCAGCGCCGCATCGAGCGCGCCGCTGCGCATGGCGGCGAGGATTTCATTCGACGGCATGCTGACCACGGTGGCGCCCGCGTTGCGCAGCAACAGGTCCATTTCGTGCGAGCCGCCGCGCACTTTCAGTCCGCGCGCGTCTTCGGGATTGATGATCGGCGCGCCGCGCGAGGCGACGCCGCCGGCTTGCCAGATCCAGCTGACGATGACCATGCCCTGGTCGGCCAGGATGCGCGACAGCTCGCGCCCGACCGCGGCGTTCTTCCAGCCATAACCCTGCTGGTAAGACGTCACCAGCGCCGGCATCAGGCCGATGTTCGCTTCCGGCGACTGGGCGCCGGCGTACGACAGCGGCACCAGCGCCATGTCGAGCGAACCGCTTTTCAGCGCCGCGAACTGGGCGTTCGGTTGCATCAGGGTCGAGCCGGGATAGATCGAGAACTTGAGGCCGCCGCGCGTGTGCTTTTCGACCTCGGCCGCGAACTTGCGGCTCAGGCGGTCGCGGAAGTCGCCCTGGTTGATGCTGCCGCCGGGGAACTGGTGCGAGATTTTGAGGTTGTTGGGCTGGGCCCAGGCGGGGTGCATCCAGAGCGGGCTGGTCGCGAGTGCGCCCAGTATGGTCCTGCGCGTCATCGCTGACTTGTTATTTACCGACATACACATCCTCCAAGATGTTTAACGACACTGCCGGGCAAATCGTGGCTTCCTCGTCATGCGGGTGGCCATCGTTCGTGGCCTGTACAAGAATATGCCTGTCACATCCGAAGTCAAGCGGAATATTGCAGCTATGACAAAAGCATGAACATGCTGGCGTGACGCGCGCCGACAAGGTGGCGGCGGCGTCACACACTGTCATGGAGGAGGGGGCGTGACTTAGGCGACATACCGCCAACAGATGAGCGAGCAGGCAAGCGACAGGAATGACTGATGGATGTCCGCTCGCCGCTCATACCGGATACGCAATCTGCGGAAGCGGTGTCGCCAACCCAAGGTTCGCTCGACGACCAAGGCCACCGTCCAAGCCTTTCGCGCGACTCTACGGTGTAGCGCGCGATACGAGCGGCAATGCCCTGACTGCGCAGCCAAGCCCGATGGGCTCTCGAAGCGTACGCTCGGTCAGCATGCAATTTACCTGGACGTTTGCGGGCACGGCCAGCCAACCCTTCCCCTGCCGGGATCGACTCTACCAACGGGACAAGGGAACGCGAGTCGTGTACTTGGGCGCCCGAGATCTGAGCCACTAGTGGAAGCCCACGCTCATCGACCAGCAAATGGTGTTTGCCTCCGAGTTTGCCGCGATCGGTCGGGTTTCGGCCTGTATGCTCGCCCCCGGCAGGTGCTGGTACGCTTGCAGCGTCAACACAAGCTCGATCCCACATGATCTGCTCGTGCTCTCGCAGCCGTCGAAGAATCGCCTCGTGGATATGCTGCCAAACGCCTGCTAGCATCCATTCGTGGAGGCGACGCCAACATGTCATTCCACTGCCGCAACCGAGTTCGCGCGGCAAGTACTCCCACGGTATTCTAGTTTTCAGGACAAAGAGGATTCCGGTAAGGGCCGCGCGGTCACGATACGTGGACGGCCGCCTTTAGGCGATCAATGATGCGCCGGAAGAGGAGCTGCTATGAGCGACCCCAGGTCTTTGGGAAGAAGTGCTCAGGCCATGGCATTAGTCCGTCTGCGAACGCTACCGCCATCTTCGTACCAAACCATGGTCGTTTACGTCCCAGGCCGTGTAAAAACGCGGGATTGAATCGCCGGCTCATCCGTAGGCAGGTTGCGGTCAATTGTGGAACGCCAGGAAGCGCACTGGCGCGCCGTAATTTGTACGTGTTGTTTTCGGCCGGGTTAGTAGACGAAGCGTCCAGAGCACGCTAAAACGCCGCAGGAAGCGGGCATAGGCCCGGATTGCCGCCATCATGCTGGTGGTGCCAAGCAGTTTCAGCAAACGACTGAAGTTATAGGCGAGCACGTGCAGGCTCATCTCGGCCTTCACCCGCTCCAGCCCCTTCGTCAGGAAATGCGTCGCTCCCATCCATGCCTTGATGGTTGCATACGGGTGCTCGACGGTGGAGCGCCGCACTCGCATAGCGTCGGGCGTCTGTTCAAGACGCGCTTGCATATCCTCGAGCACGTCCTGGTGCTCCCAACGGGTTATCCGGCGCTGCTGGCTTGGCGTGCACTTATTCTTGAGCGGACAGTCCTTGCAGTTCGAGCTCCAGTACCGGTGATTCTTCATTCCTTTCTCGACGCTGGCAAAACGCCATATCAGCGTTTGGCCTGCCGGGCAGCGGTAGGTGTTCGTCGATGGATCGTAAATGAAATCGGCTTTGTCGAATCGACCATCGGCCTTGGCTGCCGAGGTCTTCGTAGGAGGCACCAATGCCGAGATGCCTGCTTCATGACATGCCAGGACTTCCTCGCCCTTGAAGTAGCCGCGGTCGGCAATCGCCGTCAGCGTCGTGGTACCGATGGCAGTGCGCGCTTTCTTGGCCATGCTCGACAATTGGTCACGGTCGCTGCCGTTATTGGTGACTTCGTGCTCAACGATAAGGTGATGCTTTGCGTCGACAGCTGTTTGCACGTTGTAGCCAACGATGCCGCTACCGCGCGTCATCATCGAGCGGGCGTCAGGATCGCTCAGCGAAATCTGCGTTTCACCAGTCTCTGCCAGCTTCGCTTCGATTTCCTTAAGCGAAGCCATCTGCGACTTCAAGGCCGCAATCTTGTCGTTGAGCCGAACACGCCTGGGCTGGGCCTTCGCCGGTTCCTGCCGATCGGCTGTATCGAGCTCTTCCAGATAACGGCTGATGGTGGCCTCGATCTCTGCCATCCGCCGCTTGAGCTTGGCATCGGTGAAATTGCGGTCGCTGCTGTTCACAGCCTTGAACTTGCTGCCGTCGATCGCGACGACTGCATCGGAAAACAAGTCCAGCTGCTGGCACACGACGACGAACTGGCGGCAGACATTGCGGATGGCCTTGCCATTGTCTTTGCGGAAATTGGCGATCGTCTTGAAGTCGGGCGCTAAACGTTGCGTCAGCCACATTAGCTCGACGTTGCGTTGCGCCTCTCGCTCGAGTCGCCGGCTCGACTGGATGCGGTTCAGGTAGCCGTAAATGTAGAGCTTGAGCAGCACGGCTGGACGGTAGGCTGGCCGGCCCGTCCTAGCCGGGACCACCCGGGCAAAGCCCAGGCGTGCAAGGTCGAGTTCTTCGACGAAGACATCGACCACCCGGACCGGGTTGTCCTCAGCCACGTAGTCATCGAGGAGCTCAGGCAGCAGCGTGCCTTGTCCGCGGTCGTCGCCCTCAATAAAGCGCTTCATTTGCCACCCGTCTTGATGAGATACTGGCTTAACGTTTACTGCTACGATTTCGTTTACGCGGCCCTGCGTTTTTACACAGCCTGGACCCAAAGCAGCCGTTCATCTCGTAGGGCGGGCTATGTTCGATACTCGGCGCCACAATGAATGCAGACAAAGCGCTTCCGGAACACGACACTCATCACAACGCCCGCCCAGCCTGGAGCGCGAGACTGGCTGAGCGAGGCCGGATGCGGCGGTTTGAATCCCTGGATAGTTGGATGCTTGGAGCAACTAGGGCATTTGTGCAGAAACGCTAGCATCACGTGTACGCCTGCCGCCAGAAAAAAAGCCCAGAGAGCTACATCGACAGCAGGTCTCAGAGCGTACATGCCAACCGCTTGTAAAACCCACAGAACGCCTGTCAGCCCTATAAAAAACCACGTGACTATGACGCTAATCGAGTCAGCGCGTATATGGCCGACCTTTGGGTATTCAGAAGGAATCATCTTAGTAAAGTCAAAAAGACGTTTAAGGGCGAGAAGATGCGAACGACCGCTTCTGGCCGAACCCGGCCGCTCGGCTCAGCATAGCAGGTCGCCAGGGCCGAAAAATCGCGGACTGTCACGAAGGACCGGATCCGACCCGAAGCAGCCATTCAACTCGGCCATTCAGATGACGGCAGAGCTATGCCTCGCCATTCGAGTCAGTGCTCCATAAGTTGACAAGGCGTCCCCCGTCAGCGGTACCCAGGATGCCGTCAATCGCGACCACCTTTTTTTATAGCAGCGCTAAGGTCGAAGCCAGTCCCTGCTGCTAACACCGAGGCTTCGCTGTGCAACGCATAAGCCAGGTGCGCCGCGAACCGTACATCAGTGGGAGCTTCACTCTCGCTCCCAATATACGGGGCCAAGAGCGAACGAATTCGTACAAAGCATTTGCAATAAGTCTTGTTTCTGCGTCATCCATACGTTCGTATCTCGGCCTTACGTTATATCCGCGGCCTGTGGGAACACGATAGCAGCTTGCTGGGCGAAAAACTCCTCGGATTGTCACGACCGGCTGGTTCCGACCCAAAGCACACAATGCAGCTGAACCATAGGCGTGCAACAACGATCATGCTTGCGCAATCTGGCTATGTCCATGCGAAAAAAAGCCCTTCTAGTTGACGACCAGCTACTCGACAGCACGGTGATGTCCCCCACGCCCTTTCGTCTTCTTCGGATGTAACGAAGCCAGCACCCCCTGGCGTGATGAACTGGTATGGATGACTCCCTTTGCTGGATGGACACCGCCCTGGCCTGCCTTGCCCGGTCTCCGTGTGCCGCAGGCGACACCGCTCTGCTCGGCAAAAGCGGTTGCCGGTTTAACGGCAGTCGCAGCATGTTGTTCTGACCTAGGTCGGCCGACGATGATGGTGTCAGCCAAGTCAGCGGTTGTAGCGCCCCCCATGCACCACTTCGCGCTTGATCGCCTCGCGCTTGAACTGTTTTTCCAGCGCCGCCATGCGCACGTTCGCGTTCTTGAGCCGCGGAGCCAGCCAGTCGCGCTCACGCACCAGGGTTTCCGGCGTAAAACCGACGCGGCAGACTGGGCATGGGGTGCACCCTTCTCCGGCTGCGCCACCGGCGCATTTGCCGGTCGCCGAGGCGCGCAGGAACTTTTCCCACTCGTCGGTATAGCGGCGGCGGTCGTCGTCGCTGGCCGTGCCGTTAAGCATGCGGTCTTTAGTGGCGTCCATCTCGCGCCGGTGCTGTTCGCGATCACGCTGTTCCTGCGCGATGCTTGCCCGTTTTTTCTTGACCTCGTTCGAGGCGGCCTGTGCCCGCTGACGCTCTTGCTCGTTGCGGGCGGCGGCCGCGTTGCGTTCCGCCGCTGCCTGCTCGGCCTGCGCGCTTGAGAATTCGCGCGCCGACGCGCGGTCGATCTCGGCCCGTCCCCGTACCACCGCAGCACTGTATTCGCGCAGGCCAACCAACTGCCCGGTCATTGGCTCGCCAGCGCGGTAGCGGATCTGCTCCACAACCCGGCTACCGGCTTGCCACATTTGTGGCCGCAGCGCCTGATCCAGCGCGTCTTCGAACGTCACGCCGGCGCCGGCAATGACCGCGCCCATGCCTTCAACGGGAGTGATGGTCTCGCCATTCAACTCGCCGCCACGCTGCCACAGGCTCACGATCACTTCCTTGTGTCCCTGCCCGATCTTGGCCGCGGCCATTTCGTCTGCCTGGCGCCGTGCTGCCTTGCGCTGGCTATCGAGCGCCCAGTAAGGCGCCCACTTGTTGATTTCCTTGAGCAGACCGCCTCCCACTACCGGGCGCAACCCGGCGGGAGGGGGAGTTGCCGGCTTTCCCGACACCATCTCGGTCCACCAGGGCCGCAGTACAGGGGTCGGCGCCGTTTGCGCGAATCCCGAATGGTGTACAGCCAACCAACCGACGAGCAGCAGTGCAAGCTTGGCATTCATGATTGCATCCCTTCTGGCATTGAACAGGTGAGTGAGGATGTGCGCGCCTACGGGGCACCCAGCCATCCTACGCCTGCCGCATAACATAGGAGGAGGTCAGATGGGGCCAAAAGGGGAGTGTTGCTTTTGGCTCAGTGCTAATGGCGCAACCTGGCGGCCAGGTATCCCGGTTAGCCCCGGATTGGCAGAAAGCCACAGTAGCTACAACTGCGTCATGGCAAGTGGCCAGCGAAAGCGGCATGGCTCGTTAAGCAGGCGGTGTTGTAATTTTGCTCTCTAGCTTAAGAGGAAATACTATGAGCATATTCAAGGCTTATACTATTTGTCAAAATCTCGCGAGGTCCTAGGTGCTACGCGCCGAATGCTGTACGGCCAATCCGGAAAATCAGCAGGATACGGAGTAGACGGCTCCGATATCAAGGAGGGGAGAATGACCAAATACACGTGCATCGTACTGGCTGGTAGCACATGGTTACTGGCATCGTGCAGCAGCCCGTTCTTCGCTGACCGGCTGACGACGATCGACTGGGCGGGACCGCCCGCCGCTGGAACGATCGCCGTATCGCATCCAAAGATGTACCGACGCGAGTCCCTCATCAATGAACGGCGCGACGAAGTGTTGTGGCTGAACGCGGAGCTCGACGACAGCAAGACAAAGATCTTCGCGCCGGAGCTGCTGCGCGAGACCGAAGAGATCAAGCAGTTCGCGGCGGCGCTCGGCTTGAATTTCGATCCTGCCAGCGCCGTCAACTACCGGCGCGATTCGGAAACCGGCGATGTCAAGCATCAGATCGAAGTGCTCAAGCTCCAGCTCCAGCTAGACCAGCTCAGGCGGGACGCGAACCTGATGCGCGCGGGGCTGGAGACGCAAACTGTTCCGGTCAACGACGACTTGGGTAAAGTCACGGCTGCAGGGCCGGAAGCGGCGTCCTCGCCCACTATGGCCGCCGCCACCGGAAAGCTGACGGATGCGATCGACCGGATCAACAAGGATTTGTCGACGCGGCTGGGGGCGACCGCACAGCCTCCTGCCAGCGCCGGCACCACCGCCAATCCTAGCGACCTGTTCCGCGACAGGAACGCCTACCGCGACCTGCTTAAGGCGGCGCGCAACGCCGCCAGCCTGGACGACCTGCACGACCATGGCGACAGCGCGCTGATTCGGCTGAACTTCCAGGCGATGGTGTTGCCCGAGGCAGCGCACATCCGCGCGCCGGGCGTGGTTCAGATGACGGTACTACCGCCAACGCTCGAAGCGCCGGATGTGCAAAAAATCTACCGCGCCTGGCTCGACCATCTGAACGGCCAGATCAACCGCTCCCAGGGTGAAGGTTGGGCGCCGAACGGGGAGCTGGTCCATTCGAAGGCGGCCGACTATTTTGACTTGGTCTATTATCGCTACCCGCTGCCGGGCTCAGACGCCAAGACCCGCGCCATGTGCGCCGGACTTTCACCAGATCTGGCGCTGGCATGCGGGTCACTGGTCTTCGCGGTCCCGACGTTCAAGGCAGCAACCGTTGCCGAAGGTGGTTACACCACGCTTAGCGACTATCTCGATTTTGGCGCGCTCGGCGACGACGAGGCGGAGAGCGAACGCGCCTTCCGTAAAGCGCATGCGCGCATCCTGGACCACGCGCTTACCCTTGTGCCCGCATGCGGCCTGCCGCAGGCCGCCCCGGCCATGCCCCGCATTGCACCAAATGGCGGCCAGCTGTTGATGCGCGATATCGACGAAGCACGTCAGCGAGCCGCTGGAGGCGACGAGTTTGCGCGCATCGAGCGCCAGGCGCAGCAGTTGCTGCGCAAGCACAAAATCCCGCAAGCCGCAGACCCCGTCCAGGCACGCGCCATTGCGGCCAGGACCCAGCGCGCGCATCGCCTCCTGAGGACGTTCGAGGATGCGGCATACGCTCGTTGCACGCCAGCGCAGCGCGCTTCGTTCCGTCAGGTCATGCCGTCGTTGTATGTCCCGCCGGGGTTCCATGAAGCGCTGGCCGCGCCGCCAAGGATCGCCGTGTACGAGATCGGTCCGCGCGAACAGGTGCAGCAGGTATCCACGGTTTCGCGCGTAGCCAACAACCTGTCACTGGCGCTGGCGCTGGCCGCGTCGAAGCCAGGAACCGGCTTGGGCGCCAGTGCCGCGGCGAACTACTCCCGCCAGGCTCTGGGGCGAGCAGCGACTATCGAGCGGGTCCCTGTCCTGATCGGCTACGCGACCACGGGCGACACCTTCGGATGGGTAGTCGCTCCCAAAGCGGTGCTCGATCCGAAAGGCGCGATCCGCCTTGAACAGACCCCGCGCGCACTAGACCTGTCCGTTGATCTGTCGGTGCCGGGCTGGTGGCCCGCGTTCAAGGTCGTGACCACCACCGGATGGGCACTCGATGCCGCCACCATCACCAGCGGCACGGTAAATCTGGCCAGTCGCCGAGAGTTCGTGGTGCCAATGGCTGCCAACTACGCCGATTTTGATGAACTGACCGCGCAGCTGCAGGGCAGTGGAGCGGCCGCGTCACGCAGGGCTGTGCTCGATGAAGAGGTCCTGGACAAGCAATTCATCGCCGCATGCCACGCAACCAGCCTGTATCTGCGTGGAGACAACATCTGGCGCGCCACCTCGGTTGTCGTCGGAGGCCACCGGCTCGATGACGCGGGCATTACCGTAGCGCCAGACATGTCGGGAATCCTGGTGGCAGTGCCGGCGCTCGAGCAATTGGTCAGCTATGGGGGCAAGCCGAAGATGCGCTTCTCGGTCTTTACGCGCTCGGGTGACGCCAGCGCAGAAGTAGATTATGTGCCCGCCCCTGCTCAGGGCGGCTGCAAGCCGCAGGCAAAGCCGGCAGATTCAACCGCTCCTGTCATTGCTTCCGTGACCCCACTCGAATTCAAGGGCGGTTCGGTGCAATGGTTCACCGTCGACGGGGCTAACCTTGGCAAGTTCGACCGTGTTTACATCAATGGACAACCAGGCGTGATCGAGCATGTCAGCAAGGACGGAAAGTTCCTCAAAGCATCGTTCAGCGCAGCGCAGACGCGAAGCCTGCCCCGGTCGCGGACGATCCCACTGAGCTTCTTCGCAGCTGATAAAAAGCTCGCAGAAAGGCTAGTAGAAAATCGCAACTGACTCTGGAGACAGATATGGAAGACGGTATCGCACACGTAGTTGCCAAAATTGGCAAGATCAAAAGCATGGGATATCCGAAAATCGTCAATTTCGACGTCAATCTCTTCGAGAAGATCAAGAACGGCGACCCTGTTAGGTTCACGCGGTACCCCGGCATGTCCGACTGGGCCGAACACGTCGAGCTGGTGCCCGAACTTGCGCGGTTGATGAGTATAGCCGGCCCGCCCGACAGGTTGACCCGGCAGGCCTACCAGCACCTGTTCGAGCGCACAACCGTCATGATCGGCGCCGGCGCCGGCGACGCAGCGCCCGCTGCCCTGACCGGAACGGATCTCGAGCGGGTAGAGGCAGTGATGACTACGGTCAGCCAGTTGCAGCCGATCGGCGGCACCCGTGTCGGCGTACGGGCAGTCCGTATGGCGCTCGATCAAATCGCTCCTACGGAGTAGTATCAGGCGGTGTCACCCTCTGGCGCACCCGAGCAGGAAGAGCATATTGGCGGCTCGAAGCTTCTTATGACGTCAAGCTTGATGGAAGAACGGGAGTCGGAGCGAAGAGGGAAACGTAGACCGTTCGAAGTCACTTTATGTCGGACTACCTTCCGTAGCACGTAAGTCGGAATTTTGTCTATTAGCGCTGGAAACTTCCTGCGCCAGCGGTCGCGTCGTAGCGAATGGACGAAACCCATCCCATGGGCTGTCAGTTTCCTTCTACCGAGCTGTTAATGCGACAGCCAATACTTTGGATTCCCGGCTTAGCCCGCAGCGCAGCGACGCCTGGGCGATGCCCGTTTCGCATGAGTGCTTTTGGCCGAACCCGGACGTTTAGGCCAGCATACCCGGGTGCCAGGTTGAAAATCCAGCCGTGGCTGCGACGGGCTGGAACCGATCCGAAGCGGACTGTCACTATTCGAGCACGAGTTCCGGATCAAACCAAACGTCCTCATGCCCCATCTGCGATCTGGAATCTAAAGCCCGGCGGCAGTGACAAATAAGCTTCTACCGATGGCAGGTACTTAGCAATGTGTGCGACGTGAAGCGGCTGATAGAAGTCTGGATCGGCTGATGGCTCGCCACCACCCCAGATAATCCACCCGCACGTTCCGTCAAGGCGAACCGGTAAGCCGTTGATTGTAACTTCCCCAATGGTGACGAGTGCAATCCCGCGCTTTGTCTCAAGGCCTGGTGGCTCGGCTACTACGCCGAATCTTGAACACACTTCCTCTTGAGTTTCCACAGGATGCCTATCACGGTTAGATCAGGTACGTTGAACGGCTGCTTTTGGCCCAGGCTGTGTAAAAACGCGAAATCAAGACATTTTCACAGGTGTATTTACCATTCCCAACCTTGAGCCAACGCCGCAGAGCGCATTTTAAGTGCTCGAGTGTCGCGGGTTGGCCCTCCTTTCTGTGTTTTACACAGCCTGGGCCGATAGCGGACTGTCGGAACAGCTCAGCGTACTCGGCTGTTGCCTGCTGAGCAACTAGAGGGTGTTGTTCGGCGCTCTCAGGCGCGCTTGTCCCTGCGCAGGTCGTCAGACACGCTCTGGCTGGCCTGGCGCCAGCGCGCGCCGATGAAGACCGCGGCGGCCAGCGCCGACCAGGCCAGCGTCGGCGCCCAGGTAGTGGCCAGGCTGTCGCCACGCATCAGGTCGATGGCGGCGAGCAATCCGAACATGGTGCCGGCGGCCAGCAAATACTGGCCGATCCAGTGCGAGAGCGAAGGCATGGCGTCTCCTGAAGTGCTGATGCTATTTGCGGTCGAGGAAGCGTTTCAGCTGGCCCGCGAGCGCCAGCGGCTGGTCGATCATGACGAAGTGGCGCGCCGGCGCAATCGGCGCCACCTCGACGGTCGGTGCGCCCTCGAGCAGGCTGCGGTAGTGCTCGACCTTGCTCGCCATGTTCATCCCGTCCTGCATCGCATCGTACTCGTAATACGGCGCGATCACCAGCACCGGGGCGCTGATCCTGGGCAGTTCGGGACGCAGGTCGAGCGCCAGCAGGTCGGCCACGTAGGCGCCCACCGCCTCGCGATCGCTCCGTAGCAGCAGCGGGGTGATGGCGTCGGCCTTGCCGATATCGAGCACGCCCTGGCCGCGCATGTACTGGCGCTGTTCGTCGGCGAAGGCGTCCGGGCGCGCCGCCGCCATGCGGGTGCGCACATTGACCGCCGCTTGCGGACGCGCTTCCGGCGGCATGTTCTCGGTGCCGGGGAATACCGGCAAGCCATCGATCGCCACCACGCCGCCGACAGCGGCGCCCAGGTCGGCCGCTACGGCCAGCGCCAGCGTGCCGCCCAGGCTGTGGCCGATCAGCACCGGCTTGTTCAGCTTGCGCGTGGCGATCAATTCGCGCAGCGCGGCGCGCGCGCTGTCGAACGGCGCGCCCTGCGGCGCGGCGCGGCCGTCGAAGCCGGGCAGGGTGACCACGTAGATCGTGTGGTCTTCCTTGAACTGGCGGATGGTCTGCTGCCACACCCACGGGCCGCTGGCCAGCCCCGGGATCAGGATCAGCGGCCGGCCGCGCGTGCCGTGACGCTCGACCAGCAGCGCGCCGGATTCGAATTGCTCGGCCGGTTGAATGGTCGCAGCGTAACGGCTGGTGGCGGCTGGGGCCGCGGCTGGCGTTTGCGCCATGACCGGCGCGGCGGCGCCGAGCGCCAGGGCAAGCAACAGGGAAGCTCTCATGCAGACTCCTGATCAGGTAAAAAGATGGCTTCGACCGGCAGGCCGAATAGCCGTGAAATCGTGAACGCGAGCGGCAAGCTGGGGTCGTAGCGCCCGGTCTCGATCGCGTTGACGCTCTGGCGCGACACCTCGAGGCGTTCGGCCAGGTCGGCCTGGCTCCAGCCTTGTTCGGCGCGCAGTTCGCGGATGCGGTTATTCATGGTTAATGTCAGCGGTTGCGCAGCGACCGTACCAGACACACGACCATGGTGGCGCCGCACAGCACCATCCACACCGAAAACATCGACAGGCGCGGGTAGCCGGCGGTCTCCAGGAAACCGTAGGTAAAGCTCAAACCGGCCGTGATGGCAGCGGCCAGCGCGAACGACTCGAGCAGGAAGCGGCGCAGGTATTCGTCGACCCGGCTCAGGTGGCGCGCGATCGCCCACAGCATCAGGCAGAAACCGATCATCGGCGTGAGCAGAAACAGGGTGCGCAGCGTGCCGTCATCCATCGGTCGGCCGAAGCGGATTGCGGCGACCAGCAACGCCGTGTAGATCAGGAGCGAGCCGCCCATCTCGCGCAGGTAGGCGTTGCCGGTGCGTTTTTCGTGCATGGTCCTGGTCATCGCGGTCTCTCTCATGAAGTAAAGGATGCTTTACATCGTAGAGCGCATTATTCGGCGTGTCAAGTAACCCTTACATCGCTTCAGCATCCTGATCTCGTCTACAATGCGGCTCTTTTCCGCTTCACGAGTATCGCGAGTCCCCCATGAACCAGCCCGTCTCAACCCCATTTCGCGTCGCCGTGATCGGCGGCGGCCCCGCCGGCCTGATGGCGGCCGAAGTGCTGGCGCAGGCGGGCGTGCAGGTCGACGTCTACGATGCGATGGCCAGCGTCGGCCGCAAGTTCCTGCTGGCCGGGAAGGGCGGCATGAACATCACGCATTCCGAGCCGTACCCGGACTTCGTGGCACGTTACCGCGCGCGCCATGCCAACGTGGCGCCGTGGCTGGAACGGTTCGACGCCGACGCGGTGCGCGCCTGGATCCACGCGCTTGGTATCGAGACCTTCATCGGCAGTTCGGGGCGCGTGTTCCCGCTCGAGATGAAGGCGGCGCCGCTCTTGCGGGCGTGGCTGCATCGCTTGCGCGAAGGCGGCGTGCGCTTTCACATGCGCCATCGCTGGCTGGGCTGGCGCGATGAAGGTCTGGTGCTCTCCACGCCCGAGGGCGAGGTGCAGGTCACGGCCGACGCCACCGTCCTGGCGCTGGGCGGGGCCAGTTGGGCGCGGCTCGGGTCGGACGGCGCCTGGGCGCCGCTGCTCACCAGGCGTGGCGTCGAAGTGGCGCCACTGATGCCGGCCAACTGCGGTTTCGACACCGATTGGAGCGAACATTTCAGTAGCCGTTACGCAGGCGAGCCGCTGTTGACGGTGGCGATGGCTTGGCGCGAACAAGATGGACCGCTGGCGTGGCGCAAGGGCCAGTTCGTGGTCACGCAGACCGGGGTCGAGGGTAGCCTGGTGTACGCGCTGTCGGCGCCGCTACGCGACGAGATCGCGCGCGCCGGCAGCGCCACGGTGTGGCTCGATCTGGTGCCGGATTTGAGTGTCGAGCGGGTCGAGGACGAGGTCACGCGTCCGCGCGGCTCGCGCTCGATGTCGAGCCATCTGCAAAGCCGGCTCGGGATCAAGGGCGTCAAGGCCGGACTGCTGCATGAATGCCTGAGCCGCGACGAGTACGCCGATCCGGCGCGCCTGGCTGCCGCCATCAAATGCCTGCCGCTGAAGTTGCTGCGCACGCGCCCGATCGACGAAGCGATCAGCAGCGCCGGCGGCGTGCGCTTCGAAGCGCTGGCAGACGACGGGGCCATGCTGCGCGCGCTGCCCGGCGTGTTCGTCGCGGGCGAAATGGTCGATTGGGAAGCGCCGACCGGCGGCTATCTGCTGACGGCGTGTTTTGCCAGCGGCCGTGCCAGCGGCGCGGCCGTGCTCGAGTGGTTGCGTACCCGCGGCTGAAATTACGCCTGTTCGCCGATCGCGCGTCGCAGCGCCGCCCGCGCCAGCAAGCGCGTCGAATCGAGCGTCGGCAGCGGCGAATTGGCGTCGTTCATGATGAGTGGGATTTCGGTGCAGCCCAGCACCACCGCATCGCAGCCCGCGTCGCGCATGCGCGCCATCACACGCTGAAACGCTGTCACCGCCTCGGGCTTGAAAATCCCGCATACCAGTTCGTGCATGATGATGTCGTTGATTTCCTCGCGCTCGGCCGGTGTCGGGAGCAGGCAGTCGATGCCGAGACTGGCCAGCCGCGGCGGGTAGACATCGCTTTCGACCAGCATTCGGGTGCCGGTCAATCCCACGCGCCGAAAACCCAGCTTGCTCGCCTCAAGCCCAACCGTGTCGGCGATGTGCAGCCATGGCAGCGTCGAAGCGTGTTCGATCTGGGGCAGGGCCTGGTGAATCGTATTGTCCGGACAAATCAGGAAGCCGGCGCCGCCGGCGGCGAGCTTGTCGGCCGACGAAAGCATGAGCTGGCCGACGCCCGCCCAATCGCCCCGCTCCAGGCAGGCAAGGTACGCAGCCAGCGAATGGGTATGCATGCTGACCTCGGGATGGGCGTGCGCCCCCATCATGGCCGGCGCTTCGGTGCAGATGGTCCGGTAGCAAAGCGCGGCGCCTTCGGCCGAGCAGCCGACGATTCCGATATGGGCTGGCATGTCGTTTTCCTTATGTGGTCTGCTGGAACGCAGGCACACGGCTAGGCATCACCTTCCATCGTATGACGGGCGCGCCGGCGACGCCAGGTCGCACTGCTCGGTTGGCGCAGTCTTGCCGCAATGTTTGAAAAACAGCTTGGCGAGATCGGACGTCATCTTGTCAACATCGGTCGGTGACACATTGGTCAGCACCATGACCGTTAGCGGCAGCCGCGTGAAGCGTTCGTAGCCGAGTTGATAGCCGGGCAGGGCGCCGCCGTGACCGACTGCGGATTCGCCCTCGACCGTGTCGACAAAGGCGCCCAATCCGTAGCCGAAGCCCTGGTTGCGAAACATCTCCTGCTTGAGCATCGGATCGAGTCCCACGGCGTCGTTGTCGTGCAAGGCGCGATTCCACAGCAGGAGGTCGTCGACAGTCGAATACAGGTTGCCGGCGGCGTACACCATGCCGGGCGCGATATGGAACATGTTCTGAAGCTTGCCATCGTCGCGCAGGTACCCAGGCACCAGCGACGGCAGGATCCGGGTGGGGTCGAAGTAGCCTGAGTGGGTCATGCGTAATGGCTGCAGGAGGCTGGCAGCGATGACGTCCGCATACGGTTTGCCATGCAGCTTTTCGATGATCATGCCGAGTGCCACGTAATTCGTGTTCGCGTACGCATACTGGCTGCCCGGGGCAAAGAGCAAGGGCTGCTCGCGCACCAGCGCCAGCACTTCATCCGGCGTCCGATCGACCTGCACCAGCTTGCGAAACGAGGTTGTGCTTGACAGGTATTCGGGTATGCCGCTCGTGTGATTGAGCAGATGCCGCACCGTGATCGACTGCCACGACGACGGAAGGTCAGGCAGATAAGCCCGCACCGGCGAATCCAGTGACAGGCGCCCCGCCTGCACCAACTGCAAGACCACCACTGCAGTGAACATCTTGGTGACCGAACCGACGCGGTAGACGGCGTCCAGGCGGGTCGGTATCTGCCAGGTGCGCTCGCCAATGCCATACGCGCCGCGCACGATCTGCTTGCCTGCGTAGACGATCGCGACATTGCCGGCCCAGTCATGTTTCGACACGTGGTTCTGCAACATGACGTCGACATCGCGCTCGAGCGCCTGGCGGTTCGCCTGGGGCGTTGCGCCAGCTGGCGTGACAGCGGCAGAAAGAAGCAGGGATAGCGAAATGACGCTGGCAGCCAGCGGGTTGCAATACGGGTGCATGTGACAGATATGGCTTGTTGCATCGAAGGCTACGAGTATAGGCAAGAAGCGGGGGCAGAAAATGCGCACTTTACCACTCGCAGTCGGGTGCAGGAACGTCGTCGTCGACATCAAATCAGAGGCATGTCAGGGAAGATCAGTCGCGCGCCGTCCGCCACTCCTGATGCCTGGCCGGCGTCTCGTGCTGGGGACAGTTCGTGAAGCGCTGCTTGCCGTGCTTTTCGATCATGTCGATGCTGGTCGCGGGCGAACGTTCGGTGATGCAGTAGGTGCCGCGGCCGGTGATGACGCGCGTGCGGCGTGCGCCGTCGCCGGTCTGGTTCACCAGTTCTT
>Ga0265798_10004092_pt1 | contig 20366 bp, 18 predicted proteins | sample P3T30metagenome_FD_192430 | JGI IMG/M metagenome (GOLD analysis project Ga0265798, IMG submission 192430) | Plant litter microbial communities from East Loma Ridge, Irvine, California - P3 T30 | ecosystem: Environmental > Terrestrial > Plant litter > Unclassified | place: USA: California... | reverse complement strand
CCTTGCAAATTGGGCCCCGGCCTTCGCCGGGGTGGTGGATCAGCTTGTCAGCACGCTAGCACCGAAACGATCGGTTTCCACCGTTTCTATTTACGCGGCGATCCCCGCGCCTATCTTGGGATCAACCAGTGGAGACATCTTATGACGACCACGACGCTCAGCAAAGTAGACCGCCGCGCCTTCGACAGCCTCGGCCATGCCGATCACGGCTGGCTCAACGCCCGCCATCATTTCTCGTTCGCCAGCTATTACGATCCCGCGCGGATGGGCTGGGGCGCGATCCGCGTGTGGAACGACGACCAGATCGCCGCCAATTCGGGCTTCCCGCCGCATCCGCATCAGGACATGGAGATCATCACCTATGTCCGCAGCGGCGCGATCACGCATCAGGATTCGCTCGGCAACAAGGGCCGCACCGAGGCGGGCGATGTCCAGGTGATGAGCGCCGGCACCGGCGTTCGCCATGCCGAGTATAATCTCGAGCCCGAGACGACGACGATCTTCCAAATCTGGATCGAACCGTCGCGCAAAGGCGGCGCGCCGAGCTGGGGCGCCAAGCCGTTCCCCAAGGGCGAGCGCTCGGGTCAGTTCGTGACGCTGGCGAGTGGGTTCGAGGGTGATGGCGATGCGTTGCCGATCCGCGCGAATGCCCGCGTGCTGGCCGCGACTTTGAAGGCCGGCGACAGCGTCGACTATGCGATCGGCGAAGGTCGCCACGTGTATCTGGTGCCCGCGACGGGCGCGATCACGATCGGCGACGACGCCTTTGCCGCACGCGACGGAGCGGCACTCTTGGGCGGCCAGACGGTGACGATCACGGCACAGGACGACGCCGAGATCGTTCTCGTAGACTCGGAATAATACTCCCCTCCCGCCTGCGGGAGGGGTTGGGGGAGCGGCTTCCTGCCTCGACCCCGCCCGGAACTCTCTCCCCTAACCCCTCCCGCAAGCGGGAGGGGAATCCGAAGGAAACACATATGACCAAGGTTCTCGTGCTTTATTACTCGTCCTACGGCCACATCGAGCAGATGGCCGACGCCGTCGCCGAGGGCGCGCGGGCTAGTGGCGCCGACGTCGATATCCGCCGCGTCGCCGAAACCGCGCCGCAGGCCGTCATCGAGGCCGCGCATTTCAAGACCGACACCGCGCACGCCGAGATCGAAGGCCCCGCCGCGCTCGAACAGTATGACGCGATCATCGTCGGCGCGCCGACCCGCTTCGGCCGGATGCCCGCGCAGATGGCGCAGTTCTGGGACACGACCGGGGGCCAGTGGTTCTCGGGCGCGCTGGTCGGCAAGGTCGGCGGTGCGTTCACCTCGACCGCCAGCCAGCATGGCGGCCAGGAGACGACCTTGTTCTCGATCATCACCAACCTGCTGCATCACGGCTTGACGATCGTCGGGCTCGACTATGGCTTCCAGGCGCAGATGGGCGTCGACACGGTCAAGGGCGGCTCGCCGTACGGCGCGACGACGATCTCGGACGGCGACGGCAGCCGCATGCCGAGCAAGGAAGAGCTGGACGGTGCGCGCTACCAGGGCAAGCGTATCGCGGAAACCGCGGCGAAGTTGGCCGCGTAAAAATCTCCCTCCCCTTCAGGGGAGGGTCGGGGTGGGGCGCATCCACAGGCGCCACGCTCTTGGCAAAGCCCCACCCCTTGCCCCCCCCCCAAAGGGGAGGGGTTCTCTCACACTATGCCTCGTCCTTGCCCTCGTACGCCTCGACGACCCGTCCGACGATCGGATGACGGACGACGTCGCCGACGGTGAAGCGGCACATCGAGATGCTCTCGAGCCCCTCCAGTCGCCGCACCGCATCGCCCAGCCCGGATGCCGCGACTCCGCCCGGAATATCCACCTGCTTGGGATCGCCGCAGATCACCATGCGGCTGTTCTGGCCGAAGCGCGTCAGGAACATCTTCATCTGCGCGGGCGTGGTGTTCTGCGCCTCGTCGAGGATCACGAACGCATCCGCCAGCGTGCGGCCGCGCATGAACGCGATCGGCGCGACCTCGATCTCGCCGCTGGCGATGCGGCGTTCGACCTGCTCGGCGGGAAGGCAGTCGTATAGCGCGTCGTACAGCGGGCGCAGGTACGGATCGACCTTCTCCTTCATGTCGCCGGGCAGGAACCCGAGCCGCTCGCCCGCTTCGACCGCAGGCCGCGACAGGATCAGCCGCTGGACGCTGCCGGTGATAAGCTGCTGGACCGCCTGCGCGACGGCCACGTAGGTCTTGCCCGTCCCTGCCGGCCCGAGCGCGAAGATCATGTCGTTGTTGGCGAGTTCGCGCATGTAGTGCGCCTGCGCCGGCGTGCGCGGTACGATCGTCTTCTTGCGCGTCCGGATCATGATCGGGGGCGCGGCACCGCCGCCCGCATCGGCACGGATGATACCCTCGAGCACGGGCTCGTCCGCCATCGCGATCGACGCGTCGACGAGTCCGGTATCGACGTCCTCGCCGCGCTGGATCCGGGCATAGAGATCGTGCAGCACATCGCGCGCCTTGGCGACCTGTTCGGCAGTGCCCTCCAGGCCGATCTTGTTCCCTCGCGCGGTGATGTAGACGCCGAGGCGATTTTCGAGCGCTACCAGATTCTGGTCGTACTGGCCGAACAGCCGGACGAGCAATTGGGGCTTGTCGAACAACAGCTCGACTCGGGCGCGGTCACCGGACTGGGCGGGAACGGGTTTACGGCTCATACGGTCCTTTCAGGGTGTCAAAGGTTACGCCTGGAAGCGTCGAACCGTAACCTTTGAAAGGAAGATGAGCACGCCAAGCGACGCGTTCAAGCCGCGCCGGAGCGCTGGCTGAGAGATGATTCGAGTCGCATGGGCGAAGCTGCATCGGGGGCGAGTGTGACAGGCGATCCGGATGTAGGACAGCGAAATCGCGGGGGTTCGCGCGGACGTTCGGTACGATCTTTACCGGGGCCGACAGGCCCCGATCAAAAGTCGGATATCAGCACACAATCGTTCCCGTCATCCTGACGAAAGTCAGGATCCAGAGCCGCACGGAGCGCACTCGGTTACCCTGGATCCTGACTGTCGTCAGGATGACGGACCGTAGGAAGGATCGCGTGGACGATCGCCAGCCGTCCCGTCGTTACGCCGCCTCGCGCACGCGCTCCACGCCAGTCAGCGAATTAGGGCCGGCAGCGGCCAGCGTCACCTCCACCAAGTCCCCGATCGCATGGTCGCCGATCAGGTGGACCGATTGCAGCCACGGCGACTTGCCGATCAGCTGCCCCGGCAGTTTCCCCGTACGCTCCAGCAGGACCGAGCACGTCCGCCCGACGGTGGCGACATTGAACGCGTGCTGGTCGTGGTTGAGCGCGGCCTGGAGGCGCTGGAGGCGGTCGTCCATCACAGATTCCGGAACTTGCTCGACGATCGACGCCGCCGGCGTACCGGGGCGGGGGCTGTATTTGAAGCTGTACGCCTGCGCATAGCCGACCGCGTCGACCAGGCTCAGCGTGTCCTCGAACTCGGCGTCGGTTTCGCCGGGGAAACCGACGATGAAATCGCCCGACAGGGCGATATCGGGGCGAACTTCGCGGACCCGGTCGAGTAAACGGAGATAAGAGTCGCGCGTATGCGACCGGTTCATCGCCTTCAGCACGCGGTCGCTGCCGCTCTGGACGGGCAGATGGAGGAACGGCATCAGGCTTTCGATGTCGCGGTGCGCGTCGATCAGGCCCTGCGTCATGTCGTTGGGGTGGCTGGTGGTGTAGCGGATCCGCGCGAGGCCGGGGATGCGGTCGAGGTCGCGGATCAGGTCGTGAAGCCCGCGCTCGTTCTCCGACCACGCGTTGACGTTCTGGCCGAGCAGCGTGATCTCGCGCGCGCCGGCGTCGACCAGCGCCTTCGCCTCGTCGACGATCGCCGCGAACGGCCGGCTGATCTCCGCGCCTCTCGTGTAGGGCACGACGCAATAGGTGCAGAATTTGTCGCACCCTTCCTGCACGGTCAGGAACGCCGACGGCGCGACCTTCCGCCGCGCCGGCAGCGCGCCGAACTTCGACAGCAGCGGCATGTCGGTGTCGAGCGAGGGCGTGCCCGCGGCGGCCTTCGCAACGAGGTCGGGCAGGTTGTGATACGCTTGCGGGCCGACGACGATATCGACCTTGGCGCGGGTGAAGATCTCCTCGCCCTCGGCCTGCGCGACGCAGCCGGCGACCGCGATCATCGGCGTCTTGCCGGACTTGCGGCGCTGGTCCTTCCGCAGCCGGCCGATGTCCGAATAGACCTTCTCGGTGGCGCGTTCGCGGATGTGGCAGGTGTTGAGGACGACGACGTCGGCGTCGACCGCGTCAGCTTGCGTCAGGCCCTGGGCGGCCATCAGCTCGGCCATGCGCTCGCCGTCATAGACGTTCATCTGGCAGCCGAACGACTTGACGTGGAAGGTTCTGGGGAAGGTTTCGGGAGGAGACATGCCGAGCCCCTACCAAATTTGCGCGCGAGTGGGGAGGGGGCGCTTTAACCCCTCTCCCCCTCGGGGAGAGGGAGGGGCCCGCCCGCTCTTGCGGGTGGGAGGGTGAGGGGTGTGAGGCTCGGATCGTGCGCCCCAAAGCCCCTCACCCTTCCGTCGCCAATTGGCTCCTCCCTCCCTCTCCCCGTGGGGGAGAGGGACTAGTTCACTTCTTCGCTGGAACCGCGGCCGGCACGACCGCCATCGTCCAGTCCTTCTCCGGCCGCAGGTACTTCGCCGCCGTCGCCTGCAACTCCACCGGCGTGGTGGCGACCAAGTCCGAAGCGATCCGCTGCGTCGCCGCGATCCGTCGCGGATCGAACGTCGCGCCGCCGAGCTGCTGCAACCAGAACTGGTTCCCGGTCGAGGCGCGCAGGATATACTGCCCCATCGGTTTCTTGATCCGATCCAGCTCGTCCGCCGCGATCGGCGTCGACACCAGCTCGGCCGCAATCTGCCGCGCGATCTGGAAGAAGAACGACACCTTGTCGGGCGCCACCTGCCCGATCGCGACCATCCGCCCGCCGGTGTTCATCCCGACCGGCCACTGGCTCGACACGTTGGGGCTGTAGCTCGCGCCTGCCGCCTGCCGCAGCCGCTCGAACAGCCGATCGCTGAACACCTGCGCCAGCACGTCGAGACGCCGCGCCTCGACGATGTTGTCGATCCCGCCGCCGGTAGGCCATGCGATCACTGCCGCCGCCTGGTTTTCCGGGCCGGTATGCGCGCGCATCACCGGCGTCATGTTGTGCGCGGGGAAGCCGACCGGCGCACCGACCGTTGACACCGCGGTCCGCGGCGTCATCGCACCGAACGACTTCGCCACCGCGGCGATCGCATCCTCGGTCTTCACGTCGCCGAAGATCGAGACCTCGATCGGCCCGGTCTTCAGGATCGGCTCCCAGAACGCGCGGAAGTCCTTCGCGTTCAGCGCCTCGACGGTCGCCTTCGACGGCGTGCCCCAGCGCGGATCGCCCGCGCGCAGCAGGCCTTCGAGGTCGCGCGACAACACGCCGTCAGGCGACGAATCATACCCGGCGAACCCGGCCAGCGCAGCGACACGCGCCCGCGCGACCGGTGCCGGATCCCAGGCCGGGAACGTCAGTTTCGCAGCCATCAGCCGCAATTGATCCGCGTAATCCGCCGGCGACGTGATCGCATTCAGCGTGAACGCATCGTCGTCGATCCCGAAGTCGAGACCGATCCGCCGCCCCGCGGTCAGCTGATCGAGATCGCCCTGGTCGAGCTTGCCGATACCCCCCGCGACCAGCGCGAGATCGCCCGCCCAGGCCGGCGTCGGCCGGTTCGACGGGATCGCGGTATAGCCGCCCCCGAACCGCACGCGCACATAGACGCGCCCGGTCTCGCCCGAGTTGGGGAACAGCAGCACGCGCGTGCCGTTGGCGAAGTTCACCTGCTCCATGTCGAAGGCGGTGATCTTCTCGCGGCTCGCGACGACGCCCGGCCTGCCGAGCGACGGCAGCTTCGAGAAGTCGACCGCGGCCTGCGCGCGGCGCTTGCCGGCCAGCCCCGACACGTCCGCCTTCAACGCGGTCGCCAGCTTCGTCGCGGCGCCGGCATCGGGCGTCTGCGTATTGACGAGCGCGCGCGTGATGCCTTCGAAGATTGCCTTGCTCGATGCGAGCAGCGTCGCGGGCGTGAACATGCCCTTCGCCTTGGCGTCCTGCAGAATCTTGTACGACGTCTCCGGCCCCGCGACCGTCTCGCGGATGTCGAGCGCGCTGGCCATATCGTCGGCCTGCTTCGATCCCGCCTCGACCTTGGCGGTCTCGACGCTGGTCCGCATGATCGTGTCGAAATCGGCATATTCGCGGTCGACTTCGGCCTGGCTCGGCGCGTTGGTCTGCGCGTCGGCGATCACCGCGCGGACGTCCTTCAACGCCGCTTCCCAGTCCGTCCCGATCGGTACGATGTTGACGCTCGTCAGGTTCGCCGAGCGCGAGACGTCGTCGATCGAGACGCCCGCCTGCAGGAAGCTCCCGCCCGCCCGCGCGCGCGTTTCAAGGCGGCGGCTGATCAGCCGCGTCGCGAGCACGTCGACCAGCCGCTTCTGGTTCATGATCGCGGTGTCGTCCTTGTACTCCCAGGGGCGGACGACGCCGAGCGTGACCACCGCCGGGATGGCCGGCTCGGCGATCGACGCGGCGACCGGCGCTTTGGAATCGGGCTTGCCGAAGCTGGGCGCAGGCGTGAACGGGTCGGTACGCTTCCAGTCCGCGAAGTTCTTGACGATCAGCCGTCCGAACAGCGCCGGATCCATGTCGCCCGAGATGATGACGACGGTGTTCTCGGGCCGATACCAGCGATCGTGGAACGCCTTCACGGTGGCGCCGGTCGCCGCCTCCAGCGTCTTGATATTGCCGATCGGCGAGCGATCCGCGAGCGGCTGCCCGGCGAAGAACGTCGCGCGGATCGCATCGCCGAACCGCACCTGCGGCCCCGGCTGCTCGCGCTGTTCCGCCAGCACGACCGGCCGCTCGGCGGTCACCGACGCATCGGTGATCGTCGGCTTCTCCATCATGCCCGACATGATCTTCAGGCTCTCGTCGAGCCCTGTTTCGGTCGCCGAGGGCAGGTCGAGCTTGAAGGTGGTCGAGGTCGGCGTAGTCTGCGCGTTGGTGTCCGAGCCGAAGGTCGCGCCGAACCGCTGCCAGACGCGCTTCGCCTCGCCGTCCGGCACGTATTCGGAGCCGCGGAAGGTCAGATGCTCGATGAAATGCGCGAACCCGCGTTCGCTGTCGGTCTCGTTGAGCGACCCCGCATCGATCCGCACGCGCACCGACACCTGGCCGGGCGGCACGCCGTTCTTGCGCACCGCGAACCGCATGCCGTTGGGCAGCGTGCCGAACTTCCATTCGGGATCGCGGGTGAGATCGCTGCCCTTGTAGAGCCACGCGGTCGTGTCGATACCCGTCAGTTCGGGAAGCGTCGGCGCTTCCTTGGCCCCCTCCGTAGCGGGGGTGGAGGCGGCCTGCTGCGTCGCCATCTGCCCGCTCGCCGGGATGGCGAGGCCGAGCACGAGGGGAAGCAGGATGGGAGCGCGATACAGGCGCGGAAAGGATAGCATCGTGCATCTCTAGCGCCCCCGCGCGCGCATCGCCAGCGCTGCGCCTCGGATCGCCAGCGCCAGCCTCAGTCGGCCGCCGCGGCGCCATCATTTCGTCCAACACCTGCGGTATGCCGCATTCCAACACGGGGAGCGGCGCGGGGACGTGCCGATATGCAGGGTAGCGATGACGGTCGGAGCCGAACTGGGGCAGTCTTCATTGTGGCGGGATTCGGGCAGGTCGGCCGTACGGCGCAGCGTTCGCGATCTGAACGTCATCTCCAGCGAGCCGATCGCGGGCAACGTCAACCGCCGGTTAGTCGCCCGTATCGGCGAGCATTTGCGTCGCGCGTTCGACCGGGTGATCGCGTCGTCATCGCTGGTCGCCAACGATCCGGTGCTCGACGTGCGCGAATTCCCGTGGACCGCGGGGTTGCGCGACGACTGGGCGGCGATCCGCGACGAAGCCATCCGCGTCGCGCTGCCAGCCGAGGCATCGCCCGGCGGCGCGACGATCGAGCACACTCTCGCGCGCTGCCCGCGTACAGCGGCCGCGGTCGCGCGTATCCCCGGTCTCCACAGCGCGTCCTTTTCAGTTCTCGCGCCCGGCACGCACATTCCCGAACGCCGCGGGGCGACCAAGGGACTGATCACCTGCCACCTCGGCGTGATCGTCCCGCGCGACGGCGATGCGCGGATGCGAGTTCACGACCGCACCGTTCGCTGGGCCGAAGGCGAGACGCTGGTGTTCGACGACACGTATCGGCACGAGGTCTGGAACGACACGAACGGTACGCGGGTGGTGTTGCTGATCCGGTTCGAGCGTCCGCTGCGCAATCCCGGCAAATGGATTGCAGACCTGGTTCTGCGCGTCGCCCGCCGTTCCGCCCAAGCCTGCACGCCGCGGTGATGTCCCCGGCCACCTGACGCCTGGCGGATCGAACCAAACCGGACCGGTCTTTGCAAACCGAGCGGCCGTTTGCTGATACGCCGTACTGGTGGGGAGAAATGGCCGTGGCCGAGGATCGCGCGACACCGAGATACATGCTGACGATCGATGGCGGTGGGATACGCGGGCTGATCCCCGCGCTGATTCTCGCCGAACTGGAGCGTCGGATCGAACGGCCGCTGTGCGAGTGCTTCGACCTGATCGCGGGCACCTCGACCGGCGGGATCATCGCCGCCGGCCTCACCGCGCCGAGCCAGGCGGACAAGACCAGGGCGGCGTGCACGGCCAGCGATCTGGTCGATTTCTATCGCACCGACGGCAAGCGGATATTCCCGCATATTCTCGGCCTGTCGCAGCGGCTGCCGGGCTTCCCCTACAGCGCCCGCCCGCTCGAGAAGATTCTCGCCGCGCGGATCGGCACGACCGCGACGACGCGCGACGCGCTGACCAACATCGTGATTCCGGCCTACGACATGATCGGCCGCAAGGCCGTCTTCATGGCCGGCGGCCCCGATTATCCCGTGGACCCGGCAAAACCGGAGCGCGTCTTCCCGCTGCACGTCGCGGCCCGCGCGACCTCGGCGGCGCCGACCTTCTTTCCCCCCGCGGCCATCCCAGCGACCGCGGCGGGCGGCTCGGTCAGGGCGGAACCCGCGCTGCTGCTGATCGACGGCGGCGTCTTCGCCAACGACCCGACGATCGCGGCGATCATCGAGGCGCGCAAGCTTGGCTGGCATCTCGGCGATCTGGAAATCCTGTCGCTCAGCACCGGGGCCTCCGATCGGCCCTACAAATCCGCGGGCCACTGGTCGATCTTCGGCTGGGTCAATCCGCTGCGCCGCGTACCGATCTTCTCGATCCTGATGCAGGCCGGCTCCAGCACGATATCGTACCAGGCCCGAGAACTGGCGAGCAGCGGCAATTATGATCGCGCAGAATTCCCGCTCAGTCCCAATGGGGGCGGGCTGGACGATGCCAGCCCCGAGCATCTCGCCGAGCTTACGGGACTGGCCAAGGCATGGATAGGTGAGAACGAAAATGTCCTTGCGCGTTGGGCCGCCAAGCTCAGCCCCAAGCGGTCCGACCCCTCGCTCCCCCTCGCGGCCTAGCCTGTAGGACAGCAACACCGCCGCATATTGGCAGAACAGTGGTGCGTGACCCGGCGTAACAGCCCCAGCGCGGGAACCACGACGCGAGAGCCCTTGCATAGGAACCCAGCGCGCGCGTTGGCGCGACAACAAAGCGGTGCTCGGCGCCCGAAAGAAACCGTTTCCCGTTCCGCGCTTGATCCCTCGCGCCCGCCGGGCCACATGACTCTCATGCTGATCGAAACGGAATCCACCCCGAACCCCTCGACGTTGAAGTTCCTGCCGGGACGCACTGTCATGGACGCCGGCACGCGCGACTTCGCCACCCCCGAGGAGGCCGAGACCAGTCCGCTGGCCGAGGCGATCTTCAACCTCGGCGACGTGACCGGCGTGTTCTTCGGCCGTGACTTCGTGTCGGTGACCGCGGGGCCGGGCGTCGCCTGGTCGGACCTGAAGCCCGACGTGCTCGCGATCCTGCTCGATCACTTCTCCGCCGCGATGCCGCTGTTCAAGCCCGCACGCGCCGGCTTCTCGGTGCCGTCGGACGAGCCCGCGCTGTCGGACGATCCCGCCGATGCCGACATCGTCGCGCAGATCCGCGAACTGATCGATACGCGCGTGCGCCCCGCGGTGGCCAACGACGGCGGCGACATCGTCTATCGCGGCTTCGACAAGGGCAAGGTCTTCCTCCAGTTGCAGGGCGCCTGCGCCGGCTGCCCGTCGTCGAGCGCCACGCTCAAGAACGGCATCGAGCAGCTGCTGAAATACTACGTCCCCGAAGTCACCGAAGTGAGAGCCGTCTGATGCCGAAACTCGACGACACCGTCCTCGACGCCGTCTTCCGCGATGCCCGCAGCTACAATGGCTATACCAACCAGCCGGTTGCAGAGTCCGAACTGCACGCGATCTGGGACCTGATGAAGTGGGGCCCGACCTCCGCGAACCAACTCCCTGCGCGCCTGATCTGGGTGACCAGCGACGAGGCCAAGCAGAAGCTCGCCGATGCGTGCAGCGCGCAGAACCAGCCGAAGATCCTCAACGCCCCCGTGTCGGTGATCATCGGCATGGACACCAATTTCCACTAACACCTGCCAGAGCTGTTCCCGCACGCCGATGCGAAGGCGTGGTTCGACGGCAACGCCGAACTGCGCGAGGCGTCCGCGTTCCGCAACTCGACGTTGCAGGGCGCGTATTTCATCATCGCCGCGCGGATGCTCGGGCTCGATACCGGGCCGATGTCGGGCTTCGACGCGGGCAAGGTCGATGCGGCGTTCTTCCACGATACGCCGGCGGTGCGGACCAATTTCATCTCGACGCTCGGCCACGGCGACCCCGCGACGATCTACGCCCGCTCGCCGCGCCCCGACTTCGCGAAGTTCAATAGCATCGCGTAAAGCCCCGCCACCAATCCTCCGTCACCCCGGGCTTGTTCCGGGGTCCACCGTCCCGCATGACGTACGCTTGTAGATTTTGCGGATCGGTGGATGCCGGAACGAGCCCGGCATGACGGATGAGACAATGCGCACTTTAGTCATCGAAACATCCACCACCGCCTGCTCGGTCGCCCTGATCGAGTCCGGCGCCGTCATCGCCCGCGCGCACGAAGTCGTCGGCCGAGGCCACGCCGAACGCCTCATCCCGATGATCGCCGAGCTCCCAGACGGCGGCCGAGCCGACCGCGTCATAGTGGATTGCGGCCCCGGCAGCTTCACCGGCGTCCGCGTAGGCATCGCCGCCGCGCGTGGCCTCGCGCTCGGCTGGGGCGCGGAAATCGCCGGCTTTTCCTCGCTTCCGCTCATCGCCGCCGCCGGTTTCGCCGACCGCTTAACCGACGATATTGCGGTGATCATGGAAGGCGGGCATGGCGAGGTCTTCATGCAAGCGTTCTCCGCCAATCTGTCGCCGCGATCCGACATGGTATCGCTGAAGCCCGAGGCCGCGCTCGCCGCGCTGGCAGGACGGCGCGCAGTCGGCAACGGCATCCGCTGGCTCGCCGCACTCGACGACAGCCTGGATCCGACCGAAGCGCTTCCCGACGCAGCCTCTGCGATCCTGCTGCCCGCAGCACTAACCGCGCTCGCACCAAGCCCGATCTACGGCCGCGCGCCCGACGCCAAGCCGTCGGTCCCAAAATGATGGCCACGCGCCAGGCCGCCACGCGCACCGTCACGCTCCGCACCGGCGACGCGCGCGATCTCGCGATCGTCGACGCGCTGATGACCGAGGCGTTCGACCCTAGCTACGGCGAGGCGTGGACGCGCAGCCAGTGCCTCGGCGTGCTCGCACTGACCGGCGTCCACCTCACGCTTGCCTTCGTCGACGACTTTCCCGCTGGTTTCACGATGACCCGGTCGGTCGCCGACGAGGCCGAACTGCTGCTGATCGCGGTCGCGTCCGACTATCGCCGCCGCGGCGTCGGCACCGCGCTGATCCGCGCCGCCATCGCCGACTGCTCGGTCGGTAGCATCGCCAAACTCCATCTCGAGGTTCGCGCGGGCAACGACGCGGTCAAGATGTACGACGCGCATGGCTTCACCAAGGTCGGCGAACGCCGCGCCTACTACCGCGGCAAGACCGGCGTCGCGTATGACGCACATACATATTCGAAAGATATCAACAGCTAAGGCTTATTGCGAGTCACTATCCCTTTTCGCAACAGCGCGGAGGCCCTACATGGCACTCAACGAGGGAATGACACATGCCGCGCAAGATCGATCTGGAAGCACTCTGCAACGAGAAGGGCCTGCGCATCACCGAGCAGCGCCGCGTCATCGCGCGCGTGCTGTCCGAGGCGGACGATCATCCCGACGTCGAGAAGGTGTATGAGCGCGCGTCGCAGATCGACCCCGGCATTTCGATTGCGACGGTGTACCGTACGGTCCGGCTGTTCGAGGAAGCCGGCATCCTCGACCGCCACGATTTCGGCGACGGCCGCGCCCGCTACGAGCCCGCGCCCGAAGCGCACCACGACCATCTGATCGACGTCGAGAGCGGCAAGGTGATCGAATTCGTCGATCCCGAACTCGAGCAGTTGCAGAAGGCGATCGCGGAAAAGCTGGGCTTCCGGCTGGTCGATCACCGCATGGAACTCTACGGCGTCGCGCTCACCCGCAAGGACTGACGCGATCGGCCAGATCCGCTTTGGCGCGCGGTTGGCGGCGCTGCTGCTGGCGCTGGTCCTGGCGTTGCCGTTGCACGGGATGTGGCGGTTGTTCGGCCGCAAATCGCCTTGGCCGCCGCGGTTCCTGGGGCTGGTCGCGCGCATCGTCGGCGGTCGGGCGCGGGTGGTCGGCACGCGGCTCCGCCACGACGTGGTCTTCGTCTCGAACCATCTGAGCTGGATCGACATCCTTCTCCTGTCTGGCGCGACCGGCAGTGCGTTCGTGGCGAAAGCCGAGTTGCGCGGCGCGCCGCTGGTCGGCTGGCTCTGCACGCTCAACCACACCATCTTCGTCTCGCGCGCGGATCGCATGGCGGTGACCGCCCAGATCGAGCAGATCCGCGATGCGCTCGCCGCGGACTGGCCGGTGACGCTGTTTCCTGAGGGGACGACTGGCGACGGGACCACGCTGCTCCCATTCAAGGCCGCGCTGCTGGCCGCGCTCGACCCGCCGCCGCCCGGCGTGAAAGTCCAGCCGGTCCGCATCGATTATGGCGCGGCGACGAGCGAACTCGCCTGGGTCGGTGACGAGCCCGGCCAACATCACGCCGCGCGCGTCCTCAAACGCAAGGGCAGTTTCGTCGCGACGCTACACTTCGCCGAGCCGTTCGATCCCGCGGAATACGGCGACCGCAAAGCGATAGCCGCCGAAGCCCGCCGCCGCATGGAAGCGCTGTAAGCCGCGAGCAAAGACTGTTTCCCCGCGAAGGCGAGGACCCAGACTGGACTCCCGCCTTCGCGGGAGAACAATGAGGGGAAGCCCCCATCCATCCTCAAACTCAAACACCACCCCGGCGAAGGCCGGGGCCCAATTGGGGGACAGTGCTAACGGCGGTTCGCGCGTCGTTACTGTGGCCTTGCCAATTGGGCCCCGGCCTCCGCCGGGGTGGAGGAGCTACCTCTCGGGGCAACTCCAAACCTCACCCCGAATACAAACCGTCCAGCCGCTCCCCATACGCCTGCCGCAAAACATGCCGCCGGATCTTCAGACTCGGCGTCAACTGCTCGTTCTCGATCGTGAACGGCCCGTCGGCCAGCACGAACCGGCGGATGCGTTCGGTCACCGTCAGCTCCTTGTTCACGCGCTCGACCGCCGCGCCCAGCGCTGTCCTGAACTCGCTGTTCTCCGCCAGCCGCGCGAAGCTGCACGCGTCGCCGTTGCCCGCGCACCATTCCTGCGTCCACTCCGGATCGGGCACGATCAGCGCGACCATGTACGGCCGCTTGTCGCCGGCGATCATCGCCTGCGCGATCTCGGGCTGGAGCGTCAGCATCCCCTCGACCTTTTGCGGGGCGACGTTCTCGCCCTTGTCGTTGATGATCAGGTCCTTCTTGCGATCGGTGATGCGGATCCGGCCGCGATCGTCGATCTCGCCGATGTCGCCGGTGTGGAGCCAGCCGTCCTTCAGCACCTTCGCGGTCTCGGCATCGTTGCGCCAATAGCCGTGCATGACGAGTTCGCCGCGCACCAGGATCTCGCCGTCCTCGGCGATCCGGACCTCGGTATCCTTCAGCGCTGGGCCGACCGAGTCCATCCGCACGCCGGCCTTGGGACGGTTGCACGAGATGACGGGGGCGGCCTCGGTCTGGCCATAGCCTTGCAGGAAGGTCAGGCCAAGCGCCTCGAAGAACAGGCCGACTTCGGGATTGAGCGGTGCGCCGCCCGAGATCATCGCCTTCAGGCGGCCACCGAACTTTTTGGAGATCTTGGTCTTGAAGAGGGTGGCGACGGCGGCCTGCATCGGGCGGTCGATCAGCCGGAGGCGGCCGGCGTAGCGCTTGCCACCGATGTCAAGCGCTTGGCGCAGGAGGTACGCCGAGGCGCCGCCCTGTTTTTCGATCGTCTTCGAGATGCGCGTGCGGAGGACTTCGAACAGGCGGGGGACGACGAACATGATCGTCGGGCGCGTTTCCTCGATGTTCGCGGCGAGCTTTTCGAGGCCTTCGGCGTAATAGATCTGGCCGCCCAATGAGATCGGGAAATGCTGGCCGCCGGTGTGTTCGTAGGCGTGGCTCAAGGGGAGGAACGATAGGAAGACCTCGTCGTCCCAGCCGAAATCCTCCGAGATCACGCTCGCGCAGCCGGCGCAATTGTGGAGGATCGCGCCGTGGTGCTGCATCACGCCGCGCGGGGCGCCGCCGGTTCCGCTCGTGTAGATGATGCAGGCGAGGTCCTCGCGATCGAAGTCGGCGCGGGCGGCGGCGGTTTCGGGCGCGGTCTTGTGCGCGGCGATCAGTGCGTGCCAGTTGTGGAAGTCGATCCCGGCGGGGACCTTCATGTCCTCGAACCCGATCACGGTCTGCGCCTGGTTCGAGCGGATGACCGCGGGGAGCAGCGTCTTCGCGAGCTTCGCGGTCGAGACGATGATCGCACAGGCGCCGGCGTTCTCGATGATGTGGAGGTGGTCGCGCTCAGTGTTGGTGACGTAGGTCGGCACCGTGATGCAGCCTGCCGCCATGATCGCGAGGTCGCTGAGGCACCATTCGGGTCGGTTTTCGGCGACCAGCATGACGCGGTCGCCGCGTTTCAGGCCGATTGCGGTGAGGGCGGTGGCGAGGCTGGCGACCTGACGCGCGGCGTCCGCCCAACTGGTCGCAATCCACGCGCCACTCGTCTTGGTCCAGAGGAACGGGGCGTCGCCTTTCTCCGCGGCGCGCGTGAAGAACATCGTGACGAGGTTCGGGAAGCGTTCGAGCTGGCGGGCCATTGTCTCTCCTGAACTGCGCTGCGAGCTTGGTTGCCTTGAGGCTGCCCGATCTTTGGGGTGGTATAGCCCGTTCGAACGCCCCCGTCATGCCGGGCTTGTTCCGGCATCCACCGTTCCGCGCACTTTCCGGCCTTGGATGATGCGGGACCGTGGACCCCGGAACAAGTCCGGGGTGACGGAGAGATTCACTCCGGCGCGCGCTGGAGGGCGCCGACGCGCTGGATTTGGGTGACGGTGCCATCCTGGCTGATCGCGACGCCTTCGCTGCGAGGGTCTGCGGCGCCAACCCATTTGCCGCCGACGCGCTCGATCGCGTTGGCCTTCAAGCCGAGTGCTGCGACCTGAACCGTCTCGCCTAGCGCCTGCAATGCGGGGACCATCGCTTCGCGCTCGGTGCCCTTTTCGGCGGCTGCGACATGCCCCGGCGCATACAGCAGCCCCAGTGCGATCGAGTCCTGTGCCGACAGTTTCCAGTCGACCACGCCGATGATCGCCTTGGCGACCTGAGCAATGATGGTCGAGCCGCCTGCTGCGCCAACCGCGAAGCGCACCTTCCCGTCGGGGCCGTAGACGATCGTCGGAGACATCGAGCTGCGCGGTCGCTTGCCACCCTCGACGCGGTTGGCGACGAGTGCGCCGTCCTTGACGGGCACGATGTCGAAGTCGGTGAGCTGGTTGTTCAGTACCGTACCGTCGACGGTGATGCCGGAGCCGAAATAGCCTTCGACGGTGGTGGTCACTTCGACGACGTTGCCGCGCGCGTCGACCGTCGCGATGTCGGTGGTGCCGGGGACTTCGCTGACCGGGGCGCGGGTGCGCGCGGGTGCGCCGGGGGGCGTGCCGGGAGCGACGTTTGCCATCGTCTTCGCAGGCGAGATCAGCGCCGAGCGCGATGCGAGATACTTGGCGTCGAGCATGCCCTGCACCGGCACGCGGACGAAATCGGGATCGCCGACGTAGAGGTCGCGATCGGCATAGGCGAGCCGCGAGGATTCGGCGAACAGATGCCAGGCCTGCGCGCTGTCCTTGCCGAGCTTGCCCATGTCGAAGCGTTCGAGCTGCTTCAGGATCATCAGCACGGTGATGCCGCCGGACGAGGGCGGGCCCACCCCGCAGACTCGGTAGACGCGGTATTTGACGCAGACCGGCGGGCGCGACTTGGCGTCGTAGCTGGCGAGATCGCCGAGCGTCATCTTCGAAGGATTGCGCGCGGCTGTGTTGACCGCGGTAACGATCTTCTGCGCCTGCGGGCCGACGTAGAAGCTGTCGGGGCCCTGGGTGGCGATGCGCTGAAGGAGCGCGGCTTGCTGCGGGTTTTTGATGACCGCGCCGATCGCGATCGGTGAGCCGTCGGGGGCGGAGAAGAGCTTGCGCGTTTCGGGCGTGATGTGGTCGCCATAGGCCGTCATCCCGTTGACGAGGCGGGGGGAGGCCTGGAAGCCGTTGGTCGCGAGGCGGATCGCGGGGGTGAACAGTTGCGCCCAGGGGAGTTTGCCCGAGGCGCGGTGCGCGAGCGCCATGCCGCGCAGTGCGCCGGGGATGCCGACGCTGCGCCCGCCGGGGACCGCGTCGCTGTGGCTCAGCGGCGTGCCGTCGGGAGCGTAGAACCAGCGCGCATCGGCAGCGGCTGGCGCGGTTTCGCGCGCGTCGATCGTGCTGAGCGCGCCGCCGGCCGCGTGGGAAATCCAGAAGCTGCCGCCGCCGATGCCCGAGCTTTGTGGTTCGACGACGTTGAGCGCCAGCATCGTCGCGATCGCGGCGTCGGTCGCGCTGCCGCCTGCGCGGAGGATTTCGACGCCGGCGGCGGCTGCGCGGGGGTCTGCGGCGCTGACCATGCCCTGGTCTTTCGCCGGGGCGGGGGCGGGTTGGCGTGCCTCTACGGTGGTGGGGACGAGGAGGGCGAACGCTAGGAGGGAGGTCTTCATCGCGGGCGAGCCTAGCGCGGTTCGGACACGAGGCAAGCATTCACCTCGAACTTCCCGTCATCCTGGGCTCGACCCAGGATCCAGAGCCACACAGGACCACATCTGTGGCTCTGGATCCCAGCGTTCGCTGGGATGACGGCAGGAGCGGGGATGACGGAAGCGGCTTAGCGCGCGTCGACACCTACCGCGTCGCCGACCGACGCAAATCCGTCGCGGGTCAGCAGCGCGTCCAGCTCGCGGAGGATGCGGGCGGGGAGGCCGGGGCCTTCGTAGACAAGCGCGGTGTAGAGTTGGACGAGGCTCGCGCCGGCGCGGAGGCGGGCATAGGCTTCGGCGCCGCTGTCTACGCCGCCGACCGAGATCAACGGGATCGCTGCGCCGGTCTCCTTGCGGAAATCCGACAGGCGTTGGCGGGCCAGCGGGACGAGCGGCGCGCCGGACAGGCCGCCGGTTTCCTTGGCATTGGCCGAATGCAAGCCGGGGCGGGAGATCGTCGTGTTGTTGACGATCAGCGCGTCGATGCGGTTGTCGATCGCGGCGCGGGCGATGTCGTCGATATCGGCGGGTTCGAGGTCGGGGGCGACCTTGAGGAAGATCGGCGTGTCGCCCTTCGCCGCAGTGCAGGCTGCTAGCAGATCGCGCAGCGCCGCGCCGTGCTGGAGATCGCGGAGGCCGGGGGTGTTGGGGGAGCTGATGTTGATGGTGATGTAGTCTGCGTGCGGTGCGGCTCTGGTAACGCCGTGGACGTAGTCGGCGGTGCGATCGGTCGCGTCCTTGTTCGCGCCTACATTGATGCCCAAAACGCCTTCACCGCCCGGCCCCTTGTTCACCCGCGAAGGCGGGTGCCCAGACTGGGCACCCGCCTTCGCGGGTGAACATACTCGGGAGAGGGCTGCGTCCAGGCCGCCGTTGTTGAAGCCCAAGCGGTTGATGACTGCGCGGTCTTCGGGGAGGCGGAAGATGCGGGGTTTGGGGTTGCCGGGCTGGGCGAGCGGCGTGAGCGTGCCGATCTCGACGCTGCCGAAGCCTAAGCCGAAGAAGCCGTCGATCGCACGGCCGTCCTTGTCGACGCCTGCCGCTAGTCCGACCGGGTTGGGGAAGGCGATCCCCGCCACGGTCGTTGCGAGCCGCGGTACGCTGGGGGCGAGCGGCGTGCCGGCCTTCCCCCATGCGGCAAGTGCAGCGATGGTGAGGGTATGCGCGCGCTCGGCGTCGAGACGGAAGAGGATCGGGTGGTAGAAGGCCATGCGCGTCGTCCTTGCTCCTTCCACCTGTCGGGAAGGGTCATTCTTGCTCCCCTCCCTGGAAGGGAGGGGCTGGGGGGGGGGGCCGTTGGCTGGTGCTCCCTGACGTCAGCAGCCGACCCACCCCCGGCCCCTCCCTTCCAAGGAGGGGGGAAGTCAAGCTTTCGGGTCATGTGCGATGCACAAAACCGTGCCTCCAGTTGCGAGTCGTTAGCACCCCTGGCCGGGTTGACGATGCACTGCACAAAGCCCATTTGACCAATCGGATCATATCGGTCCGATTGGACTCCGAAGCCACCATGCGTCTTTCCAGCCTAGCCGACTATGCGGTCGTGATGATGAGCGCCGCGGCGCGTCATTGCGGCGGTATCGCGCGGCTGAACGCGACGCTGCTCGCCGAGGAGACCGGCGTACCGCTGCCGACCGTGCAGAAGCTGGTGAGCCGACTGTCCGCGGCCGGGCTAATCGAGAGCACGCGCGGCACCGGTGGCGGGTTTCGTTTGTCGCGGCCGCCCGCGATGATCTCGCTCGCCGACATCATTGAAGCGGTCGAAGGCCCGATCGCACTGACGTCGTGTGTCGATGGTGCATCGCAGGATTGCTGCGTGGAGCAGACGTGCAAGGTGAAGCCGCACTGGAACGCCGTCAACGGCGCGGTCCGTGGTGCGCTCGCCGGCGTGTCGCTCGCCAGCCTTTCGCAAACCCCGGTTTTACAGGTGCCCGCATGAAGAACACATCGCGCGCAGCGCTTCACCCTTTCCTTCGCGTCTCCGCGTCTCCGCGTGAATTAATTTTGTTCACGCGGAGACGCGGAGACGCGGAGATTTTAGAGAGCCGCTTTGCGGCCGAGGACAGATAATGGCTACCCGGAACGCAGAGGCATACGCCGCCGCGAACAAGACGTATGAGTGGGGCTTCTCCTCGGACATCGAACAGGAATTCGCGCCGAAGGGCCTGTCGGAAGACACCGTGCGCTTCATTTCCGCCAAGAAGGGCGAGCCGCAGTGGATGCTCGACTGGCGGCTGAAGGCGTTCGCGTTGTGGCAGACGATGGAAGCGCCCGACTGGTCGAAGCTCAACGTCCCCCCAATCGATTACCAGGACGCGTATTATTACGCGGAGCCCAAGGCGAAGCCGAAGCTCGGGTCGCTCGACGAGGTCGATCCTGAGATCCTGCGCGTCTACGAGAAGCTCGGCATTCCGATCGGTGAGCAGAAGATGCTGGCTGGCGTGGTCGAGGATCCGTTGAACGAGGACGGCACGCCCAAGCGTCGCGTCGCGGTCGATGCTGTGTTCGACAGCGTCTCGGTCGCGACCACGTTCCGCAAGGAGCTCGAGGCTGCGGGCGTGATCTTCCGGTCGATCTCCGAGGCGATCAAGGAATATCCGGATCTCGTGCGGAAATGGCTGGGCAAGGTCGTGCCGCAGCGCGACAACTATTTCGCGACGCTGAACTCGGCGGTCTTCTCCGACGGCACGTTCGTCTACATCCCGGAGGGCGTGCGCTGCCCAATGGAGCTGTCGACGTATTTCCGCATCAACGCCGAGAATACCGGGCAGTTCGAGCGCACGCTGATCGTCGCGGACAAGGGTTCGTACGTCTCATATCTCGAAGGCTGCACCGCGCCCATGCGCGACGAGAACCAGCTGCATGCCGCCGTGGTCGAGCTGGTCGTGCTCGACGATGCCGAGATCAAGTATTCGACCGTGCAGAACTGGTATCCGGGCGACGAGAACGGTGTCGGCGGCATCTATAA
>Ga0265798_10004091_pt1 | contig 20368 bp, 22 predicted proteins | sample P3T30metagenome_FD_192430 | JGI IMG/M metagenome (GOLD analysis project Ga0265798, IMG submission 192430) | Plant litter microbial communities from East Loma Ridge, Irvine, California - P3 T30 | ecosystem: Environmental > Terrestrial > Plant litter > Unclassified | place: USA: California... | reverse complement strand
GGCCTGCTCGCCCACGTGTACCAGTCCGGCGAACCGTTTGTGGCCCAGGAGCTACCCTTGCAACTGGGCCGCCACGACGACGAGGCGCTGGAAGAGCTGTTTTTCAACTTTACCTACCAGCCCCGGCGCAATGCCCACGGCGCCATTGATGGCATCCTCGTTTTTGCCTATGAGGTCACGGAGCAGGTGCGCGCCCGCCAGGTGGTGGAAGACAGCCGCCAGCGCGCCCTGGCCCTGGCCGCCGAGCTGGCCGCCACCAACCAGCGCCTCCAGCGCACCAATACTGACCTCGATACCTTCGTGTACACGGCCTCGCACGACCTGAAGGCCCCTATCGCCAACCTCGAAGGGCTATTTACGGCCCTGCGCGAGCAGCTGCCCGCCGTGGCGGCCGAGGCGCCGCTGGTGCCCCGCCTGCTGGGGATGATGGATGGCGCAGTGGCCCGCTTCCGCGAAACGCTGGCCCACCTCACCGATGTGTCGAAGCTGCAACAGGCTGATGGCCCGGCTACCGAAACCGTGGACCTGCCCGCCCTGGTGCGCGCCGTACGCCTCGACCTGGCCGCCGAAATTGCCGCCACCGGCGCCACCCTCACCGTGGCGGCGGCCGACTGCCCTACCGTGCAGTTTGCCCCTAAAAACCTGCGCAGCATCATCTACAACCTGCTCAGCAACGCCCTCAAGTACCACGCCCCCGACCGGCCGCCCGTGGTGGAGCTGCGCTGCCACTGCACTACCGATGCGGTGGTGCTGGCCGTGCAAGACAATGGCCTGGGCCTGGATGCCACCCAGCAAGGCAAGCTCTTCGGCATGTTTCGGCGGCTGCACACCCACGTCGAGGGCTCGGGCGTGGGCCTTTACATGGTCAAGCGCATTGTCGAAAACGCGGGTGGCACCATTGCGGTGGCGAGCCAGCCCGGCGTTGGCTCCACTTTCACCGTATCACTACCTAATTGACAGCGAACCCGGTGGCCGCGCCGCGTGTTGACGCGGCTTTCCTACTCTTATGCAAAAGCTTTCCAGTGTGCTCCTGGTCGATGACGACTCGACCAACAATTTCTTAAACGAGCTGCTGCTCAAGCGCCTGGAGGTAACCGACCACCTGCTGGTGGCCGAAAACGGGTCGGAGGCTCTGGCCTTGCTGGCCGAGCGCGCCGAAGCCTCGGAGGCCAGCATTCCGGCCCTCATCTTCCTCGATGTGAACATGCCTGTGATGAACGGCATCGAGTTTTTGGAAGCCTATCAGCAATTGCCCACCGAGCGCCAGCGGGCCAGCATCATTGTGATGCTCACCACCACGATGGACGGCCGCGACCTGGCCCGCATTCAGGAGCTGCCCATTGCGGGCCTCGTGAGCAAGCCCCTGACCGAGGAAAAGGTCAATACCATCCTCCAGCTGCACTTTCAGCGGCAGCTATCGGGCCACTAGCCCGGCCGCGTAGCTGAGCTACGCAATGACGAAGGTCACTTTTGGGAGTGAGCCTGGGTATTTCGCTACTCCCTGGGAGGTACGAGCTTTGAGGTCTTAATAAGCTCGTACTCAACAATTTTTTGCCAGCATGCTTTGGTCGTCGCTTCGGGCGGGCCGGGGCCGGGGCCGGCAAAAAGTCGCTTTTCTCCCACCCGCGCCATGCTGCTCGCTCCTGCCCCGTGCTCCGGCTACTGCTGCGCCCGCCACCCGCGGGCAGCCAGGGGGCGAGGCACGCTGCTGGGCGGGCTGCTGCTAGCCGCGCTGGCTGGCCCTGCCTGGGCCCAGCGCGGCCAGCAGCAGCCGGCGCCGCGCAAAGCCGCCGCGGCCCAGGCCGATACCACCCACCAGCTATCGATGCGCAAGACCGAGGAGGCCCTGCGCCTGCTGCTACGCGCCGACTCGGTGCAGCACACCCGCGTGCAGCCCGGCATGGAGGCCGATGCCGAAGGCTTTGTGCTGGACCAGACGCTGACCAAGCCGGGCCGCGATTTTTACGAGCTGTTTGTGAGCACGCTCCAGGGCTTTACGGGCCTGGGCGACTACACCATCGTGCTTGCCGAGCGCCCGGCGCGGGGCAACTCGTCGCTCATCTCGCTGAATGTGAACGACACCGAACTGCTCGAAATGCCCCTGCCCACGCGCACCGAGCAGCTCGAAGAGGCCGTGGCCGCCGCCGTCGAAACCGCCCAGGGGTTTTTGAGCGAGCAGCTAGCCCAAAGCAAGCAGCTGGAAATCACCCACCCGGCCTCGCTCCCCGGCACTGGCAATAAGCCCTGACTACGCCAATGGGCACCTAGCCCGGCACCGCTCCTATACCCACTCTCCCTTTCTTCCCTTCTATGAAAACCTGTTTACTCTGCGGGCTGCTCTTGGCTGGGCTGGCCCACCCTGGGCTAGCCCAGCGCTTTGTGTACACGCCCGTCAACCCCGCTTTTGGCGGCAACACGTTTAACTACAGCTGGCTACAAGCCTCGGCTACGGCCCAAAACACGACCGTAGACCCCGCCAGCTACAACAACACGGCGGTCAACCCGCTCACCCAGTTCAGCAACAACCTCAACCAGCAGGTGCTGGCCCAGCTCACCAATCGCCTGCTGGCCTCGCAGTTTGGCCAGGGCGCCATCAAGGAAGGCACCTACACCGTGGGGGCCTACCAGGTGATGGTGGCGCCGGGCAGCGGCGGCGTGGTCGTGACCGTTACCGACACCGGCACGGGCAACAAAACGACCATCACCATCCCTAGCGGCCTGTAAGTCAGATGGGCTTTTTTACGAAGGCGACGCTAGCCAGCCTGGCTACGCGCCGCCGCCCGGCCGCTGCCCGGCGCCTGCTGGCGGGTGGGCTGCTGGCCCTGCTCATGGGCGGCAGCTGCGTGCCCTACCTGCACCAGCACCTGCTCACGCCGCAGCGGGCGCGCCTGGGGGCCGAGGTGGCCGGCAACGAGCTGTGGCGCCAGCTACCCACGCCGGCCGGCAAGACCATCGTGGCCGTCTACAAGTTTCGGGACCAGACGGGCCAGTACCGCCTCCAGGAAAACGGCGCCAGCTTCTCCACCGTCGTCACGCAGGGCTCGACCAGCATCCTGCTGCGGGCCTTGGAAGAGTCGCATTGGTTTGAATCGATTGAGCGTGAAAATATTGGTAACCTTCTGAATGAACGCAAGATAATTCGCTCCGCCCAGTCCGAGTTTGCCGCCCAAACTGGCAAGCAGCCCCAGCCGCTGGCCTCCATGTTTTTCGCCAGCATCATCCTGGAAGGCGGCATTATTTCCTACGATTCCAACATCATCACCGGGGGCGGCGGGCTGCGCTACTTCGGGGCCGGGGCCTCGGGCCAGTACCGGCAAGATAGGGTGACGGTGTACCTGCGGGCCATCAGCACCAACACCGGCCGCATCATGAAAACGGTGTACACGTCCAAAACCATTCTCTCGCAGCAGGTGAACGCGGGCGTGTTTCAGTTCGTGGATTTCAAGCACTTGCTCGAAACCGAAACCGGTTTCACCTACAACGAGCCCAGCGAGATGGCCGTGAAGGAAGCCATCGAAAAATCGGTACAGGCCATGATACTCGAAGGCATCCAAGAGAGATTCTGGGGCCCGCGCGACACCGCCGAGGTGCACGGCCCGGCCATGCAAGCCTACCTGCGCGAAAAAATCACTAACCTCGACATCGACGAGCTGGGCCGGGTGCAACAGCCGCGCCGCTCGCCGCTGGCCGTGGGCCTGAGCGCGGGCTTGCAGCGCTACACCGGCGACTACAGCTTTCCCAACGTGCGCCCCGCCGCCGAGGCTACCCTGCGCTGGCAGCCCAGCCCGGCCTGGAGCGCCTTCCTCAACGTGGGCCGGGGCAGCCTCTCGGCTGGCCCCAACGACGAGTACTTCAACCAGCGCTTTGCCTACGCCGAGGCCGGGGCGCTGCTGCGGCTGCTCCCGCGCGACCAGCTCACGCCCTTCCTGCTGCTGGGCGGCGGCGCCACCCTGCGCGAGGCTACTGCCGGGCCGGCCGCCTACCGCACGCTGCCCCACGCCGTGGCGGGCGTGGGCCTGGAGTACCTGGCTACCCCCCGGCTAGGCCTCAGCCTCACGCTCGACAACCACTACTATTTCAACGACCAGCTCGACCTGCTGGCCCGGGGCCGCTACAACGACTACTACTGGGGTGCCCGCGTGGGAGCCGCTTTCTACCTGGGCCGCCTCCGCGGCCTAGGGCGCACTACGCCACGCTAACCTGGCAACAGTTTCAGCGCAAAGTCGTCTTGGTTTTTTAGTAATTTATAAAAGATTACTCCCATTGGAGTATTGCCGTAGGCCTAACGGGACTACTACTTTTGACCCATTCTTCCGGCCGGAGAACGCCCCACCTTCCCTTCTTAATTCCCTAACTACCCGTTACATGAAAACGCTTAAACTCCAGCTGCTTGCCGCTTCTATGTTTGCCTGCACCACGGCCTTTGCCCAGGGCACTGCCAATGGTGTTCCGTCGCTGGGCACTGCGCCTGCCCCCAACGCAAACGCCAGCAACTTTGCCACCGGCCCGAACGCTAACTCCAACTCCCAGTCGTTCAACTCTAGCCGCGCCAACTACGTCAACGACGCTTACGTGCTTCAGCAGGGCACGAGCCAGTACGCCACCGTCAACCAGACGGGCGGGCTGAACGGCGGGTCCCCCGCAGCCTCCAACCAATCGGACCTGCTCCAGGTGGGCGGCCGGGGCAACAATGCCTTCGTAACCCAGACGTACAACGGCGCCGGCGGCGCGCCCAAGAATATTGCCTACATCCGGCAGGATGGAATCGACGGCACCGCCACTCAAATCCAGGAAGGTAGCTCCAACACGGCCTCTATCGAGCAGATTGGCAATGGCTTTAGCACGGGCAACACGGCTTACCAGAACCAGCAGGGCGACGAGCACAAGGCCAGCATCCGGCAGGAAAACGGCGACCGCGACCAGGCCATCCAGTTCCAGAATGGCCGGGCGCAGTACTCGGTTATTGACCAGAACGGGGCTAGCCCCAGCCGCGCCGAAACGGTGCAGAGTGGCATGAGCAACGCCGCTTTCGTAACCCAACACTAAGCCGCCCTTAGCGGGTGGCAGTGGCCACCCCCTCCCCTTCTAACTAAGCTCCAGGTTGGTACTTACCGGCCTGGAGCTTAGTTTGGTTGGCTTCATACGTAGGCCTCTTGCCACCACTTTACGCTTTTTCTGTAGCCATGAAGGCGCGCCTTATTTTTTTACTTGCCGGCCTGGGCGGGGCCTTGGCGGCCCAGGGCCAGGTAGTGGGCACTAGCCAGGCAGCCACGGCCGAGCAGCGGCTGGCCGAAGACCTGGGCGTAGACCGCCTGCGCAACGCGCTGCTGCCCACCACCGAAACGCGCAACGCGGCCCTGCTGTTGCAAAATGGTATTAGCAATAGCGCTACTATCAACCAGCTTAGCCAAGGCCCACCGCTGAACCAGGCAACCATCGTGCAGGCGGGCACCGGCAACACCCTGGGCCTCGACCAGGTGGGAGCGGGCAACCAGACGAGCTTTTCGCAAGCCGGCGATGCCAACCAAGCCGCCCTGCGCCAAAACGGCACCACGAACACGATTGCCGGCCGGGTCATGGGCAACAACAATAGCGTGGACGTGGACCAGCAAGGCACGGGCAACCAGTACTCCACCCAGCTCACGGGCAACCAGGGCCGCTATACCATTGAGCAACTGGGCAATAACAACAGCCTAACCCAGCGCGAAACCGCTACCACTACGCCCCTCCCCGGCTACGAAGTCAAGATGGAGGGCAGCAACATGCGCCTCACCATTGAGCAGGGCAAGGTTTTTCCATAGGCCTACCCCAGCTCACCCCACCCTACCCCTTCCGCTCTTCTATTCTGCTTTGCTATGAAATACTTCCTTTTACCGGCGCTGCTACCGCTGCTGGCCCTGCCTCCCGCCGCCGCGCCCCCCTGCATTGCCCAGCTCACCCTCAGCCAGCAGGGCGAGCTGCTGCGCGTGACGGGCAGCTGCCGCAGCCAGCTGGCCCAGGCGGCGCGCTACCGCTACGAGCTGCGTACCCAGCGCTACGGGGCCAGCGGCAGCTCGCGCACCACGCAGGGGGGCAGCTTCGAGCTGCCGGCGCAGCAGCAGGTGCAGCTTTCGCAAGTGGGCCTCGGCGCGGGGGCCGATAGCCACTACCGCATTCACCTGCTGGTGTTTGACGAGGCGGGGCGGGCGGTAGCCCAGGACTCGGCCAGCCGCTAGGCGGCCGGCCTTTGCTTCCTTATCCGCCTTGCCCTTCGCCTTCATGAAATACTTCGTACTCTTCCTCAGCTGGCTACTAGTGGCGGGCTGCACCGAAACCACCGTGGAGCCCACCCGCTACGGGTCGCTGAATGGCGTGGTGCTCGATGCCCGCAGCAACCAGCCGCTGGCCAACGTGTCCATCACCACCACCCCGGCCAGCAGCAGCTACCTGACCGATGCCAGGGGGCAGTTTTATGTGCCCCAGATGCCCGCCGGCACCGTGAGCGTAACAGCCCACAAAGCCGACTACACCGACCAGACGGCCAACCTCACCGTGAGCGAGGGCCAGACCCAAACCGTGTCGCTGCTGCTGGCGCGCCCCACGAGCACGGCCCCGCCCAATGCCCCCGCCCGGCCCGAGCCCGCCAACGGCGCTACCGGCCAGCCTACCCAGCTCACCCTGCGCTGGCACCCCGTGCAGGCCTCTCCCAGCGACTCGCTCCGCTACACGGTATCGCTCTACGAGAGTGGCAACGTGAACCAGCGCGCCCTGCTCACCAACTCGCGCGATACCACGGTGCTTGTGACGGGCCTGCGCTACGCCACCACCTACTACTGGCAGGTGACGGCCACCAACAGCTCGGGCAACGGCTCCAGCGCCCGCTCAGGGGTGTGGAGCTTCCAAACCCAGGCCCTGCCCGACAACCGCGTCCTGTTTGTGCGCACCACCGGTACTAATTCCGATATCTACTCGTCCAACCTAACCGGGGGTAACGTCTTGCAGCTCACCTCCGAAGCCACCGCCGAAACCGCCCCCAAGCTCAGCCCCAACCGCGACCTGATAGCCTACACCTCCAACGCCACCGGCCAGTACCAGCTCTACACCATGAACCGCGACGGCTCCAACCCGCGGCGCATCACCACGCTTTCGGTGGAGGGCTACAACAACGCCGGCCTGGCCTTCTGCTGGTCGCCCGATGGCGGGCAGCTTCTCTACGGCCACTATAATCAGCTGTACCGCATCAACCGCGATGGCACGGGCCTGGCGCTGGTGAATACGGCCACCGCCGACCGCCACTTTCGCGAGTGTGACTGGACGGCCCAGAACGGGGGCCGCCTGGTGGTGCAGCTAGTGGGCGTCAACGTCTTCGACTCGGAGCTGTACCTGCTAAGCCCCGATGGCGCCACGACGAGCCTGCTGGTGGGCAACCTGCCCGGCCGCCTCGACTCGCCCAGCTTCAGCGTCGATGGCACCCGCGTGCTCTACACCCGCGACGTAGCCGGCTTCAACGGCGTAAATGGCCGGCAGCTCGACGCCCACATCTTTACCCAGCGCCTCGATGGCTCGGGCCTGGTTGATGTAACGGCCAACAACGGCATCAACAACCCCAAAGCTGTGGGCACCAACGACCTAACCCCGCGCTACTCGCCCGATGGCTACTCCATCATCTTCGTCAACCAGGTCAACGACAACCTCAGCCCCGGCGACGTCTGGACCGTTGAGGCCAGCGGCAGCACCCGCACCCGGCAGTTTACCAACGCGGCCCTGCCCGACTACAAGTAGCCGGCCAGCCCCGTAAAACGAGCTAGCTGCTAGCTCCCGCGCCAGTACGGCGCGGGGCTAGCAGCTAGCTCGTTTTACGGGCTTTTCTCGCCGCGTGGCTCCCCCCTACACCATGCCCGCCCCCAAGTGCGCGAGGCGCTGGCTGATGTTGTTGGACTTGATTTTGCGCTGGATATTGCGGCGGTGCGTCTTGACGGTGAAGTAGCTGATAAACAGTTTTTCGGCAATGCCCGCGTTGGTTTCGCCGGCCAGGATAAGGGCCAGGATTTCTTGCTCGCGGCTGCTCAGCTCATCTTCCTCGCGCTTGCCCCGGCGCTGGGCCAGCCAGCTGGCAAAGTCGGGGTGGTCGAGGCTAAAGCGCACATCCACCGTGTTTTTGTGGGCCGTAATATCCGTAAACAGGCTAGCCGTTGCCAGCGGGTGGCCCTGCGCATCGTGCGCCATAATAAAGTTTTGGCGCAGCACATGCAAGTAGTGCCCCCCCTGGCAGCGCAGCCGGTAGTCGATGCTGAAGCACGGCGGAGCCCCCCCGGCTTCGGCCCTCGGCCCGCACAGCTGCAAAAACTCGCTGGCTAGCAGCGAGGCCCGCATCACGGCGGCCAGGTCGTCGGGGTGAATAGCTTGGTAAAACAGCTCCAGCGTGAGCGCCTCGGCCTCGTAGCCCAGCAGGCGGGCCGTGCCGGAGCTGCGGTAGCAGCACTGCTGCCCCCACACCTCAAACACCACCAAAAATTGACTGGCAAATAAGCGGCGCGCCACCTGCGCAGCTTCGCGCTGCACGTTTGCCAGCCACCCGGCCACCTCCGTAGCGGGGCCAGCCACCGGGGCCTCAGTAAGAATAGGCATTGTGTAGGGCAGGAAAGAGGGTGAAACGCCCGCCCCACCGGCCACGGGCGGGCGTAAGCAGCGCGGGCACGCACAAAGGTGCGCGCCCGCCCCCGCCACCCCAGTGAGGCATATCACTGCGGCAACTGACCTTGCTCACCCCAGATTGGGTAATACTTAATCAAACAGGGTGGCTATCTCCGCCAGCTGCCGGGTGGCCAGGATGGTAATGGCGCTACCCTGCGTCGTGAGCAAGCCCTCATGCTTAAACTCGGACAGCATCCGGGTGGTCGTTTCCTTGGTAGTGCCCATGAGTGCGCCCAGGTCTTCGCGGCTGATGGCAATGGTAAAGGGCTGGCCGGCGGCTTCGGCGGGGTGGTAGGTGCGCTGGAGCAGCAGCAGGGCTTCGGCCAGGCGCTCGCGTACGGGCTTGTAGGCCAGGTGCAGCATACGCTCGGCGGTAGCGCCCAGGTTGGTGGCCATCAGCTGTAACATAGCGCTGCTAAACAGCAGATTGCCGCTGAGCTGCTGCCCCACCAGGCGCTTAGGGATAAGGCACACCGTGCAGTCGCTGAGGGCCACGGCCGACGTGCCGTGGGCCGAGCCAGCCACCAGGGCGCGGTAGCCCAGCACGTCGCCGGGCCGCACCAGCCGGATAATCTGCTCCTTACCATCGCCGCCCGACTTGGTAATTTTTACCCGTCCGCCGTGCACGCAGTAGAGGCCCGCAGGCCGCGAGCCCTCGCCAAAGATGGTTTGGCCCGCGCTGTAGTGCTGCGTTATTTTTTCCTGAGAAATGGCTTCGGTATCGGGTAGTGAGCAGCAGCTAAGCAAGTTGTGCGGGCGGCTAGGGCAGTTGTGGCAGCTTGGGCCAAGAGTTTGGGTCATAGGTGGTAGCGGAGAGCAGAGCGGGTGGGAAATAATGAGGGGCGAGTAGCCGGCGCTTTAATTGGCCCAGCGGCTAGCTGCGTAGTAAAGGGGCTGAAAAGCCTCGGCGCGACTGATTTCGCCATTGAGGTAGCGCTGAAGGCGCTGCTGGCTATCGGGCTGGGGCACCTGCCCCCCAAAGGCCTGGCAGAGCAGGGCGTTTTCAACTTCGCGCAGGCGGGCCGCGTAGGCCTTTTCGTCGGCGGGCGTGGGGAAAGAGCGCGGGGCAAAGTCAAATTGCCAAGCCGAGCTTACGTACGGTAAAGCCATGTTTTCAAGAAGTTAGGAAGGTAAGAGCGCGTGTGTAGATAGCAGCAACGAGCCCCGCCCCTGGCCAGCAGCCTTGGAGGTGGTAACTCACTAATTGCTGCCCAGATGGGTGGGCAGCAAGAAATAAAAGTGACGCCTATGCCCGCTAGCCCTTGGCCGCTCAGGGTGAGAGCGGTCGGCCTAGAAGTGGGCAGCAGGATATAGCAGGGAGCTACGCGGCGGGGCGCTGTGGCCGGGGGCGTGCGAGCTAGTGCAGCGGGTGCGGGCAGAAGGGCAGCGGCGGCGGGGCTAGCACTAAGTAGGGATTTTTCATAGCAAAGAGAAGAGAGTGTGTGGGTAGTAGCTTGGCAGGCCAGTTTTTGGCTCGACGCCGGGGCGCCTCCCGCCAGTAGTGGGCGGTGGCGGGCGAGCTACGGGCATGGCCCCTGGCACAAAAGCCTAGCTGTGTAGCTGCTAGGCTTGATGACTTGCGTATGCTGGGGCTTATTTATGGCCTAAAGAAGCACTTTAAAATTACTTAGTCCGTTGGGAATCAATTTCAAACCAGGTGCGAATGAAGCCTTTGCGTATGCGTAAGCTGGTAGTTGCTGTGTGAGTTGCGGTAACTGGGCAAAATGGCTATTGTGTGGCCGTGGCGGGCTTTATTGACTAAATGTGGACATTTGGCTACGCGCAGGGCTGCTTCACTACCAAAATGGCTCATTTGAGCGACACCGAGGCACAGATAACCGAAAACGTGGTATCTTAACACGTTTTATTTGTCTTTTATAATGCTAACCTCCGCGCTAGTACCTCTGCCTGCTACCAAACCTACTGGCAACAGTGCCAGCCGAAAACGCCTTTCTGCGCTGGAACAAGCGCTTTCGGCTGCCCGCGCTGAGGCAGCTGCCACCTGGCAGCTGCTGGCGCTGAGCCTGGGCGAATCGAGCGAAGGGGTGCTGCTGGTTGATGGGGCGCAGTGCGTGCGCTTGGCTAATGCGCGGCTAGGACAGCTTTTTGGGTTGCCGGTGCCCGCTACTGCCTGGGCCGGCCAGCCCGCTACCTGGGCCAAAGGGCAGCTACGGACCCAGTTGGTTACGCCCGCCGCCTTCGACCTGCTACTGGCCCACGCGCCAGCGGGCTACGTGCCGCTCCCGCTCCAAAACGGACAGTCAGTGGAGGTGAGTGTGCAGCACCTGCCCGCCACCGCCGGCGGCGGCTACCTACTGCGCAGCCGAGCGGCCGGGCACGCGCAGCCCATTCTGGAACAGCCACTTAATCATTATAACTCGCCGGCCCTGCTCGACCTTACCTATCTATACACGCAGGCGCAGGGCAGCCAGACGCTCATTACGAAGGTTATCAATAGCTTTTTGCGCAATGCCCCGCCACTGCTGCTAGAGCTACGCGCCGCTGCCGACGCTGGCCACTGGGAAACGGTGGCCCGCCTGGTGCATCACCTTCAATCTAATATGCAGGTGCTGGGCATTCGGCACGCGGAGGCCTGCTTGCAAGCTTTGCAACCCCCGCTGCCGCCAGCCAGTGGGCCGGCAGCCAGGGCATTTGCCCAAGCTACGCACGAGCTGGCCAACTGCCTGGAGGCTGCTTTACGCGTGCTACCCAGCTACTTACCCTAGCGCGGCCGCTCACTTATAGGCTGCGCAACGAGTGCAGCAGCTCATCTTGGTACGACTTGGCCAGCGGCACCTCGTGGCCGGCCAGCAGCAGCATATTATCCTCAATGCTATCGATGAGCTTAGTATTGACGATGTAGGAGCGGTGCACGCGACGAAAGTGCGCAAAGGGCAGCCGCCCGGCAATACGCTTGAGGGTGTAGTGCACAATAAATTTCTGCTTGGCCGTTACCAGTACCGAGTAGGTCGACATGGCTTCGATGTAAAGTACCTCATCGAAATTGAGGCGCACCAGCCGGTTGTTGACTTTCACAAACAGGTCGTGGCTATCGTTGTCGGTGCTCGGCGGGGCATCGGCCGGGGCCGGGGCAGCGGCCGCCGGCAGCAGGCCCGGTAGCAGTTGGCGCTGCTGCAACAGTTGAATCGACTCCTGAAAGCGCGCGTACGCCACCGGCTTGAGCAGGTAGTCGGCTACGTGCAGGTCGAAGGCCTCGATGGCGAAGTTGCGGTGGCTGCTGATGATAATGACGGCCGGGTGCGGCCGCGCCAACTGCTGCATGAGCTCCAGGCCCGATAGCTCGGGCATTTCTACGTCGAGCAGCAGCAAATCTATTTCGGGATGAGCTTGCAAAAAGTGAAGGGCCGCCCGCGCATCGGTAAACGAGGCCACCAGGTGTAGCCCATCCGTAAGCTCCACCAAATGCTCTACTAGATAGAGGTCTATCTCGTTGTTGTCAACAATAACGCAACTAGCGGGGGTAGGCACGGGCATGAGCAGAAGAGCTGGGGCGCAGTAATATACTGGCTTTGCGGCCTGCGCACCCAATATTCTTGCCAGTCGGGGGGGCTCCTTACAAAGCCTTCGTCAACGCACTCAATAACAAGGATATATTTTTGAAAATCAACTACCTATATGTGGGTAATCTCTTCCTCGCCCGCTAGGCTGGCCACCGGGCCGACGCCCAGGCTAGCGGGAAGCCGGGGCGGTGAGCACCGCCGCCGGCGCCACCGACTGGCCGTGGGTAAGCAGGTGCTGGTGCCGCCACAGCACCCAGGTAAGGCCGATGGTGGCCGTCACCACCAGCAGGATATACACGATACGGTCTTGGCGCAGAATGATTTCGGTGCGTTTCATGAGTAGGCGCATAAGGGTGAGCCACGCCCTTAACGTGGGGTCGGGCGGCGTAGTTGCCGGCCCTAGCTGAGGTTGAGGCTGCGTTGCAAGGCTAGCAGCACCGCCTCTATCTGGTCGGCGTAGGTATTTATCTGGTCGAGGCCGGCACGGGCTTCCTCAATCTGGCCGCGCTGGTAGCGGGTGGTTAGTTCTTGGCCGGTGCGCAGCATCTGTTGGAGCAAGCGCTCGGCCTCGTGCACCTCGGGGCGGGTGCCGTGGCTAGGCTTGAGCACCGTTTGGAGCCACTGGCCCAAGGGGCTTTCGTGGGGTGAAAAAAGGGCGGCATCGGCCTCGCGCACCCCGTAGAGCACCGAGCGCAGCCGCGACTTAAACAACACCTGCTTCACGCGGGCCTGCTGGAAGTCGAAGGAAGAGAGTGCCATGAGACAAAACTACTAGCGAGGGCAATAACTATCAGGTAACAAGCTGCTTATTGCTCGCTAGCGGCGCCGGGGCCACCCGTGCCCCGGGCGCGCAATGCGGCTAGCTCAGCCTGCGCGTGCACGAGGGCGGTGACTTCTACAGCAAAAACAAGGACCCCGGCCGGTTGGTTTTTTTCCTGAAACTGCTGCAAGGTGAGGTCGATGTACGCTTCCTGAAGCTGGCCGCCGGCCGCGCGCTCCAGGTCGATGCGCAGGGCCGGGTTGCGGAAGCTTTCGCCCGTGGCATATACCCGGTCAAGCACCTCTACCAACCCCTGCCCCACCACCTCGGGCAAAGCCTCCGCAATGGGGCGGCCCAGCAGCTCCCGGTGCGGAAACACCTGCTGGTAGGCCGGGTTCACGAACTCGTAGCGGTGCGCAGGCCCGCGCAGAATGGCGATGAGCGCCGGCACCTCGTTAAAGAGCTTGTCGTAGGTTTGGCGCTGGCTTTCGGCTTGCTGATAGGTTTGGTAGGCTTGCTCGGAGAGCGCGGCCTGCTGCTCGTTGGTTTGCAGCAGCTCGGCTACCAGCTGGCGCTGGGCGTGGATGTCGCTGGCGCTGCCCACCCACATGGTGATGCGGCCATCGGCCGCCCGGCGCGGGGCCGCCTGAATCAGCACCCAGCGGTACTCGCCATTGTGGCGGCGCAGGCGGTACTCGTGCTGGAAAGCCTGGCCGCTGGCCAGTGCCTCGTGCCAGGCGGCGGCCAGGGCCGCCTCGTCGGCGGGGTGCGCCAGCTGGTGCCAGTCGCTGGCCAGCAGCGTTTCCATCGGTTGGCCCGTAAACTGAAGCCAGCGCGGGTTGAAGTAATCGGGCTGGCCATCGGGCGTGTTGGTCCACACCATCACGGGCAGCGACTCCAGGATGAAGCGGTTGCGCTCCTGCACGTCGAGTAGCGCCCGCGAGGCGGCTTCGGCCTGGCGGGTAGCCAGGGTTTGGGCCGTCACATCCTGCGGGCGCTGCAAAATGTATTCGAGCTGTCCCTGCTCATCGAAGAGCGGGTAATGCGTTATCTGCCAGTAGCGTTCCTCGGTGCCGCCGCCCAGCTCGGCGGGGCGCTCCAGGTCGTAGCGCAGCAGGCCCATCGTGTGCGGCTCCAGGTACTGGCGCACGTACTCGTGCGACTCGAACAGCTCGCGCTGGCTCTCGGGGGCCGAGGGATAAGCCACAAAAATATCGCGCCCCACGGCCTGCGCCCGGGGCAGCAGCGACACCTCCACGTGAGCATCGGAGTTGTCGGCTACCGTGCCATCGGGCAGTAGCAGCAGCAACGAATCGGGAAACAAATGAAAGAGACGTTGATAATCAATGTTTTTCATAAATCTTATATCTTCCTTTATCAACAACCTACTCCATCGGCCCCGCGCCCCACCCTCCCCATACTAGCCAATGGGCCGAATGGTTGGGCCGGGGCCACATAGGTGTCGGTATCTTGCAAGCTTATGAGTGACTATACTGGGGGCCGGCGCCCCCACTGGCAGCGCTGGCTGCCGGTGGGCTTGCTAGGAGCCTTACTCCTGCTGGGGGCTAGCCTGTACCGCGGCTACGGCATGCCGTGGGATGACGTAGCCGACCATACCCTGGGCATGACCACCGCCAATTACGTCTTTCGGAAGCTCGCGCCCGCCGGCTGGCAGCACTACCTGACTACCCCTGCCAGCGTGGCGTGGCTACCCACCAGCGGCATCGTGCACGGCCCGGTCATTGAAACGCCGGCGGCCGTGCTGGGCTGGCTGTTTTACCCACATCAGCCGGCGGGGTATTACGCGGTGCGGCGCGGGTTTGTGTTTTTGATATTCGTGGTGGGGGTAGCCGCCCTCTATGGCCTGGGCAGGCTGCGCCTGGGCAGCCGGTGGTGGGCACTGCTGGCGCCCGCGCTGCTGGTGCTATCGCCCCGCTTTTTTGCCGAATCTTTTTACAATGGAAAGGATGTGGGATTTATGTGCCTGTTTACCTTGGCGATGCTAGCCATCGCCGGGCTGGCCAGGCGGCCCACGGCGGGGCGGGCCCTGCTGGCGGCCGTGGCCACGGCCGCCGCCATTGGGGTGCGCATACCGGGTATCCTGCTGCCCGTGTTGGCGCTAGGCTGGCTGGCCGCCCACGCGGCGGGGCTAGCCGGCCAAGCACGCTGGCGGGTAGCGGGGCTGGCGGGGCTGTACCTGGGTGCCACGGCCGGGGCCACCGTTGCCCTGTGGCCCTACCTTTGGGAGACGCCGCTGGCTAGCTTCGGCCAGGTACTGGGGATAATGAGCCACGTGCCCTGGTCGCACCTGGTACTGTACTGGGGCCGGCTGATACCCGCGCCCGCCCTGCCCTGGCACTACCTACCTGTGTGGATAGCACTCACTACCCCAGTCACGTATCTAGCTGGCGCCTTGGTGGGGCTCGGGGGCGTGGTACGCCAGAGCTGGGCGGCCGTGCGCCGGCGCCGCTGGGAATGGGCACAGCAGTTCGACCTGGTTTTGGGGTTGTGGCTGTTTGCCCCGCTGGTCGCCATCGTGGTGCTGCGGTCGGTGGTTTTTGATGGCTGGCGCCATGTGTACTTCGTGTACCCGGCGCTGCTGCTGCTGGCCGTGCGCGGGGCCCAGCTGCTAGCGAGGCGCGCCGGCCGGGGGGCGCAGCGGCTGGCAGGGGCTGCCCTGGTGCTGGCGGGGCTTGATGCGGCGCGCTCCCTCTGGTTTATTATCGCGGCTTACCCTAACCAACAGGTGTACTTCAGCTTTCTACCCACCACCACGGCTGAACGCTTGTTTGAGCGCGACTACTGGGGCTTGAGCTACCACCACGGATTGGAGTGGCTGCTACGCCACGACCCAAGCCCGACCATTATCATAACGGGGGCCCAGCCTTATCTTATTTATAATAACTTATTGATGCTAAGCCAAAAGGAGCAGCAGCGCTTTCGCCTGGTATACGACGAGCGCGCCCGCTATTACCTCAGTGACTACCGCTGGCATCCTCAGTCCTACGCCGATACCCTAGGCCCCGAGGTACTGGCCTACCGCCCGGGCGGCGGCATCAAAACACTGTCCATCTTTCGGCGCGAGGTACTAAGCCACCCACTACCGCCTCGGCCCCGCAGCATTCCGGAGCAGCCGTAGCGCCAGGGTAAGGCTAGCCCTACCTTTGTTGTATGCCTTTGCTCGAAGTTATTTCCGCTGCCCAGCAGCGGCAGTTTTGCGCCCTCCCCCATCGCCTGCACCGCCACGAGCCCGCTTACATCGGCCCGCTCGACAATGAGGTAGACGTCGTATTTGACCCCGCCAAAAACCCGCTCTTTGCCGCTGGCGGCCAGGCCCAGCGCTGGCTGCTCACCGATGCCCAGGGCGCCGTTATCGGCCGCATCGCAGCCTTCGTCAACCCGCTCACCGCTACCGCCGCCGATGCCACGCTGCCCGCCGGTGGCCTGGGTTTTTTTGAGTGCATCAATGACCAAAAGGCAGCCAATGAGCTGTTTGACGTGGCCTGCGAGTGGCTGCGCGCCAAGGGGATGCTGGCCGTGGATGGCCCCATCAACTTCGGCGACCGCGACCGGTTTTGGGGCGTGCTCATCGACGGCTTCGACCGCGAGCCCAATTATGGCATGTTCTGGCATCCAGCTTATTACCAGGGTTTGTTTGAGAGCTACGGCTTTCAGCTCTACTTCAAGCAGTACACCTGCCACCGGCCAGTGCACATGGCGCTGCACCCCAGCTTTCACCAGAAGCTGGCGGGCTTCGAGGCCGACAGCCGCTACCGCTTCGCCTACGCCCGCAAGGCCGAGCCGGAGCAGATGGCCCACGATTTTCACCACGTCTACAACCTGGCCTGGGGCCGCCACGCGGGCGTGAAGCCCATGACCCTGGACCAGGCGCGCCACCTCGTGCGCGAGATGAAGCCCGTTATCGACGAGCGCCTGCTGGCCTTTGCCTACCACGACGACCAGCCAGTGGCCTTCTTCCTGAGCCTGCCCGAGTTGAACCAAATTTTCAAGCACATTGGCCACCGCCTCAACCTGCTGGGCAAGCTGCGCTTTGTGTGGCAGCGCTGGCGCTACATGAAGCGCCAGGACAAGAAGCTCCTTGGCATCATCTACGGCGTTATTCCTGATTACCAAGGCAAAGGCGTGGACCAGGCGCTCCTCACCTGGGAGCAAAAGCGCTTTATCGAGGCGGGCTACGAGAACATCGAGATGAACTGGATTGGCGATTTCAACCCCCGCATGCTCGTGACCACGCGCAGCATTGGGGCCAAAATCATCAAGACCCACGCCACCTACCGCAAGCTCTTCGTGGACCGGCCCTTCGAGCGCTACCCCATTATCCGCTGAGTAGCGGACTGGTTTTCAAGTAAAAATGCCGGGCTGACACTGTCAGCCCGGCATTTTATTTTCTCACGCTTTCGGCTGTCTAAAAGCCGCATCCAATACCAGCACCTGCGGCAGCACTAGTTGCGAGTCGTCGTTGTAAACGACATGCTCGGCGCGGGCTAACTTCTCGTCCTCGCTCAACTGCTTACCCATGATGGCCTCAATATCAGCGGCCGAACGGTGGGAGTCGCGGCGCAGCACCCTAGCGGCGCGCACCTCCACCGGCGCAAACACCGTGATGATACTATCGAGTCCTTTGTACGCGCCTGATTCGTAGAGCAGGGCCGCCTCTTTTAAGATATAAGCGTGGCCCTCGGCAGCCTGCGCGGCCGTCCAGGCGGCAAAGTCTTCGCCCACCCGTGGATGCACCAACGCATTGAGCCGCGCCAGTTGGGCGGCGTCGTTGAAGGCGACCTTGGCTAGGTAGGGCCGGTTGAGTTGGCCAGCCGCGTCGTAGGCTTCGGCACCGAAGGCTTCCTGTAGCTGCGCCCGCAGCACCAGGTCGTTGGCCATCACCCACTTGGCCCGGCTATCAGAATCGTACACGGGCACGCCTAGCGCGGCGAACACCCGTGCTACTACACTTTTGCCCGAGCCAATGCCGCCGGTGATGCCAATACGAAGCATAATTTTGATTTACAGGTCTTAAACAATTTACCCTTACTAAAGAATGTCCTGCTGAGCTTGCCGAAGCATCTCGCTCGCTTCATCCAACGAGGCAAGCGAGATGCTTCGGCAAGCTCAGCCTGACGTTCTCATTTAGCAGTTTCTCAATCGCCTAACGTAGCGAGTCACCGCCCGGCACCAGGTAGTAGGTGGCAGAGTCGGCGGGCAGGTTCACCAGGCGCACGGTGCCCAGTGCCCGGCGCAGTGGCGGCCGGAGCGGCGAGCGTAGCGGCAGCGTGCCAGGCAGGCGCAGGCGGATATCGGCGGGCAGCAGGTGCAGGCCCACGGCGCGGCTGAGCAGGCGCCAGCCGTTGCCGCGCACTTCGATGGGCACGGTGGGCGGCAGCGGGCGCGCCGGGTGGTAACGCTGGGTGTTATAGTGCCAAACCACGGGGTAGTCGAGCGGCGCGGTGTAGCTGTCACTGAGCTCGCGCAGCATCCACAGCGTGCTGGCTATCACGAAGCAAGCTACCACGGCGCGGTAGAAGCTCGGCTCCTTGGCGGCGAGCGGGCGCAGCAGGCGGCGCAGCACCTGGCTGGCCCACCCGCCGGCGGCGGGGGGCAGCGCGGGCTTCATACCTAGCTAGCCGGAGTGACGGAGCTATCAGTAGTAGTGGTGGTGCCACCGGCCACGCGGGCCACGGCGCTACGGTCGAAGCGCAGGCGCTGGCCGCGCTCTACTTCGAGCAGCACGGTTTCGGGGCCTACTTCGACCAGCAGGCCGTGCAGGCCGCCGATGGTCACCACGCGGGTGCCCTTCACCAGCGACTCGCGGAAGGCCTTGGCCTCCGTGGTCTTGCGCTGCTGCGGCCGAATCATGAAGAAGTAGAGCACCAGGCCGATAGCGACCGGAAAAACGAGCTGCATGATGCCGCCGCTCGTAGCGGCCTGGAGCAAAAGGGTAAGGAAGGTCATGGCGAAAAGGGGATGCGAAAACGGGCAGGCGGACGGCCGCTGGCGAAGCGAGCCGGCGGGCCGGGGCGAAAGGTAGGCTAGCCCATGCTGTTGGCCCCGGCCGGCGGGCTTACTTCGTGGTTAAGACGTTGCCTTTGATGTAGATGGTGGTGGTGCTGGGCTGGGTGTTGGCGCGCACGTTCACCTGCTTGCTGATGAGGCCCTGCTTGCCGCGGCTGTCAAACTGCACTTCCATTTCGCCGGTGGCACCGGGGGCCACGGCCTCTTTGGTCCAGCTGGGGGTAGTGCAGCCGCAGCTGGCGGTAGCGTCGGCGATGAGCAGCGGCGTTTTGCCGGTGTTGGTGAACTTGAAGGTGTGCTGCACCTTGCTATCGGGCTTGATATCGCCGAAATCAAACTGGTTTTCGGCGAAGGTCAGCACCGGCGCATCGGGGTTGGGGGCCTCGGTGTCGCTGGCCACGTTGGGGTTGTCGATGGTGGGGTTGGCCTTGGCATCGGCGGCCGCATCGTCGGCGGCGGCGTTCATGCCCTGGGTACCGGCTTCGGCGTTTTTGTCGCGGTTGCAGCCGGCTAGCAGCAGGGTAGCCAGCGCAATAGAATAGATGGTGGAACGCAGCATAGACACAGCACCCTCCGCCGGCCAGGCGGCCGACGGAGGGTGATTGGGTTAAAATCAGTTACTTACTTCAGCTTGGCGATGATGGCCTGGGCAAACTCGGTGGTCGAAGCCTTGCCGCCGAGGTCGCCGGTGCACTGCTCTTTCTGGAGCAGCGTCTCGTTGAGGGCGTTTTCGATGCGGGTGGCGTATTCATGCTCGCCGAGGTGGGCCAGCATCATCAGGGCCGAGCGCAGCAGGGCGGTGGGGTTAGCTTTGCCCTGGCCGGCGATGTCGGGGGCCGAGCCATGCACGGCTTCAAAGATGGCCATGTCGTCGCCGATGTTGGCACCGCTCACCACGCCCAGGCCGCCCACGAGGCCAGCGCAGAGGTCGGAGAGGATATCGCCAAACAGGTTGGTGGTCACAATCACGTCAAACTGCTCGGGCTTGTTGACGAGCTGCATGCACATGTTGTCGATGATGCGGTCGTCGTAGAAGGTCACCTCCGGAAACTCGGCGGCGGCCTCGCGGGCGGCGTCGAGCATCAGCTTGCCAGCGTTTTTGAGGATGTTACCCTTGTGGGCCATCGTTACGTGCTTGCGACCGTGCTTGGCAGCGTAGGCAAAGGCGGCGCGGCAGATTTTGCGGCAGCCCTCCACCGTGATGCGGCTGATGGAGTCGGCGATGCCCAAGCGCTCGTCGTACATTTCCAGGCCGGCGTACAGCCCCTCGGTGTTCTCGCGAAACAGCACCAAGTCAATGCCCTCGAAGCGCGTGGTGATGCCGGGCGTGGTTTGGGCCGGGCGCACGTTCTGGTAGAGGTCGTACTTCTGGCGCAGCGTGATATTC